>Ga0070728_10005330_pt1 | contig 12767 bp, 9 predicted proteins | sample tdDd471_FD_66723 | JGI IMG/M metagenome (GOLD analysis project Ga0070728, IMG submission 66723) | Marine sediment microbial communities from the Atlantic coast under amendment with organic carbon and nitrate - tdDd47.1 | ecosystem: Environmental > Aquatic > Marine > Coastal > Sediment | place...
CCCATGAGTAAGTACGAGTTTGATAGTGTCTTTGAGCCATTCCCACAAGAAAGTTACCAATATGTTTTTTACGGTATGCTTAATGAGTATACCGACTTTGGAACTCATTATTTTGAGCAACAAAAAGCACGCAGTATTGTTTTAAGAACACTAACTGCGCAAAAAGAGTTATCTATACAGTTGATGAACCATCGAGATCTATTGACGAAGGTCTATCACTATGGATTCCAAAAAATATAAAGCAGGTTACCAACATGACACAGTACATTCCTTTAAATCATACTCAACATGCGTCTCTAAAGTGGCGGTCAGTTGATACCGCTGCTGAGTTTCTAGATCGACAAACCGTAGCCATCAATATATTTGAGTTTCCCCAGCTGCAAGCGGACTTTCCACTCTGTTTTGCGAAAGACTCTGAGACGGGGCAGTTAAGAGCCGTTGCTTTGATGAGTCTAACGGACAATCAGCAAAATGCGTTTATCGAAAACGGTCAATGGACAGTAAGTACACTGCCAACCTCAGTGCAATTGCACCCCTTTGCTATCTTGCCCGTAGATGATGATTCAAGCCAGATGATGGTGTGTTTTGATGCAACCTCGTCGCAACTAAATGATGCGGAGGGGGAAACGCTGTTTTCTTCGCAGGGAGAACAAACGTCTGTGATGAAAAAACTAATAAATTTGCTCGAAGAACAACATCAGAGAACCGAACAGACGCAAAACTTTATTCAGATAATGTTAGAAAATGATTTGATCGAGAAAAAAGCCTTAGAGTTTACGTTGCCAAGCGGTCAATGCACTCTCGATGGATTGTATTGGATTGATGAAGCGAGATTAAATGTAATGGCCGATAAGGATTTTCTTGAATTAAAGCGATTAGGTTATTTACCCGTGATTTATGCGGCACTTTTGTCGATGAAAAATATCTCTAAACTTTTAGCAGCTCAGAGTTAAAACTATGCCAGACGAGCCAATAATTAATCAAGTGCTAATTGTCGGTGGCGGTACCGCTGGCTGGTTAACCGCTGCAATACTTGCTCATCAGTTAAACTCGAAAGGCAGTGACTCGGTTAAGATTACTTTAGTTGAGTCTCCAGATATTCCCATTCTCGGTGTAGGAGAGGGTACATGGCCGAATTTACGCTCAACGTTACAAAAAATTGGCGTAGATGAAACGGACTTTATACGACAATGTGATGCAACCTTTAAACAAGGCTCTGAGTTTATTAATTTCAATCAACCAATTAATGATACTGTTCATCGTTATTTTCACCCGCTGAGCGCAGTTTATCATTCAGCTTACGATATGAACTTAGTTCCATATTGGCTAAAGAAGTCTTTCGTTGAAAAGAAAAAATACGATGAGACAGTAGCGACGCAAGCCTTTACTTGCAGAGAAGGCTTTGCGCCAAAAAAAATCACCACACCCGCCTATCACGCTATCTTAAATTATTCCTATCATTTGGATGCAGGAAAGTTTGCGTCATTCTTAACCGAACATTGCGTCAGCCAACTGGGCGTTGAACATATATCGGCAAATGTCATTGATGTAAATGTCGATGAAGATGGTTTTATTCGTTCTGTGATGACTGATCAAAAAGGCGTGCTTAATGCGGATTTTTTTGTCGATTGTAGCGGCAGTCGAGGTTTGTTAATTGAGGGAGCGCTAAAAGTTCCTTGGATTGATATTAAGAACAAAATATTTAACGATAGCGCACTGGCAGTTCAAGTGCCCTACGACGATCCCATGCACCCTATTGCTACTCACACCATCGCGACTGCTCAATCAGCCGGATGGGTTTGGGATATCGGCCTGCGTCACCGTCGAGGAGTTGGGCATGTATATTCAAGTGATTACACGAATGAGACCGAAGCGTACAAGGCATTAGAAAATTACGTCGGAAACAGCATCAATAACCTATCCGTGCGTTCAATAAAAATGAAAACGGGGGTGAGGCAAACATTTTTCAAAAATAACTGTGTTGCTATTGGCATGTCGGCAGCCTTTATTGAACCGCTTGAAGCCTCTGCAATTTTTCTAATCGATGCTGCCGCCACCATGCTTGCCGACCAGTTTCCTAGATTAAAGGTGTCACTGCCATTGGTGAGTAAAAAGTTTAACTCTACGTTTGCTTTGCGCTGGGATAAAACACTGGATTTTATTAAGTTGCATTATTGTATTTCAAATCGTCGAGATTCGGAGTATTGGATCGATAATTGTGCAGAGAGAACAATTCCTGACAGCTTGAAAGAGAAACTCGCACATTGGCAATATCATCCTCCGAGCAAGTACGATTTTGACTATGCTTATGAACCCTTCGTACTAGATAGCTACTTATTTGTTTTATATGGCATGCAGTTTAAAACCGAAATATCATCAAATTTAAGTGCATTTCAAGATGACGTGCTTGCTGAGCAACACTTCAGTTCAGTTCAAAAGATGAACGAACAACTAGCTAGAGAACTACCTCAACAACGAGAGTTAATTGAAAAAGTAAATCGGTATGGATTTCAAACGGTATAATGTCAATGTCATTTCTAAAACACACTACTTTTTATATTGCGCTATTAACGCTCGTGAATGTCAGCTGCGACGATGCTCCTCCGTTAAATAATAATGCATCGAGTCGTGCGCCATACGTTAATGCCGCCAATCAAACCGTCTCAGACAATAGTGCTTTAACTCAAACCAACCTTAATCTAGCTGATTTGACGCAAGAAAAGCTACATTCTGCTGCTCAGTCAATAGAGTTAAATTATCAAGTGATAGACAATCAGCCTGAAGGAGAATGCGCTTCAGAGTTCGCCGGAGGTCAATGTTTTAAATCAAAAATTACCGTGTCTATTCCAGAAGCACTGCATGGACAGCCATGGTCTATTTATTTTAGTCACATAGCGCCAGCGCGACGATCTACGAATGATGGACTTGCTATTGAACATGTTAATGGTGATTTGCATAGATTGTATCCGCTAAGAACGGCCACCGATAATCAAACCGTCAGTGTTGTTTTCTATTCCGATTTTTGGCATTTATCTAATTCAGATATTATGCCCAATTATTTTATTGTAATTGATGGCCTAAAACCTGAAGTGCTTGCAGTAACGGATGAGAAAAATAAAATATCGTTACAACAAAATAATCGTTGGTTTTTTGCTGGGTTGCCGCAGGATGATAAGTTCTTGAAGCGCGGTGATACTGATAATATTCAGCTCAGTGATGCACAATATTTATATCAACAATACAGCAATTTTAAACATATAGACGAAAAACAATGGCGTAATAGAATTATTCCCATGCCCAGTCAGATACTCGATTTTAATGCTGATGTGCGATTGTTTTTAGGCAACGGAATTACTCTAAAGAAAAACGATTTTAAGGCGAATAGTGCAATGGTAAGCGTTGCCTTACAGAGGTTTCAACGACTGGGTGTACCCATTGTTGATGAGGGTGTTCCGGTATTTATCACTCATTTAAAGCCGACTAATAACCATTCGCTCTTTGCTGATCAATCGTATGAGCTCTCCGTAGATAAAAGTAGCATTCATATTAAAGCAACAACAGCCACAGGTGCATTTTATGGCTTAATGAGCGTTGCCGCGCTATTGGATATTGATGACTTAAGTGTGACAGACATTTCCTTAAAAGATGAACCTAGATATTTATTTCGCGGTTTGCATATCGATGTTGCAAGAAATTTTCACCAAAAAGAATTGTTGTATAAAATAATTGAGCAAATGGCGGCGTATAAATTAAATAAACTGCATTTGCACTTAGGTGACGACGAAGGTTGGCGCGTTGAGATTCCTACTTTGCCTGAACTCACACAAGTCGCATCAAAACGATGTTTTGATTTAGCCGAAGATAACTGTCTATTGCCACAATTAGGGAGTGGACCTAATGCAGACACTTCAGTTAATGGATATTTCAGCGAGTTAGAATATAAAAGTATTTTGCAGTATGCCGATGCTCATCAAATCGAAGTGATTCCATCATTCGACATGCCTGGTCATTCGCGAGCGGCAGTAAAAGCAATGGAAGCACGTTATCGAAAGTTGATGACAGAAGGAAAGCCAGAAAGAGCCAAGGAGTTTTTGTTGACGGATTTATCCGATACCAGTATCTATGAATCGGTTCAGTATTATCACGACAATACCATCAACGTTTGTTTAGCGTCATCGTATAAATTTGTCTATGAAGTGATTTCTGAAATTGCTCGTATGCACAAAGAAGCCGGAACGCCTTTACGCCGCTATCACATTGGTGCTGATGAAACGGCCGGGGCATGGAAAAATTCTCCACAGTGCCAAAACTTTTTACAGGAACACTCAGAGATTGAAAAGCCGGAACAATTAACGGGCTATTTTATTGAGACCGTGGCTCAACATCTAGCTGAGCGGGGAATTATCGCTGCAGGCTGGAGCGATGGAATGAAGTTAACTCACACTAAAAATATGCCAGAGCCAACACAAGTGAATGATTGGTCGGCATTGTTTTGGCAGGGGCATAAAACCACCCATGACTTAATCAATCGTGGTTGGCAAGTGGTGGCTTCGAACCCTGATGTGACGTATTTTGATTTTCCTTATGAAGTAGACCCAGAAGAGCCTGGCTACTATTGGGGATCGCGACGTACGAATACTCAAAAGGTCTTTCAGTTTATGCCGGACAATTTGCCCGCAATGGCGGAAGTTTGGCGTGATCGTTCGGGCAATCGCTACCAAGCCGATGATCGTAGTTCAAAAGAACATCAGCCAATTAAAAATGGATTAAAACTGTATGGAGTACAAGGGCAGTTTTGGAGTGAGTCGATCAGAGATGACACTTTAGTCGAGTACATGTTATTCCCGCGATTACTCGCATTATCTGAAAGAGCTTGGCATAAAGCAGACTGGGAGTTGGAATATGATCATCATGGGCGTCTTTACTCAAGCGACACCAGTTATTTTGATCAGCAACGCAAAAAGCAACGAGATAAGGATTGGCGTGTTTTTGCTGCGACACTGGGTCATAAGGAATTACGCAAACTGGCGAAGTTGGACATTGATTTTCGCATTCCTACGGTGGGCGCGGTGCTGAATTCCGACAAGCTATATTATCGCACGGCGTTTCCTGGATTTGATATTGAAGTAAAGCAGCCCGACAGTGATGAGTGGACGTTGATTCAACCCAACATGTCCGTTACGTCCGGTACTTTGGTTCGCGCAGTTCATCGTGCAACGCAACGAGTTGGCCGCTCAATTTCAATTAATTAATTGGCCCCATGTCGGTAAGATTGACTTAACCAGTACCAAAACTTGCGATAATTGTTCAAGGATAATAAAAATAAAATGACAGCGCTGTCATTTTGCGGTAGGGTAAGCCAATATCATTTAAATGAAGATGACATTTAAAAAATTAAACACAGATTTTGCTAGGAAATTGAATGGCTGCGGAAGACGAATTATTTATCGGAGTTGACGGAGGTGGTACGAAATGTAAAGCCGTTGTTTACTCCGAAAAAGATGGAATTTTAGGTGAAGCCCGCTCCGGGCCAGCCAACCCTTTTCAAGACTTTGAGCTTGCGACTAAGTCCATTTGTGAAGCCGCTTACCAAGCTGTTTTGCAAGCGGGAATGTGTTTCCGTGATATGTCGAATATGCGCGCGGGGCTTGGTTTAGCTGGTGTCAATATTCCAGATATAATGGATAAAATGCAGCACTGGAACAGTCCGTTTCGTTCTCATGCAGTGACAACCGACTTGAACATTGCTTTGTTAGGCGCGCACGGCGGTGAAGATGGTGCCGTGATTATTGCTGGAACAGGTTCATGTGGCTATGCAAAAGTCGCTGAACAGTCGTTATTAATTGGCGCGCATGGTTTTCCGCATGGTGATAAAGGAAGTGGTTCATGGATTGGTTTAAAGGCGGTTCAACACAGTTTATTAGTGAGCGATAAACTTGAACAAGAAAGTGCTTTAAGTCGTGAACTTAAGATTACCGATCCTATTGCTTTTGTTAAAGATTTATCCGGTAAGCCACCTCGTTATTACGCGAAGTTAGCGCCCGCAGTTTTCGTTGCGGCAGCGGAGCATGATCCGGTTGCCATTTCAATTCTTCGAGAGGCCGGAGATTATTTGTCGGCAGTGGCGCGACGTTTGCTCACTCTCAATCCTCCGGCTTTGTCGATGATAGGAGGCATTGCCGATCGAATTACTCCCTGGTTAGCCCCTGATGTTTCTTCTGCCGTTTGCCAAGCAAAGCTCTCGCCGGAGTTAGGGGCTATTCTTTTTCTAAAAAGTCAGGAGCATTAAAATGACATTGTCACTGATGCGTCGCGAAACGTTCGAGACTTCCTCAAGAGTCAAGCTACAACAAGAAGACAGTGAAAATTTCGCGACCGTTGCAAATGAAATTAAATCATGGTCTCCGGAATTTATTATGATTGTTGCCAGAGGCTCTTCTGATCATGCTGGGGTTTTTGCTAAGTACTTGTTCGAAGTCGAGCTTGGAATTCCAACCATGTCGGCGGCCTTATCTGTGTCGAGTATTTACCAGAAAACCTTGAAGCTTTCACGAGCTTTAGTGATCGTTATTTCCCAATCTGGTCAGAGCCCGGATTTGTTAGCTCAGGTTGCGAGTGCACATGCGGGGGGCGCAAAAATTTTGGCATTGGTTAACGACCAAACCTCACCGATTGTCAGGCAGGCAGATTGGTCTATTCCATTAAATGCCGGCGCTGAGCGCTCAGTAGCGGCAACCAAAAGTTACCTATGTACGTTAAGCGCATTGCTGCGCTTAGTTGCCAATTGGAGTAATGATGTTCAGCTCATGAACGCATTGAACGAGCTACCGAATGAGTTAGATATTGAAAGTAAAAATTCCGCACAAATTCGCCATCAAGCGTTCAAAGAAATGGGCAACTGTGTGGTGATTGGCCGAGGTTTTGGCTACGCTATCGCCAAAGAAATGGCACTCAAAATAAAAGAGGTTTGTGGAATTCACGCTGAGGCATTTAGTAGCGCTGAATTTTTACATGGTCCGGTGACGCTGGCTGCGGGTAAAATTACTTTACTTGCAGTGAATGTCGAAGATGAAGCATTATCGAGTCATCTTGCCGCAGTCGAAGATTTTTCGTCAAGAGGAGCGAGGGTCATTTCTATTGTGCAATCTACGGCAAGTGCTCACAAGAGAATCAACCCACTTTTAGTGTTGCTAAGATTTTATTTAGATATAGAACAAATTGCCTCCGCCGATGGACGTAATCCCGATCAACCGATTGGCTTGAAAAAAGTGACGGAGACACTTTAGTGTTTCAATCATTGAGAAGAAATTTAGGCTTTCAAAATGAGTCTCAGAAGCAGTCTATGGAACAAAAATATTTTATTAAACATTTATTTACCGGTGAGCGTTGGCTTGAAAATGCGGTATTGGTGACGACAAACGGAAAGGTGTCGATATTGACCGATGATCCAATTGAAGTAGCGGCCGCTAAAAACAAACCGATGATTGAATATTTAGAGACCGTCATACCTGGCTTTATTGATATTCAGGTAAATGGCGGCGGTGGAGAATTGTTTAATCAAAATCCGAGTGTTAATGCGCTGGAGAGCATTGCGACGACTCATCAGCGATTTGGAACAACGAGTTGGTTACCAACGGTGATCACTGATCAATTTGAGACCATGGAGCGAGCCGCAAACGCAGTCGCGGAGGCTCGTAAAAATCCACGGTTGGGCATTTTGGGTGTGCATTTTGAAGGTCCTGGAATCGCGACAAGTAAGAAAGGAGCGCACAGCCAAGGGTTAGTTCGAGCGCTAGAAAGTGCGGAGTTAGAGTTATTTACGCGCGATGATCTTGGGGTAGTGGTCGTGACTCTTGCACCAGAAACCGTACCTGCTGATCAAATCGAGTGGTTAACACAGCGCGGCGTTATTGTCTGCTTAGGGCACAGTAATGCAAATGTGGATGAAGTCATTAAAGCGATTCACTCTGGTGCGAAAGGGTTCACTCATTTATTCAATGCGATGTCCCCTTTAACCTCAAGGGAGCCTGGAATGGTTGGTGTCGCTTTACACAGCGAGAAGACTTTTTGCGGCATAATTGTCGACGGTTTTCATGTTCATCCGCTCGCCATTTCGTTAGCTTATCGATTAAAAACCGCTAATCGTTTGATATTGGTTACTGATGCTATGGCGCCAACAGGTACTGACCTCAAGCGGGTTGAATTTTTTGATCGTGAAATCTTAAGAGATGGCGATCGATTAACATCGACGACAGGAGAGTTAGCCGGTTCTGTACTGACGATGAATCAAGCCTTTATCAATGCGATGGAATGGCTCGATATACCCATAGAAATGGCCAGCACTATGAGTGCCAAAACGCCGGCGACTTTCCTGGGAATCGAACAGGAATATGGTCACCTTGAAGTAGGATGCCATGCAAATTTCATTGCCTTAGACAGCAACTATCGTGTGTTATCGACCTGGGTGATGGCTAACAATGTGTATACAAAACAATAAAATGAAAAGTAGAGGGTAGGCATGGAACAAGCATTTTCGTTAAGTTGGATCGATTATTCGATCATTCTAGTATTCATACTTTTCATCACGTGTTTAGGTTTGTATTTCAGCAAGCGAGCGAGTAACAGTACCAGCGACTTCTTTTTAGGCGGCCGTAGTTTGCCTTGGTGGCTTGCTGGTACATCGATGGTTGCTACAACCTTTGCAGCCGATACGCCTCTCGCAGTCACAGAGCTCATTCGGCAAAGTGGTATTGCCGGAAACTGGATGTGGTGGAATATGTTGGCCGGAGGTATGTTGACGACCTTTTTCTTTGCGCGCTACTGGCGTCGAGCCAATATACTGACCGATGTTGAGCTCATTAATATTCGTTATTCAGGTAAAGAAGCGCGATTTCTGCGCGGTTTTAGAGCGCTGTACATGGGACTGTTTATTAACGCTCTGGTTATTTCTTGGGTAAACCTGGCCCTAATTACATTGCTGCAAGTCTTCTTTGGAATTTCTCCCGAACAATCACTGTGGTATGCCTTAGGAGCGATGCTCGTGGTTTATTTGTATTCGGGTTTTTCTGGTTTACTCGGTGTCGTGTATACCGATTTTGTGCAGTTTATTATCGCGATGACGGGCAGTATTATTTTGGCCTTTTTAGTGGTGAACTCTGAGCAAATTGGCGGTATTGATGGTTTGAAACAGCAGCTTCCAAGCGAAGCCTTGAGCTTCTTCCCTGCCATAGGTCAAGAGCAATCGGGAGGAACCTTATTGGTTCTTGGTCTGGGCAGTTTCTTAGCGATGATTTTATTGCCGTGGTGGAACAGTTGGTACCCAGGTGCCGAGCCTGGCGGTGGTGGTTATGTTGCTCAAAGAATGATGAGTGCAAAAGACGAGAAAAATGCGGTGTATGCGAATCTTTATTTTCAAATTGCACATTATTGTATTCGTCCTTGGCCATGGGTGTTAGTTGGCTTAAGTGCCTTAGTACTCTACCCTGATTTAACTGAAGCTCGAATGGGTTATGTGTTGGCGATGAAAGATTATTTGCCTGAAGGATTTCGAGGCTTATTGTTAGCCGCTTTTTTTGCCGCTTATATGAGTACAACCGCTTCGCAATTAAACTGGGGAACCAGCTATATTATTAATGATTTTTATCGTCCATTTATAAAATCTGATGCGAGCGAAAAGCAACTCGTTATGACGTCTCGAGTGGCTGTTTTTGTCATGATCTTAGTCGCGCTTTTTGTGACTTCTAAAGTTGAGTCTATCGCGGGTGTCTGGAATTTCTTATTGCAAACTGGGGCGGGTTTAGGTCTAGTTTTGATATTGCGATGGTATTGGTGGCGGGTCAGCGCGTGGAGTGAAATTGCGGCTACCATTGCACCTTTTGTCGGCTATTCTTTAACTCAATTTGTGTTAGCGCCCTACGTCGATGAATCTTGGGGAAAACCGATCATTGAAGACCCGAGTGGATTTGTATTTACTTTGGTATTTACCGCGTTCGTCTGGATTTCGGTAACCTTTTTGACGCCTGCAACCGACTCAGAAACGTTACAAAGTTTTTATGACCGAATTAAGCCTGCCGGAAACTGGGGGACTTTTGCCGAGAAATCAGAGCAAAAGTCAAATCTAACCTTGTTGTTCGTCTGTTGGATCAGTGCCATTGCAATGGCTTACAGTATCTTGTTTACAACGGGTTCTTTGGTCTTGAAAGAATGGTGGAATGCGGCTGGGTATTTTAGTGTTTTTGTGGTTTCTGTGGTGATGGTCAAATATTTCTCAGCCAAGGTTAAGATTTTTGAGTAACGATTTGATCAGAGAAAGTTTTTGGAATGAGTATTCAAAATAACCGCGTACTGGCTATTGATCTTGTGCGTGGTTTTATCATGTTTTGGATCATCGGTGGCGACCAAATTTTTAAAGCGATAGGAACTTTTTATCCGCATGTATTGGTGTCCTTTCTCGATCGGCAAATGCAGCACAGTGAATGGCATGGTTTAACTTTCTACGATTTAATCTTTCCGTGCTTTATTTTTTTAAGCGGCGTGAGCTTGGGGTTAAGACCACAACAGATTCAGCGGCTATCTGTCGACGTTCGAAGTCGACATTATCAACAGTCCTTACGTCGATTTGGATTATTGGTTCTACTCGGCATCTTATACAACCACGGTTGGGGCGTTGGTATTCCGAACAGCTTTGATGACATTCGCTACGCCAGTGTTCTCGCTAAAATAGCCGTCGCGTGGTTAGTGTCTGCGATGGTTGTTTGGCATTGCACAATGCGCGGCCAAATTTGGTTTTTAATCGGCCTTGTCTGCCTCTATGGCCTTTTACAGCATAGTGTTTCAAATCTTGGTTGGGTAACCAATTATTCGGCTGAAAACTCGCTCAATACTTGGATGGACCAGCATTATCTTCCAGGAGTGTTCTATCAATCTAATCATCTCGATCCAGAGGGATTGCTGGGTAATATAGGCTCAATTATTAATGCATTGATCGGCGCAATAATTTCTCAGCTGGTTTTTAGAGAAGGTGCTTCGAACAAGTTAAAGCTCGCGCAACTATTGATATTTTCGATGATTTCTTTGAATCTTGGTTGGTTCTTATCGATTTGGATTCCTGTGAACAAGATTTTGTGGACCGTTTCGTTTGCACTCTTCTCAAGTGGTTACTGCATTCTTATGTTAGCAGCGGCCCTAGTAATTAGTGATGTATTAAAGTTACGACCATTGACGGTCTTTTTCTCCGTCATCGGATTCAACTCCATTGCTATTTATCTATCTACTTCTCTGTTTGATTGGCACTATCTTGAAAGCAGTTTATTTGGTCAATGGATTGTTATTCTTCCCGCCATTTTACAACCGCTCGCTTGGGTTTTAGTCGCCATTACGATTAAGTGGCTGCTGTTAGCCTATTGCTATGAAAAACGCTGGCGTTTAAAAGTTTAGTTATACAATTTCTTCAGTTGCTAACCGAACCATTGTTGCTACGTAGGCGAAAGCCATGTTTAGTGGTAATATTGCCACCTATACAACACCTCAACAATTGCGCGAACAAGACAAGCAAGCGTTGATGCTGCATTGACGAGTAAGGATTAGGACTGAATATTTTATGAGTGTGACGATTAATGACGTTGCAAAGCACGCTGGCGTATCAATGAAAACCGTTTCTCGGGTGATAAACCGAGAGCCATCGGTAAAACAAGAAACTTACGATAAAGTCATGTCGGCTGTTGCCGAGTTAAACTATCAGCCTAATCAAGCCGCAAGAAATTTGGCGAGTACGCGCTCTTATATCATTGGTTTCGTATACAGCAATCCTAACGCTTATTATGTCATTGATATGCAAAATGGAATTCTATCTGAGTGTCGACGTCGAGGGTATGAGCTGTTAATTCATCCATGTCAAAAAGACAGCGCGGATTTTATCGAAGAAATAACCGCATTAGTAAACCATTCAAGAGTGGCGGGACTCGTATTAACGCCTCCTTTCTCTGAGCGCCCGGAGATTATTCGAGCTCTGAATGAATTGGATATTCAATATGTTCGTGTTGTGTCTAGTGATAAAGGTTTAACCGATGTTCATAATTGCGTGGTGGTCGACGATAAGGGCGCTGCTTATGATATTACGAAACACTTGATTGCTTTAGGACATCAACGTATTGGTTTTTTAAGTGGCGGCGAAGAGCATGGGTCGACAGGCGAACGTCGTGCAGGGTACGAACAAGCGTTGCTTGACCATCAAATAAGCGTTAAGAAATCCTTGGTATTGCCGGGAGAATATTCTTTTAATTCGGGTGTCGAAGGCGCAAAGAAATTATTGAGTCGTAAAAATCCACCAACGGCCATCTTTGCGAGCAATGATGAAATAGCGGCCGGTGCATTGTTCGCCGCTCGCTTACTGGGCATTTCAATTCCAGAACAGTTATCGATTGTTGGTTTTGAAGACAGTCCTTTTTCTCGTCAGACTTGGCCTAAATTAACAACCGCCCATCAGCCCAATCAAACCATTGCAGAAACGGCGGCTTCCTTATTAATTGACCAATTAAAAGCAGGCAATGCTCAAGCGTCTGAAGGTGAGCCTAAACGATTTAGTCCTGAATTAGTGGTGCGTGATTCGAGTGGTCCTGTTTCCGATTAAGCGAGTTTCGTAGGAATAAAAAAGAGCGGGTAAAACCGCTCTTTCTTATCTTCTTTGGTCAACGTTTTCGACTAGGCTGCCGCGTCAGCTGATCCTTGAAGTTGTGGTAAGCTACTGTTGTATCCAGAAATTTTTACCC
>Ga0070728_10005333_pt1 | contig 12760 bp, 14 predicted proteins | sample tdDd471_FD_66723 | JGI IMG/M metagenome (GOLD analysis project Ga0070728, IMG submission 66723) | Marine sediment microbial communities from the Atlantic coast under amendment with organic carbon and nitrate - tdDd47.1 | ecosystem: Environmental > Aquatic > Marine > Coastal > Sediment | place...
GCCACATCCATGTGAAACTGCGTCAGCGGTTCGTCCTCGCCCCGGCGCGGCGGTTGCCCGAAGAGCGCGCCGAAGGCGTCGGAAATCATCGCCTGCCCGACGCAATAGTCAAAATAGCGCTGGTCGAGCGTGAAGCTGCCGTCCTCCTTGAGATCCACCAGATGATCGAAGAAGAGATCGCGGAACCGCGCCGTGCCATAAGGCGCGAGCCCCATGACCTTGTATTCCCCCGACAGCACCTTAAACCCTAGGTACTGGGTGACCGCCGTGTAGAGCAATCCGAGCGAATTCGGGAAATGAAGCTCCAGTTCGGGCACCAGTTCCGCGCCCCTGCCAAGGCAGACCGAGGCGGTCGCCCATTCCCCCACGCCGTCGAGGGTCAGCACCAGCGCCTCGTCGAAGGGCGACGGGTAAAAGGCCGACGCCGCATGGCTCTGGTGATGCTCGGCAAAGAGCAGCTTTGCCGAATGGCCGGATCCCGGGAACAGCGCCTCCAGTTCCCGGAGGATCTGCCGCTTTTGCCAGAGCTTCCCCCCCAGCCAGAGCGGCACGGCCTGCCGGAAGGACCAGAACCCGCGCGGCGCGAAATCGGCAAAGCCGCGCATCATCCGGCCGAATTTCAGAACCGGCTTTTCGTGGAAAACGACATGGTCGATATCGCCCAGCCCGCAGTTTGCCTGTTCGAGGCAATAGCCGATCGCTTGGGCGGGAAAGCCGGGATCGAACTTGCGCCTGGTAAACCGCTCCTCCTGGGCGGCGGCGACGATCTCGCCGTTGTCGACCAGCGCCGCGGCGCTGTCATGATAGAACGCCGAGAGCCCGAGGACCTTCATCGCCTCGCCCCGGTTTGTCCCGGATCGCAGGATTTCCGGACCACCCGCGTCACTTCAGCGCATCCGGTCCATGTCGCGAAAGGCGCCGGTCCTGCGGGGCTGCCAAAGGCTCTGCCGGTCGGCCTCATGCCGGATGACCAGCCGCCGTCCCGACACCACGCGCACAAGGACGGCAACCGGAACCCAGACCGTGAAAAAGAGAACGCCCCAGAACAGGGTTGCAAGAATGGTCATTCCGTCTCCCGCGAGAAATGGGGGAAACCCCGGTTACGGCTACCACATCGGGTAGATATCGGGGTTCTTGCCCTGCAGTTTGCGCACTTTCTTCTTGAGCCGCTCCATGCGCGACTGCCTGCGGGCGTCGGGCTTTTCGTCGGACGGTTTTGCATCCTTCTTGGCCGACATGTCTTTTTCGGACCTGTCCCGGCCTGCCGCGTCATCGACTGAGGATGTCATTGCCAAGAATCCCTTTACTCAAACCAAAACCTTTGCCTGCAGCCTGCAACAATCGGTAGGCCGCTGTAAACTGCAACCCGGGCCTCGCGCCCCTGCCCGTTCCCTCGCCGCTGCGGCATGGGAAAGAGGGATCGCCGCCAACGGATCTTGATGTCGGCCCAGCTTATGCGTATATGCGCATAAGCGGAGGTAACGATGATTCTGAACGTTCTCAGTGCACTTGCCGAGCCGACACGGCTCAGCGCGATGCATATCCTCGCCGATCACGGCGAGCATTGTGTCTGCGAGTTGATGGAGCGTTGCGGTGCCACCCAATCGCGGATGTCGCGGCACATGGGGGTGCTGAAGGCGGCTGGGCTGGTGGTCGACCGGCGCGACGCGCAATGGGTACGTTACCGGATCAATCCGGATCTTCCGGCGGATATCGCGGCGGCAGTCGCGGCGGTTCTGGCCTGCCGCAAGAACGAAGACAGGAAAGCAGCATGACAAGCGATGTAACAACGCCGCACCCGGCGCGGCCGGAATGGCAGTGGCACCTCGGCGTGGCGGGTTTCGCCGTGGCCTGGTGGCTGGTCTATCACCAGCTTGTGCCCCTGTCCGAATGGCTGGTGGCGCAACTCCCGGTCGATCGGCACAGCCACACCGGCGAGGCGCTGGCCTTTTTCTTCTACGACGTGCCCAAGGTGATGATGCTGCTGACGCTGATCGTCTTCGCGATGGGTGTCGTGCGCAGTTTCTTCAGCCCGGAAAAGACCCGCGCGTTGCTCTCGGGCAAGCGCGAGGGTCTTGGCAACGTGATGTCGGCGGGCCTCGGCATCCTGACCCCGTTCTGCTCCTGCTCGGCGGTGCCACTGTTCATCGGCTTCGTTTCGGCGGGGGTGCCTTTGGGCGTGACCTTTTCCTTCCTGATCGCGGCGCCGATGGTGAACGAGGTGGCGCTGGTGCTGCTGTTCGGGCTGGTCGGCTGGCAGGTGGCGGTGACCTATCTGGCCTTCGGGCTTGGCATCGCGATCTTGGCCGGCTTCGTGATCGGCAAGCTGCACCTGGAGGGCTGGTTGCAGGACTGGGTGCGCGACATCCATTCCGGCGCCAATGCCCCTGACTTGCCCGACGGCGAACGCCTGACCATGACCGACCGCTACGGGCTGGGCATCGAGGCGGTGCGCGAGATCTTCGCCAGGGTCTGGGTCTGGATCATCGCCGGCATCGGCATGGGCGCGTTGATCCACGGCTATGTGCCCGAGGATCTGATGGCCCGGATCATGGGCGCCGACGCCTGGTGGTCGGTGCCCGCCGCCGTCGTCATGGGCATCCCGATGTACACCAATGCCGCCGGCGTCATTCCCATCGTCGAGGCGCTGCTGGGCAAGGGCGCCGCGCTGGGCACGGTGCTGGCCTTCATGATGAGCGTGATCGCCCTGTCGCTGCCCGAGATGATCATCCTGCGCCAGGTGCTGACCCTGCGGCTGATCGCGGTCTTCATCGGCACCGTCGCCTCCGGCATCCTTGCCGTCGGCTTTCTGTTCAACCTGATTTTCTGAGGAGACCCCAATGAAACCCGTCAAAGTCTACGGCCCCGGCTGCAAACGCTGCGAAGCCACCGCGCAAATGATCCAGGAGGCGGCAGAGCGCCTGGGCGTCGAGGTCGCGGTCGAAAAGGTCACCGATCCGCGCCAGATCGCCATGGCCGGTGTCATGTCGACGCCCGGAATCGCGGTCGATGGCAAGCTGGTCCATGCGGGCGGCCTGCCGGACAAGGCAAAGCTCGACGGCTGGCTGGCCGCGTAAGCGGGGCATTCCGACCGATGGGCGCGATTTCCCATCGGTGCGGCGTCGTGGCCCGATGCGGCCCGCCTCGGTAGATCCATAGTCAAAGGTTATCGCTCCGATCAACAAATAGAACTTATCCCAATGGCGCGGATTTGTTAGAACGATTCCAGAGAAAAGGCGCGCATCGCCCACGGGGCCGCGCTGCCTTTGGCGCGTTTGCAGCATAGCGATGAAATGGGAGAGAGTTATGGACGGAAACGATATCGGCAAATGCCCGGTCATGCACGGGGCCATCACGGCCAACGACAAATCGGTGGTGGAGTGGTGGCCGAAGGCGCTGAACCTCGACATTCTGCACCAGCATGACAGCAAGACCAATCCGATGGGCGAGGATTTCGACTATCGCGAAGAGCTGAAAACGCTGGACGTGGAGGCGCTGAAGCGGGATCTGACCGCGCTGATGACCGACAGCCAGGACTGGTGGCCGGCCGACTGGGGGCACTACGGCGGGTTGATGATCCGCATGGCCTGGCATGCCGCGGGCACCTACCGCGTTTCCGATGGCCGTGGCGGCGCCGGCACCGGCAACCAGCGGTTCGCGCCGCTGAACAGCTGGCCGGATAACGGCAACCTCGACAAGGCGCGCCGCCTGCTCTGGCCGATCAAGAGGAAGTACGGCAACAAGATCTCCTGGGCCGACCTGATCATCCTGGCCGGCAACGTGGCCTATGAATCGATGGGCTTCAAAACCTTCGGCTTCTCCTTCGGCCGCGAGGATATCTGGCACCCGGAGAAGGACGTCTACTGGGGCAGCGAGAAAGAGTGGCTGGCGCCCTCGGACGAGCGCTATGACGATGTCGCCAAGCCGGACAGCATGGAAAACCCGCTTGCCGCCGTGCAGATGGGCCTGATCTATGTGAACCCCGAAGGCGTCAACGGCCAGCCCGACCCGCTGAAGACCGCCGCCCAGGTGCGCGAGACCTTCGCGCGGATGGCGATGGACGACGCGGAAACCGTCGCCCTGACGGCCGGCGGCCACACTGTCGGAAAGGCCCACGGCAACGGCGACGCCGCCCTGCTGGGCGCCGAACCCGAAGGCGCGGGACTTGAAGCGCAGGGCCTCGGCTGGAGCAACCCCAACATGGGCGGCAAGGCAGCCAACGCCGTGACCTCCGGCGTCGAGGGCGCCTGGACCACCAACCCGACGCAATGGGACAACGGCTATTTCGATCTGCTGCTGAACCATGAGTGGGAGCTGAAGAAGAGCCCCGCCGGTGCCTGGCAGTGGGAGCCGGTCGACATCAAGGACGAGGACAGGCCGGTCGATGCCTCCGATCCCTCGGTCCGTCACAACCCGATCATGACCGATGCGGACATGGCGATGAAGATGGACCCGGCCTATCGCGAGATTTCGGAGCGGTTCCACAAGAACCCCAAGGAATTCGACGAGGCCTTTGCCCGCGCCTGGTTCAAGCTGACCCACCGCGACATGGGCCCCAAGGCCCGCTACGTCGGTCCCGAGGCTCCGGCCGAGGATCTGATCTGGCAGGATCCGGTGCCCGCGGGCTCCACCGCCTATGACATCGGCGCGGTCAAGGCCAAGATCGCCGCCAGCGGCCTGAGCGCAGCCGAGATGGTGGCGACGGCCTGGGACAGCGCCCGCACCTTCCGCCAGTCGGATTATCGCGGCGGCGCCAATGGCGCGCGCATCCGGCTGGCACCGCAGAAGGACTGGGAGGGCAACGAGCCCGAGCGTCTGGCCAGGGTGCTGTCGGTGCTGGAGCCAATCGCGGCGGAAACCGGCGCCAGCGTCGCAGATGTGATCGTGCTGGCCGGCAATCTCGGTGTCGAACAGGCGGCACGGGCGGCAGGTTTCGACATCACGGTGCCCTTCGCCCCGGGCCGTGGCGACGCGACCGAGGAGCAGACCGACGCCGCCTCCTTCGATGTTCTGGAACCGCTGGCCGACGGCTATCGCAACTGGCAGAAGAAGGATTACGTCGTCACCGCCGAGGAACTGCTGCTCGACCGCACCCAGTTGATGGGGCTGACCGCGCATGAAATGACCGCGCTGGTTGGTGGCATGCGGGTGATCGGCGCCAACCACGGCGGCAGCATGGATGGCGTGTTCACCGACCGCGTCGGCGCGCTGACCAATGACTTTTTCGTCAACCTGACCGACATGGCCTATCAGTGGAATCCGACCGGCAGCAATTCCTACGACATCGTCGATCGCAAATCCGGGGAGACCAAGTGGACCGCGAGCCGCGTCGATCTGGTGTTCGGTTCGAACTCGGTCCTGCGCGCCTATGCCGAGGTCTATGCCCAGGACGACAACAAGGAGAAGTTCGCCAAGGACTTCGTCGCCGCCTGGACCAAGGTGATGGAGGCCGACCGCTTCGATATGGCCTGATCGGGACTGAACGGGCAGGGGGCACGATCCCCCTGTCGGAAAACCGAAGGCGCGTCGCTTTGGCGGCGCGCTTTTATACTTTGGTGCCCGGCGCAGGGCGTGGCGAAAAAGACCCCGCGCGGGACCGGCCCGGCGGGGTCAGGGTCCGGCGGCGCGACGGGGAGAGGCGCGCCACCGGCAGCAAAGAGCGGCGCCGGTCCGAAAACGTACGGAACCGGCGCCGGAATGTACGGTTCAGGCGGCCAGCCTGCGGAACCCGCCGTCCCAATAGACCAGCGCGCCCTGGTCCGGGTTGGTGATCACCGCCCGCACCCGTCCGATCACGATGGAATGGGTGGCCCGGTCGATCATTTCCTCGACCTCGCAGTCGAAGGCGGCGGGCGCATCCGCCAGCAGCTGCGCGCCGGTCACCGCCGTCACCCAACCGGCCCCGGCGTAGCGGTCCGGCCCCTTGACGCCGCCGAACCCGCTGAAGCGTTTGGCCACCTCTTCATGCTGCGTGCCCAGCGAGGACCAGCCGAACCGCCCGTAGCGTTCGAACATCGGCCAACTCGACGCGCTGCGGTTGACACAGGCCAGCAACAGCGGCGGCTCCGCCGAGAGCGAGATCGCCGAGGTGACGACGAGGCCGGTGCGGTCGTCGCCATCGCCCACCGTCAGCACCGAGCAGTTGCCGACCAGCGCGCGCATCGCGCCGGTGAAGCTCTTGGCGTCGGGGTCGGTGATCGGGGTCATCGCGTTCACCGGATTCCCGCCTCGGCCAGGATCGGCAGCACGTTGTCGCGGAAGAAGGGGAATTCCTCGGCGTAATCGACGAAGGAAAGCGTGCTGCCGGCGAACCCGGTTTCATGCAGTTTGATGATCCCCTCGGCCACCTGCTGCGGCGTGCCGACAAGGGGGAAACCGCCGTGCCCCTGCGCCATCAAATAGCGGATCTGTGCCAGCAGGTCGTGCGGGAAACTGTGGGCATGGGCGAACTGCAGGTTGACCAGGTTGTCGACCGCCTCCCAGTCGGCGTTGTCGTCGGTGATGTATTTCTGATAGGCGCGCGCCTCTGCCTCGGTCTCGCGGCAGATCACGTGGCTGAAGGTCAGAACCCCGACATCGCGGCCCTTGGCGCTGGCCTGATCCTTGAGTTCCTGAATCTCGTCTTTCGACCGGGCCAGGTCGATTGCGGGGGTAAACAGGTAGTTGGCGTTGTCGGTGGCGAAATCACGGCCCTGCGGCGATCCGGCGGCGTTCAGGATCGGCACCGTGCCGCTCAACGGCTTGGGGTCGCCCGCCACGTGCTTGAGGTTGAAGTACTTGCCGTCCCAGTCGAAATATTCTTCCGATTCCCACAGCTTGCGGATCACGTCGAGCCACTCCTGCGCATAGCCATAGCGGGTCTCGTGATCGTCGGGCAGGGTCAGCCCCAGCGCCTCGTACTCCGGCTTGTTCCAGCCGGCGACGACGTTCAGCCCGGCGCGCCCCTTGCCGATCTGGTCGATGGTGGCGATCTGCTTGGCGACCACCACCGGGTTGTTGGCGGCGGTGTGGATGGTGGCGAAAACGGTCAGGTTCTGGGTATGGGCCAGCAGCCCTGCGGCCCAGGTCATCGTCTCCAGCACGCTACCGTGAAAGTCGGTCTCGCCGCCGTAGCCGATCCAGCGGGCGATCGGCAGCATGAAGTCGATGCCCGCCGCATCCAGCATCTTGCCGAGCCTGAGGTTGTTCTCCCAGCTGTTGTTCCAGCGTTCCGGCGCCTTGGTCACGGTCATCCCCGAGGAGCAGTTGGACGAGAAGGTGCCGAGCTTGAAGCCGTCTTTTTTCATCATCAAATTAGTTGTCATTGCATGTATCTCCGTGTTGGACGTGGAAATACTGTGGATTTTTAACTTGAAAGTCTATTTAAAAATTACATTGCGCCGCCCGCATCGCTGCGGGAAACTCGCTGTCCGGAGGGAAATGCTTGTGAATGCATCAAAAAACAGCGAGTCCGACGAGGGGCCGGATTTCCTCTGGCACCTCTCCGGCGACCCCGGCGAGGTCAGCACGACCGAGGCGGAGTTTGCCCTGATGCGGGCGTTCGAGGGATTCGGGCGCTGGCAGTCGGAGTGTCTGGCTTCGGTCTGCGACCTGGCGGCGAGCGGGCCGGAGAACGCGCTTTTGCACATCATCCGGATGAACGACCGGCCCAAGTCGATCAAGGAACTGGCACGGCTCACCAACCGCGACGACATCCCCAATATCCAGTATTCGCTGCGCAAGCTGACCGGCGCCGGGCTGGTCGAGAAACAGGGGTCCGGGCGGACCGGCGTCACCTATGAGGCGACCGAAGAGGGGCGCCGGGTCACCGACAGCTACAGCATCCTGCGCCGCAAACTGTTGATCGAGAAGATCAACAGCCTGCCCGGATTCCCCGAGCAACTGGCCGAGGCGACACGCGCGCTCAACCTGCTGACCGGCATCTACGAGGAGGCCGCCCGGGTGGCGGCAACGCACCGGCGCTGAGGTGCGGGGGCCAGCAGCGCGGCCCCCGCCCGATCCCTCAGCCGACGGCGGAGAGACCGGCGTCGAGCGCGGCAAGGATGATATCGGCCTCGTCGCTGGACAGGATCAGCGGTGGCGACAGGATGATGTTGGGCCCCGAAACCCGCACCATCGCGCCGCTCTGATAGGCCACCTCCTGCACCGTGTTGATGGTCTTCTTGTCGATCGGCGCCTTGCTGGCGCGGTCGCTGACCAGTTCCATCGCGCACATCAACCCGTGGCCACCGCGCACGTCGCCGATCACCTCGTATTTCTCCTGAAGGGTCAGCAGGCCCTGATGCAGTTGCGCCCCGCGCGCGGCGGCGTTTTCCGGCACGTTCAACCGCAACGTCTCGGCCAGACAGGCCAGCGCGGCGGCGGCCCCGACCGGATGACCGGAGTAGGTGTAGCCGTGGCCGACGGCGGCGCGGCCGCTTTCGTCCTTCTCGAAGGTCTCGGCGACATGTTCGGCGATCATCACCGCGCCGAACGGGAAATAACCGTTGGTGATCGCCTTGGCGGTGCACATCAGGTCGGGCTGCACCCCCCAGTGGCGCGATCCGGTCCAGCTTCCGGTGCGGCCGAAGGCGGTGATCACCTCGTCCGCGATCAGCAGGATGCCGTGCCTGGAACAGATCTCGCGCACCCCGGGCATGAAGCTTTCGTGCGGCGGGATCACCCCGCCGGCCCCGAGGACCGGTTCCATGATCATCGCCGCGATGGTGCCGGCGCCCTGAAACGCGATCTCATCCTCCAGCGCCGACAGGCAAAGCTGTGCCAGCCGCTCCGGGTCGGTCTCATCAAACGGGTTGCGATAGGTATAGGGCGCCGGGATGTGGTGGCAGCCGGGCAGAAGCGGTTCGTACTGGGTGCGGAAGTTGCCGTTGCCGTTGACCGATGCGCCACCCATGTGGGTGCCGTGATAGCCCTTTTTCAGGCTCAGGAACTTGACCCGACCGGCCTCGCCCCGGATCTTGTGGTACTGGCGCGCCAGCCGCAGCGCGGTTTCCACCGAGTCGGATCCGCCCGAGGTGTAGAAGGCGCGGCTGAGTCCGTCGGGTTCGAAAAAGTCGCGCAGCTCTTCGGCCAGCTGGATCACCGCGTCATTGGTGGTGCCCCGGAAGATCGAGTAATAGGGCAGCTGGTCGAGCTGGGCCGCGATCGCATCCTTGATCGGCTGGCAGGAGAACCCGAGGTTCACGTTCCACAGCCCGCCGACGCCATCGACCACCTCGTGGCCGTCCACATCGGTGATGCGCACGCCCTGGGCACCGGTGACGATGGTCGGCGGGTTGGCCTGGCTGTCGGCCGGATGCGCCATCGGATGCCACAGCGACCGGGCATTGTTTTCCTTGAGGAAGTTGGAGTCTTTCATCGGGACAGCTCCTTGTTGGGGGCCACTCGGTCGAGGGCCGGATAGGGGGGCGCCGCCATGGCGGAGGCAAAGGGGAAAGGGGGCCGGGTCATGCGGCCATCCGCCTGGGATAGGCCGGCGGGCAGCTGCCGCCAATGTCCCGCGTCAGCGCCAATGCGGCGCGGTTCAACTCGGTGCGGATCAGGGCGCGCAGCTCCGCCGTCATGCGCGACACCGGGGCGGCCACGGCCAGCGCGCCGATCGGCCTGCCATCGGCCCCGAAAATCGGCGTGGCGTGGGAATGCACGTCGGCCTCGAACCCGCCGATGGATTCGGCGATGCCCTCGGCGCGCACCCGGTCCAGCAACGCGCGGATCCGTTCGGGATCGGTGACGGTGTCGCCGGTATGGGCGGCCAGCGGCCGGGACAGCACGGCATCGACAAAGCCCGGATCGGCATAGGCCAGAAACGCCAGCCCGGAGGCGGTGCCGTGAAAGGAAATCACCTCGGCATCGTCCATCGCCACGCGGGTGGCATGGCTGGGGCTGTAGGCGTGCGCGATGGTGTTGAGCACCTCTGCGCGCACCAGTGAGACATGGGTGGTCTCGCCGGTCGCCGCGCTGAGCCCGTCGAGCACCCCGCGCGAGACGGTGAGGATCGGCACCGAGGCCTCGCGCAGGGCGGCCAGCCGCAGAACCTCCGGGCCCAGACGATAGGCGCGGCCCGTTCCGGCCTGTTCGACGAATCCCCCCGCCTGCAATTCGGTGAGCAGGCGATAGGCGGTGGCCTTGTTCATGCCCGAAAGCCGGGTCAGATCGCTCAGCCCGATCTCGGGCCGTGTCTGGGTGAAAAACGTCAGCAACGACAAGGCTTTGGTGACGGTACCCATCTTTCATCGTCCTCCCGCTGCGATTGGATTGCAGGCTTTTTCATGTTTTTCGGCCAGCCGGTCTGCAATGGTGTTGACAGATCGGCGCGTGGGCTGTCAATCTAAAACAAACCAATGGTTCAAATAATGAACCGGCAACAAGGAGGTCTGCAATGAAACTTTCCCTTACCCTCGCCACGGCAGCGGCGGCGGCGCTGATGAGTGCCGGCGCGGCGCTGGCCGAATACCCCGAAAAGCCGGTAAACTTCATCGTGCCCTGGCCGCCGGGCGATCTGGAGGATGTGCTGACCCGGATGATCGCCGAGGATTTCCAGACCGAATACGGCATCGCGGCGGCGGTGGTGAACAAGCCCGGCGGCGGCGGCGGCCCTTTCCCCGGCGCCATCGAGGTGGCCAATGCGCCGGCCGATGGTTATACCATCGGTTCTTTCGTGATCGGCGTGCCGGTGGTGGGCCACGAGATCGATATCCCGCCGCTGACCCCGGCAAAGTTCGACCCGCTGGGCATCTTCCTGACCTATCCCTTTGTCATCGCCACCTCTGGCGACGCGCCCTATTCCTCGATGGCCGAACTGGCCGCCTACGCCAGGGAGAACGAGGTTGCGCTGGGCCATTTCGGCGACGTCCTGACACCGACCCAGGTGACCAAGGCCTATGCCAAGACCGCCGGGTTCGATTTCGGCTCCGACGCGGCGTTTGACGCGCTCGACTGCAACACGCTGGCCAGCGGCGACGCGGATGTGATCAACACCACACTGCAGCTGATCCTGCCCTGTCTCGACAGCGTCAAGGTTCTGGTCTCGATCACCGACGAGCGCATCCCGCTGATCCCCGACACCCCCACCATCGGAGAGCTCGAGGCAAGCCTCGACATCGCGCTGTGGAACGGGCTCTTCGTGACCAAGGACACGCCGCAGGACGTGCGCGACAAGATCATCGCGGTGGCCAGCAAGACGGTGATGAGCGAGCGGGCGCAGAACGTCGCCAAGGAGACCGGCGCGCTGGTCTACTGGCAGAACGCCGACGACAGCGCCGCGCGCATCGCCAAGGACATCGACACCGTTGCCCGCATCGGCGAACTGCTGGAATGATCTGCCCGGGGGGCCGGGGAATGTCCCCGGCCCCTGGCCCTGCGGAGTGACGCCAGATGGCAACCGAACGTGAGCGCCGCTTTGCCGGACCCCGGCGCGGCCAGATCCTTTTTGCGCTGGGCTTCGTGGCGCTGTCGGTTCTGCTGCTGACGCAGATCGGCAGCCAGACCCGCTGGGCCGAGCGCACCGCCTTCTTTTCCCAACCCCGGTTCTGGCCGGCGGTGGGGCTGGGCGGCATGGTGTTGCTGGGCGGGCTGCACCTGAAGCGGCTGCCCTGGCGCCGTTTCACCACCGCCGACCGGGCCGAACTGCGCCGCTGGGCCTCGGTGCTGGAATACGCGGTCTGGTTCCTCGTCTACGTGCTGCTGGTGCCGCTGCTGGGTTACCTGCCTGTGACCCTGATCTTCGTGCCGCTGCTGGCCTGGCGCATGGGCTATCGCAGCCGGTTCATGATGGTCGTCAGCCTCGTCTTCGCGGTGGCGGTGGTGGTGCTGTTCAAATCCTTTCTCGGCGTGAAGATCCCCGGCGGTGCGGTCTATGAGTATCTGCCCGGCGGATTGCGCAGCTTTTTCATCCTGAACCTCTGATGGACCTTCTTCTCTCCGCACTCGAGATCCTGATGCGCTGGGACGTGGCGCTGGCGCTGCTGGTGGGCTCGGTCGGCGGCGTGCTGATCGGCGCGATCCCCGGCGTCGGCCCGGCGGTGGCGATCGCCATCCTGCTGCCCGCGACCTTTTCGATGGACCCGATCGTCGGGCTAACGGTGCTTTTGGGCATCTACGGCAGCTCCATGTACGGCGGCTCGATCCCCGCCATCCTGATCAACACGCCGGGCACCGCGGTCAACGCGCTGACCACCTATGACGGCTACCCGATGACCGCGCGCGGAGAGCCGCGCCGCGCGCTGTCGCTGGCCTATTCGTCGTCCTTCTTCGGCGGCATCTTCTCGGTGATCTGCCTGATCCTCTTCGCGCCGGTTCTGGCAAGGATCGCGCCGATGTTCGGCAGCCGGGAAATCTTTCTCGCGGCCCTTCTTGGCATCATCCTGGTGGTCGTCGCCCACCGGGGGCAGGCGCTGATGGCCGGGGCGCTGGCCGCCTTCGGCATCTTTCTGCAGACCATCGGGCTGGAGCCGGTGAAATATTCCCAGCGCTACACCTTCGATCAACCCTTCCTGCAGGGCGGCATCAACCTGATCGTCGTGGTGCTGGGCCTCTTTGCGCTCAGCCAGGCCTTCGTGCTGCTGACCAGCGAGGACGAGAAGATCCGCACGACCCGGCTCTCCGGCGGCAGCCTGTTCCAGGGGATGCGCGAACTGACCCGCCATCCGCGCATCGCCAGCGTCTCGGCGGGCTTCGGGGTGATCATGGGAATGATCCCCGGCGTCGGCGAATTCACCGCCCAGTTCATGTCCTATACCTACGCGCAGCGCACCTCGAAACG
>Ga0070728_10005336_pt1 | contig 12755 bp, 10 predicted proteins | sample tdDd471_FD_66723 | JGI IMG/M metagenome (GOLD analysis project Ga0070728, IMG submission 66723) | Marine sediment microbial communities from the Atlantic coast under amendment with organic carbon and nitrate - tdDd47.1 | ecosystem: Environmental > Aquatic > Marine > Coastal > Sediment | place...
AATGGAAAGCCGAGCGCGGTGCCGCGGCCCTTCAGCAGCTTCTGAAAATCTCCTGCCGGGTCAGGCGTGACAACCATATTCAGAACCTTGACGCGGAAAACCTGGTCACGGGTGACATCGTTGTCCTCGAATCGGGCGACCGGGTCCCGGCGGATCTCCGTCTGCTGGATATCCACAGCCTGTCTGTCGATGAGTCGCTGTTGACCGGTGAATCCCAGGCCGTTGTCAAGCAGGCTGGCGTTTACCCGGAAGGAGCACTCTTGAGTGAGCGTGGCAATCTTGCCTTTGCCGGCAGCAGCGTAACCCAGGGGAGGGGGCTCGGTGTCGTTATCGCAACGGCACAACGGACCGAGGTCGGTTCAATTGCGGCGGCGGTTGCCACTACTGCCGTGGCTAAACCGCCGCTGGTGATCCGTATGGAGCAGTTCGCCCGCCAGGTCAGTTACCTGGTGGTTGGCTTTGTTGTTTTGCTGGCGGCTGTTGCCTTCTCGCAGGGGACACCGTTCAACGAGGTCTTCCTGATGGCCGTAGCGTTGGCGGTCTCGGCCATCCCGGAAGGGTTGCCGGTGGCCATGACCGTTGCCTTGTCGATTGCGACAACCAGGATGGCACGCCGTCATGTCATCGTTCGTAAGCTCACGGCTGTTGAAGGGCTGGGAAGCTGCACCTGTATCGCCAGCGACAAAACCGGAACCCTGACGGTTAACCGTCAGACTGTCCGGCAGATCTGGCTGCCGGAAGGGCCCTCTTACCGGGTCAGCGGCGAAGGCTATGCCGGGGCGGGAGAGGTCAGCCGAAATGATGGCTCGATGCCGCAGGACATCGAGTTGGATCGCCTGCGTCAGCTGGCTCTGGCCGGCGTCCTGTGCAATGAAGCGTCCTTGCGCTTCGCCTTTGGCGAGTGGCTGCATCAGGGTGATGCCATGGATGTGGCGCTGTTGGCCTTGGCCCATAAGCTTGGACTTGACCCCGAAGTGGAAATCGACCGGCATATAGTCCTTGGGGACATTCCCTTTGAATCCGAGCAGCGCTACGCTGCGCGTTTTGTCCGAGAGGAAGAGGCCACCTGCATCGTCAAGGGGGCAGTCGAGCAGGTTATCGATTTTTGCGATACGATGGCCGGAGCTGACGGACCGGTGCCAATCGATCCCCTGGAAGTCGAAGGAGAAACTTTGCGTCTGGGACGTGAAGGTTACCGGGTTCTGGCGATTGCCAAAGGCCCGCTTGAAAGAGCTGTGGCCTATCCCCTGGCCGGGCCTGAGCAGGTGCCGCCCCTGACCCTGCTCGGTCTGGTCGCTTTTATCGATCCGCTGCGCCAGGATGTTCGAGACGCGATTGCCAGATGTCGCCGGGCCGGAGTCCGCGTGGTCATGGTGACCGGCGATCATCCGGCGACAGCTCTCGGCATCGCCCGGGAGCTTGAGCTGGCGACCAGTGAAGCGGACATGCTGACCGGCAAGCAGCTTGAGTCGATCGATCTGGAGGCTCCTGAATGGCAGGAGTCTTTTGATCGGATCGGAGTTTTTGCCCGGGTCACGCCGTTGCAGAAGTTGATGATCGTCGAGGCCCTGAATCAGCGGGGGCATTTCACCGCGGTCACCGGCGATGGGGTGAATGATGCTCCGGCGTTGCGTAAGGCCCATATCGGCGTTGCCATGGGGACCGGTACCGATGTCGCCAAGGAGACTGCATCGATCATCGTCGCTGACGACAATTTTACCTCTCTGGTGGCCGGCATCGAAGAAGGCCGGTTCGCCTATGACAACATCCGCAAAGTTGTCTATCTGCTGATATCGACAGGCGGTGCTGAAATCGTTCTGTTCAGCCTGGCCCTGGTGTCCGGCTTGCCGCTTCCTCTGAGGGCGGTACAGTTGCTGTGGCTGAACCTGGTGACCAACGGCATACAGGATGTCGCACTTGCTTTTGAAGGCGGTGAGCCCGGGGTCATGTTGCATAAGCCTCGGCCGACTGATGAAGGACTGTTTAACCGGTTGATGGTGACACAAACGATTATTTCAGGCCTGACCATGGGCATTCTGGCTTTTTCCACCTGGGCCTGGCTGCTTGCACAGGGGATGGGGGTGCATGAAGCACGTAACTTTGTGCTATTATTGATGGTACTGTTGGAGAATGTCCATGTTTTCAACTGCAGATCCGAGCAGGTTTCGGTTTTCCGGGTCCCGCTGAAACGTAATCCATTGCTGATCGGTGGGGTACTGATTGCCCAGAGCGTACACATCCTGGTCATGCAATGGCCGTTCATGCAACGGGTGCTCGGTGTTGCACCGGTCAGCCTCAGGGCCTGGTTCAGCCTGTTGGGCCTGGCCGGTTTTCTGCTGGTGGCCATGGAAATCTTCAAGTATCTTCGCCGGCGTTCCACGCCTGGTTAATATGAAACTCTAAGGAGCCGTATCTCCCATGTCGAATGATCCGCGTCTGCCCATTCTGAACGTCATAGAGACCCTCGCCGATCGTTATCTTAAAGGTAAAGTCAAGGCCCTGAAGCTGGCCATGATGACACTGCTTTCGGGTGGTCATCTGCTCCTCGAAGATATCCCGGGTCTCGGCAAGACGACTCTGGCCCTGGCCCTGGCCCACGCCCTGGGGCTTTCTTTCGGGCGCATTCAGTGTACCAGTGATCTGCTGCCATCGGATATCACCGGCCTTTCGATCTATGATCGCAACAATAACCGGTTCAATTTCATGGAAGGGCCGGTCTTCAATAACCTGGTCCTGGCCGACGAAATCAACCGGGCAATGCCGAAGACCCAGAGCGCACTGCTCGAAGCGATGGAAGAACACAGGGTGACGATTGAAGGGAAAACCTATCGATTGCCCGATCCGTTTATGGTGATTGCCACGCAGAACCCGGTCGAGCAGGTCGGCACCTACCCGTTACCGGAATCACAGCTTGACCGGTTTTTGATTACGACCGGGATCGGTTATCCGCCGGAAGCGATGGAAAAGAAGATTATCCAGACCGGCAGCATCAGAGAGGGTATTCGCGAGATAAAGCCGTTGCTGACGATCGACGAACTGCTGCGCGCACGAGAGGCGATCCGCACCACTGTCCAGCTTTCCGTGAAGATCACGGAATATATCTATTCGCTCGTCTCAGTCACCCGCGAACATCCGATGCTTCTCGCCGGAGTGTCGACCCGCGGTGGCATCAACCTGGCTGAAACGGCTCGCAGCCACGCTTTTCTGGCCGGCCGGGACCACGTCATCCCCGAGGATGTCAAGTCACTCTTCGTGCCGGTTTGTGCTCACCGCCTGATTATGTATCCGGAGAACGAAACTCTGAATCGCAAGGAGTTACTGCAATCGCTGCTCGACGAAGTGCCGGTTCCTTTGGCCTGAAGCTGACCCGGGCCGGGGTCCTTTATATTGTTATCACCCTGTTGCTCGGTTTTGCCGCAGTCAACACCGGTAACAACCTGATCTACCTGATGGCCTCCGCTCTGCTTGGCTTCATGGCCATTTCAGGAGTTCTCGGCAAGTGGAACCTGTCGAAGATCAGGATCAGTTGCACCCCGCCCGAAGAAGTCTACGACGGCCTGCCTACCCTGTTCAGCATCAATCTGGAGAACAACCGGCGCTGGTTGCCGGTCTTCCTGATGGAGGTCGCTCTCGGGGAACAGGTCGTCCTTTTCCCGCTGGTTGACCCGGGGCAGTCGAGAAGTAAAAGCCTCGAAGCCGTTCTGAACGGTCGCGGTCAGCAGCTGTTGGCAACGGCAACAGTCCGGTCACGATTCCCAATCAATTTTTTTATCCGCAGCCTGGTTGTTCCGATTGATCGGCAGGTTACAGTCTTCCCCAGGCCCCTGCCCTGCAATGACCTCCACCAGCCGGATCCCGGTGGAATGCGCGGCGCACATGCGCACTGGATGAAAGGCCAGGAAGGTGACGTCAGCCACATCAGCGACTACCGGGGCGGTGAACCGCTCAAGCTGATTCACTGGAAGCTCTCGGCGCGACACGACCGCCTCAAGGTCAAGGAGCTCTCCGCCGCCTCACACACTCCGGTTACCATCGACCTGGATGCGATTCCGGGAACGGGTCTCGAGCAGAGGCTAGGTTATTGCACCTACCTGGTCACTCGCCTGCTGCGTTCCGGCCGACCGGTCGGTCTCAAATCGGGAGCGATGGAGATTCCCCCCGGGGCCACCCGACAACACAAACTCATGCTGCTCAAGACGCTGGCTCTCTATGGTACGGATTAAAACACTGCTGAATCTACTGGGCAGCATCGTTGCCGTGCTTGCCCTGGCACCTGTGTTGCCATTCCTGTCACCATTCGTGATCGGGGTTGCTGTGCTCGGTCTCATCGGTGGGCTCTGGTGTGATCGCTGCGAACGATATCCTCTCAACACATTGACAGCCACAATGATCGCGGTTGCCGGGATCGCATATTATGGAATCCAGGTCACCAGGGCTGATGTGGCGACACCCGTTGCACATGCCATGATTATTCTGCTGGCCATTCGCCTGCTGACACCAAAAGAATCCCGCGACTACCTGCAGATCTTTGTCCTGGCACTTTTCATCCTTGCCGGATCGTCATTGATCAGTCTGGACCTTGGCCTTGGCTTCGGTTTCCTGACTTACCTGGTGCTGATGGTGTTTTGTGTCACTCTAGGCCTGGTTCTGCTGACCGTGTTCGTGACTGACAAGCGCCTGGCCTTGCCTCGGGAAGACTTTTACAAGCTGGTTAAGGTCAGTCTGATAATGCCCGTCGTCTCCCTGCTCCTCATGCTGGTATTCTTTTTCGTTCTGCCTCGGACCCGCCATCCGCTCTGGAATTTCCTCAACCCGGGGGGCAATGCAAATGTCGGCCTGGCGGAAAGTGTGCAACCCGGAGCCTATGCCCGGATCTCGGCAAACAAGAGCCTGGCGTTCCGTGCAGAAGTTGAGGAGATCTCCCCGGACAATCTTTATTGGCGGGCGCTGGTGCTCAATCAGCCCGAAGGGCACAGATGGGTCAGGGTTCAGCCGCCGAAAGAGAGTTCCAGAATCACCGCAGGCAATCGAACTGTCAAGCTGACGATCTATCCGGAAGCGAGATCAGACCGTTATCTGATCACCCTGGATCGGCCCTCCCGGGTCTCCGGTCCCCGAAAAGTAAGCAACGACGATTATGTGTTTGTCTCAAGGTCCGCGCTTGACCACCCATACCGACTTGAGCAAGTCAGTCACCCCGGGGCCGATCTCAAGGTCCTGAACCGGATCGATCGGGGTTTTTATCTGGCCTTGCCTGATCAGGTATCCGAACGTGTACGGCGGGCCGCCGCAGGCATCATGAGCAGTGCTTCAAGTGGTCAGGGCAGACTCGATGCCCTGGCAGACTTCTTTCGCAATCAGCGGCTCAGTTATGCCCAGGACGATCTTCCGGGGGGATCGGACCCGGTCGATGAATTCCTGTTCGACAAGAAGCGCGGCTATTGCGAGTTCTTTGCCTCGGCTTACGTCACACTGGCTCGACGGGCTGGAATTCCGACTCGCCTGGTCGGGGGGTATTATGGGGGTGAATACAATCCCTTCGGAGGATATTACCTGGTGACCGAGGATACGGCCCATGTCTGGGTCGAGGCGCTGACCGAAGATAACCGCTGGGTCCGCATTGATCCAAGCCAGTGGGCGGTCAATGCATCCAGCGCTTTTAATAATCGTCGAACGGCCAGCATGGGCGTCCTGCAGCGGCTGATAGACAGTCTTAACTACCGATGGGTGCAGACCGTTCTGCTGTTTGATTTTGCCCGCCAGATGGAGATTTTCAATGAAACCCGCAAAAAGTTTCGCGGCATTCGATCCGGAGAGTTCGAGATCAGGCAATACCTCTGGGTTGCCTGGTTGCTTCCCGGCCTGATTCTGGCGGTGCTGCTGAGACGGAGGAAACAGCTCTCTGCCGAGGCCCGCCTGTTGGAAGATTTCAGGATCCGGGTACGTAAACGCTACGGCATTGATACCGTTTCCCCAGCAAGCGGGTTGACCGAACTCGGCGAGCGGCTTGATGATGACCGGTGCCGGGACTTTGCGAAAGTGTACCAGGGGGCGATTTTCAGAGATCGACCGTTAAGCGAAACGGAACGGGCATACCTGAGAGAATTGCTGAAAAAAATCTAGGCATGCATTTATGCCGGGTTGTTCTGGCGTCTCCGCCGGGGCCTACGGCGGGTGCGCCGGGTTGCGTCCCTTGAAGGTTGATGGGATATTTCGTCACGGGTATGTAGCGCCTTTTGCCAGGTCGCCAGCAATTCCCTGTCGCCGCCGCTGGCCTCTGTCCACAGGCGAAACATTTCCAGGGCAAGAGGTGTCCCGGGGTTTTGCAGGAAGCGCTTCTGTCCGCGATGACCCAGACCGCGGGCAAAGCGATAACAGCCGACCAGCAGTTCGCGGGCCTGGTGGCGCAGACCATGGGCCAGGTGAAAGTGGGAACAGTAGGGGGTCATCAGATGTCCGGCGGACTGCACAACCTCGTTGATCGGAAGTGACGCTTTGATCGGGCATTTCTGCCAGAAGTGATCAATAAAGAGGGCGGCAAGGAGCACCGCTTCGTCGACCTTGCCGAGCTTTTGAAAATACCGGTTGAGCTCCTGCAATAATCTGAAGGTCACCTTTCCCGGCGCATAGCCGCCCATCATCGGCTGCATCAGCCCGAGGGATTGGGCCTTTTGCAGTACCTCCGCGCCGACGCCGTGACGGAAAAGCTCCAGCAACTCCTCGCGGATTCTGGCCGTTGCTGCTTCGGTAATCAACGGTGCCTGTTCGGTGATCGTCGTAAAGGTACTGTCATCGAGAGAAAAGTCAAGACGGGCGCTGAACTCAAGTGCGCGCAGCATGCGCACAGGGTCTTCCTCGAACCGGGTTTTCGGATCACCGATGACGCGGAGTCGACGCTTCTCGAGGTCGTCTAGCCCGCCGACATGGTCTATGATCGAAAAGTCGGCGATGTCGTAGAACAGGGCGTTGATGGTAAAGTCGCGACGGAAGGCGTCCTCCCGGGGAGTGCCGAACTGGTTCTGCATGAAAAACCCGTGTTCGTCAGGGTCCTCCGGAAATTCTTCAGGTTTGGGATGGCGGCGGAAGGTTGCAACCTCTATGGCCTGATCGCGTCCGAACCTGATATGGGCAAGCCGGAACCGACGCCCGACCAGGAAACAGTTGCGAAACAGTTTTTTGATCTGCTGCGGAGTTGCGTCGGTGCCTATGTCAAAGTCTTTGGGTGTCCTGTCCAACAGCAGGTCCCGGACGCTGCCGCCGACCAGGTAGGCTTTGTAGCCGTGGCGGTGCAGCCGGTAGAGTACCTTGAGGGTGTTCTCGTCGATCCGGCGACGGGAGATCGTGTGCTCTGAACGGGACAGCACCCTAGCGGTATCGGTTCCTGCCTTTGGGGCTGGTGAGGAAATAGACATCTGGTTCCGGGATATTCGAGATTTGATCAATCATCGGATCATAAGGTCACCACTGTATAGCAGATTTCCCGTCGAGAGGAAAGCTTACCAGGAATACGCGTTGTCATCACGCAGCGATCCGGTTATAACATGACTTTGACTTGTCGGGTTTTTGTCACAACTCCGAAGGGATCTCGCCCGGTTATGAATCTTCTGGTTATCCTCGGGCCGACGGCTTCAGGTAAAACTCATCTGGCTGTGCAGGCCGCCCGCCACCTTAACGGTGAGATCCTCTCAGCTGATTCACGACAGGTTTACCGCGGTCTGGATATCGGCAGCGGCAAAGATCTGGCGGAGTACGGCGCAACGCCATATCATCTCATTGATATTATTGACCCCGGTTGCGAATTCAGCCTGTTCGATTTTGTTCAGGAGTTCAAGAACGTCTACGAGAAGGTTGTCAGTCGCGGCAACCTGCCGATCCTGGCCGGAGGGACAGGACTCTATCTCGATGCCGTCTTGCGCGGTTATGAACTGGTCAAGGTCGAGAAAAACTTGCCTTTGCGCCAGGAGCTTGAGGAGCTGGAGCTTGCCGCTCTCGTCGAACGTCTGCGCAAGTTGCGTCCTGGGCTGCACAATACAACTGATCTGACTGATCGTGAACGGCTGACCAGGGCAATCGAGATCGCTGAAGGTGAAAAACAACCTGTCGCCGAACTGATCGATTTGCCGGATTTTTCGCCGCGGGTTTTCGGTTTGCGCTGGCAGAGAGAAGTCTTAAGGCAGAGGATCACCCGGAGACTTCGCGAACGTCTCGACCACGGTATGATCGAAGAGGTCGAGGGCCTGCATACGGCAGGAGTCTCCTGGGAGACTCTCGACTATTTCGGGCTCGAATACCGCTTTGTCGCCCGGTATCTGCAGGGCATGCTCGATCGCAACGACCTTTTCCAGAAACTCAACAGTGCCATCCACCAATTCGCCAAACGCCAGGAGACCTGGTTCCGGCGCATGCAGCGACAGGGGGTTGATATCTGTTGGCTTGACGCCGAAAAGGATCCTGTCACGGGCCTTCTTGCTGCCTGTCAGGATGTGATTGAATGACCGGTCCTCCTGTTGCCGCACAACGTTATCTCGACAGAAATGGGATCAAGGGCCCTTGGCAGCTTGCCGGCGAGGCCCGGTCCGACTTTCGTGGTGCGGTTGTGGTTCCGTCGCTTGCCGAAGGGGATCGTCTCTTTGCGACCCTGCGCAGCCTGTCCGATAACCCCCCTGAATGGACAAACCGTTTTCTGGTCCTGGTTGTCTGCAACCATGGTCAGCAGGCAGACAGGCAGATCAGGCTGCAGAATGAAATCGACCTGGCCCGATTGAGTGATTACGCGCACGGTTCGAATCTCTGTCTGGCCTGGATCGATGCGGTCAGCCCCGGTCTGGAAGTGCCCACACATCGGGCGGGAGTCGGTTTTGCCCGGAAGCTCGGGATGGATCTGGCTTTGCAGTCTCTGGACTGGTCTGGAGATCCACTTCTGGTCGGCCTCGATGCCGATACCCTGGTAGAAGGTAATTATCTGCAGATCATCGATCGGCATTTTCTCCTGTCGTCTAAAGGTGCTGCGGTGCTGCCGTATAGACACCAGCCGGGAGTCGACCCGGACCAGCAGGCCGCTATTGATCGCTACGAGCTTTTTCTGCGCAGCTATGTATACGGCTTGCGCCTGGCCGGGTCGCCATATGCCTTTAACACGGTTGGTAGTGCCATGGCTTGTCGGGCGGCCTCCTATGTGCGCTGCGGGGGGATGAACAGTCGCAAGGCTGGTGAAGACTTTTATTTTCTGCAGAAACTGGCCAAGACGGATGGTGTCGGCCTGTTGTCCGGCACTTCAGTCTACCCGGAGCCGCGTGTTTCAGAACGGGTTCCTTTTGGCACCGGTCGTAGCATGGCAAGGCTCCTCGCTGGCGACAAGCAGGGTGTGCGTTTCTATCCGGCGGCGGCCTTTCGCACCCTGTCCGAATGGTTGAAACTCGTCGAACGCAACATTTCGGCTGACGCTGAACAGATCCTCTCCCTTGCGACAGAGATCTCGCCTGTGCTGGCAGCCTATCTTGTTCAACTCGACTGGCGGTCGGTCTGGCCGGGAATGCAGAAGACTCACCAACGTCATCCCCGGCTTCAGCAGGCCTTTCATGTCTGGTTCGACGGTTTCAGGACGTTGCGACTGATTCATTTGTTGTGCGATTCGGAGTTCGGACGTGGTGAACCGGAGGAGATCCTGCCGGAATATTTCACATGGCAGGGTTGTGCTGCACCGGTCTCTCTGGGTGGCATGTTGGAGGCGCTACGTGTCGCTGATATGGCATAGTACTTGACAAACGATCGAAAATCTAAAAAGCTGTGCTATGATGCAGGTAACGTCACCGACCCTTCCCGCTCTGCGGGTAGAGTAAAGAGGATACCGATGAATGAACCAGACCTCCCCGAGTTTGAAGCGGAGCAGAAGAACCAGCGTCTTGCCACGCGGGTGCCCCTGATCGTCGAGAAAATCCCGATTGAAGACGGTCAGAAAACCTTTTTCGGCTATGCCAAGAATATCAGCCGGGGAGGACTTTTCATCGCAACGGTAAAGCCCCGCGAGCCAGGGGAAGAGTTCACGATTGAGTTGACCTTACCGGTCAAACCCAAGCATTTAATCCGATGCCGCTGTGAGGTGCTCTGGAAACGGCACTACCAGAAAAAGGGCCCTCATGAGCCGGGGATGGGGATGCGCTTCCTCGATCTTGCCGATGCGGATGGTGATAAAATTGACGCATGGGTCGAGGGTCAAGTGGCAAAGCAGTCAGAATAGTCCAAACAGACAGAGTCTTTATCTGTTTGCATCGGCAGCGTATGGCAAACAAGAGAATGGACGGTCGATTACCGTCTTGAAAGGAGAGCTGGATGAACCAGGAGCCGAGTCTGCTCGATGCGATCAAGCAGGCAATCCAAACCGAAAAAGATGTCATGGATTTCTATCTCAAGGCAGCGGCGTTGACCAATAATGAGCGCGGCAAAAAGATCTTTGAGCAGTTGGCCAAAGAAGAGCGCGAGCATGCCGGTCATTTTTTCGATATCTATACGGGCAGTGACCTCGGTTCTTTTGAGGACTTTATCGGCAGGCCGCCATCGAAAGGTCATGCCATGCTCAAGCATCTGGAAAAGGCCCTTGACGAGAATGTCCATGAACGCAAAGCTATGGAGTTGGCGCTGAAGGAAGAGGAAGACCTGGTAAAAAATCTGCATATGACGGCGTCCCGCATCGTCGACCCTGCTGTCCGCGCCGTATTCGAGCGGATGGCCCGGGAGACAGAGAACCATTATGCGATAATTGAGTCGGAATATGCCCACATGATGGGCATGGTCCATGAAACGGACATTGATACCTATGTGCGTGAATAGCAGATTTAATCGATCGGCACTTTTGTTCGGTCTGTTGCTCTTGCCCGTGCCAGCGGCCGCTGTTCCCGGAGCCGTTCACGACCCCCATCGCCTGCCGGAGAGTGGTGAGTTTCAGAATACTATTGAAGCTCGCTGCACCATCTGTCATACGAGGGCAAGAGTGGATGAGGCAATCGGCCAGCAGGCCGACCTTGAAGAACTCATGCAACGCATGATTGAACGGGGAGCCATCCTCAGCGAACGCGATCAAAAAGTCCTGGGGACTTTCTGGGGTTCGCCTCTCAAAGAGGAGCGGACATCACCCATGGAATCGAAGTAGACACTGGTTGCACCAGGTAAAACAAAAGGACCGGTCATCAGGCCGGTCCTTTTTTAACAGAATATCGGGGCAAACTCAGGGTTGCCAGATTCTCAATAGGGCCTCGGCCATTTCGGCCGGGCTGTCGGCAACGCTCACGCCACATTCACGCAGAAAAGCCTTTTTGCTCGCAGCATCGCCTTTGCCACCGGAAATGATCGCACCGGCGTGACCCATACGCTTGCCGGAAGGAGCCGTAGCACCGGCAATAAATGCTGCTACCGGTTTGGTCATGCGGTCACGGACAAACGCGGCCGCCTGCTCTTCGGCGTCGCCGCCGATTTCGCCGATCATGATGACCGCCTCGGTCGCCGGGTCATCTTCGAACATTCTCAGGACATCCAGATGGTCGGTGCCGTTAACCGGGTCGCCACCGATGCCGACGCAGGTGGTCTGACCGATATTGCGGGTGGTCAGCTGCCAGACCGCTTCATAAGTCAGGGTTCCTGAGCGTGATACGACACCGACCGGGCCCTTCTTGTGGATGTAGCCCGGCATGATGCCGATCTTGCATTCTTCCGGGGTGATCACGCCGGGGCAGTTGGGGCCGACCAGGCGGCAGCTCTTGCCCTCCATATATTTCTTGACCTTGACCATGTCGAGCACCGGAACGCCCTCGGTGATGCAGATCACCAGTTCGATACCGGCATCAACCGCTTCCATGATTGCGTCGGCGCTGCCGATCGGCGGCACATAGATAACCGAAGCATTGGCGCCGGTTCCCTTGACGGCGTCTTCGACCGTATCGAAGACCGGGAAGCCATCGATCTTGGTGCCACCCTTGCCGGGTGTCACGCCACCGACCATCTGGGTGCCATAGTCACGGGCGCCCTGGGCGTGGAAGAGACCGGTGGCGCCAGTGATCCCCTGGGTAATAACACGTGTATTTTTGTCGACCAGTATACTCATCGTATTCTCTCCTATTGATTCAGTCCAGAGGTGAGCGGCAAGAGGTGTGAGGAAATATACTTTCCACTGTCCCCTTTCCGCTAACCTTTAACTGCTTTGACAATTTTTTCGGCAGCATCCGCCATGCCGTCTGCGCTGACGATGTTCAGCCCCGATTCGGCGAGCATCTTTTTGCCGAGTTCGACGTTGGTGCCTTCCAGGCGCACCACGAGCGGTACCTTGACGCCGAGTTGTTTCGCCCCTTCGATGACTCCGGTCGCGATCACGTCACACTTCATGATGCCGCCGAAGATGTTGACCAGAATCCCTTTCACCTTGTCGTCGGAGAGAATCAGCTTGAAGGCTTCGGTGACGCGCTCGATGGTGGCACCGCCACCCACGTCGAGGAAGTTGGCCGGGTCACCACCGTAGTGCTTGATGATGTCCATGGTCGCCATCGCCAGGCCGGCGCCATTGACCATACAGCCGATATTACCATCCAGGGCAATGTAGGAGAGATCGTACTGTGAAGCTTCGATCTCGTTGGCGTCCTCTTCATCGTAGTCGCGCAGGTCACGGATACGCAGGTGACGGAACAGCGCGTTGTCGTCAAAGTTCAATTTGGCATCGAGGCAGAGCAGGTTACCGTCACTGGTCAGAACCAGCGGGTTGATTTCTAGCA
>Ga0070728_10005340_pt1 | contig 12740 bp, 10 predicted proteins | sample tdDd471_FD_66723 | JGI IMG/M metagenome (GOLD analysis project Ga0070728, IMG submission 66723) | Marine sediment microbial communities from the Atlantic coast under amendment with organic carbon and nitrate - tdDd47.1 | ecosystem: Environmental > Aquatic > Marine > Coastal > Sediment | place...
TCGCCGGTCTCGCAGTTGACCATGAACTCATGACTCGCCGATCCGCCGATGGGGCCCGCCTCGGCCTCGACGGCCGTGAAATCGAGCCCGCAGCGGGTGAAGACGTTGGAGTAGGCGCGGTACATCGCGTCGTACGCCTCGTTGAGCCCGCCCTCGCCCTCGACGGTGAGGTGGAACGAGTAGGCGTCCTTCATGATGAATTCGCGCCCGCGCAGCAGGCCGGCGCGCGGGCGGGGCTCGTCGCGGAACTTGCTCTGGATCTGGTAGAGCACCAGGGGCAGCTGGCGGTAGCTGGTCACCGCGTGGCGCAGGAAGTCGGTGATGACCTCTTCGTGGGTGGGGCCGAGCACGGTGGCACGCCCGTGCCGGTCCTTGAGCTGGAACAGGTCGTCGCCGTAGTCGGCCGCACGACCGGTCTCGTCGAAGATCTCGAGCGGGGCCATGGCGGGCATGAGCATCTCGCTGCCGCCCGCGGCGTCCATCTCTTCGCGGATGATCTGGCTGATCTTGCGGAGCGCACGCCAGGCGAGGGGCAGGTAGTCGTAGACCCCGGCCGCGACCTGGCGGATGTAGCCGGCCCGGAGCAGGAGCTGGTGACTCGGCGTGGTCGCCTCGGCGGGTGCCTCACGCAGCGTGGGGATGATGGTCTTCGACCACCGATCGACTGTGCCGACGTGCGTGGTGACGGGTGTAAACGAGGCGACGGTGGCGTGTTCGGTCATAGGGGGCAAGTCTATGACCGCTGCGGTGTCGCGAGGCCGGCGGCGGCTATCGCGGCGTCGGCTGGGCCGGGGCGTTGATGGTGACCTCCGGCGACGCCGAGACCCAGCCCGCCCGCTCGAGCGCCGCTCTCCACGTCTCTCGCTCGGTTCTGGCGGTCCGCTCGGCGGCGGGGTCGGCGATCGGCCGCCACCACCAGCAGAGATAGGCCGGGGCGTCGAGATCGACGAGGAGTTCGGCCAGCTGCGCGTCGGTCAGGTCGACCAGGGGCGTCTCGATCGCGATCTCCGAGGACGTCGCGGGCCCGGCGGCCGGTGAGGTGGTGCCGGTGATGTCCGACTCGAGCCCCGCGAGCCGCTCGACGAGCAGGGCGCGGTCTACGGAATTGGCGATGCGTTCGATGTCGGTCTCGAGCGTGTCGTCGGTGGCGTGGGCGTGGCTCGGCCAGACGATCCGCGGGCAGCCGTTGGCCCGGGCGACCTCGACGGCCGCGAGCAGGCCGAGTGTGTCGAGGAACGCCGCGGAGGTGCCGGCGGCGAAGGCGTGGATCGGTGCGGGCTCGAGCTGCTCCTGCCGGAGGAACCGGGCCTGGGAGGAGACGGCCGCGAGCTGGGCGTCGGCGAGGTTCGGGTTGGTCACCCACGGCATGAGCAGGGCGGGAGCCCCCCCACCGCCTTCACCGGCGGAGGCGATCCGCTCGGCTTCGATCGCCGCGGCCACGAGCGCGGGCAAGCCGCCGTCGGAGATGACCAGTGTCGGGCCCGTTGGGTGTGCCACGCGGGGAGTCTACCACGGATCAGCTTCTGGCATCAGGGTTGGGGCGCGGCGGGGGCCGCGAGGGTGTCGGCGTAGAACGAGGCGACGTGCTCGCGGAGTCGGCGGAGCTCGATCTCGCGGATGTACATCATGTGTCCGGCCTCGTAGGTCTCGGTGCGGATGTTGGCCCGCAGTTCGTCGTCGATGCCGAGGTGGTCGATCGTGTAGTCGGCCGCGAAGTAGGGCGTGGCCAGGTCGTAGTAGCCCTCGGCGAAGAAGACCTTGAGGTTGCGGTTCTGGAACATCGCGTCCCGGAGGCGGGGCGCGACGTTGACGTAGCGGTTGGTGAACCGGTCGTAGTTCCACGGGTGGACGCGGCCGGTGAGGATCTCGTAGGGATGGTCGTTCTCGTAGCCGAGCTGGGTGCGGACGTAGTCGTTGAGCAGGGCGCCGTATGGGCCGTCGATGGCCTCCATGCTGGGGTCGAACTCGGGGCCGGTACCGTTGCGGTCGGAGTCGATGCCGCGGAGGCGGCTGTCGAGGCGGCCGACGGTGACGCCCTTGTCGCGGAGCAGCTCTTCGGTGAAACGGGAGATGTTGAGCCGCAGGTCGGCGCGGTCCACGAAGCCCTCGCTCAGGCCGGTGTAGCGGGCGAGCGTGCGGACGATGCGGCGGCGTTCGTTGGCATCGAGCGAGGCGCCCTTGCCCAGCGCGACGAGGTAGTCGGTGCTCGCGAACGCCTCAACCTCGTCGAGGAACTCCCGGAGGGGCTTGTTCTGCAAATCAGGCTCGAGGGCGTTGTGGTACCACGCGGTCGCGGCGTAGGTCGGCAGGAAGAGCCAGTAGGGCGAGTCGTTGCCGTCGTTGAACCGCACGGTCTGGAAATCGAGCACGGCCGAGATCATCAAGATGCCGCTGAGGAACATGCCGTGAGAGTTCTGGAGGTACTGGGCCATCCCGGCGTTGCGGGTCGTGCCGTAGCTCTCGCCGGCAAGGAATTTGGGGCTGCGCCAGCGTTTGTTCTGCGTGGTCCAGAGGCGGATGAAGTCGCCGACGGAGGAGATGTCCTCGTCGAGCCCGTGGAACTGGGACTTGCTCTCGCCCTCGGCCGGGCGGGAGTAGCCGGTGCCGACCGGGTCGATGAAGACCAGGTCGGTAAAGTCGAGCCAGCCGTGCTCGTTGTCGAGCAGCCGGTAGGGCGGCTTGGGCGGGAAGCCCTCGGGCCCCATGTCCACGCGCTTGGGGGCCAACGCACCCAGGTGCAGCCAGACGCTGGAGGAGCCTGGCCCGCCGTTGTAGGCGAAGGTGATCGGGCGGCGGCCGATGTCGGCATCTTCCCCGATGTCGCGGGTGTAGGCGATGAAGAAGATGTCGGCGCGGGGCTCGCCCTCGTAGTCGGGCAGCGACATGCGGCCGGTGGTGACGGTGTAGTCGAACGTCTGGCCGCCGCTGGTGGTGGTGTGGTGGGTGATGGCGTAGGGCGTGGGCTCCGCCGCGTCGGTCTTGTTCGCTTTTGCGGCATCCGGTTGCGCGAGAGCACGCGTCGACACAAGCGAGCAAAGAACGGCAGCGAGGCAAGCGGCGAGGGTAAGACGCATGGGCGGGTTCTCCGCTAAGTGTGTGCTTTGGACTCAGAAGGAGTGCGGGGAGGCTCAACCGGAGCGCGCCTGCAAGATATCAGGATCCGGCGAGCTGCGCCGCGTCCATGGCCTCGATCAACGCCTGCAGCGACTGACGGATCCCGTCGTGCCCCCGATCCAGCGTTACACCCAGCGACTCCACCGCGGCCTTGCTGAACGAGTTCTGCGGAAGGGCGGGGCTGGACATGTCGATCTCGGCCTCGATCCCCAGCAGTTCGGCGGCCATCACCGCCCAGTCGGCGTGGCGGGCGTAGCAGTCGACGAGGTTGAAGGGCTGGCCCGCCGCCGACTCGTTGCCGACCAGCGCCCCCACCACCGCCGCGACGTCGTCCACGTGGACGCACTTGCCGCCGCCGGGCTTGTCGTAGCGGCCGGTCTCGCGGAGGGTCTTGATGACCTGGTAGCCGTGCGAGCGTTCGAGGTTGGGATCGAGGCCGTAGACAGCGCAGGGGCGGACCGCCGAGGTGTGCCGGCCGCTGCCGAAGTGCTCGGCCCACAGGTGGGCCTCCATCGAGGCCTTGTACGCGCCGTAGAGGCGCGAGGGGCGCAGCGGGTGGTCCTCGGTGACGAGGTTGGTCCCGTCGGCGGCCTTCTCACGCGGGAGCATGTCGTGGTGAACGGCGATGGTGCTCAGGAAGATGAACTGCCGCGGGGCCGAGGCGTGCAGGAAGCGGATCGAGGCGTCGAGGTTGGACCGCAGGTGGCCGTCGAGATCGACGGGCGTGGCCTTGAGCGGCTGCCAGTTGACGCTGTTGTGGACGACGCAGTCGGCGCCCTCGAGCAGGTCGTCCCAGCACGACCGGTCGGCGTGGTCGCCGACAACGAACCGCTCGACGAAGGGCTCGACGTGGTCGCGCCGGCTGGTCTGGCGGACCAATCCCGTGACGGTGTGTCCTGCGCCGTGCAATTGCCGCGCGATGGCCGAGCCGATGAAGCCTGAGACGCCGGTGAGTGCGATGTGCATGCCGCAGCGTACGCACGGGGGAACGTCGGCGGGTCAGTCCGCCGGGCCGATGGCCTTGCGGAAGCAGCGGATATCGCAGATGCGTTCGAACCTGAGCGCGGCGTGCGCGCGCAGGCTGACGTCGTTGTCGAGTTCGGCGTCGGAGGCGAACTCGGTGCACCCGTGAGCCGCGGCCCATGCCTCGCCCGCAGCGACCAGCCGCCGCCCCACACCCAGGCCGCGTGCCTCGTCGGCGACGAACCAGCCCTCGAGGTAGCCGACGGGGGAGGAGAGGCAGCCCTCGGCGAACTCACGCAGCGAGACCTCGGCGAAGCCGATAGAGATTCCTGATCGTTCGGCGATAAGCACAACGTGGGGCAGACCCTGGATCGTGCCTTTCTGGAAGTACTCGTCGGTGAGCGCGGCAAAGTCTTCGGTCAGCCATTCGGGGCCGAGGCTCTGCCGCATCGCTTCCCACGCCGCCCGGTCGGCCGGGCGGGCCGGCCGCACGATGATGTCGCTCTGCGGTGACTCCATCGGGGGTGTCCCTCCTGAAGCGGGCCGGGTCAGTAGTTGGGCGTCGGTGCGCGGTAGTCGGCAAAGTCGATCGAGCGGAACCACGAGACGGTCCGCATCAGGCCCTCGCGGAGCTCGATCGAGGGCTCCCAGTTGAGCCTCGCTTTGGCGAGACTGATATCCGGGCACCGCTGGCGGGGGTCGTCCTCGGGAAGGGCCTTGAAGACCAGCTTGCCGCCGCTGCCGGTGAGCTCGAGCACGAGCTCGGCGAGCTGCTTCACGGTGAACTCGTGCGGGTTGCCGAGATTGACCGGGCCAACGAAGTCGTCCGGCCCGTCCATCATCGCGATGAGCCCGTTGATGAGGTCGTCGACGTAGCAGAACGAGCGCGTCTGCGAGCCGTCGCCGAAGAGGGTGAGGTCGGTGCCGTTGATCGCCTGGCGGATGAAGTTTGAAACCACACGCCCGTCGAAGGGGTGCATCCGCGGGCCGTAGGTGTTGAAGATCCGTACCAGGCGCGTGTTCACGCCGTTCTGGCGGTGGTAGTCAAAGAACAGCGTCTCGGCGGCGCGCTTGCCCTCGTCGTAGCACGCGCGGGGGCCGATCGGGTTGACGTTGCCGCGGTAGCTCTCCGGCTGGGGATGGACGTCCGGGTCGCCGTAGACCTCGCTGGTCGAGGCCTGCAGCACCTTGGCGCGGCAGCGTTTGGCGATGCCCAGCACGTTGATCGCGCCGAGCACGGAGGTCTTCATCGTCTTGATCGGGTTGTACTGGTAGTGCCCGGGCGCGGCGGGGCAGGCGAGGTTGTAGATCTCGTCGACCTCGAGCCAGAACGCGTGCGTCACGTCGTGCCGGATGAACTCGAAGTTCGGCCGTTTGAGCAGGTGCACGATATTTGACTTCTGGCTCGTAAACAGGTTGTCGAGGCAGATCACATCGTGACCGGCCTCAACCAGCCGGTCGCACAGGTGCGAGCCGAGGAACCCGGCGCCGCCGGTAACCAGAATCCGTTTGATATTCACGCGGCATCTCCCCGGCGGTCTGTGCTGTCTGGCGGCTTCATTCGTCCTCTCCATCGCCGAGCACGTTGGCGCGGGAGGGTATCCGGAGCACCTGCCCGATCTGCAGGTCGTCGATGCTCTTCATCGAGTCGCGGTTGGCGTTGAAGATCACGTCCGCGTACCGCAGGCTGCCGTAGAAGCGCTGCGCCAGCGCCGAGAGGTTGTCGCCTTTGACGACGATGTACTCCATGAACTCCGGCGTCGGCAGGTCGGTCGCCTGGCCTTCCTCGGGCCGGCCCTGCACGTTGTCCGGCGTGGCGGGGATCCGCAGCACCTGGCCGACCTGCAGGCTCGTCGGGCTCACGAAGGGGTTGGCCGCGGCGATGGCGTCCGCGTGGCGGATCGTGCCCCAGAACCGGCGGCTGATCCGCTCGAAGGTGTCGCCCGCCCGCACCGAGTAGTCCTGGAAGCGCGGGGCGCTGTCCTCGATGGCGGGCTCCAGAGCCGGGGGAGTCGGCGCAGGTTCCTGCGCAACGACCACGGGGCGAGCCTCGGGCAGCGGTTCGGGCTCGACCGGGACCGGTGCCTCGGTTGTTTCGACCTCGGCCGGTGCTGCGGATTCGTCGGCGAACGACAGCCGCGGCGACCCTGTCGGCTCCCAGAGCCAGTACACGCCGATCCACACCGCCACCAGGGCGAGAAACCCGGCTCCGATGCGGGCGCTGGGGGCGCTCATGGCTGGTCGCTCCGTCAGGTCGTGGTGATGGTCGAGCCGGGCGTGACCACGTTGTCCTTCTCGGTGTGGCCCCTCTGCCAGACGAGCGGGGCGGCCACCGCGATCGACGAGTACGTCCCGACGCCAACGCCGATCAGCATCGCGTAGGCAAAGCCGCGCACGCCCTCGCCGCCGAAGGTGTAGAGGATGAGAATCGCCAGGAGCGTCGTGCCCGAGGTGATCACCGTCCGGCTGATCGTCATGTTGATCGACTGGTTGATGATCCGGTCGGTGGCGTAGGGCAGCCGGCCCTTCATCTCGCGGATGCGGTCCATGACGATGATCGTGTCGTTGAGCGAGTAGCCGATGATCGTCAGCAAGGCCGCGATCATGTTCAGGTCGATCTTGAACGGCTGGATGCCCAGTGTCGCGACGATGCTCTCCGCCGCCGGCAGCTTGTACACGATCTCAGAGAGAGCGATGAGACCGATGCACGTCAGACAGTCGTGCATCAGGCACGCGATCGCGGCCAGCGAGTATCGCACCGAGCCGAACCGCACCCACACGTAGATCAGGATGAGCATCAGCGACAGCACGACCGAGACGACCGCCTTGGCGCGGAACGTCCCCGCCATCGCGGCGCTGAAGCTCTGGACACTCGCCAGCGTGGTCGTCTGCCCGAGAGCGTCGCGCAGAAGGTCCCACTCGCGCTGGGCCAAGTCCTGCTCCCAGATGTCCTCGTTCTGCAGGTAGTTGATCGCTTCGTCGCTCACCAGCACGACAGCCGACTCGACCGCGCTGTCCGTGCCTTCGAGCACGACAATCTCAACTACTCGCCCAGCGGTGTCGGAGTAGTCCGGTTGCTCACGCAGGCGGTTGAGCCGCGCCTCGAGCCCCTCTTTCGTGGTCACGGGGTCGATGTTCTCGAGAAGTATCGCCACGCCGCCAGCGAACTCGCTCACATCGTTTAGATACTGGGGACGCCGGATGTCGGGCCCGAGCAGGCCACGCGCATTGCTGAGCGGGAACACCGGGGCCTGCGCGAGGTCCTCGGCCCTCTGGCCGGCGAAGGTCAGCGGCGGGCGGTTGTCCAGCTCGTCGGCAAACGCGACCATGAGCGACTCGATGACCGCCTGCTCGTTGGTCACCACGCTCTTGATCATGAACCGATCGGAGCGGACGCCCGTGGAGTCCGGGTCCAGCGGCAGCACCTGTGCGCTGGCGAGGTCGGCCAGCGGCGAATCCGGTGCCGCTGACTGTGCGATCGCGACCACGCGGTCCTCGACCTCCTGGCGCGTCAACGTCACCCGATCGCCTTCGTCGGGTGTGGAGTCATCGGTCTTGAACTGCAGCGTCACCTGCGTGCCGCCGCGGAACTCGGTGTCCATCATCTCGCCGCGCTGCATCACGATCATGAAGACACCGAGGCCCATGTAGATCGTGGACACGAAGATGAAGATCCATCGCAGGCTGAGCCAGTTGATCCCCGGCTCGAACGCCCGCTCGACCGCCGGCACCGACGAGGGCAGCATCCGGATCTTCTTCATGAGCTTGAGCTCGAGGAGCACGTTGAAGACCAGCCGGCTGGCCACCAGGGCGGAGAACATCGTCGTCAGCACACCCACGCCGAGCGTGATCGCAAAGCCCTTGATCTCCTGCGTGCCCACGTTGGCCAGCACGATACAGACGATCAGGTTGGTCACGTTACCGTCGACGATCGACGACATCGCCTTGGAGAACCCGAGCCTGACGGCGGCCTTCGTGTCTCGCCCCTCACGCAATTCCTCGCGGATGCGCTCGAAGATCAGCACGTTCGAGTCCACCGCCATGCCGAAAGTCAGCACGATGCCGGCGATGCCCGGGAGCGTAAACGTCGCCGAAAGGGCCGACATCGCTCCCAGCAGCAAGAGGGCGTTGCAGCCCAGCGCAACCACCGCGATCACGCCGCACCGGAAGTAGTAGACCACCATGAACAGCGACACGCTGATCAGCGCGATGATCCCCGCGCCGAGGCCCTGCTTGAGATAGTCGAGCCCCAGCTCCGGGCCGATCGCGTTCCGGCTGATCGGCGCGGGAGAGAGCTTGTTCTGCAGCGAGCCCGCGTTGAGCACGCGGATGATGTACGCCAGCTCGGTGGGGCTGAAATCGCCCATGATCTGCCCGTTGCGGGAGATCCGGCTGTTGAGGTTCGGCGCGGTGTAGATCTCGTCATCGAGCAGCACCGCCATGCTGTCCCCCACGTGCGCTTCGGTCAGCTCTCCCAGGAGCGACGCGCCGCGTGGGTCCATGAGGAAGTTGATCGCCGGGCGTCCGAGCTGGTCCTGACCCTGGAACGCCTTCGAGACCTTCCAGCCCCGGCTCGATTCCGGTGTCAGCTTCGAGCCGCGGATGTCCCACGCGAGCATGTAGTACTCGCCGTTGTACTCCTCGACGATGTAGTCCCGCCCGGCGAAGAACCCGACCGGGTCGCGGCTGAGGAAGGCCAGCTGCTGGGCGTTGTTGTACCACCCGTCGATCTTGTTGAGCTTGAACCACGCCATGTCCGGCGTGCGCGCAGCACGCGGACCCTTCTCCTGCAGATCCGCACGGAGCTGCGCTTCCTCGGGGACCGTCCCGGGGTCGACCGTGATCCGGAAGCTCAGCACGCCGGACGCGCGGAGCAGCCGCTCCAGGTCGGCCGGGTCGTCGAGCGTCGTCCGAATCGACTCGTACTCCTGGTACTTGGTGAGCAGCGCGTCAAGCCGGTCCTGCTGATCGGGGTAGTCCTCCCGCAGGCGGTCCAGCGCCCGCTGCCGGGCGCTCGGCAGCTTGACCTGCTCCTTGGTCTCTTCGTCAAACAGCCGCTTGCCCTCGTCGGAGAGCCGCAGCGCGCGACGCACCTCGTCCGAGCTCAGCGAGCGGGACGCAATCCCTGCGCGCGCAGCTTCGTAGGCTGTCTCGGCTTCGGCCGCCTCCATCGCCAGAGCGACCAGTGCGGACTCCTCAGCCCCCTGCTGCTCGGCCTCTTCAAACGCACGCCGCTTGTGGGCCGCGGCGTCCGCGACCGCAGAGAGCGACTCGAGCGCCGCAAGCTTCGAGGCGTCGCCGTCGGCGAGCGTCTCGATCGCCGGCCCGCGGTCTGACGCGGGCATCGACATCACCCGGTCGATCCGCTCCGGAGGGAGCCGGTCGGCGTCGAGCTCGGCGAGCATCGCGTCAAACTCGGCCCGCTTGGCTTTCACATCCTCGCCGGGCAGCGGCATCGTGATCTCGATCCGGTCCCGCCCCTGCGGCACCATGGAAATCTCGAAGAGGCCTCTCGGGTCCACACGCTCTTTGAGCACGTCGATCACGCTCGCGAGAATCTCGCGGGAGTTTTCGCCGGGACGCACCTCGACCGAGTAGACGAGCGTGACGCCACCCCGGAGGTCCTTGCCCAGGCGGAGCTTCTTCGACGGCGGCATCGCGGCATAGAGCGACAGAAGCAGCAGCGCGATCACCAGCGCGATCTTGGTCCAGTACCTTTGCATACGTTGCACGAACTCCGAAAGAGGAAAGAAGCCGAACCTGTTCCCGATCCGCCCGACCCGGCGCCACGCCGGCATCTGCTGGCGTGTGCCTGTTAGTTATCGCCCTCGGTGCCGTCCGCCGCGAGTTCCTTGACCCCGCCCTTGGCCGACTTGACCACCTGCTGGATCGCGTGCTTGGCGAACTGCACCTTGGTCCCGCTGACATCGTCGATCTTGAGCACGACCGCGTCGTCGCGGACCTCGTGCACCGAGCCGAAGATCCCCGCTGCGGTCAGCACGCGGTCTCCTCGCTTGAGCCCGCCCAGCATGGCGGCGGTCTGCTTCTTGGCGCGGCGCGCGCTCATCATCGACGAGACGATCATGAAGACCAACAACAGGGCCAGCATGATGAAGATGGAGTTGCCGAACGGTTTGGCCGCGGGGGGCTGCCCGCCGCCCGCGCCCGCGGGATCGCCCGGCGCACCGGTCGTGCCACCCGCCGATGAACCGCCGATCCCCGGCACGGCGTTTGGCAACGCCCCGTCCTGCATGAAGCCGAGGCTCGGCGTTGTCGTCCAGAGGAAGCTGTGCTGCATAAAGACCAATCTCGCTGTGAGTTCCGACCCGCGTGTATTCCGATCCGCCGACCGCTACCAATCAACCACCGACCGTCCGAGAACCCGACTACACAACCCCGTCCCCTCCGGGAACGGCGGCCGCGACCCGGGGCCATTTCTGGGCAAACCCGGGCCAATCATCTTCCGCGATCGCTTGCCGGATGTCCAACATCAACGTCTGGAAGTGCCAGAGGTTATGCAGCGTGAGCAGGATCGGCCCGAGCATCTCTCCGGCCATGAAGAGATGTTTGATATAGGCCCGGCTGAACGGCTGCCCGTCCGGCGTCGCCCAGCCGTGCCCCGCGGGGTCGCACGCGGCACATCCGCACCCGGCCTCGATCGGGCCGAAGTCCCGCTCGTGACGGGCGTTGCGGAACCGGAGCGTCCCCTCCCGCACGAACGCCTGGCCGTTCCGGGCGTTCCGCGTGGGCAGCACGCAGTCGAACATGTCCACCCCGGCCAGCACCGCCGCCACGATGTCCCATTCGTAGCCCACCCCCATCAGATACCTTGGCTTGTCCTCCGGCAGCAGTGCCGCGGTGTGGCGCGTCACCGATGCGATGTCGTCCTGCAGTTCCCCCACCGCCACGCCGCCGATGGCGTAGCCCGGCAGGTCGATCGCCGTGATCCGCTCGGCCGACCACGCCCGGGCCTCGAGGTCTGTCCCGCCCTGAACGATCCCGAAGAGGGCCTGATCCTCTGAACGGGCGTGGGCCGCCTTGCACCGCTCCAGCCACCGCACCGTCCGCTCGTTGGCGATCCGGAGCCGCGCGGCGTGGTCGTAGACCCCCTTGGCCCCGTCACGGATCGCAGCGATGCGTATGCGCGTCTGATTCGTCGGACCGACTGTCGGGTCCATTGAGGGCGGGCAGTCATCGAACGCCATGATGATGTCGGCGCCGATCGAATTCTGCACCTCGATCGAACGCTCCGGCGTCATCCGGATCTTCGAGCCATTGACGATCGACTTGAACGTCACGCCATCGTCGTCGATGTCGTTGATGTCCGCCATCGAGTAGGCCTGGTACCCGCCAGAGTCGGTGAGGATCGGTCCCGGCCACCCCATGAACCGGTGCGCTCCGCCCGCGGCCTCGATCGTCTGCTCACCCGGCCGGAGCATCAAGTGATACGTGTTGTTGAGCACCACCTGCGTCCGCGTGGCCGCGACCTGCTGAGGCATCAGGCCCTTGACGTTGGCCTTGGTGCCCACGGCCATGAACGCCGGCGTGTCGAACGCGCCGTGCGGCGTCGTCACCCTCCCGACGCGGGCCGAGGAGTGCGGACATCGATGCGAAATCGCAAATCGCAGAGGAGATGCCACGGTCAGGGCGTGCCCCCGCCGGAGCCCAGCTCACGGCGTTTGCGCTCCGTGTCCTTGGCCAGGAGCTTCTTCTCTTTGGCCGTCAGACTCCCGATCCCCTCGTCCTGGATCTTGGCCAGAATCGCGTCGATCTCCGCCTCCTCCTGCGCGAGCTTGGCGTACTCGCGGGGCTGCGAGGACCTGGCAGCCCGCTTGCCCCCGCTCTTCCGCGGCCGCTTCGTCCCGCCGGCCCCCTTCGACCGCGAGTCGTTCAGCACGTCGAAGAAATCCAGTAACAGGTGCGAGTTGCGGATGAAATAGGCACCTGCGATCGCGCCACCCACGTGCGCCGCGTCCCCACCGGCGTTGCCCCCGCCCAGCAGCAGGTTCAGCACGGCGAATCCCACGTACAGGTACGCCATCATCTTCATCGTCAGCGAGATCGGGATGAGGATGAACTGCACCCGCATCGTCGGCGCGACATACGCACACGCCATGATGACGCCGAACACGCCCGCCGACGCCCCGATCAGCGGGGTCTTCGGGTTGGCAAACAGGAATCCGGGCAACTGAAACGGCAGGAACGCCCCCGCAAGATTCAGCAGCAGGTACATCAACCCGCCGAAGATGCCGCACACCAGATAGAACGCCAGATACTTCCGACGCCCCAGCGCCTCCTCGACGATCCCGCCGAAGACCCACATCCCGAACATGTTGAACACCAGATGCATGATCGAGCTGGGATCGTGCAGGAACTGGAACGTCACCAGCCGCCAGACCTGAAGCCTCTGGAAGCCCTCGTAGGTCGAGAAATGCCCCCATTGGTACAACTGCGGCAGTGCGGTGTTCGCCAGCACGTGGATGACGACATTGACGATGATGATCCACATCGTCACAGACAGCGCGTTGAGCCGACCGAAGTGGAACCCCCCGCCGGAACCGCCGCCACCACCGCCGAATCCCCGCGGCTCGTCCCTGTAATACCCGCGATCAGCTAGGCCCATGTGGTGCAGACGCTCCGTGTCTGAGAGTCGTGGACGTGTC
>Ga0070728_10005342_pt1 | contig 12740 bp, 8 predicted proteins | sample tdDd471_FD_66723 | JGI IMG/M metagenome (GOLD analysis project Ga0070728, IMG submission 66723) | Marine sediment microbial communities from the Atlantic coast under amendment with organic carbon and nitrate - tdDd47.1 | ecosystem: Environmental > Aquatic > Marine > Coastal > Sediment | place...
TTGAACTTCTTGCCGCATTGCGGGCATACACAGATCTTTGCTTCAGCCATGGGGTCTCTCCTTTGGGGGGGCGACCATCATAACAACGCCGCGGAAATCGGGCGAGGCGAACCATCGCGGAAGTCCGCCCGCTGCATTGGTGTGGCTGGACCCTATTCTCTAGGCATGGCGGAGTTCCAACTCGTGACCGATTTCGAGCCGACCGGCGACCAGCCCGGGGCGATCGAGCGGCTGGTCACCAATCTCGAGGCGGGCCACCGCGATCAGACCCTGCTCGGCGTGACCGGCTCGGGCAAAACGTTCACGGTGGCGCAGACCATCGCCCGTACCGGCCGGCCCGCCCTGATCCTGGCGCCCAACAAGATCCTGGCTGCCCAGCTGTTCGAGGAGTTCCGCGCGCTCTTCCCGCACAACGCGGTCGAGTACTTCGTCTCGTACTACGACTACTACATGCCCGAGGCGTATATCGCGAGCTCGGACACCTATATCGAGAAGGAAGCGACGATCAACGACCGCATCGACCGGATGCGGCTGCGGGCGACCTACAGCCTGTTGACGCGCACCGATGTGATTGTCGTGGCGTCCGTCTCGTGCATTTACGGCGCGGGATCGCCGAGCAACTACCGCGACCTGCACGTGGACCTGCACCGTGGCCAGGAAATCGATCGCGACATCGTGCTGCGCCAGCTGACGGCCAACCTCTACAACCGTGCCGGATTCGACTTCCAGCGCGGATCGTTCCGGGTGCGCGGGGATGTTGTGGACGTCTATCCCGCGTACGCCGAGGACAGCGTCATTCGCCTGGAGTGGTTCGGCGATACGCTCGAGGAGATCAGCCAGATCGATCCGCTGACCGGGGAGATCACCGGCGAAATGGAGCAGGTGGCGATCTATCCGCGCAGCCACTACGTCACCCCCGAGGACAAGCTGAAGGCCGCCTGCGAAACGATCGAAGCGGAGCTCGAGGAACGGCTGGGCGTGCTCAAGCGCGAGAAGAAGCTGTTGGAGGCACAGCGTCTGGAGCAGCGGACGCGCTACGACCTCGAGTTGATGCGCGAAATCGGGACCTGCAACGGCATCGAGAACTACTCGCTGCACCTCGATGGGCGCACGGCAGGAGAGCCGCCCTGGTCGCTGCTTTCGTACTTCTCCGAGGACTTCATCCTGTTCGTGGACGAAAGCCACGTCGCGATTCCGCAGTCGGGCGGCATGTACAAGGGCGACCGGGCGCGCAAGCAGGTGCTGGTCGACCACGGTTTCCGTTTGCCGTCGGCGCTCGACAACCGGCCCTTGCGCTTCGACGAGTTCCGCGAGCGCGTGCCCCAGTTCGTCTACGTGAGCGCCACGCCGGGCAACTTCGAGCTGGAGCAGAGCGAGGATCGCATCGCGGAGCAGATCGTGCGGCCGACCGGCCTGATCGATCCGCCGGCCGAGGTGCGCCCCAGCGCGGGCCAGGTCGACGACCTGCTACACGAGATTCGCGCGACGGTCGAACAGGGCTATCGCGTGCTCGTTACGACCCTGACCAAGCGCATGTCCGAGGAACTCACCGAGTACTACACCGAGGTCGGCGTGAAGTGCCGCTACATGCACAGCGACATCGACACGCTGGAACGAACGGTGATCATCCGCGAGCTGCGGCTCGGCGTGTTCGACGTCCTGATCGGCATCAACCTGCTGCGCGAGGGACTCGACTTGCCGGAGGTGGCGCTGGTTGCCATCCTCGACGCGGACAAGGAGGGTTTCCTGCGCAACGACCGCTCCCTGATCCAGACGATGGGGCGCGCGGCGCGCAACGTGGACGGCCGCGTGATCCTCTATGCGGATCGGACCACCGATTCGATGCGTCGCGCCCTCGACGAGTCGGAGCGTCGCCGCGTGAAGCAGATCGCCCACAACGAGGAACACGGCATCACGCCGACGACCATCAAGAAGGCGGTCGCGGAGGCGATTGCGACGCACTACGGTGAGCCCGACGACGAGAAGGCGTCGCCTCGCAAAAAGGGCTGGTCGCCGCCGGAGAGTGCCGCGGAAGCAGCCAAGGAGATCGCGAGGGTCAAGCAGGAGATGTGGAAGGCGTCCGAGGACCTTGAGTTCGAACGGGCGGCGGAGCTGCGCGACCAGCTCAAGGAACTGGAACGGCTCGAGCTGAGGATGCGATGAGCTCGACGGGGAGCGATGCTCTCCGGCGCCGGATCTCTGCGCTGCCCACCGGACCCGGCGTCTACCTGTTCAAGGATGAGCGCGGCAAGGTCGTCTACGTCGGCAAGGCGTCGAACCTGCGCCAGCGCGTGCGCGCCTACCTGCGCCCGGAAGGCGACGGACGCGTGCAGATCCCGCACCTCGTCGAGCGCATCGCCGACGTGGATTTCATCTCCACGGGCAACGAGAAGGAAGCGTTACTGCTCGAGGACACGCTCGTCAAGACCAACCGGCCGCGCTACAACGTGCGGCTCCGCGATGACAAGGCGTACCTCTGCATTCGCATCGATACGCGCCATGCGTGGCCGCGCATCCACATGGTGCGCAAGTTCCAGAAGGACGGAGCGCTCTACTTCGGGCCGTTCTCCAGCGCGAAGTCGGTGCGCCGCACGATCCGCACCCTGGGCGCCCTGTATCCGCTGCGCCTCTGCACGGACCACACGTTGGAGACGCGCAACAAGCCGTGCCTCTACTACCAGCTCAAACGCTGCTGCGCCCCGTGCGTCGAGGGCATGGTCGAGAAACCGGCGTACGACCAATATGTCGACGGGATGCTGGACCTTCTGCGCGGGCGAACGGCACCCCTGTTGAAGAAGCTGCGGGCCGACATGGACGACGCTGCCGCGAATACGGAGTTCGAGCGCGCGGCCTCGCTTCGCGATCAGATCGAAGCGCTCGAGCGCACGACGCAGGCGCAACGCGTCACGAGCCCCGACGGCAAGGACCGCGACGTGGTGGCGTTGGCGCGGCGCGGCGAGGTCGTGACGGCGACGGTGCTGCACGTGCGCGACGGGCGCATGATTTCGAAGCGCACGCTGTCGTTTCGCACGATCCTTCCCGATGGGGCGGTGTTGGCGCGCGTGCTGGCGGCGGTGTACCGGGCGGGGCGGCTGGTGCCGCCGGAGATCCTGCTGCCGTGCTCGCCGGAGGACGCTGACGAGCTCGAGGCGAGGTATCGCGAGCAGCGGGGTGGCGCGGTGCACCTGCGCGTGCCGGAGCGCGGATCCGGCCGGGCGCTCATGGATCTCGCCATGGAAAACGCGAAGCAGGAGGTCAAGGAGGCCGAGGGCGATGCGATTCAGCGGGCGGCGCTGCTGGAGCAACTCCGCAAGCGGCTCGATCTGGAGAAGCTGCCGCGTCGCATCGAGTGCTACGACATCTCCACCATCCAGGGATCGCATACGGTCGGCTCGCGCGTCGTGTTCGACGAGGCGCTGCCGGATAAGGACTCCTATCGCCGTTTCCGGATTCGAACCGTCCGCGGGCAGGATGATTTCGCCTCGATGCGCGAGGTGCTGGCGCGTCGGTTCTCCAAGGACGAGAGCGCGCCGGACCTGATCGTGATCGACGGGGGGGCGGAACAGCTCAACGCAGTGATGGATGTGCTGCCGGAGGGCATCATTGCGGTGGGGCTGGCGAAGGCGCGCGCCAACCGGCAGGGCGATCAGAAGTATGAGCGGGTTTTCAAGGCGGGGCAACGCACGCCGTTGATTCTGCCGCCGGACGGGCCGGTGACGTACCTGCTCGCGCGCATCCGCGACGAGGCGCACCGCTTTGCGATCACCTACCACCGCCGGCTGCGCAGCAAGCGGACTGTCCGCTCCGCGCTCGACGACATCACCGGGCTGGGGCCGAAGCGGCGCACGATGCTGCTGCGGGAGTTCGGGTCAGCCCAGGGCGTGAAGGGGGCGACGGAGGAGGAACTGCTCGCTTCCGGGTTGCCCGCGAACGTCGTGCGCAACATTCTGGACTGGGCGGCCGGCCCGTAACTCGCTCTACGGGCGGCTTTTGGACGTGCCCTTGGAGGCGTCCGGCAGGCAGTGGATAATCCCGGCCATGAAGTTCTTCCTCGACACCGCCGACCTCGACGAGATCCAGAAGTACGCCAGCATGGGTCTCCTCGATGGCGTCACGACCAATCCGTCGCTGATTGCGAAGACCGGGAAAACCCGCGAGGAGATCATTCCCGCCATCTGCGACATCGTCGACGGCCCGATCAGCGCCGAGGTGATTTCGGTCGAGCGGGCAGAAATGGTGCGCGAAGGACTCGTCCTTTCCGAGATCCACAAGAACGTGACCGTGAAGCTGCCGCTGACCGAGGATGGGCTCGGCGCGTGCCGCGAGCTGACGGCCCAGAACGTCAAGACCAACGTAACGCTGTGCTTCACGCCGGTGCAGGCGCTGCTGGCGGCCAAGGCCGGCGCCACCTTCATCAGCCCGTTCATCGGGCGACTCGATGATCTGGGAGACGTCGGCCTCGAAGTGATCGAGGACATCCGCGAGATCTACGACAACTACAGCTTCAAGACCGAGATCCTCGTGGCATCCATCCGTTCGCCGCAGCACGTGCGCCTCTCCGCCAAGATCGGCGCCGACGTCTGCACCGTGCCGCCCAAGGTGCTCGGACAGTTGGTCAAGCACCCGCTGACCGACATCGGTCTTGCCGCGTTCCTGGCGGACCACGCCAAGGCGAACCAGTAGCCTGCCGCTACGCGCGCGGGTGATGCTTCGCGTGAATCGAGATCAGCCGCTCCTGCTCCACGTGCGTGTACAGCTGGGTGGTCGCGACGCTCGCGTGTCCCAGCAGTTCCTGCACGGCGCGGATATCCGCGTTGCCTTCGAGCAGATGCGTAGCGAACGCGTGCCGCAAGTCGTGGGGCGAGGGCGCGGGGGCAATGCCCGCCTTCGCCGCGTATTCCTTCAGCAGTCGGAAAACGCGATCCCGCGAGAGCGGTTTGCCGCGCGCCGACGCGATCAGGGGAGCGATGTCCTCAGGCTCGCCGCGGTCGTCAAGGTGCGCCTGGATCGCTTCCCGCGCCTTGCGCCCGACCGGAACCAACCGCTCCTTGCGGCCCTTGCCCCGGAGGCGTAGCAATCCCAGCTCGTCATTCCAGTCTCGCCGGTGCGCGCCGGTCACCTCGGAGACGCGGGCGCCGCACGCGTAGAGCAACTCAAACAGCGCACGATCGCGCCGTCCCAGCTTGGTCGCCCCGGGGATCGCGGACAGGAGATCTTCGACCTGTTGGTGGTCCAGCAGGCGCGGGAGGGTGCGCCACTTGCGGGGGGCGTCGAGGGTTTCCGCCGGGTTGTCCTCCGCCATCCCTTCGATCTGCAGGAAGCGGTGGAATGTGCGCAGGCAGGCAAATCGACGCGCCACGGTGGTCTCGGCCCGCCCGGCCTTGCGGAGGGAGGCGAGGTAGTCGACCACATCCCGTGCCTTCAGGCGGCTGAGCGGCTTGCGGCGCTTCTGGAGCCAGCGACCGTAGTCATCCAGATCCCGCCGGTACGCCAGGAGCGTGTTCTTCGCGAGCCCGGCCTCCGCCTCGGCCCATCGCAGAAACTCCTGCCGCTCCGTGTCCATATGGAATTGATCGGTTGGGGGCTGGGGGGAAGGGTAGCCGGTTCTGTCTATAGAAAGCCGTTCGGACTGGACTTGACCCCCCTGATCTCCGAACTATCCTTCAGGGCTCGACCCAGGGACCCGAACGATGACGGCAGCCGACGACTCGCGAAAAAAGAACAAGCGCCCGAAGTCTCCTTTCACCGCCGCCGAGCTCAAGCACTTTCGGGCGCTTCTGCTGGAGCGACGGGAGCGGATCCTGAGCAGCGTGACCGCGCTCGAGGAGGAGGCGTTGAAGTCGGCCGGCCAGGATTTCAGTGTCGACCACATGGCCGACCACGGCTCGGACAACTTCGAGCAGGACCTGTCCCTCTCCCTCGTCGAGAGCGAGCACCGGGAGTTGAACGAGATCGGCGACGCACTCCAGCGCATCGATGAAGGCGTGTACGGCCTGTGCGTGGGAACCGGCGACCCGATCGGGCGGAAACGTCTCGAGGCGATTCCGTACACGGCCTATTCGATCGATTATCAGCGCAAGGTCGAAGCGGGCGAGATCGACGAAGCGGAATGAACCATCGCGTGAAGCGGGCGGGGTGGTTGTTGCTTGCAGCGGCCATCGCGACCTTGGACCTTTGGAGCAAGGCGCTCTGGACCTACCCGGCGGACGTGCCGCACGGACGCGCCGTCTTCGAGCAGCAGGTCTTTGAAGGCTGGCTCAACGTACAGACGATCTGGAATCCGGGCGGCGTCTGGAGCGCGAAAATCCCTGGCGGCATCCTGCTGTGGGGCACGGCGCTGGCGATTCCCGCCATCCTCATTTGGCTTCTTGCGCCGGCCCGCGTGCGCCGCTGGGAGACCGCGGCGAAGGCTCTGATCCTGGGCGGCGCGATCGGAAACTTCTACGATCGTTGGCACTGGAACGCCGTGCGGGACTGGATCGACGTCTACTTCGGGGACCCGCAAGGGTGGCACTGGCCGACGTTCAACGTCGCGGACATGGCCCTCGTCGGCGGCATCGGCGTGCTGTTCGTCCTGAGCTTCCTGCCGGAACTCGGCGCGACCCCCAAGTCCGATGCCACGGGGAAGGCAGTCGCGTGAAGCTCGACCAGATCTCCGCTGCAACCGTCCGACGCGCGGTGGAAATCTATCTCGATCTGGCCTACCCGGGCTCTTCCCGCTGGCGTGCGCCGAAGATGGACCTCAGCGGACCGGGCACCGCGGAGAATCTGTTGCCGCGCTTCGGCGACGAGAGCGAGAAGCAGCCCGATCGACTCGTCCATCGCTACGTGCTGCGCCTGGGCAACGCCCGCTACCCGCACATGAAGCTCGTGCTCGAAGAGTCGATTCTCGAGGCGGAGTACGCCTTCATGGTCGACACCCACGACAATTTGAAGGTCTCTCCGGACGCGCCCGACTACGAGCGCTGGAACCAGGTGCGCGCCCACAACCGCGAACTGGCCGACGAGATCGAGCAGCGCTGGCAGCGCGAAAAGGTCCCCACGGTCGTCGACATCAAGGAGCTGATCGGCACGGTTGAGCAGATCGAAGCGACCGGCAGCGATGTGCTCGTGGTGGATGACGACCCCAGCATCCGTGGCGCAATCGAGAAGCTGCTCGAGCACGCCGGACTCACGGTGCGCACCGCCAGCAACGGCAAGGAAGCGCTGAAGGCGGTTGCCGAGCGACGTCCCGACCTGATCCTGATGGACTACCAGATGCCCGAGATGGACGGTGTGACCTGCTGCGAGTCGCTCAAGGGCGATCCGAAGACGGCGGATATCCCCGTCCTCCTGGCCACGCGCAGCCAGGTGGATCTCGCCTCGCTGACCTATGCGGACGGGTTCCTCGTGAAGCCGTATCGACAGGACGTTTTGTTCTCAATCGTGCGCAAGCTGCTGGCCTGATTGCGCCACCGGCGGCGGTGTCTGTGCATATCTGGAAATTGCGGGGATAATCGGCCGTTTCCGGGAGCCCTATCGTGATTGAATCCGTCGGCCGCCTCCTCAAGGGCATCTTCGGCACCCGCAACGAGCGGGTCATCAAGCAGATCCTGCCCATGCTGGAACGCATCAATGCGCTTGAAGCGGACTACGAACGGCTGTCGGACGACCAGCTCGGCGCCAAGACGGCGGAGTTCAAGGGGCGGCTGGCCAAGGGCGAGACGCTCGACGACCTGCTCCCGGAGGCGTTCGCGACCGCCCGCGAGGCCGCCAAGCGCACGCTGGGCCAGCGTCTGTACGACGTCCAGATGATGGGCGGCGTCGCGATGCACAGCGGTGCGATCGCCGAAATGATGACCGGTGAGGGCAAGACGCTCACCTCGGTCGCGCCCGCGTATCTGAACGCGCTGACGGGGCGCGGCGTCCACATCGTGACGGTCAACGACTACCTCGCCCGTCGCGACGCCAAGTGGAATGAGCCTGTCTATGGGCTGCTCGGCCTGACCGTGGGCTGCATCCAGTCGCGTATGCACAGCCAGGAGCGCATTCCGCAGTACGAAGCGGACATCACGTACGGCACCAACAGCGAATTCGGCTTCGACTACCTGCGCGACAACATGAAGACGCGCCAGGAGGACCAGTGCCAGCGCGACCGCCACTTTGCCATCATCGATGAGGTCGACTCGATCCTGATCGACGAGGCGCGCACGCCGCTGATCATCTCGGGACCCGCCGAGGAGGCGACCGACAAGTACTACCGCGCCGATCGCGTGGTGCGTCGGTGGGGCAAGGACAAGGGCATCGAGAAGGCGGATCTCGACGAGAGGCTCGCGGCGATGGTCAAGGGGCCGAGCCCGGACAAGGAAAAGGTCCGCCTCGACCTCGAGAACGACTTCCTCTTCGTCTACTCCGAGAAGCAGCACTCGGCCTACCTGACCGAAGGTGGCATCGTGGCCGCGCAGCAGGCGCTCGGCGTGCCCGACTTCTACGCGCCTTCGGTGATGAACGAGAACTGGCCGCATCACCTCGAGCAGGCGGTGCGTTCGCATCACATCTATCACGTGGATGTGGACTATGTCGTTAAGGACGGCGAGATCATCATCGTCGATGAGAACACCGGCCGTCTGATGGAGGGACGTCGCTGGAGCGACGGTCTGCACCAGGCGATCGAGGCCAAGGAGGGGATCAAGATCCAGAACGAGAATCAGACTCTCGCGACGGTGACGATTCAGAACTTCTTCCGGCTGTACGACAAGCTCTCCGGCATGACGGGTACCGCGCTGACCGAGGCGGGCGAGTTCTACAAGATCTACAAGCTCGACGTGAACGTGGTGCCGACCAACCGTCCGCTGCGGCGCACGAAGTTCGAGGACCGCGTCTTCCTCGGCGAGAAAGAGAAGTTCTACGCCGTCGTCGACGAGATCCAGCGCGTCCACGCACTGGGGCGGCCGATCCTGATCGGTACCACATCGATCGAGGCGAGCGAACGGTTGAGTGCACTGCTGGTCAAGCGCGGCGTCCAGCACGACCTGCTCAACGCCAAACAGCACGAGCGCGAGGCGCATATCGTGCTGAACGCCGGTCAGCTCGGCCAGGTTGCGATCGCCACGAACATGGCGGGACGCGGTACGGACATCCTGCTCGGGGAGTTCTCCTTCGAAGATCTGCTGGAGCACTGGAAGAAGTTCGGCTCCGCGCCCAAGGACTTGCGCGCGGACGCGGACGACGTGTTCGACAAGCTGACCGATTTCTGGGTCGACAAGTTCCTGGACGACAAGCAGCAGAAGAAGCTGCAGGGCGCCGACCAGGCAGCCAAGCGCACGGCGCTCGAGGCGGCCTGGAAGCTGGAGCAGATGTCGCCCTACCCGTTCGAGCGCATCACCACGGTGGCCGCGCTCGGCGGACTGCACATTCTCGGAACCGAGCGTCACGAGTCGCGCCGCATCGACAACCAGCTGCGCGGTCGCGCCGGTCGTCAGGGCGACCCGGGTTCGTCGGTCTTCTATGTCGCGCTCGAAGACCCGCTGATGCGCAAGTTCGCCCGCGAGGGCGTCAAGAACCTGCTGGCCAAAATGGGCATGGGGGACGGCCAGGAGGTCACGTCACCGCTGGTTTCCCGCGCCATCCAGCGCGCGCAGAAAAAGGTCGAGGAACGCAACTTCGACATCCGTAAGAACCTGCTCGAGTACGACCAGGTCAACGACGAGCAGCGCAAGGCGATCTACGAACACCGCACCGCCATCCTGCAGAGCGAAGGCCTGGAGGACACGCTGGTCGAGTTGTGCGACGCCACGGTGGACGCGCAGTGCTCCAGCCAGCTCGAGCGCCAGGTCGCGCCCGCCGACTGGCCCGCTGGCGAGTTGTCGCTCTGGTCGATGCGCAAGTTCGGTATCGTCGTCAAGCCGGACGCGATCCGCGCGACCGGTGCGGTCGACGGCGCGGCGGAGCTGATCCAGGCCGAGGTTCGCGACCGCATCAAGCGCATGCGCGAGGAGATCGGCAACGACGACTTCGACATGATCCTGCGCTTCGTGCTGCTGCAGTGCTTCGACGACAAGTGGAAGGATCACCTGCGCGAACTCGACGCGCTGCGCCAGGCGGTCGGCTTGCGCGGATACGGCCAAAAGGATCCCAAGCAGGAGTACAAGCGTGAGGCGTCGGAGATGTTCGCCCTCATGCAGGACAACATCGCGGACTCGGTGACCGACATGGTCTTCCGCATCCAGGTGCCGGACGAGATGGATGCCGAGCGCCTCGACGACGCCCTGTCCGACCGCTGGAAGCCGTCGGCCCAGACGCACAGCGACGCCTCCGCGTACGAGACCGAGGCCGACCAGGGCCCGATTGGTTCCAACCAGGAAGCGCCGCAGCCGATCAAGCGCGAGGCGCCGAAGGTGGGGCGCAACGATCCCTGCCCGTGCGGCTCGGGCAAGAAGTACAAGAAGTGCTGCGGTAAGGAAGAGAAGTAACTCGGCCTGCAAGGCCGTCGTCGCTCCGCGCGTCCAAGACGTGTGAGCATCCAATTCCTGCGCGGTCTCATCGGCGCGATCGACGTCGTGTGTGCGGTCGCAATGGTCGGGATCGTCGTTGCCCTGTCGCAGTTCCGCGCGGACATGGACAGTCCCCGAAAATGGCAGTCCTTCACGATCGATCGTGCGGGCGTGATCAATCTCTCTACGCTCGGTCAAACCGCGTTCACGGGCATCCCGCTCGGTCTTTGGCGGAGCCCTGAGCGTGAAACGGATGCTCCGGAAGCGCCGGTCTCCGAAGAGCGCACGCGCATGGAAGATCTCGGGACGATCCTCGGCGTCGTCGCTGTGAAGCACGGTGGCACGGACGGTCTGCAATCGTCGATCACATTTCGCAAAAAGTCGGGTGACGTGGAGACCCTCGCCATCGGGGACGCGATCGAAACGCGCGCGCACCCGCACTTCGGCACGCTCATCCGCGTTCCGGCGAAGTATCAGCTGGTCGCGTGCAACGCAGATCCCAAGGACGCGGCGATAGCGCATATCGTTTTCGACATGGAGTGCGATAGATCCGAACTCCAGGAGGTCGTTTGGAACAGTCGCTCCGGCCCGCGGCATGTTGACGCTACGCCGCGCCGCGTCGAGCGAGTGCTGCCGAACGCGGTCGTCATTTCGGTCGAGGAGTTTGAGCGCCATCGAAACGCGCAGCCGCGCAAGCGTGTGGACTGGAAAGCGGAGCTCGAGGCGGTGCAGACCACAAGCTACAGGCCCCGCGGCAGCACCAAGTCCGAGGGGATCGTCATTACGGCGGTTCCCCGGCGCTCCCAGGCTGCTCGCGTGGGGCTCCGCAACGACGACGTGATCCTGTCGATCAACGGGCGAGCAGTCACGTCCAAGGCGGAGGCGCTCAAAGTCGGCCGCGACGAAGTCGAGAAGCTCGGGCGCAAGGTCCTTGAGGTGCGCATGCTCCGCAACGGCAAGGAGATCACGCGCCAGTACGACGTTTCCGAGCACCGCTGAGTTTTTTCTGAACCCTCGACCCGCTCCGTACGGACTATGAGGGTGTGGACGGCCTGAACGAACTGCTGGCGCGCTATCTCCGGGACGGCGATGCCGCCGCGATGGAGCAGATCGTGGCGCGTACGCGGGGGCGCCTGCTCGGCGCCGCGCGGAAGATCGGATCGCCGCAGGATGCCGAAGACTCGGTTCAGGCGACCTACCACGCGCTGTTGCGGCGCGGAGATCGCCCGCTCGACTCGCCCCTGATCGCTTGGCTCCTGACGGTTGTCGTGCGCATCGCGTACCGACGCAAGGCGATCGACAAGCGACAGGCGGATCTCGCGAGCCGACTGGCCCGTCCCAACGAAGAGGCGGGGCCGCTGCGTCGCGCCCAGCACACCGAGCGTGGCGAACTGTTGCGCGCGGAGGTTGCGCGGCTGCCCGCGAAGTATCGGGACGTGCTTGTCCTGCGGTACTTCGAAGGCCTTTCTCGCGCTGAGTGTGGGGCGCTCCTCGACTGCTCCGAGCAGACCGTGAAGACTCAGCTGCGCCGCGCGCGCGAGCTGCTGCGCGGTCGCTTGCACCCGCGTTTCCGTCATGCGCTGTTTGTCGCGCCTTGGTTCCTGATCGATACGGCGCGCGCTGCGCCCGCCATGGGAGTCATCATGAAATCGAAAGCCGCTCTCGTCGTCGCCGTCATCGCCCTCGTCGGGCTGATCACGATCGGAGTTTCCTCGATGCGGAAAGATCACGCCGCCGCACCGCCGCGCGCCGATCCGCAGCCCGAGCGGTTGGTTGCGGACTCTGACCCGCAACCCGAACCCAATCCCGATCTGAAGGCCGAGGCGGAGCCGATCCTGCGGGACTCGTTCGAGTTGGCTGCCGCGGACCGCGATCGCGACGTGCACGGCACCGTGGTGAACGAGGACAACGAGCCGGTGGCCGGGGCTCGCATTCATGTCGTGACTCAGCCCTGGCGCCGTGCCAACACGATGTACTACGAGCAGTATCACGCCACCGAGCCCGGGCCGTCGGTGCGCTCGGCACGGGACGGCACGTTCATCCTTCCCTGGGAGCGCGGCCGAAGCGGCGAGCTGCGCGTCGAAGCGGAGGGGTACGCGCGCCAATGGGTCGAGCAGGTTCAGGCGGGGGAGCGAACGCGCATCGTGCTGGGGCCGGGGGCTACGGTCGATGCGCGGGTGCTAGACGCCGATGGCCAGCCGGCCGCCGGTGTGACGCTTGTGCTGCGCGGGAGTGCGGGAGCTGCCCCGGGGCCGTTCAGCCAGCGGA
>Ga0070728_10005343_pt1 | contig 12737 bp, 8 predicted proteins | sample tdDd471_FD_66723 | JGI IMG/M metagenome (GOLD analysis project Ga0070728, IMG submission 66723) | Marine sediment microbial communities from the Atlantic coast under amendment with organic carbon and nitrate - tdDd47.1 | ecosystem: Environmental > Aquatic > Marine > Coastal > Sediment | place...
GCCTTGGCGATGCCGAAGTCGATCAGCTTCACCAGCCCGTCGTAGGAGACGAGGATGTTCATCGGGCTCACGTCGCGGTGGATGAGCCCGAGGGGCGCGCCGCTCGCGTCGCGCTGGCGGTGCGCGTAGTCGAGCGCGGCGAGCACCTGCGCCATCACCCACGCCGCGGCGACCGGCGGCATGCGGCGGCCCTCGGCGGCGAGCCGGCGGCGGATCTCCAGCAGATCCTTGCCGAACACGTACTCCATCGCGATGAAGTGCGTGCCGTCGATCTTGCCGAGCTCGAGGATGCGGCCGATGTTCGCGTGCCGCAGCTGGCCCGCGATCTTCGCCTCCTCGACGAACATCTGGATGAACTCGGCGTCCGCGGCGAGGGACGGAAGGATGCGCTTGATCGCGACGATCTTCTCGAAGCCCTCGATGCCGAGCGACTTCGCCCGGTAGACCTCGGCCATCCCGCCCACCGCGACGCGGTCGAGCAGCAGGTATTTCGACGCGGCGTCCTCGCTCACGGTCGTCGCCAGGGTACCCGATGCTTCGAAGGGAGAGGGCGAGGACCGGCCGAGCGCCGTCGTCGGGTCACTGCGGCAGCGGACCCACGATCGGCGCGCGGAAGGCGCCCCGCACCCGGCCGAACCCGTCGTCGAGGTCCACGCGGCCGCACACGTGGTCGTCGGCGATCACGGTGAGCTCCACGGAGCCCACGTCGCGGTGGCCGAACGTGAGGATCGGGCCCGCGCTCACGATCCGCGCGTGCGTCAGGCCGCCGCGTCGCGCGTCGGGCGGCCCGAGCACGCGGGGCTCGAGCCGACCGCGGCGGGCGCGGGTCGCGTCCATCTCGAAGCGCGCCTCGCCGTCCGACGGCGCGGCGAAGCGGCCGAGCCCGTCGCGCTCGAGCGGGTGGTTCGCGATCGCCACCCGCAGATGCCGCCCGTCCTCGGAGCGAAAGGCGATCGCGCGCTCGAGCCAGGTCGGCAGCCCCTCGACGCTCTGGTGGGCGATCGCGACGCGGGGGCGCGCGGGGCACGCGGCGTCGGGCAGCGGAGCGGAGAACGGGTCGGGCGCGGGCTCGGCGGGCGCCTCCTGCGTCGCCGCGACCGCGGGCGTCGGCTCGTCCTCGCCGGTGGTCTCGTCCGCGACCGGGCGCACCTGGGGCGGGTCCCCCGGCGGGGGCGGCTCGGGCGAGCGAGGCTCGCCTCCGCAGGCGACGAGCAGCAGGGCGATCGGCAGGGCTCCGCGCACGCGCCCACTGTGCAACGAAACCCCCGCGAGAGACAGAATGCGCCAGCTCTGGCAACCTTCCGGCCCGTGGGCGTGCTCGACGAGCTGGCGATCGAGGGCGGGAAGCGGCTCGAGCGGCGGCTCGGCAAGCGCGCGGCGCTGCGGACCCTGGCTCCCGTCCTCGACTCGATGGGCGAGGGCGCCGGGCGAGCGCGGCTGCACCTGCGCGTGATGGTGCTCGCCGCCGAGGTCGACCGCCCCCGCTTCGAAGCCCTCGCGGCGGCGTGGCCAGCGGAGCGCGGCGCCAAGCACCGCGACGTGAAGCGCGCGATCCGCGATCTGCTGGTGCGGGGCGCCGCCGCGGTCGCGGTCGACGTGGCCGAGGTCGAGGTCGCGCGGACGGGCGGCGCGTACGACGAGGCGAGCGCGCGCTTCGCGCTGGGCCGCGCCCGCGAGGCGGCCGGCGACCGGGGCGGGGCCCGGCGCGAGTACGAGCGCGCGCGGCTGGCCGCCGACGAGCAGCCGTCGCTGCGACGCCGGGTGGAGGTCCGCGCGGTCCGGGTCGACGACGATCCCGACCGCGCCGCGGCGCTGGCGGGTCCGCTGCTCCCGCTCGCGGACGCGCCCCGCGCCGACCGCCTCGCCGTGGCCGTCGCCGCGCTCGCGTCGCCGGGCCGGTACCGCCGGGCCGCGGCGATCGACGTGCTCGACGAGCTCTCGCGCGGAGGCGACGAGGTGGCCCGTCACGCGCTGGCGCGGGCCGCGCGTCACGCCGAGACGACGCCGCTGAGCCCGATCGAGTCCGACCGGCTGCGCGCGCTGTTCGAGCACCGCGGTCACCCCGAGGCCATCGCGCGGATCGACGCGCTCGGGCGGTTCGGCGACGGCGAGGCCTCGCGGATCCCCGACGCCGACCGCGCCGCGCTGCGGGCGCGCGCGGTGCTCGACGGGATGTCGCCCGGGCCGCGACCCGAGGCGGACGGCCGCGGTCGGGTGGGCTGGGTCGCCCTCGCGATCGTGCACGCTTGCCGCGAGCGGCGCGTCGCCGAGGCGCGCGCGCGCCTGCGTGAGGCGACCGACCTCGTCGACGGCGGGGCGCGCGTCGAGGCGGCGCTGTGGACAGCGGCCCACGTCGCGATCGCGGCCTCTCCGTCGGCCGCGCGGGCGCTCACGACGGCGCTCCTCGATCGCGGGATCGGCGAGCCGCCGCCGCGCGGGTTCGGGGCCCTCGCCGACGCGTGGCTCGCGGCGGGCGCGCACGACGAGGGCGTGCGCCTGCTGCGCCGCGCGGCGCGGCTGCGCGAGCCGGGGTCGCGCCGCCGGCTCGCCTCGCACCTGCGCACCGAGGGGTGGCGCGCCGCCGCCGAGGGGCGCCGTGACGACGCCATCGCGCTGCTGCGAGAAGCGAAGGCGTTGGCTCGCTGACGTTGGCGCGGCCCCGCCGACATGGCACACAGGGGGCGTGGGGAGAGCTGCCGCGCTGGTCTTCGGCCTGATGGTCGCGCTGCCGTCGAGCGTGTCGGCGCAGGACTGCAACCAGGAGTGTCCAGAGGACGCTCGCGATGACGAGGGCTGCTGCCCCGACATCGACACGCTCATGGGGCGCTGCCGTCCGGACGCGCTCGACGCCTGCGTGGCGGCCGGGGACGCGCTCGAGGCGCACGAGCGCTGGCGCGAGGCCCTCGACATGTTCACGCGCGCCTGCAGCAGCGGCGGCGCGGCGGGCTGTCGGCGCGCCGGCGTCGTCCTGCTCCGGCCGCACCCGGGCGTGCGCCCGCGGCCGCGCGAGGCGATGAGCATGTTCCGCGCCGCGTGCGACGCCCGCCTCGGCCAGGGCTGCTTCGACGCCGGCCGGATGTTCGAGCGGGGCGTCGCGGGCCCGCGCGACTCGGATCGCGCGCACGAGATGTACGAGCAGGCGTGCACCTACGACTTCGCCCCGGCGTGCACCCGGCTCGGGCGCCAGCTCGCGGGCAGCGACGTGACCTCGGACCGGCGGCGCGCGGCGTCGCTGCTCACCCGAGGGTGTCGCGGCGGCGACGGGATCGCGTGCACGACGTTGGGCACGATGCACGCCGAGGGCCGCGGGGTGGCGCGCGACCAGGCGCAGGCGCAGCGCCTGTTCGACCGCGGCTGCGATCGCGGCGATCCGGCGGCGTGCGTGGCGCTCGCCCGCGCGCTGCTCGCGGGCGACTCGCCCGACGCGCCGCGCGCCCGGCGCCTGCTGCGCACCGCGTGCGACGCCGACGATCTGCCGGCGTGCAACGACCTGGGGCTGCTCCTCGAGGAGGCCGACGACGCGTCGGCCGCGCTGCCGCTGTTCCGGCGCGCCTGCGAGGGCAACGTGACGGTGGCGTGCACCAACCTCGGGCGGATCGCCGAGCACGCCGAGCGCTACGACGAGGCGCGCCGCATCTACCAGCGCGCGTGCGCCGCGCGCGACCCGGAGGCGTGCACGCAGCTCGGCGGCCTGCTCGAATTCGGGCGCGGCGGGGCGCGCGACGAGGCGGCCGCGGCGCGTCACTACCGGCAGGGCTGCGAGGCCGCGGATCTGCTCGGCTGCGTCAACCTCGCGATCCTCTACGAGGACGGCCGGGGCGTGGAGCGCGACTACGCGCAGGCGCTGCGGATGTCGCAGCGGGCGTGCGCGGGCGGCGAGATGCTGGGCTGCAACAACCTCGGCCTGCTCCACGAGCGCGGCCACGGCGTGGAGCGCGACCTCGCGCAGGCGGCGCGGTTCTTCCAGCGGGCGTGCGAGGGCGAGCTGTCGCTCGGCTGCGTGAACCTCGGCGTCCGCCTGCTCGAGGGCCGCGGCGGCGTCCGGCAGAACACGCGCCAGGCGGTGACGCTGTTCCAGCGGGCCTGCGAGGCCGAGGAGATGTACGGCTGCACGCGGCTGGGCCTGCTCCACCGCGACGGCACGGGGGTGCGCCTCGACGAGCGCCGCGCGCGCCGGCTGTTCGAGCAGGCGTGTGAGGGCGGCGACCTGCGCGGCTGCAACAGCCTCGGTCACGCGTTGCAGAGCGGGATGGGCGGCGCCGCCGATCCGGAGGCGGGGGCGGCGCTGTTCGAGCGCGCGTGCACCGCCGGCCTCGCCGAGGCGTGCACGAGCCTCGGGGTCGCCACGCTGACCGGCCGGGGTTGCGCACGGCACCCCGGGCGGGCGCGCGCGTACTTCCAGCAGGCCTGCCAGCGCGGGGATCTCCTGGCCTGCAACAACCTCGGCTCGCTCTACGAGACGGGCAACGGCGCGCGCCCGAACCCGCGCGAGGCCGTGCGCCTGTACGGCGTCGCGTGCGAGGGGGGCGAGCCGCGGGGTTGCTTCAACCTCGCGCGGGCCCACGAGGCGGCGCTGCTCGGCGGCGCGCCCAACCCCGGGGCGGCGCGCGGGCTGTTCCAGCGGGCGTGCGAGATGGGCTACCAGGCCGCCTGCCAGCGCGGGGCGGCGAGCGAGTAGTCAGCCGCCGGCGGCGGCGTAGAGGTCCTCGAGCGTGTGCACGGGCGTGCTCCGACCTGGCGCGAGCCGGGCGGGCGCGGAGGAACAGGCGGCGGCGGATGGTGGCGTTGCGCGGGTTGGGGAAGCGCTCGACCTTGGCGGCGAGCTCGCGCTCCACCGCGCGCAGCGAGCGGACCGTGCCCCACTTGCACTCGCCGAGATCGGTCCAACCGTCGGCGCGGACGCCGACCACGTCGATCTGGGTTCGGGCGTTCCAGTAGGTGCCGATGTCGAACGCCGCGGCGACGCCTCGTCCGACGAAGCGCATTGCTTAGTCTAAACTATGTTAGTCGTGACTATGTTAGTCAAGACTATGCTGGGCGCGCCGGTCGCTCGAGTCAGCCGGGCATCGGCAGGGCGATCACGATCCGCAGCGCGCGGTCCTCGATCACGAAGCCCTCGATCGCGAGGACCTCGAGCGCCATCGCGAGCGGGCTGCCCTCGAGGAGGGCGCGGACCGCGGGGACCGAGCGCAGGTCGGCGCGCAGCCGCGCGCCCTCGCGCTCGACGAACGCCTCCTCGCCGTCGACGGGCGGGCCCATCATCGGGCCCCACAGCGCGCGGGCGATCCCGGCCGCCACCGCGCCGACGACCTCGCGGACGCGCGCGTCGCTGACCAGCTCGGGCGGCTCGACCGCGAAGATGACCTCCTTGGCCCCGCGCGGCGCGAAGCGCGCCTCGTCGGGGACGAGCGCGAAGCCGAGCGGCTCGCCGTCGCCGTAGTCGAGGTGAAAGCGCGCGCGCTCGTCGCGCAGGCTCACGGTGGCGGCCTCGACGCCGCGCACGCCGTGGTTGATCGCGCGGGTGAGCATCGCCTCGCTGATCGCGATGCGGCGGCCGCGCAGCTCCGACAGGACCTTGCGGAAGTCCTCGACGCGGCCGACCTTCGCGAGCCGGTCGCCGCCCGCCCTCGCCGCGCTGCGGACCAGGCTCTTGAGGACGTCGAAGCGGCTCACGCCGTCGCGACCCGCGAAGGCGGAGGCGGCGGCGGCCGCAGCCGCTCCACCTCGTGCGGCGCGAACGAGACGCCGTCCATCCGCGCGTTGAGCGCCTCGCGCACCCAGCGCGCCGGGACCTCGTCGGGCTGGCCGAGCAGGGTGTGCAGCGCCTCGCCCGGGCGCGCGGTGAGGCCGCCGGTGATGTGCAGGCGGATCCGCATCGGCACCAGGTCGCCGACCAGCCCCGCCGCCTCGAGCACCTCCGCGCCGGCGCCGGGCTCGGCGTCGATCAGGTACTTCGCGACGTCGATCTGCTTCTTGATGCCCTTGTGGTCGCGGATCACGACCAGCTCGCCCGCGCGGGCCGCGGCGACGGTCGCCGCGAGGTCGTCGACGCCGAGCTCGTCGAGGACCGAGCGCGGCACGCCGGCCACGTAGACGCCCTCGTCGATCACGCGCGTGACCCGCTTGTCGCCGTTGCGCAGGTCCACCGCGTGGGTGAACTCGATCCCCGGCTCGCCGACCGCGGCGAGGCGCTCGACGAGCCCGTCGATGGAGAACGGCACGTCGGAGTCGAGCTTCACGTCGACGTACTCGCCGAGCGAGCTGACGCCGAGCGCGAGCGCGGGGCCGAAGGTCATCTCGGGCTTGGGGTGGAACCCGCGGCTGTAGAACAGCGGCATGCCCGCGCGGCGGAAGACCCGCGGCAGCAGCCGCACCAGGTCGAGGTGCCCCCGGTACGCGGCCGGCCCGAGCTTGCAGTAGCGCAGGCGCACGCGGCGCGGCGCGCCCTGCTCGATCTGCACCGTCGGCTTGCGGTGCTTGGGCACCACCGGCAGCGCGATCACGTCCTCGCGCGGGGCGGGCGGCTCGGCGGCGCCGAGCTGCTCGAGGAAGTCGATGCGCTCGGAGCGCATCGACGACAGGTCGCACGCGACGCCGCAGTCGTAGCAGACCAGCCGGCGTGCGTCGGCGCGGGCCTCGGCGAGGTTCGTGTGGTGCACGAACATGCCGGCGGCCTTGCCGCACGGCGGGCTGAGCCGGTCGCGCAGCGCCTTGCGGTACTCGCGGAGCAAGAAGCCCTCCTCGAGCCCGACGTCGATGTGGTCCCAGGGCAGGCGCGCGGTCACCGGGATGGTCCCGAGGAACCGCTCGGGCTCGACGCCCGCCTCCGCGAACGCCTCGTCCCAGGCGTCCGGCCGCAGCTGCTCGTCCCACGAGTCGAAGCGCGCGCCCCGGCGCCAGGCGCCCTCGATCACGTCGGCGATCGTCCGGTCGCCGCGCGAGATCACGCCCTCGAGCCACGAGCCGTCGCTGTCGTGCATGCGCAGCTTCACCCGGCTGGCCTTCGCCTCCTGGCGCAGCCAGCTCTGCTTGTCGCGGACGAGGTCCTTGGCGTCCATCGCGCACCACTGAAACGGCGTGTGCGGCTTGGGGACGTGGATCGAGACCGAGACGGTGACCTGCGGGCCCTTGCCCTTCTGCAGCTCGCGCCCGACCTGCTGCGCGCGCGCGCCGGTCTGCACGATCCCGCGGACGTCCTCCTCCTCCTCGGTGGGCAGGCCGATCATGAAGTAGAGCTTCATCCGCGACCAACCGCGCTCGAACACGCGCTTGGCGGTGAGCATCAGCTGCTCCTCGGTGACGTTCTTGTTCACCACGTCGCGCATGCGCTGGCTGCCCGCCTCGGGCGCGAACGTCAGGCCGGTGGCGCGCACCTTCTTGATCTCGTCGAGCAGCTCCTCGTCGAGCCCGTAGGCGCGCAGCGAGCTGACCGAGAGCGAGACGCGGTCGTCCTTCAGCCGCCCCATCACCTCCTTCACCAGCGGGTGGATCGCGCTGTAGTCCGCGGTCGAGAGGCAGGTGAGGCTCGCCTCGTCGTAGCCGCCCTCCTTCACCGCGCGGGTGATGCTCTGCAGGATCGACTCGGGGCTGCGCTCGCGCACCGGGCGATAGATCATCCCGGCCTGGCAGAACCGGCAGCCCTCGGTGCAGCCGCGCGCGATCTCCACGCTGACGCGATCGAAGATCGTCTCGGTCGACGCGACGGGGCCGTCGTGCGGGAACGGGTGGTCGTTCAGGTCGTCGACCATCGCGCGCTCGACGGGGTACGGCACGCCGTCCGCGGTCGGCGGCTCGACGACCTGCGCGCCGGTCTCGGGTTCCTCGCGCGTGTCGTACAGGCACGGGACGTAGACGCCGCCGAGCTTCGCGAGCTCGACGAGGCGCTCGCGCCGCGGCATCCCGGCCTGCTTCAGCGCGGTCCACGTGAGCACGAGCTCGGGCGTCTTCTCCTCGCCGTCGCCGATCACGAACGCGTCGATGAACGGGGCGAGCGGCTCGGCGTGCGTGGCGGTCGGTCCGCCGGCGATGACGAGCGGCGCGTCGTCGTCGCGGTCGGCCGAGCGCAGCGCGATCCCGCCGAGGTCGAGCATGGTCAGGACGTTGGTGAACGTCAGCTCGAACTGCAGCGAGAAGCCGACGACGTCGAAGTCCGACAGGGCGCGCGCGCTCTCGAGCGAGCGCAGCGGCTCGTCGTGGGCGCGGAGCTGCTCCTCCATGTCGACCCACGGCGCGTAGGCGCGCTCGGCGAGCAGCTTCTCGTGGCCGTTCAGGATCGAGTAGAGGATCCGGAACCCGAGGTGGCTCATCCCGATGTCGTAGATGTCGGGGAAGGCCAGGCAGACCCGCCCGGAGACGCCGCCCCAGTCCTTGCGCACCTCGCCGTGCTCACCGCCCACGTAGCGGGACGGCTTCTGCACGCGGTCGAGGAAGGCTGCGTAGGGATGTTGGAGAGACATGAGCCCGGAAACCTGTGGGGTATCCGGGCTCGTGTCCAGCCCCGGTCGGTACTACCCGAAGTAGTAGAACGCCGTGAGCGACCCGAGGAAGATGTCCCAGGGCTCGCCCTGCAGGCTCGTGCCGAAGCCGAACGAGTTGGTCGTCGTCCCCTGGACGGTGCCCGACTGGTTCTCGCCGAGGCCCGCGCTCAGGTACTGGAACTGCAAGCCGACCGTCGCCATCAGCGACAGGTTGGGGATGCCCATGAACCCGAACTGCAGCTCCGCGCCGGCGCGGGCGCCGATGGTGAACAGCAGGCCGCTGCGGCCGCGGTCCTCGGTGGACACCGCGCCGTAGGCCGTGCCGGTCGCGAAGCCGAAGTTGATCTCCGGGATCAGCTCGAAGGTGAAGTGGCCGTCGTGGAACAGCGCGACGGGGAGCCCGCCGTGGATCGTCATCGCGAACGCGTCGTCCTGCGGGAGCGACGTGGTGCCCGTGTTCGAGTTGCCGCCCTGGTAGCCGAGGCCGATCCCGACGTCGAGGCCGATGGTCTCGTCGATCCAGTACCGGACGCCGATGGTCGGCGCCGAGACGGCGGTGTTGCCCATCGCGTCCGGCCCGATCGGCACCTGCAGGACGCCGACGAAGCCCACGCCGAGGTTGTGCACCACGCGCATGTGATCGGACTGACCCGAGTCGCTCGCGGCGCCGCTCGAGGTCGCCGGCGTCGTGGTCTGCGCGCGCCCCTGCTGGCCGGGCGGGACCTCCGAGTCCGCGACGACGGCCGGCGGCCGCTCGACCTGCTGCTGCTGCTGGCCCGTGGCGCCACCCTGATACCAGGGCTGACCGCCGGTCTGCTGCTGCTGCTGCTGCTGCGGCTGTTGCTGCTGACCCGACTGCACCCCGGTCCCCTCGTTGGGGTCCTGGTCGTCCGGCGGCAGGATCACCTCACCCGTCTCGGGGTCGATGTCCTGTCCGGCGACGGGGGCGGCGGCGAGCGCGATGAGGGCGACGAGGCCCAGTCCGAATCCAGACGTACGCAAGGTCATGGCGGTCCTCCCAAACCGGGGTGGTCTACGTCGCCGACCGGCCACGCATCCCCTCCTCGGCGGACCGCCATACCACAGGGTCAGCGTCCGCGCTCGGTCACCAGGCCGATCGAGGGCAGCTTCTCCAGCGCCGCGTCGATGCGGTTGAGATCGCTCACGATGTCGTCGAGCTCGCGCCGCGCCTTGTCGAGCGAGATCTCCTCGTCGCTCCCCAGCGACGACAGGCGCCCCCCGACCTTGTCGCGCAGCACGCCCAGCAGCCGGTCGCGCTCCTTCAGCTGCAGCGAGCGGACCTCGTCGGTGGCGGACGGGACGAAGTCCGCGAGCTGGTGCTCGACGCGCTTGGCGTAGGCCATCACCGAGATCATCCGCTGGTTCACGTAGGCCGGGTCGTCGAGCTTGCGCCGGCTGAACTCTTGCTCGCTCGCGGTCTCCTGCAGCGCCTGCGCCTCGTTGTAGATGCGGCGCCACGCGCCGGGGTCGGAGCGCTCCCACGCCTCGACCCCGCGCTGCATCAGGTCGCCGATCTTGTCCTCCCACTCGACCTGGGTCATCCCCAGCATCGCCCCCTCGACGCGGTAGACGGTGCGCCGGAGCACGTCGAGGACGGCCTCGAACCGCTGCATCGGCGGGCTCATGGAGCCCTCCTCGCCGGCGTAGGCCTCGAGCAAGTTCTCCAGCCTCGCGCACAGCGCGGCGAGCTTGTCGGGGTCGATCGCGAGCACCTCGCGGATCCCGGTCACGAGCGGCTCGACCTCGCGGCGGTAGTGGTGCGCGTCATGGCCCCACAGCTCGGACTGCGCGGCCTCCGCGCGCGCGAGCAGGCGCTCGACGTCCGCGAGGCCCGGGGTCGCCTGGGGCGCCGGCTCGATGTTGGCCCACAGCTCCTGGCCCGCGACCACGGCGCGCGCCTCCAGCCGCATCGCCTCGTCGCACTTCACCGTCAGCTCGACGGGCGAGCCGACCGGGACGTCGTCGGCGACGGTCACCATGAGCGTCTTGATCGGCAGGCGGTTCTGCATGAGCCGCAGCACCACCGCGCCGCTCTTGTCGCCGGTGTAGAAGGTGTGCGTCGCCTCGGCGGGCAGGCCCGTCCCCCGCGACAGCAGCACCTTGCGCTCGCGGCGCCCCGCGCGGAGCACCTCGATCGAGACGTCCTTGGCGATGACCGACGGCTGGCTGAGCGAGCTCGCGCGCGGCCGCACGTCGCCGCGGTAGAGCACGAAGGGCAGGGCGCTGCGCGCGACCCCGTCCTCGCCGCGCAGCTCGGCCACGACGGGGTTGCCCGGGTCCTCGCCCAGCGGCACCTCGAGGCGCAGCTCGGTGCCCACTTCGCCCAGATCGGTCTCCGCGAGCACCCCGTCGTCCTCGTGCGTGATCGCGAGGTGCGTCGCGCCCTCGGGCGCCTTCTCGACCTCGACCCGCAGCGGCAGCGTGGCCTTCTTGCCGACCAGCGGGCTGCGGAAGCACAGCGCGGTGTCGTCGTCGCCGATGCGCAGGCCCCCGAGCTGCGCCGCGTGGACCGCCGCGCCGAGCGCGACGCACACGTCGACCTCGTCCTGCAGCGGCACCTCGGACTTGCTCTGTGCGCACAGCTCCTCGGTGACCTTGCGGACCACGAGCGGCACGCGCGTCGAGCCCCCGACGAGCACCACGTGGTCGATGTCGGCGAGCGTGACGCTCGCGGACTGCTCGGCCTGGGCCAGCGCGCGCCGGCAGCTCGCGAGGGTGGACTCCACCAGATCGTCGACCGCGGCCTCGTAGGCGTCGCGGCCGATCTCCTCCTCGATGTCCACCGGCTCGCCGTCTTGGTCCTCGAGCACGCCCTGCTTGTTCAGCGGGACGACCTCCGCGGTCGACAGCGACTCCTTCACCTCCTGCGCGAGGTGCACGAGCTTCAGAAAGCGCGCGGCGTCGTCCTCGTCCTCGGCGACGTTCAGGTCGAGCGCGTAGCCCCGCTCGACGAGCTTCTTGCGGAGCGCCTCGGCGAACCGACGATCGAGATCGTCGCCGCCGAGGTAGTTGTCGCCGTCGATCGCGAGCACCTGGTACTCGCCCGCGAGGCAGCGGAGGATCGTCACGTCGAACGTCCCGCCGCCGAGGTCGTAGACGAGGAAGATCCCGTCGCCGAGCTGGCGCTTCCACGTGTGGTAGATGGCCGCCGCGGTCGGCTCCTGCAGCACGCCGAGGACCTCGAGCCCGGCGAGCTCGCCGGCGCGTCGCGTGGCCTCGACCTGCGGCGCGTCGAAGTAGGCGGGCACCGTGATCACGGCGCGGTCCACCCTCACCTCGACGTCGCCGGAGCGCTCGAGCAGGTGGTCGCGCATCCGCGCGACGAGCTCCTCGAGGATCTTGGCGCTGACCTGCTCGGGCGACAGCTCGTGCGGCCCGAGCGCGACCTTCGCGTCGCGCCCCATCTTGCGCTTGATCGACTCGACCGGCCCCGGGTCACGGCCGCGGCGGTTGCGCGCCGCCCGCCCGACCAGGAACGCCTCCTTCTTGGGGTCCCAGGCGACGGCCGAGGGCACCGTGCGCCGACCGAAGCGGTCGGCGTACACGATGAGGTCGGTCTCGGAGGGGTCGAGGAGGGCGACCTCGGAGTTCGTGGTGCCCAGGTCGATGCCAATCGGACGGTCGACGAACATGCCCGCTGGATACCACCTCCGGCGCGGGCGTGCCTGTGATGGATCAGTCGAGGGCCTTGCCGGGCGTCAGATTCCAGGTGCGCGCCATCCAGCTCAGCGGCAGCGTCTCCGCCTCGGCGACGCCGTCCACCGCGGAGGCGTGCACGCACGCGTCCAGGATGAGCTGCTTGGCGGGCTCGCGGCCGAGCGTCTTCGCGCCCTCCTTGAGCGTGTCCATGTCCGGGTAGACGTCGTAGGCGCGGTTCATCGCGTCGCGGAAGCGCTCCGCCCCGAACTGTTCGCTCAGCGAGGCGATGTACCCCTTCTCCTGGTCGCTGTAGGTCCCGTCCGCGCGCATCACCGCGCGGAGGAAGCCGATCAGCACCAGCAGCTCGTCGTCGTTCAGGTCCGGGAGATCCATCCCCGCCGTTCTAGTCGAAGAAGCCGTCGCTGTCTGGTGCGATGTCCGGCAGCGGCGCGTCGGCGGTCGACTCCAGGCCCACCGCCTCGACCACCGACGGCCGCAGCGCGAGGTCCGCGAGGGTCAGCTCGAGGCGCTCCGGGCGGGCCCGCGGCGGGGGCGGCGGGGGCACGTCGGCGCCGGCGTGCGAGTCCGGGTGCGCGTGGA
>Ga0070728_10005346_pt1 | contig 12731 bp, 10 predicted proteins | sample tdDd471_FD_66723 | JGI IMG/M metagenome (GOLD analysis project Ga0070728, IMG submission 66723) | Marine sediment microbial communities from the Atlantic coast under amendment with organic carbon and nitrate - tdDd47.1 | ecosystem: Environmental > Aquatic > Marine > Coastal > Sediment | place...
CGCGACCCGACGATGGATTGGCGCACCCTCGATACGCCCCATTTCACGGTCCACTATCACATCCCGCTCGGGATCCTGGCGCGGCGGGTGGCGGTCGTCGCCGAGCGGGCCCACGCGACGCTGTCGGAGGTCATGGGCTACGAAGCGGACCGTCGGACGCACATCGCGCTGACGGACGGGACGGACGGCGCGAACGGATCGGCGATCGCGATCCCGTTCAACATGATCCGCCTCAACGCGACCGCGCCGTCCGCGATGTCGCCGTTGGGCGACTACGACGACTGGCTCAACCTGCTCGTGGTCCACGAGCACACCCACATCGTCCACCTCGACCAGTGGAGCGGGATCGCCTCGTTCATCAACATCCTGCTCGGCAAGACGTACGCGCCCAACCACGTGCAGCCGCGGTGGATCCTCGAGGGCGTCGCGACGTGGCAGGAGAGCCGCCGCACGTCCGGCGGGCGTCTGAGGTCGTCGTTCTTCGACATGTACCTGCGCATGGACGCGCTCGAGGACCGGTTCTGGGAGATCGACCAGATGTCGACCATCGCCGACCGATGGCCGCACGGGAACGTCTGGTACCTCTACGGCTCGCAGTTCATCGAGTACGTCGCGGACCGCTACGGCCGCGAGGCCATCGCGACGATGGCCCACGAGTACGGCGACAGCGTGATCCCGTGGGGGATCAACCGCACGATCTCCCGCGCGACCGGGCGCAGCTGGATCGAGCTGTACGACGACTTCCTCGCCCACACGCGCGCGCGCTACGAGGCGGTGCGCGACGCCGTCGTCGCGGACGGGCGCGTCGAGGGCGAGCGCATCACGTTCCACGGCGAGATCGCGCGCACGCCGCGCTTCGTCGGTCCGAACCGGGTGGCGTACTGGCGCGCGGACAACAGCGACCGCGAGCGCATCCAGGTCTTCGACCTCGACTCGCCCGGTGATCAAGAGACGTGGGCGCGCGTGTCGGGCGACCCGGGCTGGGACCTTCACCCGAGCGGGGCGTACGTCATCTACTCCACGCCGAGCCCGCACCGGGACATCTACGCGTTCCACGACCTGTGGCGGCGCGACCTCGACGACGGGCGCACCGAGCGGCTCACCGAGGGACTGCGCGCCCGCGAGCCGGACATCTCGCCCGACGGCCGGCGGGTGGCCTTCACGACCAACGAGGCGGGCACGACGCACCTGTGGGTCGCCGAGCTGCGCGACGTCCCGGGCACCGCGCGCCGGCTGCTCGAGAACGACCGCTTCGAGCAGGTCTTCAACCCGCGCTTCTCGCCCGACGGAGAGACGATCGCCATCTCGCGGTGGCAGCGCGGGGGGTTCCGCGACATCCAGCTCGTCGACGTCGAGACGGGGCGGATCACCGAGGTCACCTACGACCGCGCCCAGGACCTGTCGCCCGCGTGGTCGGCGGACGGAGAGATCCTGTACTTCACGTCGGACCGGACGGGCATCGCGAACATCTTCGCGTTCCGGCCCGCGAGCGGCCGGCTGTCCATGGTCACCAACGTCGTGTCGGGCGCCTACCAGCCCGCGCCGTCGCCGGACGGCGAGACCCTGGTCTACGTGGGCTACACCAGCTACGGGTTCGATCTGTTCCGGCTCGACCTGAGCGAGGTGCAGGAGCGCCCCGCGCCGGCGTACATCGACCGGCGACCGGCGGCGGTGGTGGACGACCACATCTGGAACGATGTCTCGCGCGACTACCAGCCGATCGAGACGCTGTACCCGCGCTCGTACTTCGTGGACCTCGCCAACGACGGCTTCGGGCCAGCCCTCGGGTTCACGCTGCGGGGCGAGGACATGGCTGGGTGGCACAGCTACTCGCTGCGGGCGACGGTCGGCCTCGAGCGCGGCGACGTGAACGGCGAGCTCAACTACGCCTACCGCCGCACGCCGGTCGAGCTCGACTTCCGGCTGTTCCGCCGCGTGGCGCCGCGGGGTGGGCTCACGGTGGGCGGCGAGTCGCAGGAGTGGATCGAGCACGCCGTCGGCGGTGAGGTCCGCGTCGGATACCGGTTCCCGCACGTGTTCCGGAGCCACCGGATCAACGCGCGCTACCGCGCGACCTACGTGGACAACCTCGAGCCGTTCCGCGGGCGGCTCGACCCGAACGATCCCCCGCCGCAGATCCCCGAGCTCGGGTTCAGCTCCCAGGTCCGCGTCGGCTGGTCCTACTCGGACGTCGAGCGGTACGGCTACGACATCAGCCCGTCGAACGGCCGCAGCTTCGGGTTCGAGATCTCCCTCGCGCACCCGCTGTTCGGCAGCCGGTTCACGGCCGTCGAGCTGACGTGGTTCTTGAGGCAGTACCTCCGGATGCCGTGGCTCCAGCACCACGTGCTCGCGATCGCCTACGGCGGCGGCATCAGCGGCGGCGACCTCGGCCGCCGGGGGACCTTCGCGGTCGGCGGCTTCGGCGACTCGAACCCCCTCGAGGGCCTGCTCAACCAGCAGGTGCTCGGCGGCGTGGCGCTGCGCGGCTACCCGGCGTTCGACCGCAGCGGCCTGCAGTACCACCTGCTCCAGGTCGAGTACCGGTTCCCGATCTGGCGCATCAACCACGGCATCCTGACGCTGCCGGTGTTCCTGAACCGGCTGTACGCCACCGCCTTCTTCGACGTGGGCGACGCGTTCTTCGGCCGGTTCGACATCGAGACGTTCCGCGCCGGCGTCGGGGGCTCGCTGCACCTCGACTTCACCATCGGCTACGTGCTCGCGTTCAGCCTGCGCTTCGGCTACGCGCGCGGCTTGATGGACGGCGGCATCGACCAGGTCTTCGGTCACCTGGGCGTGCCCTTCTGACGCCGCGCAGCGGCGTCAGAACCCTTGCGCTTGCGCCTGCCCCCTGCGCCTGCCCGGTTCGAACGGGGCATGCGCAGGGGGCAGGCCCAGGGGCACGGGGCGAGCCTTCGGCCCGCGGAGCCTCCGGCTCCTAGATCTCCATCACGTCCTTCTCTTTGCGCTCGACGATGTCGTCCACCTCGGCGGTGCCCTTCTGGACGATGGCCTCGAGCTCCTTCATCGCCCGGTCCGCCACGTCTTCACCGACCTCGCCCTCTTTCTTGAGCTCTTCGATGATGTCCTTGGCGTCGCGGCGCGAGGCCCGGATGGCGACCTTGCACATCTCGCCGTGATCGCGCGCGACCTTGACCAGGTCCTTGCGGCGGTCCTCGGTCAGCATCGGGACGGGCAGGCGGATGATCTCGCCGTCGTTCTGCGGGTTCAGATCGACCGGCGACTTCGAGATCGCCTTCTCGATCAGCTGCAGGGTCGTCTTGTCCCAGGGCTTGACGACGATGAGCCGCGCCTCGGGCACCGACACGCTCGCCATCTGGTTCAATGGCGTCGGAGTCCCGTAGTAGTCGACCCGGATGGAGTCGAGCAGGCTCGCGCTCGCGCGGCCGGTCCGCAGCCGCGACAGCTCACGCTTGAGCGACGCGTGGGCGTTGGCGATGCCTTCTTTCAGCTCTTGGAGGGCTTCGTCGATCATGACTGAGGGGCATAGTCGAACACGCGTCCGACGTCACCCCTCTTCGGTCACGAGCGTGCCGACCTCTTCGCCGCGGACGATGCGCTCGACGTTGCCGCGGCGCTTGAGCGAGCAGACCCGGATGGGCAGCTTGTTGTCGCGGCAGAGCGTGATCGCGGTCGAGTCCATCACCGCGAGGCGGTCCGAGAGCACCCGGTCGTAGCTCAGGCGCCGGAACAGCTTGGCGTCGTCGTGCTTCTCGGGGTCCTTGTCGAACACGCCCTCGACCTTGGTCGCCTTGAGCAGCAGGTCGGCCCCGATCTCCATCGCGCGGAGCGCGGCGGCCGTGTCGGTGCTGAAGAACGGGTTGCCCGTGCCGGCGGCGAAGATGACGATGCGCCGCTTCTCGAGGTGCCGCATCGCGCGACGCCGGATGTACGGCTCGGCGACCTGCCGGATGGTCAGCGCGCTGAGCACGCGGGTCTGGATCTTGAGCTTCTCGAGGGCGTCCTGCAGCGCGAGGCCGTTGATCACGGTCGCGAGCATGCCCATGTAGTCGGCGCTCGACCGATCCATGCCCTGCGCGCTGCCGCGCAGCCCGCGGAAGATGTTGCCGCCGCCGATCACGATCGCGATCTCGGCGCCCGCCTGCTGGACCTCGGCGATCTCGCCGCTGATGGTCCGCAGCGTCTCCGGGTCGACGCCATAGCCGGCTTCGCCGCACAGCGCCTCCCCGGAGAGCTTGAGGACCAGGCGTTTGACCGCGAGGTCAGCCATGGTGGGCTCAGGACCCCTTCGCGAGCGTCTCGGCGACGTCGGCGGCGAGGTCCTTCTTCACGACCTCGATGCCCTCGCCCAGCTCGTAGCGGACGAAGCGACGCACCGCGATCTTCTCGCCGAGCTTGGCGGTGAGCTCCTCACACGCCGAGCCGACCGTCTTCTTGTCGTCGCGGGTCACCAGCTCCTGGTTGTCGAGGCACACCTCGCCGAGCCACTTGTTGAGCTTGCCCTCGATGATCTTGGCGACGGCCTGCTCCGGCTTCTTCTTGCCGGTCTTCTTCTCCTCTTCCTCGAGCTGGCCGCGGAAGAGGGCCTTCTGCTTGGTCAGATCCTCGTCGGGGATATCGGCCTCGCGTACGTACAGCGGCGCCGACGACGCGATCTGGAGGCCGACCTCGTCGACGAGGGCCTTGAACTCCTCGTTGCGAGCCACGAAGTCCGTCTGACAGTTGACCTCGACGAGGACGCCGATGCGGCTGCCCGCGTGAATGTAGGCGTGGATGAGACCCTCGGCGGCGATCGCGCCGGCGCGCTTGGCGGCCTTCGCGAGCCCCTTCTTCTTGATGATCTCGACCGCCTTCTCCTGGTCGTTGTCGGCTTCGACCAGGGCCTTCTTGCAGTCCATCATGCCCGCGCCCGTGCGGTCGCGGAGCACCTTCACGTCCTGTGCGGTGACGTTTGCCATCTGCTTGCTTCCTGTTTGCCTGAGAATCAGCGGCGGCCGCCGCGGCCGCCCCCACCACCACCACGACGACGGCCGCGAGAGAACTCGACCTGGACGTCGCCGCCGTTCGCCTGCTGCGCGCCGTAGCCCTGCTGGGCGTACTCGCGACGCTTGTGCTGGCCCTCGACGGCCGCGTCGGCGATGCGCGAGGTGAACAGCTTGATCGACCGGATCGCGTCGTCGTTGCCGGGGACCACGAAGTCGATCAGGTCGGGATCGCAGTTCGTGTCGGTGAGCGCGACGATCGGGATGTTGAGCTTGCGCGCCTCGCGCACGGCGATGTGCTCGTGCTGCGGGTCGATGACGAACATCACCGCGGGGAGCGTGTTCATCATCTTGATGCCGCCGATGAACTTCTCGAGGCGCTCCTGCTCGCGGCGCATCCGGAGCTGCTCCTTCTTGTAGAGCTGCTCGGCCGAGCCGTCGTCGAACATGCGCTCGAGCTCGCGCAGGCGCTCGATGGCGCCCTTGACCGTGCGGAAGTTCGTCAGCGTGCCGCCGAGCCAGCGGCCGGTGACGTGGAACTGACCACAGCGCGTGGCCTCCTCGCGGATGACCTCGACCGCCTGGCGCTTCGTGCCGACGAACAGCACGTGGCCGCCGCGGGCGACCGCCTCGGTGACGAAGTCGTACGCGCGGCGGAACAGCACCGCCGTCTGGTCCAGATCGATGATGTGGATGCCGTTGCGCGCGCCGTAGATGTACGGGCGCATCTTCGGGTTCCAGCGCCGGGTCTGGTGACCGAAGTGAACGCCCGCGTCGATCAGCGCGCGGAGCCCGATCGGCATGTCGCCGCTCGCGGCGGGGTGGGCCTCGGCCTCGGCCTGCGTCGCCGGCTCGGCGGGCGCCTCGGCGGCGGGCGCCTCGGCGGCGGGGGCCGCGGCGGCGGGCGCCTCGGCGGCGGGGGTCTCGGGGGCAGCTTCGGCGGGCGGCGCTTCGGCCTCGCCCGTCGGTTCGACGGTATCGCTCATGGTTGCTCTTCCTTCCCGGTTGTTCCTCCACCCCCTCCGGCCGAAGACCTCCTCGCGGAGGCACCGGTTCGGTCCGTTTGAGCAGGGGGTGTGCGTGATTGCGAGGCCCCGAGGGGTCCCCGGCTCCGAGATCCGGAGCGCCGGCCATATACCACGCGCCCGCGGCGACGCCACCGGCGTCGCTTTCTTGATCCACTGCGAGGTAGGAGGATATGCGTATATGTATGCAACGATCCTACCTATACGCCTTCATCGGGCTGGTGGGAGCGCTGGCCGTTCCGGCCCGCGCGGACGCGCCTCGCGTCACCACGACGTTCTTCGTGAGTGGTCGGGAGACTCCCCGGAATTGTCCGCAGCCGGTGACGGTGGTGCGCCACATGGGGGACGGCCACGAGGAGGTGCGCGAGCCCCTGCTCGGTTGCGATCGGCGCGTGCGCGCCGAGGCGGTGCGCGCGGTGAGCGTCCTGGCGCGCCCGCGCGGGACGGATCGACCCGGCGAGGGCGAGCCCGTCCGCGAGCTGCACGCGGGCCTGCTCGAGCGGCTGCAGGCCCTCTCGGACGCCTTCGAAGGGCGGCCCATCGAGATCCTCAGCGGGTTCCGGCCGGCGTCCGCGCCGACCAGCCGGCACCATCACGCCCGCGCGCTCGACCTGCGCGTGGTCGGAGTCGACCGGGCGCGGGTGCGTGACGTGGTAGCGCGGCTGCCGCAGACGGGCGTGGGCTGGTACCCCAACAGCGTCTTCGTGCACGTGGACGTGCGCGAAGAGTCCGCCTACTGGGTGGACGTCAGCGGGCCGGGGCAGCCGCCGCAGTACGTCGAGGGCGCCGTGCCTCCGCCCGTCAGCCGCGGGGACGTGCAGGTCGCGGACGCGGACGAGCCGCCGCCCTCACCCGAGGCGATCGAGGCGCTGCAGGCCGAGGTCGACGACGCGCTCGCTGGGATCCGGGTGGAGGGGTTCGAGTAGCCTGGGCGCCTTGGGCCTTGGGCAAAGGCAAGGGCAAAGGCAAGGGCAAGGGGTCACTCGGCCTACGGCCTCGTGACTTCCACATCCAGGGTGAAGCTGCCCTGGGAGCGGTTCGAGAAGCCGTCGACGAACACGTAGTACGTGCCGCGGTCGAGGACGGTGTCGATGGCCGAGTGGCGGTTGTCCCCGGTGTCGTCGTCGCACGCGACCTCGGTGGTCATGTCGGTGCAGTTGCGGCGGATGTAGATCGCGCCGTCGTACTGCTGCTCGCTCGTGATCTGCACGCGCGAGCGGCGGCGGAGCACGAGGCGGTACACGACGTCGTTGCTGCGGGCGCCGCCGGCGCACGTGGCCTGGAACCGGTCGCTGCTGCTGCTCGTGTCGCCGGTGAGCGTGCGGCCGGGGCGGATCCGCGGCGCCGACTGGCACGCGCTCTCGAGCGCCTGCAGGTCGTCGAGCTGCATCTCGATGCGGGCGGCGCCGAACGCGTCGGCGGCCATGCCGTCGACCACCATGAAGTAGGTGCCCGGCTGCAGGTTCGCGTCGAGCTCGGTCTGACGCGGCGTGCCGCTCACGCAGACCACCTCCGAGCTCTGCTGCCCGCACTGGCGCTGCAGGTACAGCGCGGCCGGGAACTCGCCCTCGGTCAGCCGCGCCCGCAACCGGACGCGGTTCTGCACCTGGATCTGGTAGACGGTGTCGGGCGCGCCCTGGCCGCCGCAGCTGCCGGCGAAGTCGTCGGTCGCGGGGAAGGTGTCGATGTCGATGTCCTGCCCCGCCGCGGCGGTGCCGGGCGCGGTGCAGTTGTCGGCCGCGGCGTTGCCGCCGGTCAGCGGCGCGAGGTCGGCGCGCAGCGAGTAGTCGCCCTGCTGGCCGGTGCTGAAGCCGTCGGCGTAGACGTAGTACCGACCCGGATCGAGCGTGGTGACGAGCATCGAGTGCCGCGTGTCGCGGTGGTCGTCGTTGCAGGCGACCTCGGAGTTCGGGTTCGTGCAGTCGCTGCGCACGTAGATCGCGCCGTCGTAGGTGGCCTGCATGCGCAGGCGCAGGCGCGAGCGGCTCTGCACGTCGAGGGTGTAGACCCGGTCGGGCGAGCGCGCGCCGCCGGCGCAGGTCGCGGTGAAGTAGCTCGGCTGGCCGGCCGTGCTGCCCGTCACCGCCTGGCCCGGGGTCAGCGCCGCGGCGCCGCTGCAGACCTGGGCGAGGCTCTGGAGCTCGGTCACCTCGGCCTGCAGGTTGAAGGTGCCCTGCGAGCTGCCGTAGCCGTCGACGACGACGTAGTACGTGCCGGCGTCGAGCGTCGCCTCGATGTGCGAGCGAGTCGTCGTCGGCGCGTCGTCGTTGCAGGTGATCTCGGAGCGCATCTCGCCGCACGCGCCGAGCAGGTACAGCGCGCCGTCGTAGTTCGACGTGATGGTCACCGACAGCTGCGAGCGCGACTCGAGCTGCACCGAGTAGACGATCTCGGGCGCCTCGCCGCCGCGGATGCAGCTCCCGGTCATCTGGTTGCTGCCCTGGCTGGTGTCGCCGGTCACGGGCGAGCCGAGCTCGAGCGCGATCGGGGCGCTGCAGCTGCCGCGGCCAGCGCCCGACGCCACCGCCGCGCCGCCGGCGCGGGGCATCCCGGACCACCCGGTGAGGACGTAGTCTCCGCCGCCCTGCTCCATCGACACGGCGATCTGGTACTCGCCGTCCATCTGGGGGCAGAACTGCACCGCCGCCTGGTCGTCGGTGGTGTTGTCGGTCGCCACGGGCTCGCCGGTCTCGTCGCGGACCGAGACGTCGATGTCCCCCACGCCGCCGCCGCCGAAGGCCACGATCGTGTAGCAGTCACCGGCGCGGAGCGCGCTCGTCATGAACGCGGTCTCGCCCTCCGAGATCGAGCCCTCGCTGATCTCCACGGACTGGGTGAGCCCCATCGCCGACATGGTGTTGTGGACGGCGACGAAGCTCGGGGTGAGCCGCACGCCGCCGCCGCCGCAAGCGACGAGGAGGAGGGCGAGCGAAGCCAGGAGCGCGGGAGTCCAGGTGCGTGTCATCAGGTCCCTTTTGGTCGCCGCGAGACTATCGCCTGGCATGCACGAGCACAAACCGAGACGGTGCTACGCTTTGTTTCTTACGATGCGCGCCTGCCCCATCTGCAAGGGCTCCACGCCGGAGCCCGACGACAACCCCTTCCGCCCGTTCTGCAGCGAGCGCTGCAAGCTGGTCGACCTCGGCAATTGGCTGGGCGAGGGCTACCGGATCGAGCCGGACGCTCCGCCGGTGCCCATGCTGGGGACGAGCCCCGACGGTCACTCCTCGTGAGAGCGATCGCGATCGCCCTCGGCCTGATCCTCGGCGCGCCGGCGCTCGCGGCGGCCCAGGCCGACGCCGGGGCCGCGCCGACGGAGGAGCCCGAGCCCGGTCCGACGGACACGCCGGCCCGCGCGGACGATCCGCCGCCCGCCGCGCCGCCGCCCCCGCGCGCCGAGGAGGAGCCGACGCCTGTCGAGCCCGCCGCGCGTCGCCGCCCTCCGGCGCCCCCGCCCGCCGCCCCGCCGCGGGACGTCGAGGAGGAGGACGAGGAGGAAGAAGACGACGGAGACCCGTACGACTTCCTCTGGGTCGACCTGTCCGGAGGCGTCTCCTACATCGACATGCGCGCGCTCGAGGAGAACAACTTCTACCCGAGCCTGGTCCGCCTCTCCGGCACGGGCGGCGTGGCGTCGCTGGGCGCCGGCTTTCGCATCGAGTTCTTCGCCGCCGGGATCCGCGGGACGATCGCCAGCTACGGCGACGGGTTCGACGTGGGCACCGCGGTCGGCGAGGTGACGATCATCGTGCCGATCCCCGTGGTCAAGCCGTGGATCCGCGCGGGCTTCGGGTTCGGGTGGCACGGCGACGGCGACTTCGACGCGCCGCGGAACAGCCAGACCACGGTGTTCGGCTGGGCCTTCTCGGGCGCCGCCGGGCTCGACATCTACCTCGCGCACTGGTTCTCCATCGGCGCGGGCGCCTACATCGACATCCTCAACATGAGCCGTCAGAGCTTCAGCGAGCCGGTGGGGGATCCCGGAGACGTCGAGTTCTCCGAGCCCGGCGACGCGGTCGGCGTCCAGGTCCGCGGGCAGGCCGGGGTGACGTTCCACCTCTAGTCATGGGCTGGCTCGGGCGGATCTTCGGCTCTCGCAAGCGCCGCGAACAGAGGCGCGAGACGGAGGAGCGGCTGCGCGCCGCGCTGGAGGCGGACGGGGCGGACGCGACGTGGCCCGCGCTCGTCGAGGCCTTGCGCGAGGACCCGGACAGCGACGAGCTGTACCGGCTCGCGAGCCACGCTCTGCGCCTGGCCGGCGCGCCCCGCCTGGCGGTGTTCTTCGATCGCGCGGCCGACGCGCCGCACGACGCGCAGCGCCTGTTCGAGCTCGGTAGCGAGCTGCTGAGCGAGGACGAGCCGGACGCCGCGGTCGCCGTGCTCGAACGGGCGCTCGCGCTCGCGCCGTTCGACGCGGTCGCCCGCTCCGAGCTGGCGCTGGCCCACGCGCGGCGCGGCGATCCGGACAAGGTCCTCGCGACGCTCGCGCTGCACCCGTGCCTCGCCGACGACCCGGGCGCGCTGTTCGAGCTCGCGTGGGCGTCGCTGCTCAAGGGCGACCTGGACACCGCCGAGGACGCCGCCCGTGAGCTGCACGGCGCGCCGCAGCTCCGGCACAAGCTCGAGCTCGCGATCGACCGCGGGCGGGCGAGCGGGCCGGCGCGGGACGCGCGCGACTTCTACTTCGTCGAGCACGGCGGCGTGCTCGTCGACGCGACCGGCGCGCTCGCCGGGCGGCACGACGCGTTGACGGTGGACGCCGACTGGCTCGGGACCACGCTGCGCGACGCCGGAGCGGTGGTCGAGCGGCTGCTGCCCAGGCCGCGTCGCATCCTCGCGCTCGACGCCGCCCACCGCCCGCTCGCCGAGGCGCTCGCCGCCACGTGCGACGGCACCGTGCTCGAGCCCGGCCGCGGCCGCCTCCCGGCGGCGGTCCTCCCGCTGTGGGACGGGTCGCTCGTCGAGTCGCGCCTCGACGCGGCGAGCCTCAAGGCCGAGGGCATCTGGCTGTTCGCCCTCACCGTGGATCACCGCGCCAGCCTCGCGCGCGCCCCCGAGATCGTGGGCGCCTTCACGCGGGAGGCCACGCTCGCCGACGGTCTCGCGCCCGAGGCGAGCGACAAGCCCCCGTCGTCGACGCTGCTCGACTACGTCGACCACCGCCGCGACTACCTCCCGCCGCGCGGTGACCGCGTCCGCGCCGCCTACGTGCCGGACGCCCCGCTGCCCAAGTGAGGATCGTGGGGGGCAGGCGCAGGGGCGAGGGGTCAGGCGAGGACGGTGTCCGCGACCTTGGTGGCGTAGGCGATGGTGTCGGGGATGCCGACGCCCCGGTAGGCGTTGCCGGCGAGATGCAGGCCGTCGACCTCCCGCTGCATGGACTCGATGGAGTCGACGCGTAGGCGGTGGCGGAGCTGGTACTGCGGCATCGCGCGGCGGTAGCGGACGGGGATCGCGAAGCGCGGCGCGGCGGTGACGCCGATGAGGCGCGAGAGCTCGCGGCGGGCGAGCGCGATGAGGGTCTCGTCGTCGATCTCCGCCGCGTCGGGGGCGTTCGCGCCGCCGATGAACACTCGCAAGAGGACCTGCCCCTCGGGGGCGCGGCCCGGCCACTTGATGCTGCTGAACGTCGCGGCGAGGATCGAGCGGCGCTCCACCGACGGGACCACGAAGCCGAAGGCGTCGAGCGGGTGCCCGATCGCCTCGCGCGGCCACGCGAAGGTGACCGTCGCGGCCGAGCCATACGGGATGGCCTCGCCGGCGTCGGCGAGCTCGTCGTGGTGCGGTCGCACGAGCGCGGCGGCGCGCCACGCCGGCAGCGCGATCACGACGCGGTCGAAGCGCTCGTCGCGGACCCGCCACCCGTCCCCGTCGCGGTCCACCGACGCGACCGGCGCGTTCAGGCGCACGTCGTCGAGCCGAGCCGCGAGCGCGTCGATCAGCACCTGCATGCCGCCGTCGAACGCGACGAACAGGCCGTACCGGGCGCCGCTCGCGGCCTGCTCGCTCTTGCGGCGCTGGCTCGCGCGCATCCCACGGATCACCGAGCCGTGCTCCCGCTCCATGTCGACGAAGCGCGGCATCGTCGCGGCGAGGCTGAGCCGGTCCGGGTCGCCGCCGTAGATCCCGCCGATCAGCGGCTGCGCGAGCCGCTCGAGGACCTCGGCGCCGAGCCGCCGCCGCACGAACGACGCCATGCTCTCGTCGCCGCCGCCGCGCCGCCGGGGCACGAGCGGCTCGGCCGCCGCTCGGAGCTTGCCGCCCCAGCCGACGATGTCGGTCTTGGCCCACGCGTCCAGCCGCGTCGGCGCCATCAGGCTGAACCCCGGCGGCACCTTCACCAGCTCGCCGCGGTGCAACACGTAGGCGCCGCGGTTGGCGGTGTTCGTCTCGATGATGCGGCCGGCGATCCCGAGCCGCTCGGCGAGCTCCACCGCCGCCGTCTTCTCGCTGAGGATCGAGTCTGGCCCCGTCTCGATGACGAACCCGTCGCGCTCGACCGTCCCCAGGATGCCGCCGACGCGACCGGAGCCTTCGAAGACGGTCGGCGCGGCGCCGCCGTCGAGCAGCCGGTTCGCCACCGTGAGGCCGGACAGGCCCCCGCCGACCACCGCCACGCGCATCAGCGCGCCGACTGCTCGTGCACGTACTTCACCAGCGCATGCACGTCGGGCACCTGGCTCCAACGCAGGATCCCGTGACCCAGGTTGAAGATGTGCCCCGGCCGGTTGTCCGCCTG
>Ga0070728_10005347_pt1 | contig 12729 bp, 5 predicted proteins | sample tdDd471_FD_66723 | JGI IMG/M metagenome (GOLD analysis project Ga0070728, IMG submission 66723) | Marine sediment microbial communities from the Atlantic coast under amendment with organic carbon and nitrate - tdDd47.1 | ecosystem: Environmental > Aquatic > Marine > Coastal > Sediment | place...
GACGGCCGATGAGTTTGTTGGCTCCCTTACTTACCAGTACGGTACCATCGACCTGGATTACGGGCTGGCTTCCATTGACCTCATCGAGGGGTTTGCTTACCTGTCCCCCGATGACATTGGACGAGACAACCCGCGGCGACTGCGAACGTTGATATAAGTATGGACAGCCACCTTGAGAGCCGGATGCTTTCACTGACGGGCTGCATCCGTGACTTTTCCCTGGCTGGCAGATACATGAGGGCCGATGTGTTGCCTGATTTTTATGGTGGCACGTCGGTCTTCGCAGTTCCAGCGACTGGGGATCCACGTGTCCAATATAAATCCAGGGGCCATAAGTTGCCGCTGTGGTTTGGCAAGGCAGTGGCTAATGTCTCCTGCCGTACTGAGTATAGGGAACTCTCCGATTCCCGCAGGGGGTGTTGGTACATGCCCTGGAGCATGTGGCACCTCTATTTGGTAATAGCAAGACCCTTTGTCCCACCATCTACAACGACTTTCCGAAAATGAATCTCCTTGAAAATCAGATGGGAATCGACTACACCTTCCTTTCCTGTTGCCCTCAGATGCCTTGATTCATGGTGCCATTCTTACGAATCGTACGGTAGCGCATGTTGTGTCGACAGCTTCTGCCACGGGCGCAGCCCGTCAGCGAATGTGATCGGATCGAGGAATGAGAGCCGGGATCATTCGCGAACTCGGGGTCAAGGGGCTCAGTCCCTTGCCGCCGGAGGCTCGTTTTTTACCCTTGCCTGCAGGATTTATCAGGCACGACTTTCTTACAGGTTAATTTGACAATGCGACATGATGTGAAGTCGAACATATACAAGCTCTACGTGATCAAGATTTCGAAGTGGTTGATGCTGACCGTACCGGTGGTGTTTCTCTTTTACCGTGAGAACGGACTTGGGACCCGGGATCTCTTTCTTCTGAAGGCTGCGTACTCGTTTGCCATTGTGGTGATGGAGATTCCTTCGGGGTATTTTGGGGATATCTGGGGGCGCAAGACCTCGCTGGTCATTGGCAGCGTACTTGGGGCCGTGGGGTTCGGTCTTTATTGCGTGTCAACGGGGTTCTGGGGTTTTCTTATCTGCGAGGTGGTTTTGGGCGTGGGGCAGAGTTTTATCTCCGGCTCTGATTCGGCCCTTCTTTACGACACCCTCCAAGAGGGCGGTCAGGGAGAGGCTTACCTGAAGGAAGAGGGGCGTCTGGTCTCCATTGGGAACTACGCCGAGGCTGTCGCCGCACCCATCGGGGTGGCCCTGGCGGCGCTGAGTCTTCGGACCCCTTTTTATTTTCAGGCCCTGGTGGCCTTTTCAGCGGTTCCTGCTTCCCTGCTGCTCTTTGAACCGGAACGTCGAAAGATCACAAGCAAGGGGAACTTTACCCAGGTGTTCCAGATCATCCGCTACGCTCTGACCCGGAACACGGGTCTTAAGTGGAGCATCATTTACTCGTCCGTCATCGGCACTGCCACGCTTACCATGGCCTGGCTGATTCAACCCTACTTTGTTTTTCTCGCCGTTCCCCTTGCCCTTTACGGCATCTTTCTCCCAGCGCTGAACCTTACCACCGGGTCGGTTTCCATGCATGCCTGGAAGGTGGAAAAGAGCCTGGGGCGGGACAAGACCGTTCTCTTTATCGCGTTTTCCATCGCCTCCATTTACCTTGCCTTGAGCTTTTTCAGCACCCTTTGGGCCGTGGGCCTTCTCTTTCTGTTTTATCTCGTGAGGGGCGTGGCCACCCCGGTGCTGAGAAACTACATCAACGAGTCGACCCCTTCAGAAATCCGGGCCACCGTTCTCTCCATCCGAAGCCTTATTATCCGTCTTGCCTTTGTTGTCATCGGCCCTTTTCTGGGGTGGTACGCCGACCACTCCGGCATGCCCTCCACCCTCTTTGCAGGCGGCATGGTTTTTCTCGTGGCCGGCGTCTGGTCGGGGCTCCAGCTCGTAAAAGAGACCACCGGAAATTCCGTTCAGCCTTTTCTTGCTGAAGAAAAAGCATAGCCTTCTAAGGTTAAAGGGCGGTAAAAGCATGCCTCCGGCGGCAAGGGGCTGAGCCCCTTGACCCCAGGTTCGCGAATGCTCCCGACCTTCGTTCCTCAGGTCGATCACATTCGCTAACGGGCTTTGCCCCTGAACAACTGCCGAGGTTTATAAAAATTCCTTCGTGTAGCCCGAAGGGCGCTTCGTGGCCTTCGGGGTTTATGCGTGTTGACAGGGCCATGAAGGCATCTGAAATCCGCTTGACTTCGCCCCTCGTTCCTCGGGTCAAATCACTTCCGCCTTTGATTCAGTGTAAACCTGGGATCATTTACCAAAATCTGGTTGTTAAACCCAGCCCACAACATTGGCAAAATCTTAGCCCCCAGAAGGGCCGCCGGAGGCATCTATAGCTTGAGTTCCGGCAAGGTGTGCCATCTTGAACGCAGGTTGGGGCTGCGCCGCCAGGGGATCATCCCCTGCTGTGACCTTGGTCATACCGTTTTGGCTTAAAATGGTATATAAAGGAATCTATTTGTCTTTTTTGAACCCCGTTACGAGGAAAGGGCCTCCCATGGAATCACAGAAACTGACTGGTATTGCCATCCGACTTTTGGCACTTTTCTATGCCGTCAAAGCCTTCTTCGCCATTCCAGGCGCTGTGGGCAACTACTTCGTCTCCCGGGATGCCGTTCGGATGCTTCCCGGGGATGAGGCGTTCGCCATGGCCGCAAGGGTAAGTACCTTTGCGCAGCTCAATACCTTTTTGCCCTTTGTGATGCTTCTCTTTTCCGGGGTTCTGATCGCCAAAGCCGATACCCTGGCGCGTGTGTTTAACCCCACGCCCTTTGAACTTCCCCAGGCCCCTCACCTGACAACCTCCGCCCTTGTGAAGGGGGCGTTGTGTTTACTGGGGATTGTTACCATCGGACTTTCATTTCAGTATCTTGTGAACTTTATTTCCACTTGTGTTGTCTACGGTGGAAAGGTGGCAATGCTTGACACACGGGGGAAAATTCATCTCTGGTCAGGGTGTGTAACGGGGGGGCTTTATCTGGTTTCGGGGGTGGGGTTGTTAAGGTTTGCCGGCATGCTGTCACGCCGGTTTTTTTCTGCGGGTGCTTGAAAATGAAGGTGTTTATGAGAAATCGATGTGTTTTGCTTGTTTGTGCGCTTTATCTGGCCCTGGCCAGTTGTATCGGTACGGCAGCCTTTGCTGCCGAGGAGACAGGGACCTTCCCTCAAGGGTATACCCACGAACGGTACGTGAAGGACAAAGAGAAGGCAGAAAAGGGCAATGCTCAGGCCCAGTTTATCATGGGGTATCTTCATCAGCGGCCGGTGGTGGCGTTTGTGCAACCGGACAGCGCCAAGGCCTTTGCCTGGTTTGAGAAAGCGGCACTCCAGGGGCATGCACAAGCCGCACAGGTTCTGGGGCTTATATACCAGAAGGGGGATGGGACCACCCCAGATCCGGCCGCAGCCAGAAGGTGGTATCAGTATGCCGCGGATCGCGGTCTGGCTGAGGCCCAGTTCGCGCTGGGGGCGATGTACCTCGACGGCCATGGGGGGCCACGGGATTACGAATTGGCCGTGCTCTGGTTCAAAAGGGCTGACAAACAGAATTTCCCTCCCGGCTCCATAGCCCTTGGAAACATGTGCGCCACGGGCAAGGGGGTGCCAAAAGACATGAACCTTGCCTTTGCCTGGTTTTTGCGTGCGGCAGAGCTGGGGAATGGCGATGCCATGCTCAGGGTTGCAGGGATGTATCGCTTCGGCACTGGGGTGGCAAAGGATGTGGGGATCGCCATACGCTGGCTGGAAGAGGCGTTGAAGGAGAAGAACCGGGCATCTTTTGTCGCCACGAACGATCTGGCATGGATCCTGGCCACATGCGCTGATGAGAGTTACAGGGACAGCAAGCGGGCCCTGAAACTTGCAGAGTCCCTGGTGCAAACCGGTGGAACAAACCCCAATGCCCTTGATACCCTGGCGGCCGCTTACGCTGCCAATGGTCTTTTTGAAAAAGCCATTCAAGCCCAGGGAGAGGCCATTGATAAACTGGTCGATAACGGGAATACAGACCTGGTGGGCTCTTTCCGGGAACGACTGGAGCTGTATAAAAAGGGCACCGTCTGGATAGAACCATAGCATAGGGGCCGGGCACGAATAATCATACAGTGTGATGAGTCTGGCCGCCTTTTCGTTTGCACGTAACACCGAAGAAGCATGAAGGAACTGCCAAACCCACGCCGAATCTGTGGTTGTACATTTGTAACTATATCAACTTATGGCTCCGGCGGCCCTGCCGGGGCCAAATTTTTGAAAAGTTTGACAAACAGGTTTAGTCTTTGTCTTCAGATTTACACTAAAATCAAAAGCGAATGTGATTTGCCCCGAGGAACGAGGGGCGAAGCGCATTCGCAACCTGCTTTCAAGGTGGCACACCTTGCCGCCGGAGGCACACTTTGACCATAGAAGGCAGTTTTTCAGGGGCTGAACAGTTACGACCATTATGTTGTTGCGTGAGCCCTTACCCGTCGTCCTCTTCCTCCAGCGGGATGTTTAGTGTGGCAGCCATGGATTTCAGAACGTCCACGGCCTCATCAAACTCAAAGGATTCGGTCGTTTTTTCAAGCCGGTCAAGCAAGGTGTCGTCCACGGTTCCCTTTAAGTGACGCCGGGTCTCGGCAAGGAGGTCCAGGGCCTCGCCGTCGTTGTCCCGGAGGAGGGCATACAACCGGCATAGCAACGGTTCGGTATGGGCCCGGTCTATTTCTCCCGTGGCGGGCTCTTCCTCTTCAGGCACCAGTGTGTGCAGTTTCGCTTCTGACAGAGTGGTCAGGGTCTGTGCCAGGTGTTCTGAGAACCTGACCTGTGCATGTTCAATCTCTTCATTGGCCTCGTTGTGTATGGCAACCTCAAGGGCTGCCGCTGCCGCGGACAACGCTTCGGCACCCAAGTTGCCGGACACCCCTTTTACACTGTGCGCAACCCGTTTCGCCCGTTGGGAATCGTTTTCCCGGAGGGCGTTTTTTATTTCCTCAGCATCATGTGCGTGATTGGTGAGAAAACGGTGCAGAAGGTCAACGTAGAGTGTTTTGTTCCCAGCCACCCGAGACAGTCCCTCCTCAGTGTCAAACCCCTTGAGGACCGGTATTGAATGTATTTCACCGTGTTTCTGTGCCCTGGAAGCGGGAGGCGCAGCCCTTTCTCCGGGTTTGATCCAGCGGCACAATGTGTTGAGCAGCTCTTCGGCATCAATGGGCTTGGACACGTGGTCGTTCATTCCGGCTTCCAGGCTCTTTTCCCTGTCACCGGCCATGGCGTGGGCCGTCATGGCAATAATGGGTATGTTTCGGATGTCGGGTGCCAGCATTCGGATCTCCCGGGTGGCCGTGTAGCCGTCCATGATAGGCATCTGGATGTCCATGAGAACCGTATCGAACGGACCTTTCTGAACCGCCTCAACGGCTTGCTTGCCGTCTCCTGCGATGGTTACCACCAGGCCGGCGTCTTCAAGGATTTCCCGGGCAATCTGCTGGTTGATTTCATTGTCTTCGACCAGCAGGACTCTGGCGCCCCCTATTTTTTGGAGAGCCTCGGGGTCAGGCCCATGCAGCGGCCTGATATGATCGCGTGTGTGTATTGCTTTTCCAAAGACATCCATGATGGTGTTAAAGAGCACCGAGGCACTCACCGGCTTGATGAGGAACCCATCCACCCCTGCCTGCTCTGCTTGCTGCATGATCTCTTCGCGTCCGTAGGATGTGGCCATGATGATGGTGGGTTGGGGCGACAGGCTTGTGTTTGCTTTGATGCGGCGTGATGCTTCAATGCCATTTATGCCGGGCATGCTCCAGTCCATGATGACGAGTTCATAGAGTTTGTCCATGTCCGTTTCCCGGTCGAGTTCGGCCAGGGCCTTCTCTCCGGAATTCGCCAGGGTGACGTTGAATGTCATGGACTCCAGCATGTCTTTGAATATCTCCCGGGCCGCATTGCTGTCATCCACAACGAGGACCCTCATTCCATTGAGATCTCCCACATCACGGGTTCGAGTGATTTCCCCGGTCACCTTTCCAACGACGGCTGTGAAGCTGAATCTGCTGCCTTTGCCCAGCTCGCTTTCTACCCCGATGTCTCCACCCATCATCTCAACAAGACGCTTGCAGATCGTGAGCCCCAGCCCTGTGCCACCGTATTTTCTGGTTGTGGAGCTGTCGGCCTGGGAAAAGGGCTGGAAGAGTTTGGCGGTTTGCTCAGGGGTCATGCCAAGGCCTGTATCGCATACGGAAAATCGGAGCGTGGCTCTCTCTTCTGTTTGCTCAACCAGCTCCGTTCGGACGATGATCTCTCCTTTGTCTGTAAATTTCACGGCATTGTTAACGAGATTTAATAGGATCTGCCCAAGCCTCAAGGGGTCGCCCAGGAGTGCCATGGGGACGTCGGGGGTGGTTTGAAACAGGATTTCCAGGCCCTTTTCATGGGCCTTTACAGGGATGACATTGCTCAAATTGTCCAAGACGTCTTCTAAATGAAATTCAATGGTTTCCATGTTGAGCTTGCCGGCCTCGATCTTGGAAAAATCGAGAATATCATTGATGATACCGAGAAGGGATTTGGCGGATGCATCGATTTTTGTCAGGTAGTCATACTGTTTCGGAGTGAGGTCGGTTTTCAGGGCGAGGTGGGACATGCCGATGACGGCGTTCATGGGGGTTCGGATTTCGTGGCTCATGTTGGCCAGAAAGTGGCTCTTTGCCTCGGTGGCGGCCTCGGCTGTTTCTTTGGCTTCCCTCAGCTCCACTTCGGCCTGTTTGCGGTCCGTGATGTCCCGGAAATTTTTTACAAGGCCTGCCACAGTGCCGGATGGGGTCTTGAGCACGGCTTCGGACTCGATAAAGACCGCGATGGATCCGTTTTTCCGCTGGACTTCGACTTCGTGTTCCCGTTGCTCATGATCGTTGCCGGCAAGAGCCGCAGCAAGCGGACACCGGCCGCCGAAAGAGTGGTCGGCGCATGCCGACAGGCAGAAGAACTCATGGCATTTTTTGCCGATGACCTCCTCGCGCGTCGCTTCCCATAATTTGAGAAGCGTGTCGTTTACATTGAGGATTGTAAAGTCACGGTCAATGTGAACCAACCCTTCAACGGACAGGTTGAAGATGCTGTCCAGCTCTGTGTTGGCGGACTCCAGTTCGGCGGTTCTCTGCGACACCAGCTCTTCCAGGTGCTCACGGTACTGGGTCAATTCCCGCTCAGCCTGCTTTCGCTGCGTGATGTCGCGGGCAATGGAGAGCACCATGTTTTCACCCTCCATATCGAAGCTGCGGGAACTGATTTCAACGGGGATATGGTGGCCGGTTTTAGTGGTCTGTTCTATTTCAAAAAGAACGGGTTTCCCGGCTGCAAGTCGGTGTGTGTCGTTATTGTCGACCCCTGATGGCATGATGTCCGATGGCGTCAGGTTTTTCAACTCTTCCCGGGTGTAGCCCAGGAGTTGGCAGGCCACGTCGTTGACCTGGACAAAGGGACCGGGCTGTTCGCCTTGGGGCCAGCCGTGAACAAAGACGGCGTCATTGCCGCTGTTAAAGAGGAGGCGATACAGCTCTTCTCGTTCCTTGAGTTCAAAGGTGCGCATCGTCACGGCGTGCTCAAGTCGTCGGTTCCAGAACGCTAAGAGCATCAGAAGCAGGGCAAGGGGGATCCCAATTTTCCAGAGCAGAGAATAATCGAACCCATGTTCATATTTGATCGACACCCAGCTGTTGAAAATCATGTCCCGCTCATTTGGGGGAATCGCATCAAGGGCTTTCTGCAGGATTCCGGACAGAATGGGCCAGTCCTGTCGAACGGCCATGGCCTGTTTGTTTGCGTACGGTGTCTCCCCTGCAACGCGTATCTGTTTTAACTTCAGCTTGTTGATGTAGTAGCTGGTGGTCATGACGTTGCCGACGAAGGCATGGACCTGTCCCGATGCAAGCATTTCAAGGGCTTTGGGAAGAGAGGGCACAGGCTCCAGTATGATGTCCGGGTGGTTGTCGGAAAGCCATTCATGGATGGCAAACCCTTCCACAACGGCCACGCGTTTGCCGGTAAGACCTTTCAGGTTCCCTATATAGGCGACATCACTGTGGGCAAAAATGTTGACGGGCATGGTGAGGTAGGGCTCGGTAAAATGAAACTTGATCTCACGGTCCGGTGTTCGTGCCATGGAGGAGAAGAGGTCAAGCTCACCGTGCTCGACGGCAGCCAGGCTCTCCTGCCAGGTGAGCCCGGTGGCCACGTCAAACTTCAGGCCCAGTAATTGGGTCATCCGCTCCAGGTAATCCATGGAGATGCCGTGGAAATGACCCTCTTTATCGGCGAACTCCACCGGTGCCCAGTTGGGATCCATGGCGACACGAATGACGGGATGCTGTCTGATCCATGCCTTTTCCATGGCTGTCAGTTCAAGCTTGGTTTTTACGCCCTTGAGCTCGCCGAGCCACTTGCGGTGAATCGCACGGATTTCATCCTGCCCGATGGCGTCAAATGCACGCTGGAGTATGCCCGCGAGTACCGGCCAGTCTTTACGAATGCCAATGGCCAGAACCACAGGGGGTTTTTGCATGCGTCCCATTACCTTGAGGTTCGCCAGCAGCTCCTCTTCTATCAGGTAGGTGACCACCGCCCGGTTGCCGGCATAGGCATCGGCTTCACCCCTTGATACCGCCCCCAGAGCCTCACTGGTGGACTCGTACTCTTTAATCATGACCTTCGGATGGTTTTTCCGGAAGTATTTGACATTGTAAAAGCCCTTTTCCAGGGCAATGCTCTTTCCTGACAGGTCTTGTTCAGAGTTGATGTAAGGGCTGTCATTGCGGCCGATAAACACGTGGGGAATGATCAGGTAGGGAGTTGTGAATTGGAAAAAAGGCTCTCGCTCCTTTTTGGGTGTGATGTCCATCATGGCATCAAGTTCCCGGTTTTTTACCAGGTCGTGGTTCTCTTTGAAGGGCCGGGACTCCAAGACAATGGCCCCACCCAGGCGCTGGTTCATGGCGTGTATGTAATCGGCTCCGATGCCGCTGGGGAGCCCCTTTTTATTGACAAAGTTGAGGGGGGGCCAGGCGTTCATGACGCCCATGCGAATGGTGGGGTGCTCGGCTACCCATGCTTTCTCTGCGTCCGTCAGGGCGATGGCCATTCCTGCTTTCGGACGAAGTTCCTGCACGTATTGGACGGGAATCCATTTCTGCAGGATTTTGAATGTTTCTTCTTCGGTGATGGATGCAAGGGCTTTATCGATCATCGAGACCAGTGGTTGCCAATCGTTGCGGACAGCAAAGGCGAGAAGGAACGATTCTGGTGAGGCGTGGGCCGCAATCTTCAGGTTCGACAGGCTCAGCATTTGAATTGTGTGATGAGCGACGGCAAGGTTTCCGATGACGGCATCTGTCTTTTGTCCTGAGAGTGCAAGCAAGGCGCTCTGGAAGGTGGGATAAAGAACAGGCTCTAAGTTTGTTCGCTCCTTGATGAAGCCATGATGTGAGCTGTTTTCCTGCACCCCCACAGCGACTTTTTTCAGGGCATCGATGGAGTCGATCTCCGAGTCGCTTCTGGTGATGATCACCCGGGGGAAAGAGAGGTAAGGTCTTGAATAGCTGAGGTATCTCTTTCTCTCTTCCGTGATTCCCACACAGGGGAGCAGGTCTATTTCCCGGTTTTTGGCTTTTTTGACAACCTCCTTCCAGGCAAGGCCGGGGGCATGGTCAAATTTGATCCCAAGGCGTTTTTCGATCAGCCTGACATAATCGGCAGCAATGCCCCGGTAGGTGTCATCCCCCCTGATAAATTCAAAGGGCGCAAAAGATGGGTCCACCCCGATGCGGACGGTTTTGTGCTCTTTGAGCCAGGCCTTCTCCTCTGGGGTAAGCATCAGGGAAGGATGGCCCATGGTGTCTTCAGGGCTTCCGTAAATAAACTTGCTGAAATCCAGGTCGGCTCCAGAAAAACCGGCTTTTTCGTAGATCTCAGTGATCTGCTCATATCGCTGCGTAGTGACCGTTCCCAACGGGGTGATGTCAGAGAGAATCATGAGGTCCGTCATTTTCGCTTCATAAATCAACTGATCCCGATTGAGCTCGGGGCTGTACTTGGTCAGAATCAGGCTGATGATCTCTTCGGGGTTCTGTAATGCATAGGCCCATCCTTTGAGGGTGGCACGGATCATTTTCTTTACCCGTGCCGGATGGTCTCGGATCTCGGCTTCCGTTGTGAAGAAGTTGTCACCGTAGAAATCAATGCCGTAATTCTGAGGGTTGATGATGTGGGTTTCAATGCCCGTTTGTTTCAGGGCAAAGGGTTGAGACGTTATGTATGCGGAAACGATGTCCACTTTTCCAAGGGTGAGAGCATCGGCGTTGAACGAGTGGGGAACCGGGGTGACTTTTTTAAGGTCGCCCAGGGCATCAAGCAGCATCGCCAGCAGGGGGGCGTCACTTCCGCCTGCGATGTCGAACATCACGTTCTTACCGGCCATGTCGTAGGGGGTGGTGATACCGGAGTTTTTCAGGGAGAGAAAGACCAGTGGCGAGTGCTGGAATATCTGCTTGAGAAGCACCACAGGCTTGTCATTCATACGAGCCAGGAGCAACCCTGTATCGGCCACGCCGTACTCCGCTTCACCATCAAGAACCGATTGAATGTGGCTTTTCTGGGTGTCACGCTCCCGAAAGACGACATCTATTCCTTCCTGGGCGTAATACCCCTTCTCCACGGCGGCGTAGTAGCCTGCAAATTGGAATTGGTGGAACCATTTCAGCTGAATGGTCACTCTCTCCAGTTGGCCGAAGGCAAGGGATGGGGTGCCTGCAAGGGCAAAACAAAGGAGCGCCAGGGTGTTTATGATGATTTTGCGGGTAAGCATGGGAACCACTCCGATGAAGGGTTGCTTAAAGGGCCTTGCGCTCTTCCTCAAATCCCGAAAATTGCAGGGTGATTTTTCGAAAATCCGCCTCCGCGGCAAGGAAGGCATCCACCACATCCGGTTCAAACTGGGTGCCGCGGGCTCCTTTGATGATCTCTATGGCGACCTCATGGGAAAATGCCGGCTTGTAAACCCGATATGTCACGAGGGCATCGTAGACGTCTGCCACAGCCATGAGTCGGCCGGGAATGGGAATCTCGTTGCCGGAGAGCCCGTCGGGGTAGCCGCTGCCGTCCCAGTGTTCATGGTGGGAGCAGGCGATCTCTGCAGCCATCTTCAGGTAGGGTGACGAGACATTGAGTTCCCGTCCTGCGGAAAGAATGGCATCCCTGCCGTAGATGGTGTGTTTTTTCACCACCTCAAACTCTTCAGCGGTGAGTTTGCCCGGTTTGAGGAGGATGGATTCGGGAACCGCGGTTTTCCCGATATCGTGGAGGGGGGCAGATTTGTGAAGGCGCTTGATGTAGTCAGCGGTGAGGGTTTCACGGAAGGGCGACGTCTCCCTGAGCTGTTCGGCCAGGGTTCTGACAAAATGCGCGGTGCGCAGGATGTGGTTACGGGTTTCATTGTTTCGGGTCTCGGCAAGGGATCCCATGGCCAGCAAGGCTACATCCAGAATGTCGGTTTGGTGTTTCAGGGCATCATCCGTCTCCTTTGTTCTGAGATGGGTATGCACCCTGGCTGATAGGATCGGCGGGCTGACCGGTTTGTTGATGAAGTCCACTGCCCCCAGCTCAAATCCCCGTTGTTCATCTTTCACATCGCATGGGCTCGTAAAGAAAATGATCGGGATGTCCCGGGTACTCTCCTGGTCTTTAAGTATTTTGCATACCTCAAAGCCGCTCATACCCGGCATCTGGACGTCGAGGAGGATGAGGTCCGGCGGCGTGTCCATGGAGGCGATCTCAACTGCCTTTTCCCCGTTTGTCGCGACCTTTGTTTTGCAGGTGCCCCTCAGCAACTGACTGATCAGCTTGATGTTTTCGGGCATATCATCAACAATCAGCACGGTTTTTTGCTCCATCATCGTTCGTCCTCCAGGGATAGGTTTAACGTGTCTGCGCTGTGTTTAAGCGTTTCGATGGCCTTGTCGAATTCGAAGGCTTCGATCTGTTCTCCAAGGTGTTTCATGACAGTGGTGTCTATGGTCCCTTTCAACTGAGGGCCCATCTCATCCAAGAACTCCAGGGCCTCGCTGTCGTTGTCCAAAAGAAGGCGGTACATCTTCGATAGAAGTTGTCGTGTTTGTTCCGGGGTTGCCCCTTGTGGCGCCGGCATGGTTTGCCGCGATTCCGTTTTCTGAAGGTCAGCACCTTTCAGGCTTTGCATGACGTGTGCGAGAGCCTTCGAAAACCCGACTTCAGCCTGCCGGGTCTGTTTGCCGTTGCTGGTCTTTATGGCGGCTTCAAGGGCTGCTGCCGCCTTTGAGACCTCGTTGGCACCCAGGTTGCCGGCGACACCTTTGATGCTGTGCGCCATGCGCCGGGCTTTGTGGAAATCCTGTGCCGCAAGCGCTTCTTGAAGTTCCGTGGCGGCATTGGCATGATGGGTCAGGAAACGGTTTAAGAGGTTGAGATAGAGCGGTTTGTTATTTGCAACACGCGACAGCCCCTCTTCTGTATCAATGCCCGCCAGTTCCGGAACAGAAAGGGGCGCTTTGATGTTTTTGGGCCTTGTCGTTGGAGGAGGAGGACTTTTCCTTGGTTTTACCCAACGGCACAGGACCGACAAAAGGTCATCCGTATTGATGGGTTTGGTGACGTGATCATTCAT
>Ga0070728_10005348_pt1 | contig 12729 bp, 8 predicted proteins | sample tdDd471_FD_66723 | JGI IMG/M metagenome (GOLD analysis project Ga0070728, IMG submission 66723) | Marine sediment microbial communities from the Atlantic coast under amendment with organic carbon and nitrate - tdDd47.1 | ecosystem: Environmental > Aquatic > Marine > Coastal > Sediment | place...
TTTCTAAGGGCGATGCACTTTTTGAAAAATCGGTGGAAGCCCTTATTGGTTTGCAGTAGTGACCAGTCTAGCCAGCTGGTTTTGTTATCCTGGCACCAGGCATTGTTGTTGCCATTTTGGGTGCGTCCGAACTCGTCTCCTGCGCAAATCATTGGCACACCCTGGGAGAGGCACAGCAGGACTGTAAAAGTCTTCATCCGGCGTAATCGGAGCTGTTGTATTTGCACCGAACAATCAAGGCCCTCCACGCCACTGTTCCAACTGAGGTTGTGGTTGTCGCCGTCTCTGTTGTCTTCTCCGTTTGCTCGGTTGTCTTTTTGATCGAAGCTGACAAGATCACAGAGAGTGAAACCATCATGACTGGTGAGAAAATTTATCGAGCAAAGAGGCCCCCGACCGCTTGTCTGATAGAGGTCAGAACTCCCGGCAATGCGGGTGGCCACGTGAGTGATCGTGTTATCTTTACCGACCATAAACGAGCGAACATCGTCTCTGAATCGACCATTCCATTCCCCCCACCGTGGGTCGGTGGAGAACGAACCAACCTGATAGAGTCCTGCTGCATCCCAGGCTTCTGCAATCATTTTGGTGTCACGGAGCACTGGGTCTTCTCCAATGATCTCAATCATCGGCGGATTAGGGAGAACATTGCCCTGCTGGTCTCGACCAAGAATTGAGGCGAGATCGAAGCGAAAACCATCAATGTGCATCTCTGTCACCCAATAACGTAGGGATTCCCGGATGAGATCACGAACAACAGGGTGGTTACAGTTCATGGTATTGCCGCAGCCAGAGAAATTGAGGTAATCATTTTGCATGTCGAGAAGGTAGTAAATTGGGTTATCAATTCCTCTGAAGCTGCTGGTGGTGCCCTCGTATCCGCCTTCTCCCGTGTGGTTGTAAACCATATCAAGAAAGATCTCAATTCCGGCCTGATGCAGGGCCAGAACCATCGATTTGAATTCATCTAGAGCTTGCGCTGGGTTGTGCGCGTAACCAGAGTTGATCGCAAAAAATGAAACTGGGTTATATCCCCAGAAATTTTTTAATCGCTTGCCTGTGTCGGGGTGGTGAAAAACTGTATCGTTTTCGTCAAACTCGGTTACCGGCATAAGTTCAATGGCTGTAATGCCAAGGTCTTTCAGGTAAGGGATTTTTTCAATTATCCCGAGGTAGGTTCCTGGTGCCGTTACCTCAGAGCTTGCATCATTTGTAAAGCCACGAGGGTGGAGTTCATAAATGATTGTCTCAGATAATGGGATTTTAGGTGGCTGGTCGTTTTGCCAGTCGAAATCGTGAGTTGCTATCCTGCAGCAGGGCTTTTGGCCATACTCTGCAGTTTCGCCCCATTTTCTCGGCAGGAGTGCACGACAATAAGGGTCTATCAGTATTTTATCATTATCAAATACCAAGCCTTTGCCTGACGGATCTGAGGGACCGTCTATCCGGTAACCGTAGTTGAAGTTCCGCTGATGGGTCAAAAGGAGAATATGCCACATGTCACCGGTTCGATTTTCACTAGGATCGAGTTCGAACTCATGACGGATAGGGCGTTTCGCATTTTTAGGCCAGTGGTCGATGACAAGAGTGACGCGGGTTGCATGGCGGGAAAAAATAGCAAAATTTATACCTTCATGCAGGCTGGTCACTCCTCCAGGGAGGGGATATCCTCTTTTTCGTATGTTTAGTCGTTTTTGGGTAGACATGATGATAATGGTTATTATTTTCTTTTAATGGAATTGAGTAATGCGAATGTAAAATTCTGAGAAGGTACTAAATGAGACATTTTGGTCATTTTTAAGAAAGAATCCAGTTAGTAGGGTGTAAATAATGTTACTCCGGCTCTTGAAATAAGGAAATGCTGCTTGCCGCGAGATAATTGGACAGGTACCAATCGTACATATGGAGATGGTTATGGGCATGTTTCACAAAGTAAAAGTTGGCGATCAAGTAATTAGTCCTATTGATTGGGAGATGAACCCAGATATGTCTTTTGGGACCTTTGAATCTTGGGGTGGTCGTGAAAGAGTAAGAAACAATGATGAGTGTGTCTATTATTTTTTTGTGGATAATTGGGGAGATGAACCGAAGCTTTGCCTGATGGAAAGAGCCGTGAAGCATGCGAAAATCATGGCGGAAATAAAGGCACCGCCTGAAATTATTAAACAGTGTGTTAAGGGACAGGGTGGTTCGTCCATTTTTGAGAAAAGTTATGCCATTGACGAGCCAATTAAGCAGTGGTTGATTGGAAACGTACTTGACGGAGGTGACTCCAAATTTGTGGTTCCCAGAGTTGAAGTAGTTCAGATAGAAGACATGGGAACGCCATTGTCCAGTGCTTCTGAAAAACCGTTTACGGGGGAGGTTACTATTTTGCCTTCGGAGGCCGCCGTCATTAATGATGGTCAGATTGCTGATCTGCTTAAAAAATGGAATTTTTTTGATACTGAACATAATGTGTCTGGGAAATTTGAAAACTCCTTAGTCGCTGCGGGAATTCCAGAGGTCATCATTGACCAGCGGACCTCGCTTATGTGGCAACGAGATGGCCTTGACATTAATTCAATTCGTACAATGCATCGAAATATCGACGAATTGAATAAAAACAAATTTGCTGGATTTTCCGACTGGCGATTGCCTACCATGGAAGAAGCCATGTCGCTCATGGAATCTGAGAAAAACTTCAAAGATATCTTCCTTAATCCCTGCTTTTCCAAAGAACAACCGTTTATCTTTGTTGCGGCACAACGAAAGCCAGGTGGGTACTGGTTTGTAGATTACAAACAGGGACGGGCTTTCTGGTCCTCGGGGACAATTCCGGGTGGATTTGGCCGGTTGGTGCGAAATGTTGTCTGATTAAAACGTTTTAGGCGCGAGTGAAAAGATTCTGTTCTATGTGACTCAGTGTTTGAATAAAGTGCAGGATGATTTTGCCGATGCTGTCTTAGGTCGTTTCGATTAGCTATAAGGTCCTGTGGATAAATTCTATAGGACTTTTTCGCTATATAATATAGGGAGAGGGATTACTTTTCACACCAGCTGCTCATTCCAGCAAGGCCATTAATTGGCAGATTTGCATTAAACGGAATCAGGAAAAAGGGTCGAGGTTTTGGGCGAGAGATTTATTGAACCCCCTGCCTTAATTTGAGAACTATTCTTGATCACCCAGACATTGTTTCAAGCCATTTGATAGTCTTCGATTGTCTGGAAATACCTGTCTTGTGGAAGGTGTATGCCGTAGCCCTGAAATTAGGTCACTTCTACTTTCACGCCACCGGTAATCTGCAGGAGGTAATCAGGGCTCAAGGGAACGCCTGTGGCATCTGTACCTGCCGCTGGATATACAATGTCATACTCATCGAGTGATACGTCGAGCAAAATAGCTACAGGGGAGTCTACCAAGCCGAATGGGCAGACCCCGCCAGGAAAAAAACCTGTAGCTTCTTGAGTCTCCTCCGCACTAGCCATCCGGTGCTTGGCACCTGTTGTACGTTTGAGCGCGCCACTGTTTATTTTTTTGTCACCGGCTGCCACCACAAGCCGGTACATATTATCTTTTCCTTTAAACAGGATGGACTTTGCTATCTGGCCAACAGGTACTCCTATCCGTTGGGCTGCTGTTTCAGCAGTCGGTGTTGATCCTGGCTCAAATTCAAGGGCGGAAAGATCATGACTTTTTAGAAATGTTTGTACTTTTAAAGGAATATTGCTCATTTTCTAGACTAGTTTGTAAAATTGCTTAAGCTATGGGGCCGTTATTAGTTGATCAGAATTACCAGAGTTGGAAAAGTAAGGCAATAGCAGGAATAGATTGTGAAGAAAATCTCAACTCTCGAATATCCTTTCCTCTCTGCAGGTGATTATTTGCTTTTTAGTTGATAGGTCCACCTGTCCTGTTTAGACGTAAGAATTCATCAAAATCCATATTGTCGTTTTCTTCAATTTTTTCTAGTTCTGCAATAGAAGCCTTCGAATGCCGGGCAAGGCTTTTAAACACCTCATCATCTTGTGTCTCTTTTTGTAAATTTTCTTTATGCTCTTTGCTCATGTTTAGTGTCCACTGAGTGTACTCTAAACCTGAGGTCCTGAGAGTGTCAAGAATCTGTGCTGAGGGAGTGAGGGAAGGGGTTAGTAGTTTCTCTAATTGAACCTTCACCGCTTGGCTATAAAGACTGGTGCTGTGTAATTGGTCAAGTAACTCAGCTGTTATTTCGAACTGTCGAATAAGTTCGGTGCCAGCTTCTTTAAGCTTTATTTTACCGTTCAGGCTTAACAGATCCAGGCCAGGCTCCCGGCCTCTTGTGGTCACATTCTTTAGATTCTCAGTGACTCTCTTGCATTCCGCGGGACTCATAAGTTCATCTCCCATAAGTAGGCAGCTTATAAGAAAAGTGTCCAAAAAGATGGCTTGATGCAGGTCAATTCCTACAGGAAGTAGCGGGTTGATGTCAGTATTTCTAACTTCTACGTATTCCACTCCGCGTTTTCTTAATGCCTGTAAGGGGGTCTCTTCAGCATCAGGTACTCTCTTGGGTCGAATATCGCTGTAATATTCGTTTTCAATTTGTAGTACCGTTGTAGAGAGTTGCCGGAAATGGCCATCAACCTTAACTCCTATTTTTTCATAAAGGGGATGTGAGGTGTGAATAGCCTGAGTGAGCGATTGTATATATGTCTTTAGGTGGTTAAAGCAAATACTCAGTGAAGATTGTGCCGTTGTTGAATAACCGAGACCACTCATCCTGAGGGAGGTCGCATAGGGTAAAAAAAGCGTATCTTTGTATAATTTTTCGAGGTCGTGGTGCTTTTCTTGTAAAAACGAACGCGAAACGGCGGGTGAGGCGCCAAAAAGGTATAAAAGAAGCCAGGAATGGCGGCGAAAATTCCGTATCATTCTAAAATAGGAAGAAGACCTGAAAGATTCCAAAGTATCCTGATTTTTCTCTAGTTTCTGGTATGCTCTCCAAAACGCCTCTGGAATAGAAAAATTATAGTGAATTCCAGCAATGCTTTGCATCATTTTACCATAACGATGTGCAAGCCCCACACGGTAAATATGCTTCATTTTTCCAATGTTTGATTCACCATATTGAGCAACTGGTATTGTTGACGGGTCTGTAATTTGGCAAGGCATACTCCCCGCCCAGATAAATTCCTCGCCTAGAAATGAGTATGTGAATTGATGAACTGTCTTTAAGAAATTTAAGGCTGTTGCGGGGTTTGTGAACACCGGAGTGATGAGTTCAAGAAGCGATTCGGAAAAGTCAGTAGTAATGCTGCTGTTTGTGAGAGGAGCCCCCAGTTGTTTTGGATGAGGGGATAAAGAAAGGGCACCCGAAGTATCGACACGCAAACCTTCTTTTTCTATACCATGTAAGACCCCTTTAAGGAGTATATGTGTGTCATGATTTTGTAGTAGTTTGAGCTGATGTTCTAAGACTGAATTCATAAAGTACTCTTCTTGGTAGGTAAGGGGTGCTGGTTATTTTTTGATCGTTTCAATATTGAATTCTGCACTGTAACATTTCTGACTCATTGGGCCATCCGAACTTTTTTAGGTTAAAACTAGAAGTATCTCTACACTAAGGGCAATTCATTATACCAAGGTTGTTAGTGTGAGCTTGTTTTCTTCTTGAATAATTTCACCTACGTTTTTGAGCGCTTTCATTGCCTTGGTAATTTTCTCTAGCTGTAATTTCGTTGAAGTGAAGTGTTGAGTATACGGCTGGCAAGAAAATAAGCCAGTTGCAAGTAAAATGGTGTTCTACGGATTGTATAAGTATCAGAAGAACACAGGCCCAAGACGTTAGTTGTACATTTAGGCGACATGAGGAAAGGGTGGTTGATACTACAAACTTAAGGCTGTCAGGATGAGTCTTTTATCCTCAAAAATTATTTTTCCAGTCTGTTTAAGAGCCTTCATTGCCCAGGTAATCCTGTCACTCAGATTTTTTATTACCTGAAGTCCGATATTAGGGTGTTTAAGAATGAGTTGCTCAAACTGATTTCTGTTAAACCCACATGTAAGTGTCTCTTCCAGACAAATTGCACTTACTGGATATAGCCCCTGATTTGAAAAGCTATTCTCACCAACAACATCACCATCTTTTCGAATATCCAAGGTGAGTTCACTGCCATCTTCAAAAAAATTTACCAGTTTAACGCGTCCACCCTTGATGAGAAACAACGCATCGGCCGGGATTGCATAAAGAGTTGCTCTCCCTTGGCTAGTTTATTACGATCTGCTTCACGAGTTAATGCCGCTACTTCTGATTGTGGAAGATTCTCAAACATCCACAAATGAACAAGACAGACAGGTGATAGTTCAATATCAGGTCCGGCGATTTCTTGACAGAGACAACCCATGGTTGTAATCCTCCTGTCGCATCAATGTATATTCAGCAGCCAGTACTTTTTAGCTGAGTTTTGAAGCGGAAAAGATGGTGTATTGAATCTAATATAATCTCTCCTGCCTACAATATCCTGTTCAGCATATTGTAGGCAGTTTTTGCTCACTTTGTTCAAAAATACTTTTAACAAATTTTTATTAAAACCATCTGTATCAAGATTATGCTAAATCTATTTTTCTGAGACTATCTGTCAGGACAGAAAAGGTCATGATTTCAGGTGGAATAATCGGTTAACCTGCCGCCCAAATCCAAAAGATTATTCACGGTAATTGTGGGGTCTATCCCCCAAGGGTCGAAGATTGCCTCTGGAGATCGTTGCACCCATGCGGCTTTCATCCCAGCTGAATAAATTATTTTTAAAAAATATGTGTAAGGGAAGTATCTGTTTTTACTTGACTACACAAGATAAATTCTGATTCAATGTTATTTGGATCGTTGAAAACGAACTAAAGACGGATTTGAAGATATTAGTAATGCGTATCCAGAGTCATAATCTGCACAATGTTTAAACCTCCTTTAAAGGAGTGCAGAAAATATTCTGGCATTCTTCCCGTTTACAGGAGTTAGGTTTGTAGAGTTATTTCTTTATCTTAAAGAACTCAAGACAATACAAAAAAACAATTATCTCTGCATCTCATTATTACAAAGGACAATTTGCTTTATAATATTTCAGGTGTGCGAATACATTTTTATTCGTCGTCGATTACTGACATGTCGCTGGAGGAATCAGAGACGGTTTCCTCCTGTGAACTTGTTGCAACCGGACAACCTTTACTCACTCTAACCAAGAAAGAAGAATCCCTGGAAATAACTCTAGATGCAGGCAAACATACAGAGTTGAGCGATGATGGTTGTGAGGTTCTTTCCTGTTGCTATGGGTACCCTATAATAACAATTTCAAAACAAGAAGACGTTCCCTCAATTTGTGTGAGCCTCACCCCATTAGTTGAGGTTTCCGAAGACGCGATGGAGGCGCGGCTTAATCTTTTTCCTCCACCGGCTAAGCAAGATATTCCCAACGCTGAAATGCTCTTGATGGTCCTCAAGCAACAGGGCGTCGTTTGTGGAATCGATCGCCATGCACTAGGAGCTGTCTTAGCCAAACTGAAAGAAGACGGTCAACCGCAACTCAACTCTCTAATTGCGCGGGGCAAGGCCCCAAACGACGGCAAGGATGCCTCTATCAGATTTGAGGTGGAAATAGGGCCACTGCCTGGGAAAATCCTTGCGGATGGCACTATTGATTTTCGTGAACGCCTTATGTTTGTGGGTGTTGATAAGGATCAGCTGTTGGCCTGTAAAATTCCGGCAACCCAGGGACACCCTGGTACGAATTTAGCTGGGGAGGAATTACAGGCTACTGACGGCAACGACATTACAGCGAAGGTTTCCGAGGAGACCCACTACTCAGAAGAAGACAGAACAATACGGGCAACAGCCCCCGGGGTTTTGTCGGTTGTGGGAGATAACACTATACGAGTATCCTCAAAGCAGAAGATTAACGGAGACATCAATTTCCACACTGGCAATGTTCGATCAAATAATTGCGTTGAAATTTCAGGGTCAGTCCTCCCCGGGTTTATGGTTTCCGCTAAAGGAAACGTCTCCATCGGCGGCACGATCCAATCTTCTTCAATTAACTCCCATGGCAATATAGTGATCAAAGGGGGAATAATTGGCAGCAAGAGCAAGGTGAGCGTTCAAGGTGATGCTGATATTCATCATATCGAAAAAGGACGCCTTGCAGCGGGCGGCAATATTGTTATCCGTACCGGTGGTTATTATTCATTCTTACAGGCGGGTGGCAATATTCATTGTCCTGAAAATGTAAAGATAATTGGAGGTGATGTTGTTGCAGGTGGTTCTCTGAGTTGTGGGCAGATCGGCTCTCCCACTGGTGAACCGATGAATATTGCAGTTGGGGTTGATCCTCACAGGTATCGGCGATATCAGGATTTGCAGCAAGAGTACCATGAAGTGCTGCAAGAGACACAGGGCTGGTATCATCGCCATGGTCGTGTTCAAAAAGTGCCCGGGCTTATCCGGGAGTTAGAGGCTAAAATGCGGGCAATAGAGCAAGAGATTTCTACCCTGAACCTCGTCCCTGATACACCGGAAGACTCTCTTGGGGACAGAATGTTTTGTCATACCCAGGAATCCTTGACTGTACATTCGTGCATAACCGCCGGAAATGTCGTGCGAATAGGCAATGAGATTATGGTAGTGGAGCATGACCTTGGCAGTTGTACTTTCAAGATGGACAAAAACAGTGGTGAAATTACCATAGCCCCCATTAAGCAGAGGTAGCACGATGTTTGTCAAACTATGGATGACCAAAGATCCAGTTACCGTAAAGACCGACCAGTCTGTTGCAGAAGCAAATCTCTGTCTTCAGGAAAACCGTATCCGCCGAATACCGGTGGTGGATGATACTGATCAATTGATAGGTATCGTAAGCCGTGAGGATATCTTCAATGTAATGCCGTCGGTGGTAGACGGTAGCTCTGCTGGTTCTCAATCACTTTTTGCGGAATCAACAAAGGTCTCTGAAATAATGACGTTAAGTCCAATGTGCGTAGAGCCGATGACGTCCCTTGAGACTGTCGCTAAGCGTATGCGCAAACATAAAGTAGGTGGGATGCCTGTAGTGGAAAACGGTTTGCTGGTTGGCATTATCACTGAGTCTGACATTTTCCTGGCCTTCATGGAAATACTCGGTGTCAACCAGGAAGGGGTCCGGATAGAGATGATCATCAGTAATAATACTGAGGATTTCTATATTATTCTGGAGATCCTCAAACGATACAGAATCTCCATTCTCGCAATTACACTCCATAATGACTATGGCCAACACCAGCGATTGGTGACAATGAAAATTAGAGGAGATGAGCTTGATAGCACCTTGAACGCACTGAGAAAATCGGGGGCGCAGATAAACAGCATCCAAGAAGAAGGGAGTGCATTGTAGCGATGCATAGTGTAGAGCAATCCAAATTTTGATTCCAGACATCACGGAACAGTCCATGTTCAATTAAAGAGATTCCAGCTGCAAAATTAATTACAAAATCAAACCAGGTAGGAAGACTATCTACCTGGTTTATCCATATTTTATGACATGGTTACTTTTTGGTCTTTTAGAGACGAGCCGCTAAGCGTTTATATATTTGTTTCTCTTTGTATTTTTTTACAGCTGGCCTGGATTGCCTCTTTCTTTTGTGATAACCTTTTTTATGACAATAAGAGGTTATCATGTTTAAAAAACAACAAAAACAATACAGCGACTGGAGTGAACGCAGGATACCACGCAATAGCGTTCATCTGGTCTTGGCAACACTGGTCATAAATATCCTAGGGCTTGCAATGCCCTTGATGATGTTGCAGACGTACGACAGAATTCTTCCTAACCATGGAATTGGCACACTTGTGCTGTTAATATCTGGTGTAGCTTGTGCGGCTATTCTCGAAGTTATCCTTCGATTAGCCAGGTCATACCTGACAGGATGGGCTGGTGCAGTGTTTGAGCATGGGACCTCATGTAAAGCGCTGACGCACATGCTTGATGCAGATACTCAATCTTTTGAAAAACAGGGGTCGGGCGCATATATTCAAAAAATGGCGGCCATCACCCGTCTGCGCATGTTTTATTCGGGCCAGGCCTTGATGACCATGGTTGACTTGCCTTTCGTGTTTACGTTCCTCGCTCTTATTGCCTATATTGGCGGTAATCTGGTGATAGTTCCCCTTGTTCTGTTTGTTGTCTTTTGTCTTACCGCTTGGCTGGTAGGTATTCGTCTTAAAACTGAGGTCAGGGAACAGGATAGATGCGATAAAATTCGATATAATTTTCTGATAGAGACTCTTACTGGGGTTCACTCAATTAAAAGCCAGGGGTTGGAAAAATTTTTCCAGCGGAGAAATGACCGGCTACAGAATACGATTTCTTCATCTCATTTTCGTGTGGCTCTTTCTAACAGCCTTGCCTCAAGTGCTGGGATGCTCTTGGGACAAATCATGACTGTCACCGTTGTAACCTTTGGGGCACTCAAGGTTATCGATGGAGAACTTGGTACCGGCGGGCTTGCGGCCTGTTTACTTCTATCCGGTAGAATCATGCAGCCGGTGCAGCGTGCCCTCGGCCTCTGGACCAGATTTCAGAACTATTTTATCGACAGAAAGGAGCTGCAGCATATTTTTTCTTTACCTGTACGGCATGATGAGGATATGGAGGAAATGCTCCAGTCTAATGGGGTTATTCGTTGTAAAGATGTGGATTTTATTTATGAAGAGAGTGATACACCTATTTTAAACAGGATGAATCTTTTTGTCGGGGCAGGTGAGTCAATTTCCTTCGTGGGGCAACAGTCCCAGGGGAAAACCACACTTTTGTTGTTGCTTGCAGGTTTGCTTGATCCAGTGGCCGGCAAGATAACAATTGATGGGGCACAGCCAAGGCGTATTCAACCCGATAAACGGTCTGAACGAATTGGCTACCTGCCGGAAAAAGGGATCATTTTCAATGGCACAATAATGGAAAATCTTACCTTGTTTGGCACGGTGTCTGTTGGTGACGCCATGACAGCAGCCAGGCACCTTGGGATAGTTGAAGCTGTCGCCTTATTGCCAAATGGTTTTAAGACAGCAATATCTGATAGTGTTACAGATCCGATCCCCCCGGGATTGAAACAGAGAATTGCTATTGCAAGGACTTTGGCCAGAAGACCGAGTGTAATAATGTTTGATAATGCAGACAGGGGACTTGATCGCGAAGGTTACAATCTTGTTTTCAAGGTTTTGGGCCGACTGAAAGGAAAAGTAACCATGTTGTTTGTTTCTGACGATCGGAATATTCTTCGATTAGCGGATCAGGAATACCATATTGTTGATGGAAAGCTCCAGGAGCAAGCACCGCAGGATTCTAAGACCTTCTCGGTGCTACCTTTCAGGGAGTTCATGGTATGACTGAGACAGTAGTTGAAAAAACCACTCAGTTGAGAGATCGGATTGAGCCCTTCGGTTGGCTAAGTCGTACGGGTGAGCCCTCTCCCTATGCGGAGTGCATTGCACCGCTTCTTGTAACGCTTGGGTGGAATGGAGAAATTCACCAATTATGTGAATCTTTACCCCATTATCCAGATCAAATTGATCGAATCGACACCATCAATGTTTTTGCCACTCTGAGTTACTCGATTCAGCACACCAGTATCCGCTCCAGGAATTTTGATAAGCGGCTCTGTCCCTGTCTTGCTGTAGCCGACATGGACAGTGCTAAAGAAGACCCATTTGTCATTTTCCAGGATGCTGACGGTGAGGTTCTTGTTTTTCACGGTTCCACCCGTGAGGTTACACCCTTTGCATCCTGCACACACAAGAAAATTGACCTATTTACCTTTGCTCCGCTTACAGAAGAGTCTTTGCATAAAAGCAAGATAAGTGACCAAGTTGATGCAAAGCCGCATCGTTGGCTTTTTGACCTTCTGATTCGTTTTAAGCATCTTGGAAGGCAGGTTATACTGAGCAGTCTGATTATCAATATCCTGGCGATTGTATCATCCCTCTACGTTATGGCGGTATATGACAAGGTAATTGGCAGCCGGGCACCAGATACCTTAATGTATCTTGGTTTTGGGGCACTTCTTGCAATTGGCTTTGAGTCGGTTCTCCGCTATCTGAGAGCACGGAGTCTGGCCTTCTTTGGTGTTCGATTGGATGCCATCATTACAACGGCAATCTTTGAGAGACTACTGTTTCTCCCTCCGCGAATTGTCGAGAACTCTGCAATTCCCACCCAGATTGCTAGATTACGGGATTTTGATTCAGTTCGTAATTTCTTCGCTGGACCCCTTGGCATTAGTAGTCATGAGGTTCCATTTACTGCTATTTTTATTCTCACAATTTGGGTTGTTGGTGGACCTCTTGTCAAAATACCTCTTTTGCTGATTCTTGCATACGCTCTGCTTGGGGTAGTCATGCTCCCTCGCATCCAAGCCAGTACCGACGAGGGAGCTGTCTCTGGTGTAAAGCGGCAGACTTTGATGGTTGAAACAATGCGCAAGATGCGGGCTATTAAGATAAACGGAATGAAGGATTCGTGGCTTAGCCGTTTTCGTGAATTATCAGGGGTCTCTTCTTACACCTCTTTTAAAAGTTCAATGCAGACTGCAGTTGTGGAAAGTGTTTCCTACGGACTTTCTGTTGCTGCGAGTGCAACGACTTTGACTTATGGCATTTTCCTGGTGTGGGATGGGGTGATTACAACCGGTGGGTTGATTGCTTCTATGATGCTTATCTGGAGGGTTATATCCCCCCTGCAGGCGACATG
>Ga0070728_10005352_pt1 | contig 12724 bp, 12 predicted proteins | sample tdDd471_FD_66723 | JGI IMG/M metagenome (GOLD analysis project Ga0070728, IMG submission 66723) | Marine sediment microbial communities from the Atlantic coast under amendment with organic carbon and nitrate - tdDd47.1 | ecosystem: Environmental > Aquatic > Marine > Coastal > Sediment | place...
ATGAGCGACTGAAAATAGAAACCATCTGTTCCATAAGGAACGGTTTGGGGGGTGCTGATGCCTGTGGCTTCACATGCGGCTTGAATCAATGGCGATTCGATGTCGGTAAAAACGGGATGTCCCACATCTGCATCGGCTTCAAATCCGTAATGTTCGGCTCTGGTAAGGATTTCATCAACAATTTCTTCATAACGTGCGTCAGGCATAGCGCGAATAGACACGGTGCATTGAGCCGTTGCTGAGGTTACATTACCAATGCCATCATCTTCAAATATTAAATTGAAGCCATTCGTCGGTGGGTCGAAATCGTGGTTCATATACGATTCATCAGTCAGAAAACGGGTACTGAGTTCAGCCATCTCAGCGAGGAAGGGTGCAAGTTTAACACTGGCAGATTCACCTTTTCCGCTACTGGTGTGGGCAGCTATTCCACGGGCAATCACATGAACTCTACCACCACCCTTGTGTGCGTAGACTGGGATCATGCTGGTTGGTTCGGCGACAACGCCATAATCAGGTTTAGATGTGTTGAGTAATGTCGAGTTTTCAACGACATATTTTGCTCCGAGTAGACCAATTTCTTCGTCGGATGTGACGACTACATAAATTGGTTTTTTGAGTTGAGCAGGATCAACACTGGCGGCGGCAATCATGGTTGCGGCGAGTGGACCTTTCATGTCGCAACTACCGCGTCCATAGAGTCGCCCATCTTTGATCACGGGGTCAAATGCACCCCATTGATTTTCCATACCGGGGACGGTATCCGAATGGGATAAAAATGCAAGCCCACCTGTCCCTTCACCCTTTTTAGCGACAAGACTTACTTTGCGTTCAGCGTTCTCATCAATGTATTCTAAGCGTTCGATTTCATCAAATCCGTTAGATCGTAACCAGTTTTCAATATAATCCGAAACTTGTATATTATTCCATCTGGAAACAGATCGGATTGCAACTAGTTCTTGTGTGAGTTGGACGACAGAATGGCTCATTGGTGTGTCCTTTATATGCAAATAGAGGTTGATATATAGGCTGATTGTACCTCAATGACAACCAGCATCCTAAAATAGATTGTCTCCATTTGACGAATAATTTGAAATTGCCTAAACTCTAGGGTATTTGAAGTAATCAGGAGATGGGCATGACAACAAGACAATTTACCAAGACGATTGAAACAGAAGACGCTTTACGTGAAGTTATCGGATACCCAAGCCAACGGGTGGTTGAGAAATTTGTGACTGAAATTGATGAGATGTGTGCTAATTTTATTGCGCACTCACCGTTTATCCTCATTTCCAGCTACGATGCACAGGGCAATGCCGATATTTCTCCCAAAGGTGATCCTGCTGGATTTGTTCAACTGTTGGATAATAAAACCCTGCTCATTCCTGATCGTCCCGGAAACCGACGAGCAGATACACTGACCAATATCATACAGACTGGAAAAGTGGCATTATTATTTCTTGTTCCCGGTCGGCAGGAAACATTGCGTGTGAATGGCACGGCACAGATTGTCATGGATGATGATTTGATGGATCGCTTCATCGTAAAAGGCAAACGCCCCACTTTGTTGATCGCAGTGACTGTTGATGAGGCATTTTTTCATTGTGCTAAATGTGTCGTCCGCTCGAATTTGTGGTCGGTAGACGATACATCAAACGATATGCCATCCCTTGCCGAAATCCTTGTGAATCAGGGTAAAGCACCAGATGTTGAAGAATTAGAAGCTCTACTTGAATGGGATGCACAGGAAAATTTGTATTAAGCATGTCCCTCGAAATCTGTTTTCTTGCGATCAATCTAAACTAAAAAAGGACGGGGTTAGATCTCCATCCGATTGATGAAAGCAATATCTACCAGATTTGGCTTAACGACGATTACTCCCAATCGCCAACTTACCACGTTGTCTACCTCTAAAACGTGGGTTGCGGGATCGCTGGGGTAGCTGTTCGGCGGCAAATTCTATCTTGGCATCCAATACCATTTTCTTGAGATCACTGCCGTCATCTTCCATCGCTTGTAAATAAAGACCGGGTTCATATTCTAAGACCCATCTGCCTTTGTCATCTTGTGTTACATCGAGGCTTGGATTCTGTTTAACGGCTTGATAAGCAATGGTATGATTGCGGTAGATTTCCATCGCATAATCTTTCTTACCTGTACCAAAGCTAGATGTACGATAGCTTGATGTATCAACATCCAACCAGCTCGGAGCATTCGGATAATCAGTATCGCCCGGTGCAATAAGCAACTCGTTGTTTGCTTGCATGAGGGTTAGGGTTGCTTGAACAGCTTCGAGTCGTGCAACAGCCGCATCTTTCTCGACTTGTCTCAAGCCCGTTAGTTGCGCTAAGAATTCAGTTTTATCAATGCTCAGGATTGCTTCGGCAAAGTACCGATCAATCTTTTCTGGCATCGTTGTTTTACCGACATTACTGGTAATATCCGTATCTAAGGAGAAGGTAAAGTCATTATCGATGCCGGTAACTTTTGAATCCTTACCCGTGCGTTGTTCAACCATCAGATTACCGATATGACGATCAATTTGCCCGGTTATGATGTCAAATAATTGTAGATTAGCTAACTGCTGTTGTATCGCTATATCGTTAATATCAACATTCAAGCGATAAACTTTGTCGGGGTTCGTTGCTGTCCCACCGATGTTTCGTGATCCTTCTTTTCCTTCTGCAAAATCGCCAGTTGAACCGAGTTTGCCGTTGTACTTAGCGATGTCGAAATTACCAATCAGAGCCTTGAATTCGCGCCCTGCATCCCCCATTTTTGTCGCAATAAGCTGATGCACCCGTGAGGTAGCTAGCGCACGGTAAGTGGATTGTACATTCTCGTTATCAATACTGCCCGGTGCTCCTGCACCAACTTCATTGGGCTTGAATACCCGTCGTTCCGAGTCACCATCCTCCGTTGAATAATCGAGTGCGGTGACTTCACTAATTGCCCCACCTCCCAAGGATTCGGGATTACCGACTTCATTATCATCGGTGCCCGGTGCAAGATCCGTCTCTGAGAGGATTGCTGTCGGGGAGATACCTGCACGAGCGACAAACAGAGCTTCTTTCCAACTGATTGATCCATCAATAAGATTGTGATCATTCACAAGGAAAGTAATAGCTGTACGTTCTTGGCGCACATCATCCAATGCCGTTTGAACCATATTATCAAGTTTTGCATTCTCATGTTTGTTGAACTTACGCCTCATCTGAAAGATAACACCATCCAACTGAGTTGCATAACTATAAATACTATCCAGCTTGTCTTTCAGTACCCCGATATTTGCTCGCTGAAAAGGATTATTCGTCAATAGGTGATACATTCGGACATTAGACAATAATCCATTATAGGTAGCATTACTCCTAAGGGTTGCGATTGTTGGCTCGTTCCTTTGGGCATCCGTTTTAATTTTTTCAGTGGTATTGTAATAATATGCTTCATTTGTATTCAGTCGCTGAATGACGGCTTTACTGCCAGATTTTTGCGATTCTTTTGGTGCTTGATTCTGGCGCATCATTTGCAATACGTACTGATTTCCATGTGTTGCTTGTAGTTGTAAAATGTCATTTGATGAGAGGTTTGCTGGATCATCATGACTTTTTGCATGATCTATAGTTTCCACAAGCTCTGTTGGTGCTTTTGCTATAGGAGATTTAGCCTTCTTTGACATGAAAGATTTATTCAAATTTGGCTTTCTCTGAAATGTGCGCTTCATTGTTTAAGCCTTCTGCCATCATTATTAATCGGTAGTCGATAACAATGTAAAATAGCGATGTCTATATAAATGATGTAACATCTTATAACCTATGATGATATACTATAGGATGACACCTGCCAATCAAAAATGTGTAAAATATGTCATAGTATTGTGTAGATCTAGCTGAATGACATCAAGATTTAACGGAACTTCATCAGGATAGTTTAACGCTATCACTATTACTATCTTACTTTTTGGTGATGCCATGTAAAGGAATATTAATCATGACATTCAAGATTATTGCCCATCGGGGTGCGTCGGTGGATGCGCCTGATAATTCGATTGAGGCATTTGGTTTGGCAATTGAACAGGGCGCGCACTTGATCGAAACAGATGTACAAATTACGCAAGATGGTGTGCTAATCTTGGAGCATGATTTTGATATTGCAGGTCATTCGGTTGCGAATAGTCGTTATGCGGAGTTACTCGCATTAAAACCACACCTTGTCACCTTGGCGCAGGCGTTGGTTGCGTTTGGCGATACAATCTCATTTTGCTGGGAAGTGAAAGCCAATGGCACAGAAACGGCTCTGGTTCGGATGGTGCACGATATTACAAGTCCACGCATGTGGGAGCAAACAGAATACACCTCATTTTATTGGGGATCTGCCCTCAAATTACGGGAGCTAGTGCCAGTACATCAAGTCGGTTGGTTGACTGAGGATTGGAGTATGTCGGCTATCGCAAAAGTTCAAACGGCTGGATTAAGTCAGATTTGTCCACCTGCCCAAGCCGTTATTGATAAGCCTGATCTGGTTGGGGTTGCCCATCAAGCAGGGCTAAATGTGCGTGTCTGGCGGATGACATCGCCTGATCTGATTCCGCCTCTGGTTGCACTTGGGGTATATGGCGCGACAGTGGATTGGACAGCAAAAGCATATGAAACATTGAATTCAATCACGGGCTAAATCGTGTATAATTGCCTTTTGTCCTGATACAAACAATTTGAGAGTAGTCATGTCCAATAATCATTATGCACCTGCTGTAGGAAGTAAATTTTATGAAGATGGGCGTGTCCGTCAATTCCCCGGAAATACTATTATCTGCTTCGCCGACCCACAGAGCCCAGCTTATCAAGAGGCAGAATGGGTACAGCATCAGCTAGAACTTCAACCTTATGGTGATAAATTTGCGCTGTTACCACCATCTAGTTTTCATATGACCGTCTTTGAGCTTATCTGTGATCAAGTTCGGGAACCGAATAAATGGTCATCTGCCTTGGCTTTAGATGCACCCCTTGAGGAAACCGATCAGTATTTTATAGAGACTGTCGCAACGGTCACACCACCCCATAACTTTCGCATGAGATTCGATCAGTTGCATATTGGAACATCGGGATTGAGTTTGGGATTGTTGCCAGCAGATGAGGAGACCGCAACTGTTCTGCGTCAATATCGAGATGATGTTGCGAATGCGACTGGGGTGCGCTCTCCTGACCATGACACCTATGGTTTTCATCTGTCGTTGGGTTACGGCATCATCGCACTCAACGAGCTTGAAACGCATCAATTACGCCAATTTGCCAAGCATGTCAACCAACGGTTAAATCGTACCTTTGGGATATTTGATACGGGTCAGCCCATATTAACATTCTTTGATGATATGTTTTCTTTTGTCCCCACCAATGAGCGTCATACACTAGCCAGTCGTTAATCTCTAACATAATCGATTAATTAGGAGTTACATCATATGAACCGTATTCCACGCACATGGATGATTTCAAATTTACGCAAATCGTATCAAATTTTAGGATTGGTATTGGATGGGGTCACCCAAGAACAAGCCGAGACTCTCCGTGAGGGTGACGATGGTTGGACAATTTTGGAGATTGTGTGTCACCTCCGCGATTATCAAGAAATTTTTATGGGGCGTGCTCAACAGATGCTCAACGAAGATAATCCAACACTCACCCCTTATGATGCTGATGCCCGTGAAGCCATGATTATCGAGCGTGAGTATGCCAAGCAAAATCTACAAGCGGTTTTTAATGATTATGTGGCAACGCGTCATACCTTTATTAAATTGATGGAATCGTTGGATGATGCTGACCTTGATCGCATCGGGACGCACCCAATGATTGGAACGGTTGCTGTGGCAACACCAATTTATCATACAACCTTGCATGATGCCGATCATACCGAGCAGATTGCACGTATTCTGGGGCGGAAGATGTTGGCATAGGCTAACTGTCAAATGCCTTTTATAGGGAAACTAATGGGGTTTCCGATTACTTTGTATTGTTTCCAATAGGGCTACACCTTCTTCAAGGCTATGTACAAAGTAAATATCTTCTGTCCTGGCAATTTTTTGGATGGAATTTGCAATTGCCTTGACTAACATATTTGCACCATAGATAGCTGTTACGCCCTCATTTTCGATGGACTTCCCTTTACGGAGTGAGCTTGTGAAATATGAGAGGGCATCTTTGGGCAATACCGATGCTTGTGTAACGTCCATAATGGCATCGACAACATGATTGAAGTGCATCATCTCTGACCGAATGCGTTTCTCGCACTCTGCCATTTCGTGGGTTTTCCATGGGTCTACAAAACTAAATTTGACAATCGTTTTTTCTTCGTTGTACCAATCAAATGTGACCGACACGAAATTTTCCTTTGATATTATTCATTTGACACCATCTATTATGACATCAAATTATATTATTTGTCCCATAAGATCTGAAACGTTTAATCTAGCACGACCCAAAATTTCTCGAAGTAAAATCCGCCATCATCTTGTTGGTCGGTCATAACAGCAATTTCGACCAGATCATTCTTCTGACAGAGTTCAATGACTGTCCCCGATGCTTTGGGTTGGTGCGTGGTTGGTTTGATTTCGAGCGCGAGGCCGTTGTCTTCGATATGAACAGTCATGCCGGGCATAAGCAATTCGCCAGCCGTCGGCAAGCTATGGATGTCGGGGTCAAATTGATCGGGTGTGATGGCAAGGATTTGCATGATTGGAGTCCTTTTAGGATAAATTCCCTCATACAATATCATATCGTATGGCTTTGCAGAACCCACTAGTTTACTCACTCATTAAAGCATCAATATTCGCTCACGTTTTTCTCATTCCTTCCTGTTATTATTTTGTAGAAATGATAACCAATGTATCAGAACATAGGGAAATGACACGATGGAATTACGAATTAACGGACAAGATTATGATGTGGATGTGCCCGAAAATGAGATGTTGGTATGGGCGATCCGCGATACGATTGGCTTAACAGGTACAAAATATGGTTGTGGCATCGGCATGTGTGGTTCATGTACCGTACATATTGATGGTGAAGCTATGCGCTCTTGCGTGACACCTGTACAAACTGTGGAAGGCAAAGAGATTACGACTATCGAAGGATTGGTCAGTATTGATGCTGACGGTAATGAAGTCTTACATCCGATTCAACAAGCATTTATAGATGAGCAAGTCCCACAATGTAGTTGGTGTATGAGTGGACAAATGATGACAGCTACAGCATTTTTGACTGAGAATCCCAAACCAACAGAAGAAGAAATCAAAGACGCGATGAATAATAATTATTGTCGGTGTGGCTGTTATGTAAGGATTAAATCGGCTGTAGCACGCGCCTCTGAGATGATGGAGGACAATAGCTGATGACAGACAATTCTCAAGTTAATAACGTACAAACACCATCTCGTCGTCGGTTTACCCGTCGTGGATTTTTGAAAGTATTAGGAATTGGAACAGGCGGATTAATTGTAGGGGCAGTAGTTGGCGGACCAACGATTGTCCGTGAAGCGCGATTGGCGATCAATCAAGCCTTTTTGACGGGGTCGCTTCCTACACCTGCTGGACCAGAATCACCGATGATGTGGTTTGAAATTACGCCCGATAATCAAGCCACGCTATATATGCCAAAAATTGAGATGGGACAAGGTATTCATACCACACTCGCCCAAATTGCCGCCGATGAACTCGAATTGGATTGGGAGACCATTACCGTCAAGTCACCTGATACAGGGAGTGAATTCGATCCGCAATTAGTATTCACATTTGGGAGTACTTCAACGATCTCGCTCTATCAACCTATTCGTGAAATTGGGGCAACGATGCGCCATATGTTGCACGTGGAATGCGCTGATCAACTGGGCGTGAGTGTCGATACGTTGACGAGCGAAAATAGCGTGATTACAAGTGGCGACACGTCCAAAACCTATGGTGAAATCATCGCTGATAAAGTTGGGGAATGGGTCATCCCTGAAGAAACAATCGCGCTTAAATCTGCCGAAGAATTTCGCTATATCGGTAAATCAGTAAAGCGTGTCGATTTTTATGATAAGTTAACTGGTAAAGCGATTTATGGTTACGATGCCAAATTACCCAATATGGCATATGGTGCAGTTGCCCGTCCACCGCGTATTGGCGCGACACTGTCTAAAGCCAATAAAGGGACTGCTGATGCTCAACCCGGTGTGATTGCTGTTGTGATTGAAGATAATTTTGCAGGGATTGTTGCGGAACATCGTTCTCAGGCTTATGCCGCGCTGGAATTCCTTGATCTTGAATGGGAAGGTGGAACAACCGTTAATCAACAAGACATCCTCGATATTGTCACGGTCAAAGATGAAGGTGGCATCCTGATTCAACGTGAGGGGGATGTAGACAGTAATATCACGACGGGTACACAAGTTAAAGCCGAATATCGTACAGCTATGGCGGTTCATGCTCATCTTGAGCCACAAGGTGCATTGGTTGATGTTCAAGGCGATAAAATCACTGTTTATACTGCGACACAATCGCCTGCTCTACCCCGTGATGCGATTGCGGCGGCTCTCGATGTTGAGCCTGATTCGATCTTGGTTATCCCAACTTATATTGGTGGCGGGTTTGGTCGCAAATTTGGGTCTGATGTTGGTGTTGAAGCGGCGTATTTATCGCGGGCTGTTGGTCGTCCTGTTCATGTTGGCTGGAATCGTCCCGAAGATATGCGTTATGGTCAATTTCGTCCACCTGTCCATAATGTATTAACCGCCTCGATTGAAAATGGTGAAGTCTTAGCTGTGGAACATCAACTGGCAAGTGGGGATGTTTTCTTCTTTGTCCAAGAGTTATCTGGGGCAACATTCTTTGAAACGGTACTCGGTGCAGACCCCTTAGCGGCGTTTGGGTCACTACTGATATATGATTTCCCGCATCGTCAGACGATTTACCATCGCGCAAAATTACCCATCCCAACCGCATTCTGGCGTGGATTAGGCACATTCCCAAATACATTTGCTGTAGAAACCTTCATGGATGAACTTGCAAATGCAACAGATATGAACCCGATGGACTTCCGCTTGAAGTATCTGCCACCAGATGAGCTAGGCGCACGGATGAAAGCCGTATTAGAGCGTGTTGGTGAGATGTCGGATTGGTATGGGGATGTACAAGATGGTCGTGCCAAAGGATTGGCATTATCGTATGATCGTGGCACAGTCAGTGCAACCGTCATGGAATGTTCGATTGAAGATGATGCTGTACGTTCTCATCGTGCGTGGTGTGTAGCTGACCCCGGTTTTGTCGTGAATCCTGATGGCGCAACAGCACAGGTTCAAGGCACGATTGTTATGGCATTGAGTTCGGTCTATCATGAGAGCATTACTGTCGAAAATGGCATGATTCAGAACGAGAATTTTAATACCTATCCGCTGATTCGGATGAATGATGTACCAGATATTGAAGTTGATTTTGTCAATAGTGGTGATACGCCTGTTGGTGGCATGGGTGAGCCCGTGATCGGGACAGTACCCGCCGCCGTGAGTAACGCGATTTTTGCGCTCAATGGTCAACGTATCCGCGAGTTGCCTATCCAATTGGTATAAAATCAAATTGTCGATGGGGTGTTTTATAGTTTAGGCTGAGATTATTCTTTGCTCACTCTACAAAACACCCTGTCTTACACACCCCGTATCCCACATATCAAAATAACAATCTTGAAAAAATTTGTTTATAATTTTTGCACCGTGGCTCATTTTCGGATACACTGTAATTCAAGCTGTAAGACAGAGGGGTGATAGGTCAATCAAATGCCAACGAAAGAGATTTTTGAGGAATGTATTCGTTTTGTGAGCGAGTTAGAAAATCAAGAATCGGAACTTGATGTAGCCAGCAAGATGGATATAGCGGTGGAAGACGACCAACTGAGCTTGATGGTTATTCAGAAATTAGAACGCGCAATTAAACTGGTAGAAGAGCAAAGTACCAACGATAACAAAGCTAAATTATTATATTATATTGCGCTGTATGCCAATGCCATCGGGAAACCGAGTTATGGGATTTCGTTATGTTATATCGTCATTAATGAACCCGCCACTACTGATAAATATCGTGATCTGGCAAAGCAGTTGTTGAATGAAATTAAGCTGAAGTTGCCTGAGGATATGTATAATGAGGCGTTACATAAAACAACGCTAGATATTCGAGCGGCATTACGGGCATCATACAAGTGGCTCACTCAGCAAGAAAGACATGCCTCACAACCTGCCACAAAACATGTCTTTAATTCCGATCTTATCAAGAACCTTAAGAATAAAAATGCGCGTAACTAAGTCTTGTTAGGAAATGAATGCGGTTAATTCGATAACCATTTCCTTATAATGCAGATTAAGTGTTTGATAATTCCACGTTAATCCAAAGTGATCCGTCAGCACTGTTGCGGGTTTGCGATGATGGCTTTGTCCAATTTTGAAACTAACTACATCTGTTGTTGGATAGGCGATCGGTGTATCTAGCTGATGGTGGCTAAATAACTGCCATTTCACCTCACGACAATCAACAGATTCCAGTTGAAACACAATTGATTCACCGTCCGTTGGGATACATATCCCATCAAAAATCATATCACGTCCCCACATTAACGTCCTCATCTGCGTAAATTGTAGTTGACTATCGTCAGCACAACCTAGCGCCTTAAAAATCATCGTTTGGTGCATCGGTTCTCTATATCCTCAATATGTATAAGTTCTCATTAAATCAACCAATCAAAAACAAATCGAAAGGAATTCACTATGTATACCATAGCTACTTTACATGATATTCGTCAGCATCTCAATTTGGCAGATGATGACACCAGTTCAGATCAGGACTTGCTTAAAGCACTCCAGCAAGCGAGTCATATTCTGGAATCGTTGACCAATCGGCGTTATTGTCCTGCCGTAGAAAGTCGGGTTGCCTCGATTGATAGTCAGCAGTCCACCGAGTTAATGTTGCCAGATGATTTGCTATCGTTATCAGCATTGACCAATGGTGACGGAAGTGCTATCAGCCTTGATGATGTACGGGCTGTTCCCGATCATGCCGATTTGCCTACGAGTGTGTTACACCTCATCAATGGTGTAGCCTTCACTTATAGTGAATCTCCTATCCATGCGGTTTCTGTCATGGGGACATGGGGATGGCATGATCGTTGGACACAAGCATGGCGCGATAGTGGGGATACGGTACAAGATGATCCCTTGTCGGCGGATGCAACGACCTTAACAGTAACGGATGCTGATGGGGGTGATGGAGATGGCTTTAGTCCACGTTTTCAGGTTGGGCATTTACTCCAAATTGAATCGGAATTTCTGCGGGTGATTGGCATTGATATGGAAGCAAATCAACTCACGGTACAGCGTGGTATTAATGGTACAACTGCTAGCAGTCATATACAGGGGATAGCCATCGACACCTATCAACCTGCGCCTGCCATCCGTGATTTATGTGTGCGCTATGCAGAATTGTTGTTCAATTCGATTGGTGTATTCCATAGTGATGCCGACCCGTTGGTGTCGCGTTTGCGTCGATTAACAGCCTAACTATAATCATTTCCTGTTGTAATGTTGGAGTATGCATTGACAGAAGTTAGCGAACACCTGTAGTATGAAGTTTACACAAGCTTTCCTGTTTCAGAGAGCTTGTGTTTTTTTTGGCACTACACATGAATGCTAACCCATTCTATCTTAATCTCACATATCACTAAGGATCTCAATGTCAATCTCATTATTACAATTACGCTCTGAATGGTTTGGAAATGTTCGGGGTGATTTGCTCGCGGGTATGGTTGTTGCACTAGCCCTGATCCCCGAAGCAATTGCATTTTCTGTCATCGCTGGAGTTGATCCGCAAGTAGGCTTGTATGCCTCATTTTGTATTGCCGTCGTCATCTCAATTTTGGGTGGTCGTCCGGGAATGATTTCTGCCGCTACAGGTGCGATGGCACTTGTGATGGTCTTGCTGGTTAAAAATCATGGTATAGAATATCTCTTTGCCGCAACAATCTTGACGGGTATTTTGCAAATTCTCGCAGGGGTGTTAAAGCTCGGGTCGTTATTGCGGTTTGTCTCTCGCTCGGTCATGACAGGGTTTGTTAATGCTCTGGCAATCCTCATATTTATGGCACAACTCACAGAGTTCACTGATGCTGGTTGGCAGATGTACGCGATGGTTGCTTTAGGCTTGGCGATTATCTATATCGTACCACGTATAACAACAGTTATTCCGTCACCACTTGTTTGTATCGTTGTTCTCACGATTTTAAGTCTAAGTATGGATCTAGGAATTCGTACAGTTGGTGATCTGGGTACATTGCCTAGCACTCTACCGAATTTCTTCTTACCAAATATCCCCTTATCACTAGAAACACTGTCTATCATTTTGCCTTATGCCCTCACATTAACGGTTGTCGGGTTACTAGAATCACTCATGACTGCTGTTATCGTCGATACGATGACCGATACCACGAGCGATAAAAATCGGGAGTCTTGGGCACAGGGTGTCGCTAATATTGTTGCGGGTTGCTTCGGTGGGATGGCTGGTTGCGCGATGATTGGTCAATCCGTAATTAATGTCAAATCAGGGGGACGCGGTCGCCTATCAACCTTTTTTGCAGGGATTTTCCTCTTATTCCTGATTATTGTCCTCGGTGATTGGGTACAGCGTATCCCGATGGCGGCACTGGTCGCGGTAATGATTATGGTC
>Ga0070728_10005353_pt1 | contig 12718 bp, 11 predicted proteins | sample tdDd471_FD_66723 | JGI IMG/M metagenome (GOLD analysis project Ga0070728, IMG submission 66723) | Marine sediment microbial communities from the Atlantic coast under amendment with organic carbon and nitrate - tdDd47.1 | ecosystem: Environmental > Aquatic > Marine > Coastal > Sediment | place...
TTATGATTATACACAGTGGACAACAGTCTACGACCTCAGCAGAAAGGCCCTGTATTACCGGACCTACATCAACCAGGATTATAAAGTCATACACTTCGACAAACTCCCCTTGGACGGGAAAAAACAACGCACCATTCCCCTGTGGGGCGTCAAGCCAACATATAAAGATGTCAGCACGGAAGCGCATTAGGATTGGAGCCAATTTCTCGTCGGCTTCAGTTCTGCTGATTCAATAAAAGACCCAAAAACAAGGCTTGGAAGTATATCTTTCCAAGCCTTTCTCATGGCTGAGAGAAGTCATTCAATAAGGATAGAGCGAGGTTTCTATACAAGAGTTGCGCTTGGATGACCTGAGCCATTGTCAGTTAAAATTAGGTGCATTTCTCCTGCCTTTACAGCTGTGCCCCCAACCTGAATGGTCTTTGGTCGACCACCGGTGCAATGAACAGTCACTTCGACAACACCCTCTTTCCCCATGGCGACACCTTGCCTGCCAAAATAAGAGGTCTTCCCGGTTTTCGGCAGCCGCCCATACCGGGACAGATACGCTCCGCAGGGGCCGTTACCATTACCGGTAACCGGGTCTTCATTGATGCCTGCAACCGGTACGAACATCCTGCCGCTGGTCAAGCAGGAATCATCCTTACCATTAAATGCGAACACAAAGTATCCATTACAGTTGATCTCTTGGCTGATTTTTATGAGGCCATCCATATCAGGATGCAGCGCATCAAGTTTCTGCACGGAATGTATGGGGATCATAACCTTGGAATGCCCCGTGGAAACCTCTTGTATGGGCAATTCACTGATAACGTCTTCTTCACTCAAACCTAAGGCTTTCAGAATCCTGCTCTTGATAGGCTCATCATATTCTGGAGAAAATTCGATCTCCCCCTGTGTCATCACGACCTTTTTTTCATTACCAACGGTCAAAATATCCACAGGCAGAATACCGGCACCAATTTTGGCAACAACTCGACCATTATCCATCCCCAATGCCTCGGAACGAGCATAATGCGAGGCTATGGTGGCATGCCCACAACTCGGCACCTCTGTCGTAGGCGTGAAGTAACGCACCTCAAGGTCATAATCGGCTCGGCCCTTGGTCGGAATCATGAAAGCAGTTTCCGACACGTTGACCAATGATGCAATAGCCTGCATTTCCTTATCATCAAGAGCAGAGGCATCAAGGACAACGCCAGCACGATTTCCTTTATCAGGCGTGGCGGTAAAGGCATCCACCAACAAAACTGTAATGTGTTTTTCCATGGACGAAATGTACTGATTCAGAAAAACAAGCGCAAGCGTATAGAAGCTGCACTGCAACGGGTCTCCCTTTATACTTCCCGATTCGCCAAGGCACCAACGCCCAATGATTGACAGCTCCCTTTTTATCGGGCAGGTGTTCCCCATTATAGAACGAGGAGTGTTCATGACCATTCGGTTTACTGATCTTGTGCTTGAAGTTGCTGAAATATAGGGCAATCAACAGGCTTAAACCGCTTTTATTCCGCAATTCATTGCGGTGTGCAATCAGGTCTTTCTGACCAGTCTGATGTGTGTTTCTGCCGAAACCGCTCTTTTATTGTACCCTTCATTTCCGCAACGCACTCACCATTGTAAAAAACGAAGCCTTTGACCTCTCGTCATTGGCCAATAAGACTCTCAATCACGGCTGATCTATTCAATTGGCCTCAATAAAATGGTGATAACAAATGACACATCACATCGAATCACAAGCAAACAAATCCTCTGACCCGACACAACTCGGTAAACTGGGATGGGACGACTACTTTGACCGCCAATTGTCGGCCATGAAGGTTACGCAAAGTCGCATTGCCCGTATCATCAGCATACACCGAGGCCAATTTTTGGTGACAGATAGCCAAGACGAATGGACGTGCTCCTCAGCGGGCAAGATCCGGCATTCCAAAACCCGAGACTATCCCGTCACCGGGGACTGGGTGCTCGTCGACGACACAGTCGTTACCAACGTCATTCCCCGCAAGAACATCCTTTCCCGAGGCGAGGCCGGTTCTCGCGGTAACCGGGCCAGGGTCACCAAACGCGAACAACCGATTGCCGCGAACCTTGATACGGTATTCATTGTTTGCGGGCTGGACCGTGATTTCAATACCAGACGCCTGGAGCGATATCTGACATTGGTCCACAATTATGACATTCCCCCTGTCGTGGTATTGACCAAGGCTGACCTTCATGAAGTCCCGGAATCGTTTCAGATGGAAGTCGAAAGCATCGCTTTCGGCGTCCCTGTCGTGTTGACATCAATGCTGGACGGCAGGGGCAAAAAGGAACTGGAAAGCCATCTCGGACATGGGCAAACCGTAGCCATGATCGGCTCATCTGGTGCTGGGAAATCAACATTGGCAAACATGCTATACGGCAGTGACATCCAGGCTACCGGAAAAGTCAGCGACAGCGTTGGCAAGGGACGCCACACCACCACAGTGCGTGAACTTATCCGTATGCCGCAAGGCGGATTGCTTATGGACAATCCCGGCATTCGCGAAATTGCGTTCCATGAAGATGGCAACGGCATGGAAAACTCATTCGCAGACATCACTGAATTGGCTGCAATGTGCCGTTTTGCCAACTGCACACACCAGCAGGAACCGGGGTGCGCAGTCCTGCACGCTGTCGAAACCGGAAAACTCCCGATCGAACGACTGGAAAGCTTCCGCAAAATGCAAAGTGAAATGGACTACCTTTCGACACGCCGCACCAAAAGCGCGGACCGTATCGAAAAAGAACGCTGGAAAGGCGTCGCCCAGGAAATAAAACGTTTGAAAAAGAAAACAAGATAGCAAACGACTTACATCCATAAAAAAGGCTTGGAGGGGAAACCTTCCGAGCCTTTACTTTTGGATTGGCGGTTAGAAAAGAACAACCCACGCCGCTACAAGTGCCAACCAAGGGGGAGGAGACAATTGTACGACCTGAAGGAATTGGTGATTTGGCGTTGTCGCGAAGGTATCCAAAGCCTCATTCTCAAAACTTTTTTTCAGCACGTAACGTGCGCCATATTATTTTTTCCCCATCCATGTTGACTTCATTCAACAATAAATTTTCATATTAATTATTGGAAGCCCCTGTCCCTTTTCTGCCATCAACCCCAGTTGGGATGCACAGCAATAAGACAACATGAGAATATATAAACAAAGGGAGGTTACAATGATGAAAGATCTATTACCACGCAGACGAAGAGGGTCTTTGCTCAGACACAGGTCGCCAAGCATGCTTGACTTGATGGAAGACTTTTGGCGCCGCCCTCTTGGGACACTGGACAGATTCCCTTTTGAAACTGAAGATTTTCCGGCAATGGATGTAAGTGAAGACGAAAAAGAAGTCAAAGTAACAGCAGAGTTGCCAGGATTGGGTCCAGATGACATCGAAGTTTCCATCACGCAAGGCAGATTGACCATCAAGGGAGAAAAGAATTTCGAAGATGAGAAAAAGAAGGGGAACTACCATCGCATAGAACGTAGTTATGGCAGTTTTCAACGCGCTGTTGTCTTGCCTACGAACGTGGATGAGTCAACGGTTGAAGCAACATACAAAGATGGAGTCCTTCAATTGATCATTCCAAAAATCGAAAAAGAAAAACCAGTTAAAATCAAAGTAAAATCATAATTGCCAAGCAATAAAGCGGACTATCAACAACCTTTCGTAAGAGTAAAAATCAGAGGTGGAGTTTAAGGCTAAAACTCCACCTCTGAATGACAACGAACAAGAAAAAACCTCCCTCAACACGGACCGATCAAACTTCATTCGTATTGTTGACATACATCTTTCTGCACGCTAATCGTGTTACGAAATTTAATTAAGTAAAATCTGAAGCCACCCTATCAAAGGAAAGTGTTACCGTGTCGTTCACCAATCAGAAGTTGCGCCTGCTGGCAATTGCGCTGTTTTCTGTCATTCTGACAGTCGCCAACATTTATCCCGCCTTCGCCGACTCCCGAACGATTGTCGATATGCGTGGAAAGAAAGTCACCATTCCAATGGCTCCCAAACGCGTCATTACGCTTGATGACGGCTTCAGCGCCGGGGTCATGACATCGCTCGGCGTGCAGGATTCCATTATTGCTGTTGGCTCCCATTGCCCGGTCAAGATATTCAAATACACCTACCCCTCGATGAACGGCGAGGAATACACATACCTGGATGGAATGAATCCTGTGGGGTTCCTCAATCCCCGCCTGCGCGAAGTGCCTTTCATGGCCACCTACGGTCAATCCACCAACTTCGAAGAACTGGCCAAGCTTGAACCCGATCTCGTCTTCATGCGTGTGGGCTCATGCTACTCCAATGACGATAGCGAAATCCTCAAACGAAAGATGAAAATGATCGAAGCCATGGGCATTCCGCTTGTGGTTCTCAATGGTCCGCCGACCTTCTGCGACCCCACCGTTGAGCACATCAGCGAAGAAATCCGCATCGTGGGCGAGGTGTTCGGCAAAGAAAAAGAGGCTCTGGAATTGGCGCGGTACCTGGAAGGCATCATTGACATGATACGCACTCGGACCGCCGAAATCACCGAAGATCAGCGTCCCAGCGTCCTGCTCTTCGGATTGAGTCCCAAGGCCCGCGGCGAAGGCGGTGCCGGAACCGCTCAAGGCGAAGATACCATTGAGTCCTACTTCGTCGAAGACATCGTTAAGGGACACAATGCGTTCAAAGGTTCCGGCAGCTTTTCCGTTATCAATGCCGAACACGTGTTCGCCATGGACCCGGATGTCATCATTCTGCCCACGGCCTGGGGATATCACCCGCCCAAGGAACTCTACACGGCACCGTATTACAGCAAACTCTCAAGTTTGAGTGCCGTCAAAAACCATCGTGTGGTTGCGCTGCCCTGGACGCCGTGCAATTGCGCCAAACGCATCGAATACCCCATAGAAGTCATGGTCATGGCCAAGGCGATCCACCCGAAACTCTTCAAGGATATAACCGTTAACGAATGGGTGTTGGATTTCTACAAGAAGGTTTACCACGTGGATGACAAAACGGCGAAAGGCCTTCGATCCACCCAATGGCTGGACTGGACGGTCGAGGAACAGTGGTAATCCGACATGTCAGAGGCTATTGATAAGCACTTGAACCTGGCACCTGCGTCCGACAGGGTAAATTACCATGAAGGCCGAAAGGTTCTGAGTATCGGCCTTCTCTTCGCCCTGCTCGCGACAATTATGGTCGCGGCGGTCGTCATCGGCCCCTTCGGACTCACTTTCGACAACGTGTTTCAGGTATTATGCGCCCACCTGTTGCCGGGAGGCGATATGGAGGCGGTCAACAAGCTGCACAACACCGTGGTTTGGGATATCCGTCTGCCGCGAGTACTGCTCGCTGCCGCTGTCGGCGCAGCTTTGGCTGTCTCTGGCGGCGTCTTTCAAGGATGCTTCAAAAATCCGCTGGTAGAGCCGTATATTCTCGGAGCCTCCTCGGGAGCGGCTTTTGGCGCGGCCTTGGCCATCGTGCTCCAGACCTTCCTGCTGTCGCTCCAGTTGTCAGCCTTCATCTTCTCGATGATTGCCGTGTTCGGCGCATACTCACTGGCAAGGGTGCGCGGCGAGACGCCCATCGTCACCCTTATCCTGGCGGGTGTCGTCATCGGCTCCATTTTTACCGCACTGGTTTCGATTTTGAAATACATGGCTGCGGATGCGGCCCTGCGTGAAATCGTATTCTGGCTCATGGGCGGTTTCTATTATGCAGTGTGGAAAGACGTGGCGCTGGTCCTGCCGCCCGTCATCGGACTCACATGCATTCTCTGCATGTTGGGTTGGAAGTTGAACATCATCTCCATGGGTGACGAAGAAGCTCGGACTCTCGGAATCAACCCGGAAAAATACAAAAGCATATTCATACTGTTGGCAACGCTCATGACCGCCCTGTCCGTATCCATAGTCGGTATCATCGCATGGGTGGGCCTCATGATGCCCCACGCCGCCCGCATGCTGTTGGGGCCGGACCACCGCTTCATGCTGCCAGGTGCCGCCATCATGGGCAGTATATATATTGTGATCTGCGACACCTTGGCGCGCAACTTGACCAATACGGAAATACCGGTAGGGATCATCACTTCCATTCTGGGAGCGCCCTACCTAATTTACCTTTTGCGAAGCAAAGGCAAATCAGCCTTTGGAGGGTAACAATGCTGCATGTGAACGACCTTTCCTTCAACTACGGAGACGTCCCGATTCTGGAGAATATCAGCTTTCAGGTTGAGCGCGGCCAATTGTGCGGCCTCTTCGGCCCCAACGGGTGCGGTAAAACAACACTCTTCAAATGCTGTCTCAAATTCCTTGCCCACAATTCCGGTTCCATACACATGAACGACCAGGATGTGCAGCGAACTTCAATAAGCAAAATGGCCCGCCTGGTGTCTTACGTACCGCAGGAACACAAACCGCCCTTCCCCTATCTGGTCAAGGACGTGGTGCTCATGGGTCGAACACCGCACTTATCAGGATTGTTTGGTGTACCGAACCACCACAAACGAAAAGTATCCGAGGCCATGGAACTTATCGGAGTTACGCACTTGGCCGACACACCGTACAACCAGCTCAGCGGCGGGCAACGGCAAATGGTTCTCATTGCCCGGGCCGTAGCACAGGAAACCCCATTGTTGTTCCTCGACGAGCCGACCTCGGCACTCGATTTCAGCAACCAGATCAAGATCATGAACATCCTGCGGCAAATAGCCGATCAGGGAACCACCATTGTGGCTTGCACTCACGACCCCAACCATGTCCTGTGGTTCTGTGACAGCGTAGTCGTTCTGGACAAACAGCGATTTGTCACCCAGGGGAAACCGGTCAACGTCATGTGCGACACGGTGCTGGATGACATATACGAAGACATGTGTCGGGTTCGCCAGTGGGAATCCACTCGAATGGTACTCCCGCGACATGTAGCTAATCTGGAGGCAAACGCATGACTCACGAAACAGAAATAACAAGCATTGATTGGAGCAAAGAATGGGACCGAATCTATGCTCAGTCGTCGGTGACAATGCGTCGGGCCAGCAGGCCGTCATACTGGGACAAACGGGCCAATCGTTTTAGCTCCATGGACAACGGAGCCTCTGGCCGCGTTCAGGCTGTGTTGGACCATATTGGCGTCGACAACAAAACCACCCTGCTGGATATCGGCTGCGGCCCCGGCAATCTCGCGATTCCGCTGGCCAAATCGGCAAAAAACGTCACGGCACTTGATCCAGCCAAAGCCATGCTGGAAAAGTTGACGCAGCATGCCGAGCAAGAAGGAGTGACAAATATACAAAGCCTCAACAAAGGCTGGGAAGAAGCCGTTCTGGAGGGAGACGTCGATCCCCACGACATCGTTCTTTCGTCATATTCACTCATCATGAAAAATATCGGCAAGGCACTGGCCGCCATGAACGCAGTAGCCAAACGCACCGTCTGCGTATTTTGGTTCGCCGGGAGGGAATGCTTCGGCTACGACAAGTTCTGGCCTGCGCTATTCAGGGAGAAATACCATGCCGGACCAGACCACACGATACTTCTCAACATATTGAACTCGATGGGCATTCACCCGGAGGTGTCCATTATCCCCCAGCAACACGTAACCAACTATGCCGACATGGACGACGCCGTGCAATGCTGGGCCGATAATCTCTACGTATCCTCCAATGAAGATCGCAATATCATACGCAAAATCCTGCCCGAGATAATCAGCACCCAAACAGGAAGCCCCGTGTACACACGCAATGTTCAAACCGCAATGCTCTGGTGGCACAAGCAATAACCAAGCGAATAGGTAAACCCAACAGGACATATCCGCTCTCCTGAAATATTTCAGAGGAACTTTTGTTGCTCAGTCAAATTTCACGAAAACACATCATAACAAACGCAAATCAAAAAACGATGACGCCAGGCGGGGCACGCCTGGCGTCATTCTTGTTCATGCCCACTTTCCGAGGTGATGGGGGCAATTACGGAGTGAGGCTAAGGGGTATATTGGTTAACGAGCTGTTGCAGCAGCACTCGACTTTTTAGGAGCAAAACGGGAAGACGTCTCCGGAGCCCACAGATGACATACGACGCCACCTATTATCAAAGTCGCAATACAGGCACCCAGGGCGGCATAAATGCCATACTTTTCACTAACGATGGGAAGCAGAAACGCTCCACCACCAGCGCCGATACGACTGACTGCGATGGTCAGGCCAACACCGGACGCACGCAGTTCCGTGGGGAAAAGTTCGGGCGGATAGGCGAATTCAAGGACAATGGAAATGGCAAGCACCGTTGAAAACGCGGCAAGCATCGTCAAAGAAAGCACACCGGGCATATTGGGCCAAATGGTCATGATCGCCAGAACTAAACCAGCACCATAGAAGGTGAACAGCAGGAAAGCTCTACGAGAGATTCTATCGATGAGCCACGTGCCAATCAGTACGCCGACGATGGTAAAGACGTTGTACATCACACCGGAAGCATATGGATTTTCAATGTTCAGGCTCGTAAGAACGAGAGGCAGGAAAATGCTGATGGCGAAAAACGGCAACACCTGGCAGGCGAAAAAGACACAGGATACAAGTGTATTGTAACGAAGTTCAGGACTGAACAGACGGAACCAGGAAGCGGACGGAGCCTCTTTCTGGGCAACAGGCAGACCATAGTCCTTGCCAAGATACTTGTGGATATTCTCCAATGCTTTTCCCACACGTCCATTCTGAGCCAGCCAGCTGGGAGATTCGGGAACACCAAAACGAAGAAGCACTGTAATAGCTGCAGGAATGGCAGAAGTACAAAGCACCCAACGCCAGCCATTGTCACCAAGACCTTCCATGAAAAAGCCGACGATGTAGGCAATAACATATCCGACTGTCCAGGAGACAAGAAGCCATGCAAGAAAACCCGAACGCTTTTTGGTAGGAGTCCATTCACTCAACAAGGCAATGCCGACGGTATAATCAGCACCGATGCACATACCAAGCACAAAACGCAAAACTGCCAGCACCAACGGGTCGGAAACAACGAACTGCGCAAGAGACAACAAGACAGAGGCAAGCATAACCGTAGCAAAAAAAGGTTTTCTGCCAAAACGGTCAGCAGCGGGACCAACAACAAAACTTCCAAGCAAAATCCCAAACAAGGACGCAGCTCCAAGAACACCGAGCCAAAAGCTGGTCAGCCCCAGAGGTCCTGTCGCATAGCTGAGCGCAATACCAACAACGCCAAGTATATACCCGTCGGTAATTTGGCCCATAAATGCACCAGCGGCGATTTTGCGATGAATCGGGAAAGATGGAGCATCTTCAAAACTTATACCTTGGTTCTGTCGCTTACCACTCATAATTATCACCTTTTGTAAAATTGTCCTGATTACAAATTATTGTTTCACATGCACAGCATCACTTTTAAACAACGCAATAATACTGTTATGCATACAACCAAACAGTCGAGTTAAAATCAGTACCCTCCCCCCCATCAGTCTCAATAAAACAACGTATATGCGTTGACCCTCTACTTCCCCTATGGACTGTGGAAATGCGTCAATCACTCCGCATATCACCCTCAAAAAAAGCCTATTTGTTGTCCCGCCAGCGTGCACAGAGTGAATTCTCAATGCGCAACTGGTCGAGAAGACGACCTGCAAAATGCTGCATCATGTCATCGATAGTCGTTCTGGAGTCATAATATGCTGGACAGAAGGGGGCGATAACTGCACCGGCCTCTGTTAAAGTCTGCATATTGCGAAGATGAATCATTGTCAGAGGGGTCTCTCTTGGAACGATCACGAGCTTCTTGCGTTCCTTAAGAGACACATCAGCAGCACGATGGATGAGGTTCACACCAGCACCACTGGCAATGGAAGCCAGTGAACTCATGGAACAAGGACAGATAATCATGCCATCATGCTGCCATGAGCCACTGGATGGACCGGCGGTCATATCTTTTATGTCATGGACCGTGTGGACATGCTTTTTGAGGGACAGGTCACTGCCACGAAACTCTGACTGCATCACCACTTCAGCCCCGCCCGACACGATAAGGTGGACTTCCAGGTCCTTTAACCCGGCATAATGACGCAAGAGCTTTTCAGCCAGTGGCATACCGCTTGCCCCAGTCACACCAACAACAATACGATGCATATAACCTCCCGTCCGAATCACAGAATCAAATAACAGTGGAATGGACCCTATGATCTCTCAATCATTGGAAGTCCTGTCTTACTCAACGACGCAAATGGCATCCATTTCGATCAGGCATCCGCTGGCGAGATTGCTTGTCTCCACACAAAGGCGAGCGGGACGATGGTCGCCCATGAAATTGGCGTACACTTCGTTAAACTCCGCAAAATCATCCCAGTTCGTGATGAAAACGGTCGTTTTTGCAATGTTGGTGATCTTCAGCCCGGCTGCATCAAGCACGGCATTCAGGTTTGCAAGTGTCTGGGCAGCCTGTTCAGCCATATTTGATCCGACAACCGTCCCGGCAACGGGATGAAACGGCACTTGCCCGGAAAGGTAGTATGTATTTCCGGCTTTCACTGCGTGTGAATACGGGCCTACTGAAGCACAGGCCTTGGGTGCATGAATAAATTCCACAACAATCTCCTTTGTCTGATTTTGCGCTGTGCAGGCTCCTCTGTTTTCGAGACAATCGACAGTTCGCTGTCACGTAACGAAGCAGGTGCACCGCTAGCCAACGACACGGATTTCGCCGAGGGCTAAATATTAAATCAATTATTTCAGATAGATACGTTTTTAAATGAACAAAAAAATGATGATCAGGTGAAGCCAGGAAGGTTGCACACCGTCTGCACACCTCTCGCTGGAACAGGATATGATCCTGCGCTTCCACCGAATAAAATTCCTATGCCTTTACGAGGACTCCTGCTGCGGGGAGTGTCTTATGCCCGAAGAGGAGCCCCCAGGAGGCGTAAGGTGCTTGTGGCCGCCTGGGCCAAATCCCATTTTGGCACGACCACAAGCACTTTTTTCTAGATTTCGTCTTTGGCGCTGAATTCTTCCCAAGCCAAACGGACGCGTGCACCAGCAGTACGGAACGGGTCCGGCGGCAACCAGCTGGGCTTGGCAATGCGACGCAGGAAGTTGAGTTCATCGCTCTTAACGCCGCTGATCCATTCTGCAATGTAGTGGCCCATCATGCATGTTTTCGCCACGCCGGCTCCTTCACCGCAGGCAGAAGCAAACAGGTTGGACGACTTCTGCGTCATCAACGGACGGTAGTTCATGGTCATGTTGATCATGCCGCCATAAACAAACTCGAAGTTCACATGGCGAAGGTTGGGGAAACGATTCTCAAACGCTTTGCGCAACTTGGGAATGGACCGCTGAATGCGCTGGTGAGACGTGGTGAGCTGCGAGTTGAAGGCAAAACCGTTACGTACGAAAATACGCTGGTCAGCGGTGTAACGCACTGTGGTTCCGGCAGGATGGCCTGCGGTACAACCCCAAGGCTCGACGCCTTCGAAGTCCCTCAGTTCATTGTCAGTCAATTTGCGAGTGAACGCACCGTAGGAAAGCACGGGACAGAACACGTTTTTGACAATGCCGAACTGTTCGATGAAAGGACCGCCGGTCACGATAACGTGTCCACCGGTGATGGTTCTGCCGTTTTTCAGGACAACAGACATTGTGCTGCCTTCGTCAATGCGCAGAACAGGTGTCTCTTCAAAGATTTCAACATTGTCAGGCAAGGTGGTGCAAAGACCGCGAAGCACGTCTGCGGGGTTCACCAGCGTGGAGCCTGCGGTATACAGGGCCTTGGTATAGTACTTGGTACCGAGACGACGATTCAGCTCTTCGCCTTCATAAATCTGGTAGTTAACGCCCATCTTTTCAAGATCATGCACTTCAGTGTCGATCATCTTGTAGCTGCGGGGATGGCAGCAGCAGACATACTTGCCGCTGTCACGCCAGTCCACATCGATGCCGCTGTTATTGATGGTGTCACGCATTCTGCCGATAATGGCGGTGTTCAGTTTGAAGTACATCTTGTTGTCTTCAAAAGAGGAACCACCGGTGTCACCGAAATCATGAGGGACATCGATAATGAATCCGGCGTTCTTGCCACTGTCGTTATTGCCAATCGTGATGGCCTCGATCAAGGCAATCGACTTATCAGGATTCAGTTCCGCAAGACGGCTGGCTGCCCCATAACCACCGTAACCAGCGCCAACGATAATAAAATCGTACTTGTCGCTCATATCTTCAGGAGACTTAAAAGTGTGATCTTTATAAGAAGACATTTCAAGCCAGCTCTGGCCGGTTGTCGTTGGAAATAATTTTACTTCATGCATGATGATGCTTCCCTTGTTTAAAGTGAACGCTGTCAAAAGGCAGCTGACAAAAAAACCTGTCAGATAACAACCCGTTGTCGAAGCGTCTCTCCCTTTCCTCACAGCTCCGATTTGGGCGGCGTTGCGGAGGCAAGAGCGGCGGCTCTTGCCTCGCAACCAATCGGGAGACAGGGCAAAAGGCTCAAAGCCTTATCGCCCGTCCCTCCGGCTAATCGTTGGGATGCAACACTATGCGCGCATCCGCCACGGCCAGCCCTTTTTCCCATGCGAACACGGGATTCAGATCTACTTCAGCGATATCCCGCAACTCATTCACCATGTGCGAGATCACGCATACCGTTTCCGCCAGGGCTTCAACATCGCAGGGGGCAGAGCCTCGAGCTCCTTCCAACAATTTGTG
>Ga0070728_10005356_pt1 | contig 12716 bp, 6 predicted proteins | sample tdDd471_FD_66723 | JGI IMG/M metagenome (GOLD analysis project Ga0070728, IMG submission 66723) | Marine sediment microbial communities from the Atlantic coast under amendment with organic carbon and nitrate - tdDd47.1 | ecosystem: Environmental > Aquatic > Marine > Coastal > Sediment | place...
TCTTTAAATGTTAATCACCCCATATTATTCAGAGGTCACAGTAATGCTAACTATAAATTAATACCATCAGCCTTTAGAGGTTCTGATTACATGGAACAAAAAGATTTTTGTTTAGAATTCAACCAATTAAAAGTTGCAAAAAACACAAAGAGAATTCTTGATACATTGAAAACATACTCATACGACAAGAGGCAACTACCAACGGAAGGTTCAATCTCAGGTGAGCCACTAATATATGTGTGCAAATCTATACTAGACAGTTCTATCAACGATAAAGACCAAATTGATAATATTAAAACTTTTTTATTTGATTCTCATACAAGAGTATACACAGATCACAAGCCTATAAATAGATCAATTGATTATCTAAAGTGTAGTCATTTACATCAATTAGTTAGAGAGTTTACTGGTTTGCAAAGGTTTATGGAAGGTTTAGATTTACAAAGCAAAAGAATACCTGAAGATTCTTTTGTTAGAAGATCAGATTTTGGCAAATTAGCAGATGCTGCTATTGGCACCCGAATAAAAGCAATGAACCTTACAAATGAAAATGAAAGTGACATTCAAAGTGAATTAAACAAAACGCTTGAAAAGTTAAATAATAAAGGACATGGCAAGTGGCCAAACGAATCTTTTTTATCGCTTTTGGCTTTAGCACAACATTCAGGCGTTAGCACGAGACTTTTAGATTGGACATTCAATTTCAATGTTGCCTTATACTTTGCTTGCAAAGATATTCCTGAGTTCATTTATAAGAACTCTCTAAAAGATCAGTTATATCACGATGAAATTGGGGATAAATATTTTTCCACTTGGATAATACAAGGATTAAGCGTAAATGAGAACCACAATTCGAGGAATTCTCAAATACAAGTAGTCCAAACTCCTTATGGTGGCAATAAATTCATAGCTGCACAAAAGGGAGCTTTTATTTATTGGAACGAGACTGATATAAAAAAATATTTACAAGAGCAATACAAATATAGATTTGATTTCAAACCTTTGGAAGAATGTTTCAATGACAAAGCACCTAATAATTCAAGCTTAACAAAACTAACAATTCCTCTTAGTCAATCAATAAAAATACTAGAATATCTAGATTCAATACATGTCAACGCTGCCACTATATTTCCTAGCGATGCCGGTGCTGCCCTATTTCAAAAAGAATTATATTATAGAAGCTGTACAAAACATAGTATTGATGCGTATATGTATGAACAAGTCATCTTATTTGAATATCATAAGTATTTGTTAGGTGACAAAACCTGTCTAAAATAATCGCCCCCGACCAACCAAAATACGGGGTATCTCAAATTCGTATGGAAGCCCCATGTCTAAGCCTTATATGAAACCATACGTCACAGCAATCTTTCATCATCTAAAACAAATCCCCGAACCCTGAAGCCTGTTTATTACTCGGCTCCAGAGGTCGGGGATTATAGATTCAGTGATTATCTAAAGTCTTAGTAAACTAATCCTGTAATTCTTTAGCCATTGCAACCAGACTCAAAAACTCTGCCCGGTACTGCAACACATCCGGCCCCAAGGCAGTGGAAGCCTTCTCTGTAACCATTTCATAGCTTGAATCACCAAAATATTTAGAACCTCTCAGCAGCATTCCAAATGAAGCAACCATTGAGGCAAAACGAAAATCATTGTCGGCAGAATCGAAAAGCAAATGACTGTCATCTTGCAAAGCATAAGTGTTTAAAATGCTTTCATCTGCTGCCGGGCCTTCATAGGTTATCTCTTTGTGGCGCAGATGAACTTTGGCTACAACGTTTTCATCAAATTCTGTACGCATCTCGGCAGTACCCTCGCCTTCTTCAACGTCGTAACCCACTTCATTCCCCACCGGAACCACCTGATATAATGCGGTAACAGTATGTCCGGAACCTATTTCTCCTGCATCAACGGTATCATCAATAAAATCGTAATAGTCCAGTATACGGTTTTCATAACCCAGCAATCTATAGGCTGAAATTTTGTCCGAATTGAATTCAACCTGAATTTTTACATCCTTGGCAATTGTAAAAAGACTTCCAAGAATATTGTACACAAATATTTTTTGGGCTTCATCAAGGCTATCAATATAGCCATAATTACCATTGCCGTTATTAGAAAGTTTTTCCATCATGGAATCGTTCAGGTTACCCATGCCGAAACCGTAGACCGATAAAAACACACCTGTTTCGGCTTTCTCTTCAATCAAGCTGGTAAGTTCATCATCAGAGGACATACCGACATTAAAGTCACCGTCAGTCGCCAGAATAACCCTGTTGTTACCGTTTGGCAGGAAGTTTTCCACTGCCACTGCATAAGCCTGCTGGATTCCTGCTGCACCTGCGGTGGAACCACCTGACTGTAAACCATCAAGAGCTTCTATGATTTCATGCTTTCTGTCACAGCTTGTAGAAGGCAAGACCAGTCCACTGGCTCCTGCGTAGACAACGATTGCCACACGATCCTGCTCGTCAAGCTGATCCACTAACATTTTGAATGCAACCTTCAAAAGCGGTAATTTGTTCCCATAACTCATAGAGCCGGATACATCAAGCAGGAAAACCAGGTTTGAGGGCGGTCTGTCCTGCCCAAGCTCTTTTCCCTTCATTGCAATTCTAATCAACTGATGCCCATCTTTCCATGGACAATCGGCAGAATCGATATAGACCGCAAATGGATCATCATTTTCTGGCACTGCATATTCATAATCGAAGTAATTCACCATTTCCTCAATACGAACGGCATTCGGGTCAGGCATTTGGCCATTTTCAAGAAAACGTCTCACGTTGCTGTAAGAAGCGGTGTCAACGTCAATGGAAAAGGTAGAAAAGGGATCAGTCCCGGTTGAAAGGAAAGCATTTTCAACAATCTCCTCGTATTGCTCGTTATTTTCATCAGGTTCGGCACTGTCACTATCCCCATCGACCATGCTATCACCATCTTCCATCATATCTCCATCAACCATATTGCTAACATCGCCACTGGCAGTGTCATAACCCACACATGATGACATTAAAAAGAGTCCGATGATAAGAGAAACCAAATAATATGTTTTCATGATACGCCTCCTGCTATGTGATAATAATGTCGTACATTTGTTTAGTCTAATGCACTTTGTGTTAGTAATCGCAAGTTTTGTACCATTTCTAACAAAACCACACAGTTCTTTCACAACACACCTTAACCACTAGGATTTTATCACATTACACATTTAGATACATTTAGAAACATTTATGAATCCCAGCGTAAAACCGGCAGAAATCATGACAAATGTGTCACAATGTAGCATTACTGCCTTGAAAAAAGAATTTTTCAAGTGGTTTATTTTATAGTATTGATAAATGCGTTTTCCGAGTTCACTCTTCCGCTTGCGGGAGAGAGTCAGGGTGAGGGTACAATGAAAATTCGGTATTTTCCCCATCAATCCGGCAGTCTTCGCTATTACCAACCATCGTTTTTATGGAATACACAATGCCAGGTTTTACTCAACTTTACTGAAATATTGCATTTTTTTGCTTTATATTTCTTTTAAAAAGTCCGATTGGGAATTATATTTGTATGAATTACTGTTGCGAATGGATATAATTAATAAGGGAAAAAGAAGCAGATTATTCTTGACGCTAGACGTCATTTGGGGGTATTAGGTGTGTTTACAGGACGTTGCAGTATTGCCTCCTAACGTCTCCAAAGCTGTAACTTGAAAGGTTAATTCATGGGTGAGGAAAAATCCATATACATTGAAAACATCAAACCAGACGACCAATTCGACTCGGTTTTCCTTTGTCAAACTAAATCAACGTTTACCGGAAAAACCGGAAAATCATATATGTCGTTGACTTTAATAGATAAAACAGGATCAGTTGACGCAAAAATATGGGACAATGTAGAAGAGATTACTAAATATTTCAATGAGGGTGATTATGTAAAGGTTCGCGCTAAAGCGACAACCTTCAATGGAAATATGCAACTTCGCATTGCCAGAATCAAATCTGTCCCGGACGACGTGGTCGATCCAGTGAACTTTTTTCCGACTACATCATTTGATGTCCCCACCATGTTAAGTGAATTGCGTGAAATTATTTCTTCACTCGAAAACGATTACATTAGAAAACTTCTGCTGCTTTTTCTTGATGATGAGAAATTCATCGCCAAATATCAGAAGACTCCGGCAGCAAAAAATATCCACCATCCTTTTTTAGGTGGATTGCTCGAACATACCCTTTCCCTGATGAATGTGGCAAAACTGCTTTGCTCACATTACAAGGAAGTTGATTTTTCCATGCTGGCAGCCGGAGTATTCCTACATGACATCGGCAAAACCAGAGAATTGGAATACGAACGTGGCACCGGATACTCTGATGAAGGTCGCCTCATTGGTCATATTACAATTGGAATAGAAATTCTCAATGAACGTATAGCTGAAATACCGAACTTCCCCGACGACTTGAAAATGCTTTTGAAGCATCTGATACTTGCCCATCATGGAACACTCGAGTTCGGTTCACCCAAACGCCCCAAAATTATTGAAGCCCACGTATTGTCGGTAATAGACGACCTCGATGCAAGAATGAACAGTTTCTCCGAGATACTCAAGAAAGAAACCCAAAACGGTCGCTGGACGAGTTATCAAAGGTTGTATGACAGGTATCTGTATCGCTGGAACGGGCCGGAAACAATGGACGATGAAGAAAACAAAGCTGAAGAAGCTGAGGAAACTCCAAGTCACCGTCCTACTGAAAAACCAAAAGCGAAAGCTGATAATGCAAAGTTTTCAAATAGCATCCGAATTTCTCTGGAAGACTCGGATACTAAAAAGGATTCAGGAAATTTAAAACTTCCGTTTGATAAAAAATAGTGCTTCGCTGTTAAACCAATTAACTAAGGACATGACGCTCATAGGTCGAGCAGTCTGCCCGAAACAAGGAGAAAGAAACTATGACAATGAAAATAGCTATCAACGGTTTTGGAAGAATTGGTCGCGTAGTTTTTAGACAGATCTTAAAGGCTACTGATGCCGAAGTAATCGCCATCAATGATCTCTCCCCTGTCGCCACCAGCGCACATCTGGTGAAATACGACTCCGTCCACGGAAGATTCGATGGCGAAATTAAAGCCTACGAAAATGGAATCACTGTAAACGGTAAAGACATTCCTATTTATTCCACCATCAATGTAGATGAAGTAGCCGGATATTTCAAAGAAGCCGACTTTGTTTTTGAATGCACCGGAAAAATCGTTGGTCGTGACAACCTGCAAAAATTTATTGATGCAGGCGTAAAAAATGTAATCGTATCCCGCCCCAAAAAAGAAGCTGACGAAGTAGACGGCACTTTTGTTGTTGGCGTAAACCACGAAACAATCAACCGCGAAACAATGAGAATTTACTCAAACGCATCCTGCACCACCAACTGTTTGGCTCCTCTGGCAAGTGTACTTCACAAAAAATTCGGTATCGAACATGGTTTAATGACAACCACTCACTCTTACACCAACGACCAGAACACCCTGGATCAGGCTCATAAAGACATCCGTCGCGCCAGAGCCGCTGCACTCTCCATGATCCCCACAACAACCGGTGCTGCTAAAGCTGTTGGTCTGGTTATTCCGGAGTTGAATGGTAAATTGGACGGTTTCGCAATTCGCGTTCCCACACCAAACGTATCAGTCGTCGATCTTACCGCCAACCTGAAAACCGAAGTTACTGCAGAAGAAATCAATGCAGCAGTTAAAGAAGCCGCCGATGGCGAACTTAAAGGTATTCTGGAATACTCCGATGAACCTTTAGTTTCCAGCGATTACAATGGCTCGAACTACAGCTCTAACTTTGACTCACTGACCACCAAAGTCATGGACGGCAAAAGCAAGTTCATCAAAGTTTTGTCCTGGTATGACAACGAAACAGGTTATTCAACTCGTATGGTAGACCTTGCCCGCTACATCCATACAGGAAGCTACAAATAATCGAGGAGGACGTGATGGCCATAAAAATGCTGGAAGATCTAGATCTTCAGGAACAAAGAGTATTTGTACGAGTTGATTTCAACTGCCCGCTGAAAGATGGAAAAGTTGCAGATGATACGCGCATCCAAAAGGCTTTACCAACCATCAAATTTCTGATTGAAAAGGGTGCGCGCCTCGTTCTGGCCTCACACCTTGGGCGACCCAAAGGGCGTGTTGTAAAAGAAATGTCACTGGAACCCGTTGCCCTTCATCTTGCTGAACTTTTAAAACAGGATGTTTTCCTGCCGGAAAATTGTATCGGTGATGGTGCCAAAAAAGTAGTAATGGATCTGCGCCCGGGTCAGGTGTGCCTGCTTGAGAATCTTCGTTTTCATAAAGAAGAAACAGAGAACGAAGAAATTTTTGCTAAAAAGCTGGCTTCTCTCGCTGATGTATATGTCAACGACGCATTCGGAACCGCCCACAGGGCTCATGCCTCTACAGTTGGTGTAGCCAATCTTATTAAAGAAAGAGCCCCGGGCTTTCTGATGAGAAAAGAAATCGAGTACTTCCATCAACTGCTCGAAGAACCGGAAAAACCTTTCGTGGCAATTTTGGGTGGAGCTAAAGTCTCTGACAAAATGGCGGTAATTGAAAACCTGCTGGATAAAGTCAACACCATTATCATTGGTGGCGGAATGGCTTATACATTTTTAGCTGCACGTGATTTCTCTATTGGAACATCACTGTTTGAAAAAGACAGAGTTGAGTTTGCCAAAAAAATCATCCGTGGTGCTAAAGCCCGCAAAGTTAAACTTCTTTTGCCTTCAGATCATGTTATTGCATCTGAGCCAAGTGCAGACGCTTTCCCCGAGATTGTTAAAAACGGTCATATCCCCAAAGATATGATGTGCCTTGACATAGGCCCGGCGACCAGACGCATGTTTGCCAAAGAGGTAGAAAATGCTGGTACTATCTTCTGGAACGGCCCAATGGGAGTATTTGAACTAACCCCATTTGCAGAAGGCACCATGACATTGGCACAGGCAGTTGCCAATTCTGTTGGAGTTTCTGTTGTAGGCGGTGGAGACTCTGTTGCAGCAATCAACAAAGCTGGTGTAGCTGATAAAATTTCACACATTTCCACAGGCGGCGGTGCATCACTTGAATTCATGGAAGGCAAGCGTCTACCGGGAATTTCCGCTTTGGACGTCTAACAAACAAGGAGAAATCATGAGAACACCGGTAATCGCTGGAAACTGGAAAATGTATCTTACACCTCAACAGGCTTTCGACCTCATTGATGGTCTTGCGCCTCAGGTAAAAGATGTGAAAGATGTTGAAATGATCGTCTGTCCCGCCAACCCCGTCCTGGGAATGATGGCTGAAAAGCTGAGTGGCACAGGAATCCAGATGGGTGGACAGAATCTTTATCCGAAGCAGGAAGGTGCCTTCACTGGTGAAAATGCACCAACAATGCTCAAAGCTGTTGGTTGTGCATACTGTGTTTTGGGTCACTCCGAACGCCGTCAGTATTTCAACGAAACAGACGAATTCATCAATGAAAAAGTCAAAGCTGCTTTGGAATTTGATCTTATCCCAATAATCTGCTGCGGTGAAACCCTTGAGCAACGCGAAGAGGGAAAAACCATGAATATCGTTGGGACACAGATAAACAAGGCATTTGAAGGTGTTAGTGCGGAAGATGCTGCTACCACTATCGTAGCATATGAACCAATTTGGGCCATTGGAACTGGCAAAACAGCCACACCTGAAATGGCACAGGAAGTTCACGCCGACATTCGCCAGATTCTGGCTAAACTCTACAATAGCGAAATCGCCGACAAGATTCGCATTCAATACGGTGGATCTGTCAAACCCGAGAATGTAGACTCTTTAATGGCACAACCTGATATTGACGGAGCTCTGGTTGGAGGAGCTTCTCTTAAAGCAGATTCATTCGCAAGATTGGTTAACTTTAAGAAATAATACAAGTATCAGAAACAATACAACGCCCACTGAAATCAGTGGGCGTTTTTATTTGTGAAACTGATTATTTTCATCATTTTGTCATTTCAGTGCCATTTGTGTAAACATTGTTTACAACACGACAACTATTGTCACGTTAACTATTTTTAAATAAAATATGCACAATTATATGCTAACTTAGCGATTATTTTATATCTTTAACTTGACAAAGCATAATCTTCAAGCTACCATTTCACATGAAGGTAGGAATATTCAAAATATTATTGCTAATAGAATATATTTAAAGAGAGTTGTGCTTTAGGAAGCAATATGTTATATTATATTCAAGATAACTTGATACTTGCTAAACCACTAAATTTATGTTTGTGTTTGTTTTTCAAAGTGAATATTAAACTCTTTGAAAGAACTTGGCTCATCGTGCAGGAAGGATAAGCCATGGGTGATGTGTTGCGCGTGTTGATTGGGGAATCGAACATCCTCGAATCTCAAGTGGCAGCAGAGAATTTGAGTCTGGCGTTTCCCAACATTGAAACAACAACAGTCGATTCTCATGACGATTTTTTGTCGGCTTTAGAATATAACTCGTATGATGTTGTAGTAGCCTATAATCGCCTGCCAGGATTCCAAGGGGTGGAAATCATTGATGCAATTCACCAGAGGAATCTCAAGTCTCAAATTGTATTCATGGCACAACCGGGAGATGAAAAACTATGCGCCGAGGCTATTCGTCGCGGTGTATCCGAACTTGTTGTAAAAACCCCAAACTACCCGGAATTAATTCCTTCACTGGTCGGCAAAGCTGTTCAGAAAAAAGGTGACAGCGAAGTCGCCCAGCTTTTACAAGGTGAACTACGAAAAAGCGAAGATCGTTATCAAAAACTACTTGAAGAAACCAAAGAACCCATTGCCATAATTCAACATGGTAAATTTAGATTTGCGAACCAGATTTTCGCAAGATTCGTTAAAGCCCAAACCAAAGATTCTCTCTTCGGCTTGTCCGTAGAGGATTTTGTAGATGAAGATTCACTCGAAAAACTAACCAGCATCCTGCAACAACTTGAAACTGGAAACACTGGCTCTAAAAGTGCTAAAGTGTTAATGAAGCTTTGCGACAGCAATAAGGTCTGGGTCACTTTTCATGCCAGTTGCGTAGCCTACAAGGGACAGCCCTGCATAAAGGTAGCCTGGAGGCCGGTTGACGAAGCGTCTCTGGACATATCCAACAACTCTACTCTAAAAAGACTTCAGCGAGTTTTTTCTGATACTCAAAAACTTACAAACTTCACCAAGATGTCCGAAATTGCCCCGAAACTTTTAGAGAGTTTTTCTAAAAACCTGTCAGTAAATGGTGGCAGCCTGTATCTCAAAGAAAACAAACGCCTTAGATTGTTAAAAAGTCTGGATAATGAAAAACACCAACCTCAATACATAGAATTTCCACTAGTTGAAGATTCTGTACTTGATAGAGTTTTTAAAGAAAACAAACCTGTTTTCATTCATCAAATAAAAGATAACGAGAAAAAGCCCTCTTCTGGTTGGGATGGTTATAAAGACGATTCCGCCATGGTGGTGACACTGCGTGATGACACTGGAGAGATAAAAGGTTTGGTGTCGCTTCACAATAAAATCGACCCTCCATTTACACCAACCGACTTACATCTAAGTAAAATCCTGGCCAGCTATGGTCAGCTTGCGATGAAAAACGCAGAGCTGAATATACAACTTCAGGAAATGGAAAAGAAATTTCACATCCAAAACAATGATTCCTTAACCGGCGTTGCAATTATTCAAAATGGCAAGATTGCCTATGCCAACTCGAACTTTGCAAATATTTTGCACTATGGCAAAGATGAGGCAAGCAAACTTATCGACCAACCATACCGTATCTTTATCCCGCCTGAAGATCGGGAAAGCATGGCCACCAACTTGAAATTAATTTTCGAGTATGAAGACACAACTGCTCGTTCTAAAATAAAACTGCTTACTAATTCAGGTGAAATTATCTATGCAGAAATTATGGCAAACCTGATTAGCCATAACGGCAAACCGGCAGTTGCCTGCAACTTTGTCGATGTAACAGATTACAAAAAAACAGTAACCGTAGAAAACAACGACCATCAGTTTGTAAACCAAATACTTGAAAACATCTCCGACATGGTAACTGTCACCGACAAGGATGGCCTGATTACTTATACCAATGCTCCAACAGCCAATGCCATTCAGACAGATCGCAACACGCTAATAGGCAAGCATATCAGCGATGTATATGGCAACTGCTCAGCATTCGACAATGCAGATAAAGATTTTTGCTCGGCAGTCATGGAAGGTCGATTCGATGGTAAGGTAAGTTCTACAGATTCCGAATCCCACAAATTGCTTTTCCGTATTAAATCAGAACCACTGCTGTCTGCAAATGGCCAAAAAACTGGTTTGATTATTACCACTAAAAACATCACCAAGGAAGAACAACTAGAACAACAGGTGATGGAAACACAAAAGACCGAAGTCACCAGTTCACTAATGGCAGGCCTGGCACACGACTTCAACAATTTGCTAACCGGCATAACAGGTTATGTGCAAATTGCCATGATGAAGCTCGACCCCAAAAACAAACTATATACCAATCTGGAACAGATAAATCAGGCAACAAAACAAACCAACATCCTGACCAAACGTTTATTGTCGTTTAGCAAGAAACAAAACATTGATCCAAAGGTAATAAACCTCAACGAATCGGTTAATAATCTCTACAAAATGCTAGATCACTTACTTGACAACAATATAGAAATGCAACTTAGAACAAGAGAGATTAACTCCATCAAAGCGAATCCAATACAGGTTGATCAGATCATCATGAACTTTGTGGTAAATGCACAGGATGCCATGCCCAAAGGCGGAATACTTACCATTGAAACACAAAATGTAAATCTGGACGATACATACTGCAAAACACATCCCTATGTTACACCTGGTTCTTATGTGATGTTGGCAGTGCATGACAGTGGCATTGGCATGGATGAAAAAACACGTAAAAATGTTTTCGAGCCTTTCTTTACCACCAAAAAAGAAAACGGCACAGGTCTCGGTCTGTCAACGGTATACAGCATAGTAAAGCAACATCGTGGCTTTGTTGAGGTAGAATCCACCCCGGGTGAAGGATCTACTTTCAGAGTTTATTTCCCCTGCACAAAGGATAAGGCAGACAACTCGCTAAGCTACAACCACTCCAAGGTTCCCGGTGGTAACGAAACAATTCTATTGCTTGAAGATGAACCGATTGTTGCAGAGATGAACTACGATTTTCTGACTCATCTTGGATACAAGGTAATCAGAGCCAATTCAAGTGAAGAAGCGATAGATCTTGCCAAACAACATAATATTCAAATGCTGATTACAGCGGTATCTCTCCCAAGAATAAGTGGCAGTGAACTTACAAAAATCATCACCCCGGATTGCGATGGTCTACGTGTGTTGTATACTTCCGGTTACACAAGATCAACAGTTATCAGGCACGGCTTAATGGAACAGGGTGACAATTTTATCTCGAAACCCTACGAACCACTTGACCTAGCCGTACAAATCAGAGAGGTTCTGGATAACTGATTGCGTCCAGAAATAGCTCCGTTTCAAAGAATGAGTTTTTCTCATTCTTTTTTTTGTTCAAAACATGTTTATTTTACCTATTTTTAGCGTGGAACCTTAATACATTTTTTTTAAATCCGTCCAAGAATAACCATTTACTATTTTTCCATCTCCGCTATAATCAGCCTGACTTAAATATCCTACATTTTACTTCAGCAATTGAGGACAATGATGAAAACCTTAAAAATGATCGTTTTTTTGCTAGTGCTATTAACTGCACTTAGTGCTTTTTCCGGCTGCGGTAGCGATGTAGTTAATGGCCAGGATCCCGATGGCGACACTCAAAACGATGGTGACATTGATGAGACCGCTGACGGTGACGATGAATTCACAATTGATGGAGACACAGATAAGGATACCGATTTTGTAACCGATGGCGATGATGAGCAAGAAACAGAAGCTGAACCGGATGGAGATACCGAAGATGACCTGGACAATGACACTGATCTTGAGCCTGATATTGAATGCCCAGAGATTGAGCTTAATTGTGTGTCGTACTGCGACAACAATATTGCAACAAATTGTACAGGAAAAATCAATGGTAATGGTTGTGGATATAACGACTGGACCTATGAAGACTGTGGCAACGATACCTGCGTGGAAGATTTTGGCAACAACCTTGCTTACTGCGAATCCACCGATGGAGATCTGGAAAATGATACAGTAGAAGTAGAATGCGAAATGGTTCCACCAAATTGCGTTTCTCACTGCGATAACAATGTTGCTATGGTATGTACCCCGGGAATAGACACAAACGGCTGTCCCTACAATAACTGGCAAAACACAGACTGTCTTGATGATGTCTGCATAGAAGATTTCGACAACGGCACTGCCTACTGCGAAAGCATTGATGGTGATGAAGAAATAGTAGAAGAAGAACTGGAAGAAGAACCTCCCGCATGTGGCTCTACCTTGAACCTTACCTGCGACAACAACTTCGTCCATACAATTTTAGCTCAACAGCAGCAAGACCTAATAGATGTATATTCCTGTGACGATAGTCTAAACCTTGATAGCCCTGAAGTTATCTACACCTTCAGCACCGACAATGATTGCTCGGTTGAAATATCCCTGACAAATATGTCAGCAAACTTTTCACTGTTCAAGCTCTCGGCATGTAGTGGAGATTATTGCGAAGATTC
>Ga0070728_10005357_pt1 | contig 12716 bp, 9 predicted proteins | sample tdDd471_FD_66723 | JGI IMG/M metagenome (GOLD analysis project Ga0070728, IMG submission 66723) | Marine sediment microbial communities from the Atlantic coast under amendment with organic carbon and nitrate - tdDd47.1 | ecosystem: Environmental > Aquatic > Marine > Coastal > Sediment | place...
TTAATGGCGTGGGGAAGGTTACTGCACGCATCTCTTCTTGTTATAGCAACCTCCGTTGGTATTGTTCTTGCTCTGAATATTTTAGATTTAAAGGCTTGGTAGGTTATGAATTTATTGTCAACTCTCTTATTAGATTCAATAATTGCTGGTGTTGCCTCTACTGGTTTTGCAGTTCTTTTTAATGTACCCACAAAAACTCTGCCGTTCTGTGCTTTTACCAGTTTTCTTGGTTATATAACGCATCTTGTTTTATTACATCTTAATCTATCACCTGTGGTGGCCACATTCTTTGCTTCGTTAATCATAGGTATTGTTGCGACCATCTGGTCTACAAAATACAGTGTGCCACGACCGGCTTATACCGTTGCCTCAATTCTTCCTATGTTTCCTGGGAAATACGCATACCTCACCATTATGGCGTTGCTGGAGATGAGTTCAAAAGGTATTAGTCATGAGTTAACAACCTCATTTATACAGAATTCATTAACAGTTGTATCAATTGTCGGTGCGATTAGCCTTGGCCTGGTGCTACCATCTTTATATTTTATTCGACATGACCGGCCCGTTATCTAGCGCGGTTTTTTGCAGCTGACAAAGCTGCCTTTATCGGTTCTTCCTTGAGCGATTACCTGGCCTCATATTTTCCTGTTTAAATAAACATACAGTTAAGTCATTTGTCACTGGAATTACAATTTTTCAAGCATCTCTTCTGCGAGACTTTTTACTCTTTCAAACTCAGTGGTGTTTTGTTGGATGCTGATACGAAAAAAGGAGATATTTAGAGAAATACTTTTCTTTTTAATGTGAAGCGCTGCTATTCCTGTTTGAAGTCCAATTTTAGGGTTAGCCTGCTGGACGGCAATGGCAGCATCTTCACCAAGTCCGTTAATATTCTCAATCTTGTAACTGGAATCAAGCATGGAAAGCGAGTCTCTCGCGTGCAGACCGGCCTGGCTTACAGAGACAGCCAGGGCTGGAATATCATATTTATCTAGGTAGTTGCACACGCTGCTACGACCAATTGTTTCGTTTTTAGCTTTTTTCAGAGCAGGAAAGGTTGTAATTATTTTTCCAATAGCAATGAGGTCGCATGGATTGATGTCTTCTGGTTTTTGTGAACATTGCCCCATTGAGGGGCCTGCCAAAACACAACAGAGGATGAGGGGGAAAAAGAGGAAATTTTTCATTGTTATACTCCTTTTTTAAAGACAATAAGATTTACATATCAGCCATCAGACTGTCAACGTTTTCTAGAACAATCAATAAAATGGAGTTCCAGAATTGTTCCTTTATAGCTTATTCTCCAACTGGTTTTAAACCCTTTTTTCTTTCAGACAACCGAGACTTCCAACCAGACAATGCCACACTGTTCCATTGACTTTCAGCAGGCTGATAAGATAAAATATTGATAATGGATTTTTTAGAAATATTGATGCAAGATAAAGCCAAACTTATTGAAAGATAGGGACGGAAAGCCACGGATCTCAAATGATAGCCGAGCTGCCTTGTTTAGGGTAGTTCGGCCTTTTTCGTCTTTGGGGCTAATGAAGTCAAACCAGTTTGATGAAAGGTGGCAACTATGAGAATACAGCCAAAAAAAATTATGTGTGCGGTTGATTTTTCTGATTTTACAGATGAGAGTCTTAGCTACGGCGTTGCATTGTGCAAGGAATTTGATTCAAAGCTGTTCCTGGTAAACATTGTCACCGACGTGAACACTTCCTTAGAGTATAGTGAAATTGCTATTGATAAGGCAATGCTTCAGAAGGAACATATCTCAAATGCTCAAAAAAATATTGGGGATCTGATACAAGATGTGACAATAGATCATGAAATTATCATCAGCAAAGGAGATCCGGCCGATGAGATCGGCCGACTTGCCTTACAAGAAAATATTGATTTGGTCATCACCGCCTCCCATGGAAAATCGGGCATTAAAAGATTGTTGATTGGCTCTGTCACCGAGAAATTGATGAAATCCCTCCATTGCCCTTTGCTAGTATTGTGCAACCAAGAGGAATATTTCAAAACTCTGAACGATGATGAAAAAACGTTGAAAAAAGTTCTGGTAGGATGTGATTTTTCACCCGATTCCAAACTTGCTTTTGAATATGGGCTTAGCCTGGCCCAGGAATTTCAGGCGGAGCTCTTCCTGACACATGTAATTAAACCAACAGAATATATTGAATTGAAATCAACTGAATATCTCAATGCAATACCTGGAGATTACGATCTCTGGCGTACCAAAGATTATTTTGAGATGCAGAAAAAAGTAACGGAAGAAAACCGCGAAAAAATTAATCAACTGCGTATCCGCCTTGAAAAACAACTCTATTTTATGCTTCCTGACGATTGCAAAATATGGTGCACGCCCCATATCAACCTGCTTGACGGGGAACCCTATAAAGAGTTGATCAAGTACGCCAAGGAGCAGGAGATTGACCTGATTATTTTAGGTATTCGCGGACACACGCTTTGGGAGAAGCTAATGGTTGGTTCCACAACGGATCGAGTTATCCGCCACGCTCCCTGCCCAGTGCTGGCGGTGCGACAAATGGATGAACATAGCGACTAAAAGAAACTGAGTATGCAGTAACTTAAGCCAGAATCAAAATAATAAATGCAACGTACGAGTTCAGGTAATTTGCTCCAGGTTGGCTTCCACAGATGGGTAGTATCTCGTGATATAGTTATAAAATTATTTGTGTTTTTTACTTCACTTGTTATCCCTTGCCCTCTAAGTCTTCCTGGCAGGGTAACTGCAAGGTCATGACAATTTACCACCCCAGTGAGAGATATCGAGGTTGGTCATATAATCGGTTATTTTAAAATCATATGGTGCGTATTCATAAATAGGTAACTGGGGATCAGTTTCCCCAATCGAATATCCATACAAGCCCTCGTAATCTTCAGGTTTTTCACCCATTTCATCAAGCTGATCGAGATATTCGCTTACCGATTTTGATTCGACTATAATGACCTTGCCCATCTGTTCGATGATTGGACTATGAGACCGAGTGGAGTCATGAGCGAATTCAAGAATCCGCCTGCCATACCTTGTAATTCCAATAACTCGAAAGGAGAGGCTTTTACCCACTCCCGGGAGGTTGATGACGTTCCGGTCGGTTGCCAGAAATGGTATGTCCTGCTGCTCAAGTAAGGTGGGTATATCTTTGTCCATTGTTTCAACATTGTCTTGATATGACCTGAGAAGGGCGATGCTTTCGTCATTCAATTTTCCGAAAATCTTTTCTTCCATTTGCTCCTGCATGACACGGCCATTGGTAGCAAAATTGTACTTATTTTCCATATATCCTTTAACACTGAATGTATAGTAAGGTAATATTCCGATTTCATTTAATGTTTTTCTCATTTTTGCATTGTGACCACGTCTGGAACTGGCGGCAGTGAACACATGTTGATTGGTGACCATCCAACCTGCCTGAAGAAGTTTTTTGACAGAGTCCCGAACTTCCTGGGTGATTTCCATGGGGGATTCGAAATGAGTCTGGATAACAAATTGTTTCACACCAATTTTTTGTGCCTTTTTGCGAAAGTTCGACAAGATTGTTAAAAGTTCTCTTGTAATGCGCTGGGGCAAGTAAGCGGGCAGTCTTGTTCCAAGACGAATCCGGCTAATTTCGGCATATTTTTCACCGTCTCTCCTTGAACGATTAGCTCTTTTTTTCCGTTGGGCCATTGCATAAATAGCATCGAATATTTTTTTCAGAGACCTTTCCGAATTCATGAGGGCATCGCCACCTGTTATAAGAATATCACGAAGCTGAGAGTCGTTTTCAAAATACCTCATCAATGACTCCAGTTTTTCCGACCAGCTCTTTTTAGGTTTCAGCTTTTCCAAATCAAAGTTCAAACGCCCTTTTTGAAAACTGTACATGCGCTGGCAGGATGCACAGAGGCCTCCACACGCTCGACCAACAGTATCTGGAATGAGAATGGCAACCTCGGGATACCTGCGATGAATGTTATCTTTGGAAGGCAATAGCCAACCAGCCGCATTTGGTTTGCCTTGCCGCACCAGGTCTTCTTTCTCCCAGGCGACGATATGACCAAACTCTTCAATAAGCTGCCTGCTATAAATGATATAGTTTCTTATGGCTAGATCAGCGCCGATTGCAAAACAGGGAACCCTTACATGGAGCAGAGACAGATAGTAGGGGTTTACGAAAATTGGGATTCCAGCAGTCTCTGCGTCATAAAGTATTTTCATAGTGTCAGGATCAAGGGAATTCCCAAGCATCTCATTAAGAAGATCCGACGAACGGATTGCGAATTTCAAGTGAAACTGATACTCGCCCCACCACTCCAGGGATCGGAGAAACTTCTGTTCACGAGACATTCCTGGTGCAAATGTATATTTGGCGTCAGTTATTTTGCCTGAATCTATCCTGTCGATGATCAGATTTAGGATCCTGTCCCGGTTTTCTTCTCGCAGCACCACAATGCGAGGATCCAGCCCGGATGGAAACCTTTCCATCCATTGTTCGACCTGTCCCCTGGTAATTTTCTTTGGTCGATGTATGTTTCGAAACTGCCGGAACAGCTGAATCATATCTAAGAAAAATGGTGGTTTCGCACCGCCGGTGCCTTTATTAACTGCCAGCCAGATCATCTTGAAGGGATTGTTTACCGCAAATTCACCGCGTAAATTCGGGTCTTTATAGGTCATTCCTGCATGGTCAATATAGTCAAGGATGCGGATGGCAGCGAAGTCTTTCCACTCTAAAACCTTGTAAGCAAGGTTCTCTTGCATCTTCCCCTTATAAAAGGTTAGAACATTTTCGTTACCTTCAAGGGTTTCCATGACCCAGTTTCTGACACCGAGAAGGGCCTCGATTGCAGTTTTTGAATATTGCATGATTTTTTCCAAAGTTGGATTTTCATGCAACAGTTGGTGGAGTAACTGGTGAGATTTGACAGTTATGGCAACCCGGTCCAAATCATGTATCTCGAAGGTAAGTTCGTGTCGTCTTCTTTTTGATGTTGTTGAAGAGTCCATTGAATATTCCTCCTTATTTAAATTATATCTGAAGAGATTGTTTCAGGTCAAGGAACATCAGTGGAGCAAAATGGTGGAAAAATTTAACCCTGAGCACGGTATTGCGGTTGAGGGATTATACGAAGAAATATTTCAAGAAAAAAGAAGGATGTGATGAGATAAGGTCAAAAGGGAGAAAAGAGCCTCACGTTGTCCGTTGGAGTTTCACCCTGTGTCTGTTTTTGGTTCCAATGACAACATTGTTGTTTGCACATTGTCCTGCTGGTATATCTTAATTTCTGTGTTTACTAAATGCTATCGAGTCCAACATGAAACTGCATATCCTGGCGCCTATAGTATGAGTCAAGTAAAGAGGTGACTCCATTTCATTACGTTCAGAGATACTTACATCATTCCGAGTCAATGTGAGATCGGGGCAAAACAAGTTGGAGTACTTTTCGGTTTTGCAGGTTCACTGGAAACTGGTACATTTCCGGGTAATGATTACGGATCGTCTCCCTGATAAGCCCGGAGGCTTCGGCTTTTAGCAGAGCCACCTCGAGCAGGTCACGGAGTTCAGGATCTTTCGGTGTAACGTATAGTATATGATCTTTTGGGTAAACAAACACCAGCTTCTGCTCCACTTCGAGATCAGGGTAGAGCCGCCATTCTTTTGCTATTTCCTGAGCGCCACGGGACAGGTAGTCTACTCCGCGCTGACTCGAAACTACCATAGAGTATAGATGTTTCCAGTTTCCGCCCTTGGCATAAACAGGTAGTTTATTGGCCCGCCAGATTGCCACATCAGCCCAGGCATCTCCCATTCCTGCAACTTTACCGAGCAAGCGAAAGTCTTCCAGTGTCCTGACATGTTCATACTCATGTTGAGTTCCCTTTGGAATGAAAAGAATTCGGTGTCCTACTATATTGTTGGTCATACCTACTCGTACGGCCAGAAAACGCTCATTACGTTTCTTTGTTTCCCCCATGATAAAACCGCTCACCTCACCCAGGGCCATCATGTTTTCCAGCCTCGTGGTAGGAAATTCGCCAACGTTCTTGATCTGTACACGGTACCCTGATGCCTCGAGGGCCCGAGTAAGTATCAAGGAAATATAGGAAAAAGACTCAGGCGTACCGCTCAACTTGAGATCGACAGTTTTGCCAGCCCATGAAAGGTGAGAAGCAAAGACAATTAACACAACACCGATAGATCCCAGCATCAAGAACTTCCAGCACTTTATTAGATGCCTGGCATTGGGTTGTTTTTTCATTAAGATACTCATTGTGACCACCTGATTAATGAATACGTACAAAACGAAACGGCAGACTTCTCAGGGTGTAATTCATAATTCAACAGAGCCTAACCTTCAAGTAAAGTCTAAAGTAAAAAACAGATAGTCTTGGAAGTCTGTATACGATGTCGATGTCTGATAGCATTGAGACTTGATGATGGAATGTGTTAGAGCGATTCCAAGTATCTACAATTTACTCTTTAGGGGATCGTATCCCTTTACTTTGCGAAACTATCATTGAATTTTCAATTACCTTGCGCAATTTCTGCAAATTGTATGGCTTACGTATTAAGTCACTGAGTCCGGCTTTTTTCAGACCCGTGAGGTCTGCATCCCGGGTGAAACCAGAGGAAATAATTACCCGTAACTCAGAATTTATTTTCTTGAGTTGATAGAAACACTCAGTGCCATCCATGACCGGCATAAGCATGTCGAGCAGCACTAAATCGATCTTTTCTTTGTTCTTTTTGTATATTAAAACACCCTCTTGTCCTCAACGTGTACAAGATTGACCTATTCATTGCGGTAAGAGGACGCTCCGACCACCCAGTTCCATGCAGGAAATTCCTGCACATATGCGGCCTTTTTTCTGAACGTATTATCAGAAGGGTTTTTCCAGTCATATTCGGTATACCCGTTGCGCGTTGACACCCACGCACGACATCCCTCTGTCTCAGTACATTCCTGTCTTGGTAAAAATGGATGCAGCTCAAGATAGAGTCTTTCATTTTTTTCTTCGACAGCAACCATGTACCCACTGCTGCCAATCGATTGCTGATTGAAGTATTCCTGGATCCGATCTTTTGCTTGACGCTCAGTAATTTTACCTTTCTTATAAGCTGAGTATTGCACTCCGATAAAAGTTATATTTATTTCTGTAATCCCACGAAGATAATTTTTAATTGCTGTTCTGAGTAGTGTCTCAGCGGCTCGATGCATATTTTGTTCAATTTTAGCTAACTCCAGGTGAGCATTTTTTGTTAGAGAATGCCTGACGATAAAATAATTTAGTATAAAGATGGTACTGGTGACAACCAGTACAAATAGTCCAAGATGCAGGGATATCTTTGATCTTATTCTCATAATATATTTTTTAATCGACAATAGTAAAATTATTAAAATGTGTTCTCCTATTGCAATTCAATTGAGATTTTAAAAAAAATCTGGTAGTCCCAGATCTCGCAAATTAGCATGCTTGCCTCTGAGTGGTAGAATACTTCTCTGAAAGACTTCTCGTGCTATTGGATCAACAGTATATTACTGTTCATTGTAACAGGAAAGGGTTAGGTGATGAAGGATAGATGCTAGAGGATAATAAGAAAAAGAGACTCTTTTTATTTGTAATGATGACTGTGGTATCTGCTCTTTTCTGAAAGAATTTGTTACCGCCCTCCGGCCTATGTTATACTAATGATATAGCTTTGACTGAATTATGCATTTCTCCCTTTGGTAGGAAATGGCATATGTCGATAAAAAACCTTGATATACTCTTCAATCCTCGGAGAATTGCCGTTGTCGGTGCAAGTGACGACGCTCAATCTGTCGGATATCATATTTTCAAAAATCTTATCGGTAAAGGATTTAAAGGAATTGTTCACCCGGTGAATTCAAGTGTCTCCGGGGTGCAAGGAATTGAAGCATATCGTACTGTCAGTGATATACCCCACCCGATAGATCTGGTCATGGTGTCAAGCCAGCCGGAAAACTTGAAATCAGTACTTAAGGATTGTGGCAAAAAAAGGGTGAAAGGCATTGTTATGCTGACCCCCGATTATAAATATACCGCCCAAAATTCCCACTCTATTTCTGAACAGATCCGACAGTTGTCCGTAAGCGACGGATGCCGGGTATTGGGCTCCAACTCCCTCGGTTTTCTAAAACCTGGTAACAATTTGAACGCAAGTCTCTATCCGAAAACAGTGCTGAAGGGAAATATTGCTCTGATTTCAGAAAGCGGTATTTTTTCTACAGCATTTCTCGAACATGCAATAAGAAAGAAAATAGGATTCAGCTACTTTATTTCACTTGGTTCAAAATTAGATATCAATTTTGCCGATACTATCGATTTTCTAGCCGGTGATGTGAACACTAGAGCCCTTTTCCTCTATATCGAAACGATAAATAATGGGCAGAGGTTTATGACTTCGATTCGGAATTTTGCAAGAAATAAACCGATTGTTGTTGTTAAGCCAGGTAATTTTGATGTTTTCTCCATGCAATCGATAGGTAATTCAAATCTTTTTTTGGAAGAAGATTTGATCTATGACGCGGTATTTAAAAGAGCAGGCAGCTTAAGAGTTAGCAGCATTGGAGACCTTTTATGTATGGTCGATACAATTGCCAAACAGTCCAGGCCAAAGGGTAAACGATTACTCATTATTTCAAACTCCAGCGCCCCATCAAAGATAGCCATTGATGCTTTACATGGTATGAACGGCATACTTGCTGAACCAGGTAGGGAAACCCTAAAAAGAATTAGTGACAGTTTATCCATCAAGCGAGAATTGCGGAACCCGCTTTATCTCATGGCAGACGCATCGCCGACTGATTACCAGGTAACGATCGAAAGTTGTTTACGGGATAATGGTGTCGATGGCGTTTTGATAATTTGCATACCTTTTCCTGGGATCGATCTGAAAAAAATTGCGGAAGCAATCGTTTCTGCAGCAAAAATTAATCGCCAAATACCATTGTTCTCGACATGGTTTGGGGAAGAAACTGCCTCAGCTGAACTCGATTTCCTCAATAACAATGGAATCCCAACGTATTTTACTACTGAACAGGCGGTTAAGAGTTTCATGTATACGTATCAATATGATTACAACTTGAAACTTTTACGGGAAACTCCGGAAACTCTCCTCAAAGACTTCTCTCCAGATCTCAAAAATGCAGAAAATGTTATTAAGAACTGCATAGCACAGAAGCGTTTTTCCCTTTATGCCGATGAAGCAGGAGAGATACTGGAGGCGTATGGTATCCCTGTGGTTGATACGGTTAGGGGTGGTGATGAAGGCGAAGCTGTTCGAGCAGCAAAGCTCATGGGGTATCCGGTTATGATGAAGATCGATTTTGTTGCAAACAGCAACAAAGCCGGGAACGATTTGGAATTACGCGAATTAAAGAGTGATGAAGAAGTTAAAGAGGCTTTCTCCTATTTGCAGGATTTTGTATCTTCCTCAGAAGATTCAGATGCTCGAGTGATCGTGCAGAGGATGCATGCAACCCATGACTATGAAATTTTGATTGGAGCCCGGAAAAGTAAGAGCTTTGGCACAGTAATATTATTTGGCCTTGGTGGTGGGTATCTGATTGCTGAGAAAGATTTTTCCATAGGACTCCCGCCACTGAATCAGACCCTTGCCAGGCGGATGATGGAGGAAACAAAAATATACCGTTATCTGCAAGGGAATGCTTATTTCCAGGGAGCCTTACGCTCTCTGGAGGAAATGCTTGTGCGTTTTTCACAACTCATCATTGATCTTCCCCTGATTGGTGAAATAGAGATGAACCCGATTCTGCTGACGGAAAATGAAGCTATTGTCCGTAATGTCTTGATTCAAGTTGATACAGAGTTGCCAAAAGAATATCGATGGAGGAAAGGTGATCTTTGCCCTCTGCACCTCTCAATTCCGCCATATCCATTCAAATATGAAAAAACAACAGTTCTTAAGGATGGCACCCCTATACTTATTCGACCTGTGCGTGCGGAAGATGAACCACCTTTGAGATCCTTTTTTGAAATGCTTTCTGCAAAATCTGTTTTTCTTCGATTCGGTTCACGACGCATAAATATGCCCCACGAAAATCTGGCACTTTTATGTCAAGTTGACTATGACCGGGACCTGGCTTTCCTGGCTGTTCTTCGAGAGGGAAAGAAAGAAGAGATTCTTGGTGATGTACGACTAAACAAGTTTGCGGATCTGGACAGCGCGGAGCTTTCATTTGTCGTTGCTGACCATTGGCAGGGCAGGGGGATTGGCAGTACTCTGATGGAATATTGTATTAAGGTTGCAAAAGAAATAGGGATTAAAACTCTTCTTATGGAGATCATGAAAAATAATCACAGAATGATAGATTTTGGTCTTAAATATAAATTTGAACGGATGCCGAGTTTGCGTGAAGACGATATGGAAGAGATGGTGCTGGACTTGCGTTAGGTTTTATCCACTCCGTTCATCCCATATTTTTAAAGATAGTTCAGAGGATTAAATGTTTTTTTCACATTGTGTTGGACTCAGGTTTTTCCCAGGTATTCTAAAATATTAGCTTTAACTTTCTTCTCGAAACGATTCGGGCCATTTCATTTGCGATAAGTGCCCCAAGCACCAGCGAGCCACCAAACAGGGTATTTGCTGAGAGGTGCTCTCCGGCCCACAGCCATGCCCATGCCACACCGAAAATAACCTCAAGAAGAGAGAGGAGTGATATTTCTGGCGCAGAGAGTTCACTACTCACGTGAACAACCATAAGACAAGGTATGGCGAGCTGGAAGATACCTAATAGCGAAAGCATGCCAAGATCATGGTTTGATGCCTGGAATGGCCAGGCCAGAGGGAGGGTGGCAAGAGCTGAGAGTATTGCGCCGATCAGTACGGCCTGCAGCATATCCCGCTCAGGTCCCTTGTCAGGAGCGCTCCCTTCGCACCCCTTGCCTAGACCAACGTGTTGCAGCGTCGTGAAGTTAACAGCAGCCGCCAATGGTACAGCAAGAGAAACAAGGGATCCCGTCAGGGAGAAGGTGGCACCCCTTTCATAAAGAAACATCCAGACTATTCCCAGGCCTGCAACGACGATTGCTAACCAGGTGATTGTCGGCAATCGGTGATGGAGAAAAACGCGGGAGAAGAGTGCGGTAGTAAGAGGGCTAAGAGCCATGACAATAAGAACATTGGCCACAGTGGTCAGGGTGATTGCAACCATAAAAGCGGTAAACATGATGGACCAGCATATCCCTGAAATCCAGATAACTTTTGGAGAGTGCACTAGCTGACGCAGGAGGTCGGGACCGCGTATCAAGGTCAGCCCAATTACAAGTGTCAGTGCTGTAAAAGCACTGCGCCAGAAGGTTACTTCGAAGCTGGGGGCTGAGTCAAGGTGTCGTGTAACCACGCCGGCAATGCTCCAGAGCAGGGTGGCCAAAACCATCAGAGATACAGCTCGAGAGTGTGACATTGTGTTCAGATGTAAGAAAAGAGTTTTGCCTGGATGGTATTGATGGCAAATAAGATTTTGATTTCGACTCTTTAAAATACCTATCGGAGCCCAGTAGTATTGATTCTTTTAACGGAGCTCAGCTGTCTTGTCAAACTAACTCTCACCGAAAGTCAGCCGAGCCAGGTAAACGATGCAACCAAACCTGTCAGTTTTGGGAGTGTTCTAACTCAATTTCAAGGTCCGGGTTAAGGGACAATCAGGACTGGGCAGTAAATCGTATTGAGTACTTTATGTGTTACACTACCGAGGAACAGACCTGCAATATCTGAGTGACCGTGTGAGCCCATAATTATCAAGTCGTATTGCTTCGATTTTGCAAGACTAGTCAACACGTAACCTGCTGAACCAGGAATAGTTTCAAGTTTATACTTGACGTCTTGATTCGCAAAAATTCCCTCAGCCTTCTTTAATAGATCTTTAGCGTCTTCCTCAGATATAGTCTTGAGATCTTTGATCAGTGAATCCGGTACTTCTGATATACCGGCACGCCATTCATAGCAATTGAGGATGGTGACGTGAGCTTTAGATAGTTTTGCCAGATTGAGAGCGCACTTGGCTGCATTTATGGAATGGACAGAGCCGTCAAAGGGAAGGAGAATTTTTTCGATTTTCATGGGATACCTCCTGTTGCAAGAATTGAACATGTGCCTTGTTTCTTCTTCATACAACGAGCAGTAAGTAGAATATAATACCTCCGATGGTGTTATCAAAGAAATGAGGAGAAAAATCTTAATTTTTTTTGTTATGTATTTATCCCTCCGTTTTAGCCGAGCACTGTTCCCAATTTATATTAAATATCCCCCGAAGACTGGCTTGCGTCGGTCCCTATTTGATCAATTTCCCTGATGTAAACCCTTGAACCTCGGAAATTCGACCTCTCCACCAAGTACCTGTATTACCATAGGGTATCTTTGCTTGACCGTCGCAAAAATTTGTGTTTTTAAGATGAATATAGGACGGGTTCTCTATCTGTTCTGAAGGCGAAATGCAAGTACATTGATCACCAATTTTCTTGAATGTGTCTTTTATCATCTCAGAATCTTTTCCGGAGTCAAAGGGACTGGCAAAATATTCACTAAGATCATCGAAATATTGCCTGACTCCTAGAAGTATTAGCTTCCTGTTTTATAGGGGTGGCCTCGGCGTGCCCAGTCATAAACGCCGTAACGCAGATTGTAAATCCTTTTAAAGCCCCGATCCGAAAGAAT
>Ga0070728_10005363_pt1 | contig 12704 bp, 9 predicted proteins | sample tdDd471_FD_66723 | JGI IMG/M metagenome (GOLD analysis project Ga0070728, IMG submission 66723) | Marine sediment microbial communities from the Atlantic coast under amendment with organic carbon and nitrate - tdDd47.1 | ecosystem: Environmental > Aquatic > Marine > Coastal > Sediment | place...
CTGACGGGCTGCGCCCGTAAACAGCGCTGAGGTGACTAAGAGTAGCTGCACCCAGTTATCAACTGGTGGCTCACCTTGCCTCCGGAGGCAGCCAGCTTAAAGATGCCTCCGGAGGCAGCCAGCTTAAAGATGCCTCCGGAGGCCCTGCCGGGGGCCAAACTTTTGAAAAGTTTGATAAACAGGTCTTGAAAAACACCCTTGGGTAAATCGAAAGCCCAAGGCGAATGTGATTTGCCCCGAGGAACGAGGGGCAAAGCGCATTTGCAACCTGCTTTCAAGGTGGCACACCTTGCCGCCGGAGGCGTTTTTTAAAAGGAAATTCAGGTATGTCGGAATCGGTACGAAGGGGTTTTATCGCCAATCTGCCCGTGGCGGCCAGTGTTGGCGCCTATGGAAGTGTGCTGGGAGTTCTCGCTGCCCAGAAAGGGCTTGGCTGGTTGGCACTGGCGTTGATGAACGTCTCTGTCTTTGCGGGCTCAGCACAGTTCGTCATGGTGGAGATGTGGGAGACACCCCTGCCCATCTTTGAAATAACCATGGCGGTGATGGTGATCAACCTGAGGTACCTGTTGATCGGAGCCTCCCTGCGGCCCCTTTTTATAGGCAAGAGCCTCGGGCACAAGTTTGCCCGCATGCACCTTGTGACTGATGAGAACTGGGCCGTCACCATGGCCGAGTACCGAAGGTGCGGAACGGACACGGGGTTCCTCCTGGGGGGCGGCCTCTGCGTGATCACGGCCTGGAACGCCGGAACCCTTATCGGGCACAGATTAGGCGCCTTCGTCACCCACCCGGAGGCGTTTGCCCTGGACTTTGCCTTTGTAGCGGTCTTCACAGCTTTGGCCGCCAGCCTTTTTGAAGGCAAGCGGGATATTCTGCCCTGGCTCGTGGCAGCCGCTACCGCCATTGCAACGGAGTTATTCTTTCCCGGTAAATGGTACATCATCACCGGCGGCATGGCAGGCGCCCTGGTCGCCATGCTCACCCAGCCCGAAAGGGAGGTGGCCCATGTATCCTGATCTCTCCGTAGCCCTCGCCATTGCCCTTGCTGCCATCGTGACCTACGGCCTTCGTATCGGCGGCCTGCTCCTGGCCGATCGCCTGCCCGACTCAGGTCCCTTCAAGCGGTTTATGGACGCCCTGCCCGGCACCATCCTCGTCTCCCTGGTGGCCCCGGGCATCATCCAGGCCGGCATCTGGGGCATGGTCGCAACCGTCCTGGTTATCCTGACCGCCATCAAAAGCAAGAACGCCTTTTTTGCCATGCTGGTGGGCATGATCGTGGTGGCAGCAAGTCGGGCCCTGGCAGGGGGGTAGCCTCCGGCGGCAAGGTGTGCCACCTTGAAAGCGGGTTGCGAATGCGTTTTTCTCCTCGTTCCTCGGATCAAATCACATCCACCTTTGATTCAAGAACCACTATGAATCATTTTTAAAAACCTGTTTATCAAACCCGGCACATAAACTTGGCACTGGCAGGGCCCCCGAAGGCGACATTGAGCTGAATAATTACCAGGTTTTAAGCAACCATTTCGAGAGTCTTCGTGAGTCATCTCTCACCGAGGAATGAAAGGCGACATCATTCGCAACCTATGGTCCATGGATGGCGAAGTCACGTTGGCAAATAAGTCCCTGCCCACCGCAGGTATTCCGGTGAACGTCAACCGGTATCGGTTCGCAGACAGGGTTCCCCGGCCACTCGCCATACAAAGAGTACAGGAGTTTTGCCAATGAAACCTTCTTCAGCACGTCTTGTTGCCCTGACAGCCTGGAAAGACGAAACCAATGAAGAAACGTGATTCACGGGCGTAGGCCGTCAGCAAATATGATCGACGTGAGGAACGAAGGTCGGGAATATTTGCAAGCCTGGGGTCCAGGGGGTTACCCCCTGGCCGCCGGAGGCGACTTTGAGCTGAATCCTTTCATATCATCGGTGGTGAATCACAATCATTTTTTCCTGGGTCATCTCCCGCATGGTGTACCCGATTCCCCCTGTGCCCAGTCCGCTGAGCCGCCTGCCGCCGAAGGGCATCCAGTCCACCCGGAAGGCGGTATGATCATTGATCATGACGGATGACGCATCGAGGTGACGGGCCGCCATCATGGCGGTGTCGATGTCGTGGGTAAAGACCGAGGCCTGGAAGGCCATCTTGACGCTATTGGCCCTTCGGATCGCCTCGTCCATGGTCTCACACGGGTAGATACAGATCACCGGGCCGAAGATCTCTTCTGTGGAGACCTGCGCCGTATCAGGGGGGTCCAACAGAATCGTGGGGGCATAGGTGGATTCCGCCACCTTGGTGCCGCCGCACAGCACCTGCCCGCCGGCTTTCACGGCAGCCTTCACCCAATCATGCACCCGGTCCGCCTCTCCGGACCGGATCAGGGGGCCCACATCCGTATTTCCGTCTGCGGGGTCGCCCACGGCAAGAGTCGATGCGGCCTGGGCCATCTTGGCGGCAAGTTCGGCTGCAATGCTCTTCATGGCGAAGACACGCTGAACCGATACACAGACCTGACCGGCGTGGTAAAACCCTCCTTTCATCAGCGGCGGCACGAGAAGATCCAGATCGGCATCTGCCCCCACAATGACCGGAGCAACGCCACCATGCTCCAAGCCGCACCGGGTTCCCGGAGCCAGCATGCTTCGGAGCCACCACCCCACCCTGGCAGATCCGACAAAGCTGAGGTAAGCCACCCGCTCGTCCGTTGCCAGGGCCTCGGCATCCGACCGGCTGAGGAGCGCCACCTGGCACCAGGCCTCGGGAAGGCCATTTTTATGCAACAGATCCACCAGAGCAATGCAGGACAAAGGGGTCTTCATGGCAGGTTTCACGATCACGGGACAGCCGGTGGCCACGGCCGGAATCACCTGATGGACAATGAGGTTTAAGGGGTGGTTGAACGCGCTCACAGCCACCACCACACCAATAGGTTCCCGGGTCGTCATGGCAAGGCGCTTTGCCGAGGCGGGATTCAGCCCCATGGGAATTTCCTGGCCTCCCATCCTCCCCATCTCCGCTGCGGCCAGTTCAATGCCTTCGATGGCCCGGCCCACCTCTACCCTGGCATCGATCAGGGGCTTGCCCCCCTCCTTGACGATGGTCAGGGCAAATGCCTCTCGGTTTTCCCTAAGCTCGGCAGCGGTCTTGAGAAGGATGGCCCTGCGCTCCCACGCAGGCAGCCAGGCTTTGCAGTTTTGAAGAACGCCCGTGGCTTTTTTCAGCAGCTCTTCCACACGCTCTGCACCACCCAAGTGAAACGTCTCCAGGGTACTTCCATCCCAGGGGGATCGCACATCCACTTTCATACCAGCCTCCTTCACGTTTGATTTAAACAGCTGCCTCCGGCGGCGAGGTGTGCCACCTCGAAAGCGGGTTGCAAATGCTCCGCCCCCTCGTGCCTTGGGGTCGTCACATTTGCTGACGGGCTGTGCCCGTGAACAACCGTTGTGACGGTTTCACCTTCTCCGTGCAGCCCGAAGCGCTTCGTGACCTTCGTGGTTCATACCAGCGGTACTGTGATACCCTTCCTCCCACTATTCCCTATTCCCTATTCACTATTCACAACAAACACACCCTGGCCGCCAATTCATCGATGAGAACGCGCTGGTTCTCAGAGTAATCCACCGGCACCTCAATAAGATGGACGCCCCCTTGCTGAAAGCATCGTTCCATAAGGGGGAGGAAACTCTCCGCGCTCTCCACGCGATGCCCTCCGGCGCCGTAGGCCCTTCCGTAGAGCACAAAGTCGGGATTCCCGTACTCCAGGCCCCAGTCGTCAAATTTATTCATGGACTGCTTCCAGCGAATCATCCCGTAGGCGTTGTCCCTTAAAACAAGCACCACCAGATTGAGCCCCAACCGGACGGCCGTCTCCATCTCCTGGGAGTTCATCATAAACCCTCCGTCCCCGCATACGGCAATCACCCGACGAGTGGGGTTGAGCATGGCTGCCACCATGGCCGAAGGCAGCCCGGCCCCCATGGTGGCCAGGGCGTTGTCCAGGAGGATGGTGTTGTCCTTGTTGGTGCGGTAGTTCCGGGCAAACCAAATTTTATAGATACCGTTGTCCAGGACGACGATCCCGTCAGCTGGAAGCACCTTACGCACATCACCCACCACGCGCTGGGGCAATATGGGGTATCGGGTGGAGTCGGCGTCCATATCGATGTGCTTGAGGACCTCCTGACGAATCTTCATAAAGTAGGAAAAATCATGATGTTCTGAAGGGACAAGTTTTTCGGCAAGCCGGCGAAAGCTGTTGCCGATATCCCCCACCACATCGTGTTGAGGGAAGTAGACGGTGTCCACCTCTGCCGGGCTGTAGTTGACATGAATCACTCGCTTGCCCCCGTGCTTCATGAAGAAGGGGGGCTTTTCCACCACGTCATGACCGGCGTTGATCACAAGGTCGGCACGATCGATGGCACAATGCAGGTAGTCATTATCCGAAAGGGCCGCAGTCCCTATATATAAGGGGTGACTGCCCCCGATGACCCCTTTGCCCATCTGGGTGTTGAAAAAGGGGATGCCCGTCTTCTCCACAAAGGCTTTCAGAGGCTCGATCACCTGCTTGCGGTTTGCACCCGCCCCGATAAGCAGAAGGGGCGAGACAGCCTCTTCGATCATCGCCGCCGCTTTGGTCACAGACGACTCCGAAGCGCAGTTTAAGCACGGCTCCCTGCGTGGAATAAGGTGCCAGTTTTCTATCATCTCAGCGGCAATATCCTCGGGCAGTTCCAAGTGAACCGGGCCGGGCCGCTCCTCTTCAGCCAGCCGAAAGGCTTCCCGAACAAGGGCCGGCACGGAGTTTCCATGGACAACCTGACGGGTAAACTTGGTCAGGGGGCGCATCATGCTCACCACATCCACAATCTGAAAACGCCCCTGCTTGCTTCGGGTGATGGGTTTCTGGCCGGTGATCATCACCATGGGCATGGCACCCAGCTGGGCATACGCGGCACCAGTCACCAGGTTTGCTGCTCCCGGGCCAAGGGTGGCAAGGCACACCCCTGCCCTTCCGGTAAGACGGCCATAGGTGGCAGCCATGAAAGCGGCGGCCTGTTCATGGCGTGTCAACACCAGCTCGATGGTGGAGGTGCGAAGGGATTCCAGAAAATCAAGGTTCTCCTCGCCCGGCACGCCAAACACATGGCGTACCCCTTCTTCTTCAAGGGCTTTGACCAAAAGATCGGATGTTTTCACGGGGGTGTTGAAACGGGCCATGGACTCTCTCCTCAGGAAATCTGTCAGGGTTCCGGATCACAGGAAACGAAGACCTCTGCACCGGGCAGACGAGACAACCACGGATACACGCTGGGTGTCACAAGGGTAAGGGGAATAAGGGTGACGCAGGCCGGAAATGGATGACAGCATTGAACGGATGGGAGAGAGGGGCACCTGGCTGCTGGAGAATGGGCTGGTCGATCCACCCGGCGGTGGGCTCGTGAAAAGCCATCATGAATGGCGGGATTCGTAAAGGGCCAACGGCAAAAGGACCCAGCCCACACGGAGGAAGGCGTGACTACTTTTTGCGACGCCCTTACGAACCAAATGCTTAAAATTACCATAGTTACCCTGCCGGAACAAGCGATGTTCCGGCAAGGTAAACCGTGGGGTTTACAAAGGAGAAATGAAGCCACCTGTAGATGGCTGACGTACGGTTTCTTACTGGGACAGTCCGTCCCAGTCGCGGGTAAACTCAATGAATGTGCTGAGAAGGGAGCTCATGAACTTATTCTTATGCCAGATGGTGTAGAACGAACGCGTAAACGAGTAGCCCTCCACAGGCAACCGGAACAGCAGCCCGTACTTCAACTCTTTCTGGACGCTGTACCGTGACAGACAGGAAACGGTGTCTTTATTGGAAAGGATGGACTTCACCGCACCGGTGTGGTCCAACTCCATATAGATATTCAACGACTTGCCCAAATCACCCAGATGGTTCATGAATGTCTCGCGGGTACCGGAGCCCTTTTCACGCAACACCCAGCGTCTGCTGAGAAGCTCTTCCATACGGTAGGGCTCTTTACGAACCAGGGACGCATCGCCGGTCACAATGTAAAGCTCATCTTTGCCCAGAACTTCATTTTCAATGTCGAGGCCGTCATACTCCCCTTCAATGAACCCCATGTCCACACGGCCGCTTTCAATCAGGGAGGCAACCTCATGGGTGTTGCCCGTCTCCATCTTGAAACTCACCCCGTCATGGGACTGCATGAAGCTGTAGAAAATTTTCGGAATGATGTAGTTGGCAATGGAGGAGCTGACCCCCACACGGATCTCGCCATGGAGATGTTCATCCCGGAAAATAGACTCCGCCTCTTTCAGGCCGAGAACCAGGTGCTCCACTCGCGTCAGGAAATGCCGACCGTTTTCGTTCAGCACGATCTTTTTGTTGATCCGGTCAAAGAGCCGGGTCTCCAGAATCTCCTCCAGAGACTTGATGGCCATGGATACGGCCGACTGAGTCAGCCCTACCTCTTTGCCCACTTCACCGATGTGAGGTTTTTTAGACAGAGCCAGAAACAGCTCCAGTTGCCTTAATGTCATGCGCATCTGCATGGTAACGTTATCTCCTTCTATAAAACCGGCTCGATAAAACCGGTATTTTTCCGTCCCCCCCGGTGCCGGCAAAAACATACCGCCAACCAACACCTTGAATTTTATATCAATAGAACACGAAAATCAAATATTTTTATGAGCTTTTTAAATACAATGAATTTGACTTATCACAGCCCAACCCATAAAACAAGCGCATCTCCTTCACGGAGTGGAGCACACAAAAAGCAGTCTGTATCTCCTATGCACCGGGCGGCGCGACACGTGCACGGTCCACACCGCCCGGTGCACAATACAAACTGTTTGAAGCTCCAGCTCCTTCCAGGAAACTGACCTCGGCCTGAGACCTCGCGTCAAAGACCCCGGAACACTTTTTCAGACCTTCTTCGACAAGCTGAGAAGCGATGCCCAACCCTGCGCCAAAACAGGTACAGGAGAGCTGCCTCCTCACTTCCGAGATCGACTGACACACGAATCGTCCATGATTTTGGCCCGTCATGCGGGCTGTCCAAAGCAGAATTTCAGGAGCTGTAACCGATGTTTTTTCCAGCAGAAAGTCGCAAAGAGGCCATGAACGGACTCCTTTTCGTCACCCTTTTCGCCGTAACAGCTATCTACTGTTCAGAGTTTCCCCCAATCAAAAGAATGGGGGTCAGCCCCCTTATTATCGGGATCGTTCTTGGAATGATCTACGGCAACACCCTTCGCATGGCTCTGCCCGCGCGCTGGGTCCCCGGCATTGTCTTTGCCACACGCACCCTTTTAAAGCTCGGCGTGATCCTTTACGGATTCCGTCTCACCTTTCAGGATATTGCCGCCGTGGGCACCGCTGGATTTGCCATCAGTATCACAATGGCCACCACCACCTTCTTATTAGGGAGCTTCCTCGGCGTGAAGTTCTTTAAACTCGATTACGAGACCGCCATCCTTACCTCCATAGGCAGTTCCATCTGTGGAGCGGCGGCGGTCCTTGCCACAGAGCCGGTGCTGAAATCAGATGCCCACAAAAGTGCCATGGCAGTCTCCACTGTGGTTCTCTTCGGCACGCTGAGCATGTTCCTCTATCCGATCCTTTACAGATCAGGCCTGTTTGCCGTGGATGCAAACACCTTCGGCATGTACATCGGGGGAACCATTCATGAGGTGGCTCACGCCGTGGCCGCAGGAAACGCGATCTCTCCGGATGCTGCATCCTCTGCCATCATCGTGAAAATGATCCGCGTCATGCTCATCGCTCCCTTCCTTATCGGCATCAGCATCTGGCTGGGACGCCGGAAAGGTGCGGTCAGCGGAAAACGAGGCAAAATTACCATTCCATGGTTTGCCGTTCTCTTCATCGTCGTGGCCGGTATCAACTCCCTGAATGTTATCCCCACCCCTGTGGTGGACTTCTGGAACAAACTGGACCTGTTCATCCTCACCATGGCCATGTGCGCCCTGGGCATTGAGACCAACTTCAACCGAATCAAAGGGGTAGGCATGAAGCCGGTATGGCTGGCCCTCATCCTCTTCGGATGGCTCACAGTGGGAGGCTACGGCGTGACCCGACTCATGTCCGCCCTCTTTGTCTGATAAGCCACAAATGGTCAACGCCGATCGTTGCGAACACCCAACACGCAAACGGCTCTGACTCCCGATGCAAATGCCGGCGGGCTGTGCGATGGACGCCATCCACCATCGCACAGCCCATCCGCACACATCGCCCCCCCTTCACAACAGCCCTACCCCTTGAAGCCTTTCCCCTTGGTGCAGCCTCGCGTTTCAACCGGATGAACGGCCCAGGGCACATCGAGTCATTTTTCCCCCTGAAGGCACATTCTGGCAATCAACAATTTATGTATCCCATATTTAATCAGAATGTTGCGGAACTTTAATCAATTCAACTGATAGGTATGTTAAATATGTTGAATTTGACTTGTTTCAGAATCTCTTATATTTCATACATCAAGGTGCTGCACGGTATTCGATGAAGTTGTTCGTCCCTCCTTCATCTCCTTCAAGCCGGGCTTTACCTGAAACATCCTCGATCCCCATCCGCGTTGGGGAATCGTGGGGGAAACACATAAGATGATGATTTTAACGTAAGACCTCCCTGAAAATCATCACTGTTTAAAAAAGGCCCGGATCCAACTTCCCAACTTCCCAACTTCCTCCTACGGGCCTTCCTCCCCCTCTCTTTTCAGGGTCATTTTCATCCACACAACGTCCCTTATTTTGTCCTTTTTAATCCCGACCAACCAGAGCTGCAGTCCTCCCAGAATGACAGCCCTGGACGCAAAGGCTTAAAAAAGTGTGGGTGAAAATACCCCCTTTCTGGGGAAAAAAGCACCTTGCCTACCTGCTCCAATGGTTTCTCAGCCATCACACCATGTCAAAAAACAATTTACATAACGATTCAGGCCACCTCCGGCGGGCCGCTTTTTAAAATCACCCCAGAAAACGTTCCGGTTGCCGCTTCCTTTTCTCTCAGCCAGCAGGGGCAAGGGGAACCACAGACTCGTTAAGCCAAAACTGTATGGATTGCGGACATCAGCGATGCCATCGAAATTGGGCTCAAAGCCTGTTTAGCTAACGTTTCAAAGGCTTGGCCCCCGGCAGGGCCACCGAAAGCAATGCTGAGCTGAACAGTTCAGGGAACCCCTCAATTTAATACAGCCATTCTCCCATTGTCAAACCGGAGACCAACACCGGTATCGCACTCGCCATCTGGTTTCGAGGCACCCTGCCTCACCTCCGGAGGCATGCATTCAGTGCGGACAAAAAAACCGCCACTCTTTTTAATATGGAAAGAGTGGCGGTTGATCGAGTCAATAATGGGAATGTTGTTACCCTCCCCCCCGGGGTCAGACTATCAGGGCCTGGATCCTCTGCATGTAGTCGTTGAGGTTTGCAGCATACTCTGGAGATCCCTCCACGGTCACCATCTGGCGCCCCAAAGCCTCCACGAACTCCACGTCGCCCAAAAGAACCGGCAAGGCCCCTTCGATGCCGTTAAAACAGATATGAACAAAGGGTCGCCTGCGGGTATAAATGCCGCGTCCGGCTTTTGTCTTGCCCGCTTTCACCCGAACATAGGCGGCAATCTCTTCGCCGTCCACGGACATCTGATAGATGCGATCGGGCTGCTTTCCTGTCCATTTTGACATCTCGGGGTCCCCGCCCTTGTTGTACTGGCTCAGCGCGGTGGTGATCATATAAACAATCATCTTCACCTTCAGGCGCTGCTTGTCCTCCTGCTTGGGTCGGGCATCAGGCATGAGAATCTTCATGGCCAGGAGCAGGGAGACGACCTTGATGATAAGACCGGGCCGTTTCCAGCCCCTGATTCCCGGGATCACGGGTTTACCGGCCATAAAGGCATTGAACTTTTCCGCGGTCTTGAAGGAGAAGACCACGTCAGGAGCACCCTCCATGGTGGCGTCCACGGAAAGCTCACCCTCTTCAAACACCACGTCGGTTCCCAGAGGTTCCGCTTCACCGGTCACGGAAAAACGCACCCGGGCCGAGACCCCTTCAAAGCGCTTCCCCATTTTCGGGTCATCGGTCACCACCACCTTCATGACGGGAAACAGGGCCTTCAACAAGATGCGCGTCGCAAGAAGCGTTCTGTTTTCTCCCATATCACACCTCGTCTTCCCAATCTTCGTCCTCTTCAAAATCCCGGCCCATCACTTCCCGCACCTTTTCGATGATGCCGTTGGTGTCGAGTTTGTAATGAGCGTAAAGGTCTTCGGGATACCCCACCAATGAGAACGCGTCCGGCAATCCCACTTTTTCGAAAGCACACCCCTTTCCGCTTTCGGCAATGACGTCGGCCACTGCGCTTCCCAGGCCGCCATAGATATTGTGCTCTTCAAAGGTAATGACACGGCGGGTCTCAAGAACCGCCTTCAAAACAGCCTCTTCATCCAGGGGTTTGATGGTGTGCAGGTTCAGAACGCGCACACTCAAGCCATCCTCTTCCTTCAGGACCTTGGCTGCCTCCGCCGCCTGAAGCACGGTCACCCCACAGCAGATAAGGGTGATATCTGTGCCCTCGCTCACGGTGACTGCTTTGCCGATTTGAAAGCCATAGTCTTCCGTGTCGTACCAGGTTGGTTCAAACCCCCGCCCCACACGGATATAGACCGGCCCATCCCAATCCACACAGGCACGAACCGCGTTGGCCGTTTCAATGCCGTCGGCCGGGATGATGACAGTCATGTTGGGAAACGAGCGCATGATGGCCACGTCTTCCTGGGCGTTGTGGGTGCTGCCCGCCGTGCCAAAGGAGATGCCGCCGTGGGTGGCGATGATTTTGCAGTTGAGGTTCTGATAGCAGATATCGGTTCGCACCTGCTCGCACGCGCGCATGGAGGCAAAGGCCGCCATGGTGGAGACAAAGGGCGTCATTCCCGAGAGAGCCATGCCGGCAGCCACGCCGAAGAGGTTCTGCTCAGCAATCCCGACGTTAAAAAAACGCTCCGGAAACTTGTCACCGAAAAGCCCGATCTTGGTGGATTTGGCCAGGTCTGCGGTAAGCCCCACCACGTCTTTGCGCTCATCCCCTATCTCACACAGCACATGGCCGTAGATCTCTGCCTGGCTCATGGAGTTGGCGTCGTAGACGGTCCAGGTTGTTCCTGTTACTTCACTCATCGTGCCCTCCTTTATGCCTTGCCATACATGCGATCCACAGACTCCCGGGCCTTACCCGCCAGGGTGGAATCGATGCTGCCATAGTGCCATTTCACGTTGCCTTCCATGTAATCGATGCCGCGCCCTTTTTTCGTATGGGCGATGATCACACAGGGTCCATCCGCAGCCAGTGAGGTATCGATGGCCTCGGCCAGATCGGCAAAATTGTGGCCGTCCACCTCCAGAACCTTAAACCCGAAGGCTCGCCATTTATCACTGAAGGGCTCCAGCTCCATCACCTCTTCCGTGGCTCCGTCGATCATGTACCCATTTCGGTCCACGATGGTAACAAGGTTCGTCAGCCCGAAATGGGACGCCGACATGGCTGCTTCCCACACGGTTCCCTCGTTGCACTCCCCGTCGCCCAGGATGCAGTAAGTCTTCCACGCCTTGTTCTGGGTCCGGGCCCCAAGGGCCAACCCGACAGCCATGGGGAGACCGTGCCCCAAAGATCCGGTGGAGACATCCACACCCGTCACCTTGGCCGCATCCAGGTGCATGCCAAAAGGGGACCCAAACTGGTTGAATGTTTTCAGATCGTCAAAATCAAAGTAGCCCCTGCGCGCCAAAACCGGGGCAAACCCCACGCCACCGTGGCCCTTGCTCACCACCACCCGGTCCCGGTCATCCATCTCCGGTTGGGCAGAGTCGATGTTCAGGTATTTGAAATAGAGGAGCACCAGAATGTCCAGCATGCTGAGTCCTCCGCCGATATGGGCACCACCGGCCCACACGGTCACGTTGATAATGTCGTGTCTGAGCTGCCAGGCCTGCTCTTCCAGCTCTTTGATTTCCGCGTCGGTCAATGCCATGGGTTCTCTCCTTTGGTTGAGAAAAATTTCAAGACAATCAAAAAAACTGCCTCCGGCAGCCAGGGGCTGAGCCCCTGGACCCCAGGTTCGCGAATGTTCCGAACCCTCGTGCCTCGGGTGCGTCGCATTCGCTGACGGGCTTCGCCCGTGATAAAATCTGATGTAATCCCAAACGTTGTAATAAGCTCCGACAGAGTCTCGGTGCCGTATCCAAACCCCTTCCGAGGCTTGTGGTAGCATTTTAAAAACTCTCCGGCTTTGGAGGCGGGCGAAGCCCGCGGCAAACGCCGTTGCGATTTGTCCCGAGGAACGAGGGGCAAAGCGCAACGGCAATAAGGTTTCCAGGTGCCCCCACCTGGCCGCCGGAGGCACGCTTTTTTGCCCTTCATCCGTGCCCTGTAAGCTCCACTCCACTCACGATGCCAGTCGCCCCTGTTCCGTGGCCTCTTTGATGACCTGGAACGACTCGTCGCAAATGTCGAGGGTGCGGGCCACCACCTCATCGTCATGGGCCATGGAGATAAACCAGTTGTGGTGGGAGGCAAAAAAGGCCCCGCGTTTCGTGCATTCTGCGCACCACGCCTGGTGGAGCATCCCGCTTGGATCGTCGGTGAGGCGCACATTGGGCATGGAAGCCTCGCCGGTCACCTTGAGG
>Ga0070728_10005365_pt1 | contig 12696 bp, 9 predicted proteins | sample tdDd471_FD_66723 | JGI IMG/M metagenome (GOLD analysis project Ga0070728, IMG submission 66723) | Marine sediment microbial communities from the Atlantic coast under amendment with organic carbon and nitrate - tdDd47.1 | ecosystem: Environmental > Aquatic > Marine > Coastal > Sediment | place...
GTTCAAGCCGGAGAAAGCAGAAGAATTCGGCATGTATCTTGATAACAGCTGGTACAAGCTCACTCTGCACAGCGAATATGTTCCGGCTAATGACCCTGTTGCCAGCCTCGATGTCAGCCTGCTCCAAAACAATCTGATTGAACCACTGCTAGGCGTCGCTGATCCGCGTACCGATGAACGCATTGATTTTGTCGGTGGTATTCGTGGCCTCGGTGAGTTGGAAAAACGCGTTAACAGTGGTGAGATGGCCATTGCCTTCGCACTGCATGCCACCAGCATGGAAGCATTGATGGCTGTAGCCGATGCCAATGAAGTTATGCCACCCAAATCGACCTGGTTCGAGCCTAAGCTGGCTGATGGCTTGATATCCCACGTTCTCGACTGAGAACTGACGGAGCCCGTGATATGAGCGATGAAAAGGTACAACTGCCAAAAGGCTGGGTCGAAGGACTCGTACCGACGCTGAATCACAGCGGCTTCATGTTTGAAGTTCTTGATGAGTACGCTGACGACTTCATTCTGTTCAGCGGCGCCACAACAGATGAGGTGCTTGAGATTGGCTGCGCCTATGGTGTCGCCACAATTGCTGCGCTGAATGCCGGCGGGCGCGTTCGAGCCACCGATATCGACCAGCGCCATCTCGATATTTTACGGGAGCGCGTACCGGAAGAATTACAGGCCAACCTCACGACCGAGGTGCAATCTTTACCGAAACTCGATCTTCCCGAAAACGAATTTGCTGCAATTCTATGTTCACGGGTGCTGCATTTTCTTAGCGGTGATGATATCGATGCCTCGGTTAAAGCCATGTTTAAGTGCCTGCAACCGGGCGGCAGCTTGTATATCGTAGCTGACAGCGCGTATGGCGTATGGCGCAAGTTCATTCCGGTCTGGAAAGCGAATGTCGCGGCGGGCAAACGTTGGCCGGGGTACATGGAGCCTGCGCTCGACTATTTACCTTACGAGGTTAAAGGCGAGCAAACCGGTCCGGATTTTATGAACTTACTGAGTCCTGAGCTACTTGAACGAACCTGCACAGAAGCGGGTTTTGAGGTTAAGAGAACCAGCTGGATATCCCGCGACGACTTCAAGAAGGAAGGCAGCATGGATGGCCGGGAAAATTGCGGCATACTGGCAATCAAACCACGCTATTAGACTTATCCATTACGAACACAGGGAACCGCCGTGATTAAAGGCTTTCACCACGCTGCACTCTCTACACCCGATCTACAACGTTGTCTGGATTTTTATTTAAACGTCGTCGGCGCCGAGATCGCCTGGGAATTCGGCTGGCCCGAAGGTACACCCGAAGCCGATGCTGTTGTTGGTCTGAAAAATTCAGCAGCCAAGGCCGCCATGCTAAAACTTGGCGGCTCCTTTCTGGAGGTTTTTGAATTCACCTCGCCCGCGGCAAAAGAACAGACTAACCGCCCGGTCTGCGACCACGGCATTACACACATAGCGCTTGAAGTCACCGACATTCACGGCGAGTACCAGCGCATGAAAGCTGCCGGCATGGAATTCAATACAGAACCACAAGCGCAGGAGTCAGGCTTTATGGTCTACGGTCGTGACCCCGACGGCAATGTGGTCGAATTGATTGAATACACTTGAGACCACAGTTAAATTAAGCGTATCCAGTCCCTGTAGCAAAAATCTTTGACCATGAATAAAACCGTTGTAGCCGGCGGCGCCGGCTTTATTGGCGCACACCTTTGCGAATACCTTATCGGGCAAGGTCGAAAGGTTTTATGTATCGACAATCTCTCTTCCGGTGACTTAAATTTCATTAGTCACCTGATCAATCACCCGAACTTTAGCTTCGTGCAGCACAACATCGTAGAGCCGTTAGATTCCATAACAGCAGAAATACAGATCGATGAAATCTACAACCTCGCCTGCCCGGCATCACCACCGCATTATCAAGCAGACCCTATTGGCACAACACTGACTTGCGTGGTGGGTAGCGTCAATTTGCTTGAACTAGCCAAACAACATAAAGCGCGGATTCTGCTGGCCTCCACCAGTGAGGTCTACGGCGACCCATTAAAAAACCCGCAGCACGAAACCGACCGGGGCAACGTTAACCCGAATGGCGTTCGCGCTTGTTACGACGAGGGTAAGCGCTGCGCCGAATCATTATTCTTTGACTATCAGCGCGTTCACGGGGTCAGCATAGCGGTAGCGAGACTATTCAATACTTACGGCCCGAGCATGCTCGCCGACGACGGGCGTTTGATTCCCAACCTGATTAACCAGCAGTTACAAGACAAGCCTATGACGGTCTATGGCGATGGCAAGCAAACCCGCGCGTTCTGTTACATCGATGACACGCTGTCAGGTCTTGTAAAGCTCATGGCCTCGACCCATGCCGGACCCGTCAACATCGGCAACCCGGTAGAACATACCGTTCTGGAAATCGCCGAACTCATTAGTGCACTTCTCGACCAGCCTGCAACCCTTGAGCACCTGCCGCTTCCGGCCGATGACCCGAGACAGCGTCTGCCCGATATCACGCGGGCAAAGAAATGGCTTAGCTGGGAACCCCAAACCAATATCGTTGACGGACTGCAGGCCACCATCTCTTATTTCTCGGAACAGCAAAAGCTCAACAGCGTTTCAGGAGAAGTTGCGTGAAAGCCTCCATCGTCATCACCAACTACAATTACGCGCGCTTTTTACCGGAATGCATTGAGTCCTGTCTTAATCAAACTCATCAAGACATAGAGATTATCGTGGTCAATGACGGATCTACTGATGATTCAAAGTCCGTCATTGAAAGCTACGCACAGCAACACAGCAATATTATCGGCGTTTTTCAGAGCAACATGGGGCATACGGTTGCCATGAACAGCGGCGTCGCCAAGAGTAGCGGTGATGTCATTTTCTTTCTCGACGCGGACGACTATTACCGGCCTAACTACATCTCTGAAGCCCTTAAGGTGTACGAAGGTCATCGCGAGTGTGACTTTCTAACTTGTGCGCTACGGGAATTCGGTGACCATGAAGAAGAGTTGCTGGAACCGTTTAAACAGCGGGTTACCGATATGGGGTACACCCGGATCATCACCTATTTGGAACAGCTTTTTATAGGAGGCCGGACGTCAACAAACTCCATCACGAGTAAGGCAGCCACACTGGTCTTCCCTATACAACATGCCGAAAATTACAGAACTTTTGCTGACTTCCCCCTCACTACCGGCAGCTCGTTGGCCGGTTGCAGAAAGTTCTTTCTGAATGAGGTCTTTGTTGAGTACCGGGTACACGGAAATAATATCTGGCGGACGTTCCAATACACAGCCGACCGGCGATATCTGGATGAACTCGAGTACCGGCTCATGTTTGCACGGCACAGCCTCGCAGACCCTACACTGCCGATGCTGGCCGAAAAACCTTTAAGAAAACTGCTGCTTGCCGAACTCCTTTCAGGCACCAAACATCCCAACGTTGTAAAACGCTACGCGGAAGCCATCATGCACCACAAACAGGACAGGCTTCTGAAACGGTATTGGACAGCAATCCAACTTAGAATCCGGCCCGAAGGATTCCTGAAAAACTTCGAGAAACGCTGGCTGAACTAGCACCGAAAATCGCCACTGCCCGCTACCCAAAACTGTGAAATCTGCGTTTCTACAGGCGTATCGTTCTGTATACTCATAGAGATGAATCTCCGCGAAGAAGTTGAAAATTTACTGCCGAACTGGCGCAGCTGGTACCCCAGCCTGTTCCACGCTGCAGAAGACCTGGGCATCATCCGTGCCAGGGTCTGTTCTCCGGATGATTTGAACCTGTCAAAACGGCATCAGTCAGTTGTCGATCACGCGAAAGCCGCACATCGTAGCCAATGGGGAGGCTCCGAGGAGTAACCCATGCTGTTCAATTCGCCGTTCTTCATTCTTGTTTTTCTACCGTTAACGCTGCTCGGCTTTTTCGCCGCCGCCAGATTTGCCAACAAAGAAGCTGCCATTACCTGGCTGGTTGTTGCTTCGGTATTTTTTTACGGGTGGTGGAATCCTGCCTATTTGGTCCTGATCAGTGCGTCGATAGCTGTTAATTACAGCCTCGGCTTCTACATTCCGAAGCTGCAACACTTAACAGCTCGCAGAGGTTTGCTATTAACCGGAATCGTTTTTAATTTAGGGCTACTCGGCTACTTCAAGTACGCCAACTTCTTTGTTGATTCAGTCAACACTCTCAGCGGAAGCGATTTGCATCTGGCTCCCATCATTTTGCCGCTAGCCATATCATTTTTTACTTTCCAGCAGATTGCCTACCTTGTGGATAGTTATCAGGATGCAGCGCACGAATACAATTTCCTGCACTATTGCCTGTTCGTAACCTTCTTCCCCCAGCTCATAGCCGGCCCCATCGTCCATCACAAAGAGATGTTGCCGCAGTTCGAGCAAAAGAAAACTTTCAGCCCCAGCCTCGAGAACTTTACCGTGGGGCTAACGATTTTCATCCTCGGGCTCAGCAAAAAGGTACTCATTGCCGACAGTCTTGCCGGATACGCGACACCGGTCTTTACTGCTGCCGATGCCGGCGTCGCGATGACGTTCTTTGAAGCCTGGGGTGGTGCACTTGCCTACACCTTCCAGTTGTATTTCGATTTCTCCGGCTACTCAGACATGGCGATTGGTCTGGCACGTTTGTTCGGCATAAGACTGCCGCTGAATTTTCATTCCCCCTACAAAGCTTTAAGCATTATTGATTTCTGGCGACGCTGGCACATGACCCTGTCGCGCTTCCTGCGGGATTACATCTACATCCCCTTGGGTGGCAGCCGCAAAGGCTCTGCCCGCCGCTACACCAACCTGCTTATCACGATGCTTCTAGGCGGGCTCTGGCATGGTGCCGGCTGGACATTTGTTATATGGGGTGGTGTGCACGGAGCCTATCTGGTGGTGAATCATTTCTGGCGCAAAATCTATTCCGCCATGAACTTCCCCCTCGGGCGCAACACGCTGTATGGCGCCATTGCGTCATGGGCGGTCACGTTTGTATCGGTGGTAGTTGCCTGGGTATTTTTCCGGGCCGAATCACTTGAAGGTGCACAGAATGTACTGATGGGCATGGCCGGCTTTAATGGCGCTCTGCTACCGCTAACCTGGGTACAGGCATCCGGTGGACTACTTGCTGCCTTTGGCATTGAAGGCAGCAATGCGCCCATGTTGTTTAACGGCCTGCCGCAAATGCTATGGATTGGGGCAGGAGCCTTTATCGCACTGCTGCTGCCGAACGTACAGCAACTCATGCGGAACTTTAAACCTGCATTCGACATCTATCCTCACGATGCAAATACCCGCGTCGTTGACATCGTTTGGAAACCCAATGTGGCCTGGAGTATCGGTATCAGTATTCTGGGATTGATCACATTTGGCTATCTGGCCCGCGTTAGTGAATTTTTGTACTTTCAGTTTTAGTTATGCATGCACGTTATCTAAAAATACTGACTGCCTTCTTTGCGATATTTACCGTAGGCCTTTGCGGGTTCAACTGGTTCATTGATCCCCTCGGCTTCTATAAGCCGCCTGAAGTATTCGGCGTCAACTTCATAAAAGACCAAATGTGGAAACATGACCGGGCCATCAAGGCCTGGGGTATCAAATCCATGGAACCTGACGGTCTCGTTTTAGGCACGTCCCGTTCCGCAGTCGGCATCACGACAGACCACCCCGGGTGGGAAGCAGAAGCGGTATATAACTCGTCGCTTACCGCATCGACCATGTTTGAACTGTATCGCTACCTGCAGCACGCCTATGCCTTTAACGACGTCAAGGAAGTGGTGTTCGGGCTGGACTTTATGGCCTTCAACCCGGCCCGTGCAAACCCGGTTAGTTTTGATGAGTCGCTGCTTAAAGTTGACGTCAACGGCAATCGCGCTCCCGGTTATCCGCTGCTGTCCGAGTACCGGAACCTCATGTCGATCCCGATGGCCAAAGTCTCACTGGATAGCCTCAGAGACAACCGTTTGCCTAAGAATGCTGACAAGGATAATTCCAACTACCTGCCTAACTTCAGCTCACTTGGCGTCATGCAGCCCGACTACTTTCCACGCTCCCGTTGGATGACTCACAGAGCCGAAGCCCTGAGCGCCATCACGTCGCTCATCGATATATGGTGGGCACCGGTTGATGACTTCACACTAGGAAGAAAAGGTCAGGAAAGCAAAGCTTTGCACTGGTATCGCAAGATACTGAGGCTGGCGTATGAGAACAACACTCAGGTCTACCTGTATTTCACCCCTGCACATGCGTATGTCTACGAAACCATGGCAGCTGCGGGTCTATGGAGCACCTGGGAAGACTGGAAGATCATGATGATCCGGATTAACGACGAGGAAGCTGCAAGGGCAGGCAAGTCGCCGTTCAGCGTGCATGATTTCTCCGGATACAACGCCATCACTACTGAAGTCATGCCGGAGCTGGTAGGCCCCGCCAATGCCGCTGTGCATTACTGGGATATATTGCACTTTAAGGCATCAGTGGGAGACAAAGTGCAGGACGTATTGTTTGGTCTGGCAGAACCCGGTGAGTACTTCGGCATACCGGTTAACGCAGACAATATCGAAAAACACCTCCGCGGCATACGCGAGTCAAGAACACGGTATCAACTGAACAACACTGAAGAAGTAGCCGCTCTGGAAGCCCAGCTCGCAGCCAGCATGGCGGAGCAGCCCCAGTAGTCACTGCGGACACACCAATCCAGTCTCATAAAAAAAGCCGGATCATTTGATCCGGCTTTTTTTATTTCTAACTCAATACCCTGAGGACGGATGATTGAGTGGCAGGCGACGCAAAGGCCCTTCCGACAGAAAACTTAGAGCAATCTGAGTGGATGGGATACAAGGCAAAAAGCCTCCGAAAATGCGCAGCGTACATCGTAGTACGTGAGCAATTTTCGGAGGCTTTTAAACGCAGTAGACCGCCGCTCAGGTTGTTCTAAGCTACCTTGACGTCGGGAATGTTGAACAAAGACTTCCACTCTTTGGCGATAAGCAAGTCCATCAACTCAGACTCTTTGCCATCCTGCTTGCGTTCCATCTCGTTCATAATGGTAGCCAGCGCTTCGTCAACCTGAGGACCAAACAAGCTTCTCAGATACTCTAGCGGTACACGGGGTTCTTCTTCGTCCAGCGTGCCGTCTTCGTTAAAGCGAGGCGGCAAAATCGGCGGCACGTAATAGATATTCGGCTCGGTGCCAAACTCCGGGTGTAGTGGCAGCGCCACTTTCCACTGATTAACCAGCTTGTCGATCGGGCCGTTCTCATCTTCAACAAAGCCGACGAAACGTAACCGCCCCGGACACTGACGGGCACAAGCCGGCGCCACACCTTCTTCCAAACGCGGGAAGCAGAATATGCACTTCTGACTCTTGCCTGTTACGTAGTTGAAGTAGACCTTGTCATACGGACAAGCCTTATTACATTCACGGAAGCCCTGACACTTGTCCTGATCAACCAACACAATGCCGTCCTGCTCACGCTTATAAATAGCACGTACCGGACAAGCCTCTAAGCACGCAGGCTTAGTGCAGTGGTTGCACAAACGCGGCAGATAGAAGTGATAGTTATTGGGATAGTCGCCGGAACTGGTGTCTTCGTCCCAGTTAGCGCCTTTACCCATCGGCTTCTCTTGTTTCAGGATACTTTCAGTACCCTTGAAATAGACCTCTTCAAAGTTCAGATCAATTTCTTCACCGTGGTCTTCTTTCTGAGGCAGAACACCGGGCTTCAGTGCAGTGCCGTCTTCATTCCAGCCACCGCCACCTTCTTCCCAATAACGCGGATAACCCGGGCCGGGCTTTGTTTCCACGTTGTTCCACAACATGTATTCCTGACCGGGTTCATCCGTCCACAGCGACTTACACGCTGCTGTACATGCCTGACAGCCAATACATTTGTTCAGGTCTATGACCATCGCTACCTGTCGTTGGGTCATCTTTTTTCTTCCTTATACGAGTCGGGAGCTAACCGCACTCAACATTTCAAAATAATTATAAAACTTACGATGCTTCCGCATGCAGGGGCTCGGCATCAGTCTTCTCAAAATCACAGGTGTAATCATGATGGGTCTGATTCGGCACTACATCAGGAGCCTTATAACTCAATTGGCCGTAACCGCCGACCATCTGCACAGGCTTCAACAGCCCGCCTGTAGGGATCACGGCATTAAAATTCTGCCGGTCACGGAACATCATCGGATCCCAACCGTGATACATAAACAATTGCCCCGGCTGCATGCTGGAGCTCACGTGCGACAAAGCGATAAACGAACCAAAGTCGTTAAAGATACGAATGTGATCGCCATCTTCTACGCCACGTGCTTTTGCATCATCGGGATTGATGTACACATCAGGCTCACCACGCTGCAAACTGACAAGCAACGAATCGTCGCGCCATAAACTATGAATACCGTGACGCGCATGCCCCATAGTCAGACGCAGCTCATACCCTTTACTCGACAACGGCGCTTTAGCTGTTGGCAAGACCTCGCCTTCTGACATAAAGGTGGCCTGATCAAGGTAATACTGCTGACGGCCGGTCAGTGTTTTATAAGGTTTCTTGTCGCGGGTACTGGCCAGCGTACGGTAATCGAAAGGTGAAGCCGCACCAAACTGAGTCTCGGTACTGTCTTCAGGACGAATAAAGCCACGATTAGAGAACTCTTCCCAGGTCATGTCTTTCGGCATGCCATAAGAGTTCTGCAACAGATACTGAACCACATCCTTATCTTCTTTCAACGTGCCACCCAGCGTGTACTGCTCAAGCAGCTTGCTGTAGTCACGCGGCATCGGCGTACCGTAGTAGTTATCCGGAACTGCTTCTATGCCCCTTTCAACTACGATTTCTGCAATGCGCTGGGACATCATCTTCATGATCGTCCAATCGTCTATCGACTCTCCCACAGGCGGCACGGCCCGGGTCAATGACTGCATGTAAGGGGTGCGCCCTTCTGCTGTCAGATCATTGCGCTCATACATATGCGCAACCGGCAAAACGTAATCGGAGTACATGGCCGTGACACTCATGTCGGGTGTCATGGCAACCATCGTCTCTACTTTCGACAACACCGTTTCTTTAAAGCGGTGACCGGAAGCACGCCAGTTGACCGGGTTATGCCCGGGCATAATCGCCATGCGCCATGGTTTGGCGTCATGTTTAGGCACCCAGTAATTCGCCAGTGCCTTTTGATACTGCTCATCAATCCCGCGGGCTACTTCAGCACCGTAGGCCTGCGTGTTTAATTCTTTACCTTTGCCGTGAGCGTAATCCCACACTGCAAGCGAGGCGATACGGATACGTGGACCGACACCGTCAAACACCAGCTTAAACATGCCGTCAGCTTTGGGCAGGTTAGTGGTTTGCATGCCGCCGCCTTCACGACCGGTATTACCGGTCAGCGCACACATCAGCAACCAGGCGCGGTTCACCAGATCACCGTGCAGCCATTTATTGGCGCGGTAGCCCGAGAAGATCATTCCCGGCGGCGAATTAGCAAACTTCAGAGCAACCTCACGAATCACATCGGCATTAAGACCGGTTTCTTCAGCCACTGCTTCAGGTGTGAAGTTAGCGGCATGCTTTCTGGCCAGTTCGTAAACCGTTGTGACTTCAACCGGACCTTCAGCCGTCTCTACTGTCCAGCTACCTTCAATGGCAGGCTGCAAATCACCCAGCTTGATGCTGGCTTCGGTAGGTGTGAACTGCGGATCATAAAATTCGTTGAACTCGGCATTCGTAGCCGGCGCCATAGCAACCGCATTAGTTGCTTCATCCCAGAAGTAGAAGCCGTGTTCACCCTCGCCCAGGTCTTCTGCGCGAAGGAATTTCTGATTATCTTTGCGCACCAAAAATGGCAGGTCGGTTTGTTCCTGCACATAGGCCTTGTCGATCGCCCCGCCTTCAAAAATGACGTTGACCATTGCCATCGCCAATGCCGAATCTGTACCCGGCTTAATATTCAGCCATTTCGATGCATGAATTGCAGATGCATTGAAGTCAGGTGAGATCACAATGACTTCGGTGCCGTTGTACTTGGCCTCCCAGAAGAAGTGCGCATCCGGAATACGGGTTGCTGCGGGATTACAGGCCCACACGAGACAAACCTTACTCTTATAGACGGCTGCCATATTGTCGCCGGGCAGCGGGTGGCCCAACGTCATCTGGGCACCCAGCGGCAAATCGCCAACGCCGGCAAATGTTTCGGGGATAACAAGCCCGGTCAGGTTGGCGAAGCGGAACAAGCCGGTAAAGGCTGTGCGCTTAAGGATCATCGCGGTGCCCATCGCCATCGTAATGGACTCGGGACCGTCTTCCATGGCGTAGTCGACGAACTTATTACAGATATCGTCGAGAGCATCATCCCAGCTAACGCGCTCCCACTGGCCTTCACCACGCTCACCGGTGCGCTTCATCGGATACAGAACGCGCTGCTTGCCGTACATGTGCTTATGCTGACGCAAGCCTTTCTGACAACCACGCGGGCCGTAATCAGGAGTATCGGTGCCGGAACTGCCGTACTCGCCCTGCTGCTCTTCACGCCAGACGATGCCGTTCTTTACATAGATATTGAAGGCACAATGACCGGTGCAATTCACACCACGGCTGCCGCGGACCACGCTATCCCAGGTCCACTTATTACGCATGATGTCTTCCCAGCGGCGATATCCGCCGGCTGAGTCAGCTAACGCATCTGACAACGCGCCGTATTTCAAACCCAGCGCTGCTGCGCCGGAACCGAATAAAAACTTACGCCGATTGGTGGTTATGCCCTGCATTGAACATCTTCTCCGGTATAGCCCGATGACCAACTCCAGACTATACCGAAGTTTGCCCGGTAGCTGTACGAATCAGGACGATTCTGAAGCGATATTACGATTCAGACTAATAAAGCCTAAATCACACCCATTTTTGTGAGGCGCTCAAGCAAATTTTCCTGACGCTGACGGAACCAGTCGCGGTCCGCCGGCGGCTGAGCCACTCCATCCTGCAATAAGCCATTACCCAAGCGACGCTCATGTGACGAATAGACCTTCGTATATATGTCACAAGGCTGGCGCGCCAACAGGTTAGCCATGCCTACACGGCGGCGCTGTTCACGCAGAGCATCAATATGCAGAACCGAATGAGCCAGCATGGATTCACCGGCCTGACTCACTGACGCCAGTGTTTTGGCGCGGTAGTCCACGACTTTAGACATGGCGCTGCAGGTGTATGCGGGAATGGGAATATCGTCAATAGACGAAGTATTCGCAGAAATAATATAGATCGCGTTTTCAATCGCTCGCGCTTTACGGCAAATTTCGCGATCGGTCTCATCGACACTACCCGGCTCACTGGTCGGGTGAATCAGAACTTCAGCACCCTGCAGTACGTTTGCACGCACCAGTTCAGGCCACATGATTTCCTCAGACGCGATACAACCTAAGTTACCGATTTCAGTCTTGGCAACCGGGAAAACACCTTCGAGACCATATATATCGAGGTACTTGTCCCACACATCATGCGGGGTAGTCTCGAAACTTGATGACAAACGGCGGTAACGCAAAATGACGTCGCCGTTGGGACCAATAATGAAACAGGTCTGGAAGTAATGCTCAGGGAAGTTCGGATCAACTTCGTATACGTTGCCGGCGAGGAAAATATTGTTTTTCTGCGCCAGTTCGCCAAGCTTTTCATACTCAACACAATCATAAGTAAGACACGCTTTTTCCTGCCACTCATGATGACCTTCACCCAGCGGGAACCCCGACAAGAAGTACTCAGGCAATACGATCAGGCGGACATCACTGCCATTATGGAACTTCACAAAGTTCACCATCGTATTTACATAGGCGGAAATGCGCTCAATGCTTTCCATACGGACTTTTGCAGCGCTTTCGGCGTCCTGGCATCTATTTACTGCTTTACAGGCAATATGCAGTGCACCGCCGGTATACGGCTTAATGCTGGGGTACTGGTCAGACATGGAATTCCTCAGAATGTAGCAATATTATTTTGATTGAAGTCTGACCCTGCAGCCTCCGGAGTTACAGCCTAGCTCTTCTATAAAACTGCCAGATGGTCAATTGGCGGGCATAATCCGGTCTGCAAACAGCGCTTGTTCGCAGACTGGTGCAAAAGCGTCCCCCAACAACGATAATCAACAATCATTCAGCGCAATAACTAAAGGGTCACCTGTGGCCGGATTTGATGACATCCCCCAGCAACTAAGCGAAAGACGGGACAACAACCTGTACCGGAGCCGCCGCAACATAGGCAGCCCACAGGGCCGGACTTTGCTGGTTGATGGCAAAGAGCTGCTTAATTTCTGCAGCAACGACTACCTGGGGCTTGCGGGTGACCCGCGTGTCAGCGAAGCACTGATAGCAGGCACACAACAATGGGGGGTTGGCAGTGGGGCATCGCATCTGGTGTGCGGCCATACCGATGCCCACCATCGTCTCGAACAAGAATTAGCCGAATTCACAAAACGCCCCAGGGCATTGCTCTTCTCCAGCGGGTATGCAGCCAATCTCGGCGTCATTAACGGACTGCTTTCTTCCGGCGATTACGTGATCGAAGATAAACTGAACCACGCCTCCCTGTTAGACGGTGCTTTGTTAAGCCGTGCTCACTTTAGCCGCTATCGCCACAAAGACTATCAGCACCTCACAGAGTTGCTGGAAAAAACCGGAGACTCGGACAACAGAAAA
>Ga0070728_10005367_pt1 | contig 12692 bp, 11 predicted proteins | sample tdDd471_FD_66723 | JGI IMG/M metagenome (GOLD analysis project Ga0070728, IMG submission 66723) | Marine sediment microbial communities from the Atlantic coast under amendment with organic carbon and nitrate - tdDd47.1 | ecosystem: Environmental > Aquatic > Marine > Coastal > Sediment | place...
ACATTGTCATCAGCTCTCGACCAGAAAAGCGTCATCAACCGGCAGTTGCATGGCGGTGACCAGATGATTGGTCTGCGCCGCCAGCCCGATGATCGTGAGAAGTTCGGCGTGCTGCTCGGGCGTCATCCCCTTGGCCTTGGCTGCGGCGGTGTGGGAATGCACGCAGTAGGTGCAGCCATTCGCGGTCGAGACCGCGACGTAAATCATTTCCTGAACCGCCGGGGGCAGGGCGGTGTCGCCGGTCATCACGGCCTTCAGGTTGTCCCATGTGCGCGCCAGCGCGACGGGGTCATTGGCCAGCCCGCGCCAGAAGTTGTTGATGAAGTCGGTCTTGCGCGTCGCGCGGATGTCGTCGAACACGGCCTTCACCGCCGGGATCGCCTCGGCCTCGGCATCGCTCAACAATTTTACTGTCGCCATGTCTTCCTCCTATGTTTCAGGCTTTCGCCCAGTCCCAGTAGAGCTGCCGCGCCTTGCGTGCCAACGGCCCAAAGGGCAGGTCGCGGCCATCGAACCCGATCACCGGCACCACTTTCGAGATGTTGCCGGTCGAGAAAACCTCGTCTGCCTCGCGGAAATCCTCGATGCTCAGCGTCACCTCGTGAACCGCCACGCCGGCGCCGCGCAGCAGCGCGATCACCCGTTGGCGGGTGATCCCGTTCAAGAAGGTGCCGTTGGGCAACGGCGTGAACACCTCTTCGCCGCGGGTCATGAACACGTTGGATGTGGCCAGTTCCGCGACATTGCCATTTGCATCGCAGCACAGCGCATTCTGATAGCCCTTGGCCTGCGCCTCGCGCACCATGCGGGCATTGTTGGCATAGAGACAGGCGGCCTTGGCGTTGACCGGCATCACCTCCATCGTCGGCCGCCGGAAACGGGTGGTGGTGATGGTGAACCCGGTCGGTTCCACCATCGGCATTTCCTCGAGGCACAGGGCAAAATCGGTGCTGTCGGGTTTCGGCGGCAGAATACCCGCGTCGCTTTCCTCGGCCCAGTACATCGGCCGGATATAGACATCGGTGCCGGGGGCGAAATTCTTCAGCCCTTCGAATGTCAGCGCCTCGATCTCTTTGGCCGACAGAGTCGGGGCGAGGCCGAGCGCGCGGGCACTGTCATTGATGCGCGCGCAGTGGCGGTCGAGATCAGGGGCCACGCCATCGAACAGGCGCGCGCCGTCGAACACCAGGCTGCCGAGCCAAGTCGCGTGCGAGTCCGCCCCGAGGATGCGGGTATCGCCCTGATGCCAGGCGCCGCGGTAATAGGTCCATATCGTCTTTGTCATTCGGTCTTCTCCTTCGGCACGTTCGGGGGCCGCTGTCCGGCTGCGCGGGTCAGTGAACGGCGGCGTACATTATTTTCTCTTCGGTGGCCTCGGCCGGCGACAGTTCTTCGACGATACGGCCCTGCCGACAGACCAGAATGCGGTCCGACAGGTTCATGATTTCGGGCAGATACGAGGAAATCATCACCACCGCGAGCCCGGCGTCGGCCAGGTCGTTGATGATCTGGTGAATCTCGGCAATCGCCGCCACGTCCACGCCCCGTGTCGGTTCGTCGAAAATCACGATGCGGGGCTTCTGGATCAACCCCTTGCCGATCACCACCTTCTGCTGGTTGCCGCCGGAAAGCTCGACCACCTGCGCCTCGGCGTTGATCGTGCGGATGTTCAGGCGGTCTGTCCATTCTGCCGCCAGGTCGCGGATGTCACTGTTGCGAATGACAAGGCCGTCTTCCTTGCCGGCGGCCAGAAGCCCGCCAAACATGTTCTCACCGATCGACATCGTCTCGAAGATTCCTTCGGACTTGCGGTCTTCGGAGACATAGGCGATGCCGTCACGCACAGCTTCGGCGGGGGTATAGTAGCGAACCGGCCGGTCATCGAGGGCGATGGTCCCGCCGCGCAGGAAGTCGCGTTTGTAGATGCCGGAGACGATCTTGAAGGTTTCCGTCCGTCCCGATCCGATCAGCCCGAACACCCCGGTGATCTGCCCTTCGAATACGGAAAACGCGGTGTTGCGCACCATTGCGCCCATCGAAATGTCCTGCACCGACAGGACCTTGCGGCCGGGTTTGCGCAGGCGCGTCTCGTCGTGGTGGCGATAGATTTCATCCGACAATGTGCGCCCGACCATCGCGGCGATGATCTTGTCGCGGTCAAACTCGGAGGTCGGGCCGGTGGCCACCCTTTCGCCGTCGCGCAGGATGGTGATGCGGTCGGAAATCAGCAACGCCTCTTCAAGCGCATGGGAGATGAACACGATCGAGACGCCCTCGGCCTTCAGCCGGCGCAACAGCGCGAAGAAATGGCGTTTTTCCTCGGGCGTGAGGGTGGCGGTGGGTTCATCGAAGATGATCACGCGTGCCTTGTGGTGCACCGCGCGCGCGATTTCGACCATCTGCCGCTTGGCCGCGCCAAGGGTTTCGACCATCGCGGCGGGATCGACGGGAAAGTTGAGCGACTGCAGGAATTGCTGCGCCGAGATATAGGTGCCGCGCAGCCGGTTCAGGAAGTTCTCGGACCCGAGATAGAGGTTTTGCGCCACCGTCATCGACGGCACAAGGCTGGTCTCCTGAAACACCATCGCAATGCCGGCCTGAAGCGCCGCGTGCGGGCTGGCGAACTGCACCTCTTTGCCCAGATAGGTCATCTTGCCCGAGGTCGGGGTGACGACACCCGCCATGACCTTGGTCAGCGTCGATTTCCCGGCGCCGTTCTCGCCAAGAAGGGCATGGATTTCACCCTCGGCGAGGTCGAAATCAACATCTTTCACCGCCGGAACGCTGCGGTAGGTCTTGGTGATCTGCTCCATCCGCACAACGGGGGTCATGCCATCTCCTCCGCCGCGAGAATGCAGTTGCCGCCGCGCGACGCGATGAGGGCGCGGCCGTTGTATTCGATTGCGCTGCAGGTGCCGTGCCGCTTGCCATTGGCGCGGCTGTGCAGGCTGAACGCCGGGGTCTTGTCCGGGGCAAGGCGCACCGCCAGCCCGCACGATCGGCTGGGCGACCAGGCCTTGTGAACGCCCATCGTGCGAATGCCGCCGCATTGCAACGGTTCCAGAAAACTCTGGCCCGAGGCAAGAGCCGGCGCGATCCAGAATTCACGCGGCACGCTGGCCATCATGTCGAAACGGTAATGGCTTTCCTGAAGGACCATTTCGATCAGCCGGTTGCGCGGTGCGAAAATCGACAGCCAGGCGCCGCCGTCGGCACAGGGCGCAAGCCGGGCGGGGTAGCCCGGCAAATGCCGCAGAACCGGCTTGACCGTGCCGCCCTCGACCCGGACCAGCCGGTGCCGCCAGCTTTCGCTGACCAGGCATCCTTTGGCGTCGGGCAGCAGGCCAAACGGCCATTCCAGGTTTTTCGCCATCACCTCGAAACCCGCGCCGGGCATCCGTCGCCAGACCGACCCGTCGGCGTTCTTCTCCATCAGATCGGCGACCCAGCCCGACACCGGGTGCCGGGAAGAGCCGTTGGCGAGCCACAGCGCACCATCGGGGCCATAGGCCAGCGCCGTGATGCAGGCCACCCCCTTGGGCAAGGGCACGGGTGTGCCGTTCTCGGTCAGGCTGCCGTCATCGAGCGCGACGGCGAGCGTACCATCCGGTCCGGCGGCCAGCGCGGCGATGGCGGCGGCAAAGCTTTCCAGATGTTGCGGATCGGCATCCTCGCGCAGTTCGACGAGATCGCTGCCGCTGGACGCCAGCAGCCGGTCGCCGACCCGGCACAGGTTGTCGGCGTCAGGCAGGTCGGCAAACACCGCAATCTCGTCCAGGGCGGAATTGGGACGAAATGCGCCATCCATCGGCGGGATGGTGATTGCGCGGCCGCGAAAGATGTCGAGGATCGGATCAAGGATCATTTCGCCGCCCCCCAATAGGCGTCGTTCGAGGTCCAGGTCTTGTCGGCTCCGTCGACCGTGAAGCGACCGATCCGGTTGTTCAGGATGCCTCCGATGAACAATTCACCCTTGTGCTCGCGCATCGAGGTGACCATCGGATGCGCCAAACCTGTCAGATCGCCCATGGTCTGAAGGATTTCGCCGTTGTCGTTGAACTTGACCACGCCGCCGGTGTTGATGTTGGGAAACAGCCAATCGTCCTGCGGCAGGCGGCGCGCCATGCGTTTGCGCATTGCCGGGTGACGCAGCGACAGATCGAACGACGGCGTGCGCATGCCCAGCCATGCCATCCAGTAGGTGCCATCGGATGCGCGGTTGATGTTGTCGGGATAGCCCGGCATATCGCGGATCACGCATTCGGCGGTGCCGGCCTTGGGGCCTTCCAGCCAGTAACGATGAATGCGGCAGGCCCAGCTTTCGCAGAAGAACAGAGATTTGTTGTCATGCGCCATCGTCACGCCGTTGGTGTAGCGATAGCCATCGAGCAGGGTCTTGGTGCTGCCGTCGGCGGGATCATAGACCAGCAGCCGCCCGGTGGCACGGTTCTCGATACTGTCGAGCGTCCATTCATGCGCGTCATAGCGTTTGGTCGAGTCGGTGAAATACACCTTGCCGTCAGGGGCGATATCCAGATCGTTGGGGTCGCGCAGGCGGGCGTCGTCGACGATGGATGTCAGCGAGCGTCGGGTTTCGGCCGACAACCGGGTGACAGTGCGGTCAGGTGCGATCTGGTAGAGACCCATTGCGCCGACGCAGGTGATCAGATTTCCGTCGCGGTCGAAGGCAAGCCCGAGGGGGAAGCCGCCGATATGGGCAAACACCTCGGACCGGGTGTAGTCGGGGGCGAAAAAGCGCACGATCTCGCCGTGGCGGGTGCCGCAATACAGGTGATCGTCCCGGTCAAGGATGACGTCCTCGGGGCCTTCCACCTCGCCCAGCCCGATATGCGCGGCGCTGGAAAGGTGGCTGTTGAGCGAGTACGGCGTGCCCGAGCCCGGCACCGCCGAGGGCGCCTCGCCCATGCGCAGATAGACCGGTGCGACATAGACCTCGTTCAGCACCTTGTGGCGGTTCTTGAGCCAGCGGATGTCGATGGTCACGGCGACGGCCAGCAGGATGCCCAGAACCATCTGGTTGGTTCCGGTGCCATAGCCGAGCCGGATCAGCCCGTTGGTCATCACCAGCACGATCACCGCGCCCATCATGCCCTTCACCACCGAGCCGCGCCCGCCGCCAAGGCTGTTGCCACCGACGACAGCCGCCGTAAGGGCGAGGATTTCGAGCCCATGCCCGGTGCCGGGCCCGGCGCCCGAAAGTCGTGTGGCGATCAGGAAACCGGCGGCCGCGGCGCACAGGCCGGAAAAGACGTAGGTCATGAACACGGTCAGGCGCACCCGGATGCCGGCATTGTGGGCCGAGCGGCGCGACCCGCCGACGGCCAGGACGTGCCAGCCGGGGCGTGAGCGGGTCAGGGCGATATGGGTGACGATGGCCAGAAGAATGGCCGACAACACCGGGACCGACAGGCCCAGCACGGTGCCGTCGCCGATGAAATCCCAGGTGTCGGATGACACCATCGACAGCTGGATCTTGGAACCGAATTTGACCACCAGGATATCATAGAGCGCCCGCCCGATGATGAAGGTCACAAGCGTGGTAATGAAGGCCCGCAATCGCAGAAACCCGATGAGATAGCCGTTGATCGCGCCGAATGTGGCACCTGTGGCCATCGAGGCGGCAAAGGCCAGCCAGACGGGTGTTTCAAAGATGAAGACCATCGACACGGCGGAAAACGCGGACAGCGCGAAGATCGAGCCGACCGCAAGGTCGATGCCGCCGCCCAGCATGACCACGGTCACGCCGGTCACGACCAGGCTGAATTCGCCCAGTTGACGGGTCGATTCCTGCAGCGAGTAGAGTTTGAAAAAGCCGGGGATTGCGCTGCCGAAACTGGCGACGACGATCACCAGTGCGATGAAAGGGATCGCGTTGTCGGTCCAGCGCTTGGTCAGGATTTCGCCGATGATGTGATCCGGCACAAGATTATAGCGCCACGCCTGCAACTGCTCGCGGAATGTCATCGGGGCTCCATCGGATATGGGAGGGAGGGGCAGAGGGGGAAACGGCCAGATCGGGTCTGGCCGTATCATGAGGCGTTCGGGTGCCCGGGATCAGTCCGCGTTCATCGCCTGCAGGGCCTTCAGATCCCAGCAGCTGTCGGGCTTGAGGTCGGCTTTGGTGGTCGCCTTGAGCAGAGTGTAGATGTAGGGCGAAGAGGTTCCCGGTTCTTGCCCGCTCTGCAGCAGGTACTTGATGATGGTGACCATGTTGTAGCTTTCCTGTGCCAGCTCGGTCATGACCACAGCGCCGTAGGTGCCGTTTTCGATCATGTCGCAATCGGCGGCTTTTTCACCGCCACCGGTGGTGACGAGGAACACCTGGTCCTGCATTCCCGCGTCGCGGATCGCGGCGGCGGCGCCGGTCGCGTCGCCATCCCAGAAGTCGATGATGGCGCAGATGTCGGGATGCTGTTGCAGCATGGTGGTGGTCACGTTGCGCGAGGTGGTCGCATCCCAGTTGGAATCCGGTTTGGCCACGATTTCGAAGCCGGGGTTCTTGGCCATCACATCCATGATGCCGGCATATTGGAACAGGCTGGTGGCGTTGACCTGATCCCCCTGCACCAGACCGATCTGCTTGGACGAATCCTCGCCGCAGCCCTTGATCGCGGCCTCGGCTTCAAGCCGGCCAAGCTGGGTCCAGTCGCTGCCGATATAGGCATCCGGTTTGAAGTTGGCAGGGTTGTCGATCAGCAGCACATAGATCCCGGCCTTCTGCGCGCGCTTCATCAGCTTGGAATAGGAGTTCATGTCCGGCGACATCACGATCAGCACATCCGGTTTTTGCTCGGACGAGATCGCTTCGGTGATGGCCTGCGCGCCGGCCTCGACGCTCCAGTTCGGGTCGCGGGTCTCGAAGATGCCGCCAAAGGCCGAGACCTCGTGCTCGAGAATGGCGGCCCAGCCCTGCGCCAGGTCAAAGCCCATCGCCATCGGCACCAGCAGAACGCGCTTGCCGCTCAGGGCCTCGGAATAGGTCATGGGGCCCGGATCCTGCGCCGCGGCAGGTACGGCGGCAAGGGTGGCTGCGGTCATCGCCGCGGCCGTCAGAAATGTCCGTATCATCTTCATAACTCTGTCCTTTTCCTGTTGGTCTTGTTCTTCGGTTGTTATTCCGTCTTTGACTGAAGCGAGGTCAGATATCCCCCTGCTGGGCGGTTTGTTCGTCGCGCGGGTTCAGGACGCCATCGACGATGATCGCGAACAGCAGGATCGTCGATTTGATCAGGTTCTGATACAGCAGGGGAATGTCGATGATCGTCATCGCATTCAGCATGATACCGATCAGCGCGGCGCCCACCAGCACGTTGCGCACACCGCCCTTGCCGCCGGACAATCCGATGCCGCCGATCACGGCGACCAGGACAATGTCATAAAGAAGGTTGGAGTTGACGACGCGGGTGTTGATCGAATGCAGGCTGGCGGCGGTCAGCAGCCCTGCGACAAAGGAGATCAGGGCCGCCAGCACATAGCGCAGCACCAGCATCGGCCGCACCGGAATGCCGATATTTCGCGCCGCAATCGGGTTGTCGCCGGCGTAATAGACATAACGGCCCCACTTCGTATAGCGCAGGAACAGGAACATCGCGCCGGACAGCAGCGCAAAAAGATAGACCTCGACCGGAATGCTGGCAAAGCGAAGCCCGCCCAGCAAGGCGACCCAGTGCCCCTCGGGCACCGGCACGGCGTCGGAAGAAATCAGCTGAGACCGCACATACCCGAAGACGAAAGAGCCGCTGGCAAGGGTCACGAATATCGCGGGAACGTCGGCATAGGCGACCAGAAATCCATTAAGCAATCCAATCGCCAGAACGCCGGCCAGAACCAGCAGCATTGCCGTTTGATCGGGCACGCCATTGCCCAGAAGCTGGAGGTACCAGGCCACCGACATGGCCATGATCGCGACCATCGACAGGTCGATGCCCCGGCCGATGATGACGACCGACATACCCAGGGCCAGGATACCCAGCACCGAGATCGAACGGACAATCGCGATCAGGTTCGGCGCAGACAGAAAGCCCGGAAGCGCGACCGATGCGGTGACGAAAATCAGGACTGCCACGATCAGGACAATACGTTCCTGATTGAGGTTTTTCAGGTTGCTCAACGGGCCGATATCCATGTGTTGCTAGCTGCTCCCCGATCGCACCATCCCTTTGTGGAATGCGCGCCGAGCAGCCTGACAACAGGCTAGCAACAGGCTATCGCAGCCGTCCAATGAAAGTTTTGTTCGGAAAATCATTCCGATAGGGAATGCGTCTGGATACGATGCGCCTACACAATATGCAGATGTCCGCGACCTGCCGATTTTTCTTCCACCACGATATGCTGGCGCAACGCCTCGATGAAACGGCGCCCATAAACCGGCAACGTGGCGCGGCTGTCTGACATGGCGCAGATGTCGAACCGGATGGGTTCGCCGCGCAAGGTGATCGGTCGGCTGATCAGCGACCGGCCTGCAAGTATCGCCGAAGACGGCACCACGGCGATGCCATTTCCGCCCTCGGCCATCGCAAACAGCGTGTGCGGCGAGGTGCTTTCCAGCACGATCCGCGGCACCAGCCCCGACAGCCGACAGGCGGCATCGAACACCTCGCGCGAGGCGTGGCGGCAGTTGAGCGTCAGGATCGGGCCCTCCAGAAGGTCGGTAATCTCGATCGGGCCGCCGGTGTCGGGCAGGAAGTCGGGGGTGGCGACCGCGAGAAAGCCCAGCTCACCAAGGCGCACCGCCTCGAAAGGCTCGATCGGCGCGGTCGGCATCGCGCTGATCGTCAGGTTGACGGCCCCCGCGTGCAGTTTTTCCGCAAGCTCGGGGCCGCCGCCATCTTCAAGCCGGACGTCAATACCGGGGTTGGCCAGGCGCCATTCGCCCAGGAACCGGGGCAAATAGCGCTCGATCAGCTGCGAACAGGCCCCGATCTTGAGCAATCCGCTTTGATTGCGGGCCAGATCGCCAGCGAAGGCCCACAGATCGCGGTCGGCCACCAACACGCCGTTGACCTTGGTCAGCAGTGCCTCGCCGGCCGCCGTCAGGCGCACGTTGCGGCCGGATTTTTCGAACAGTCTGAGGCCCAGGGAGTCCTCGAGCCCGCGTATCTGGCGCGACAGGGCCGATTGCGTGATGTTCAGGCGCTGGGCGGCCAGCGTGAAATTTGCAAGCTCGGCGGCGGCGACAAAACCGGAATATGTGCGGATGTCCATGTTCGTGCTCCAGGAGGCGACAGGAAAGGGTAAGAGCCCCCGGGATCGGATGTCAACGCAGAGCCTGCCGCGCGCCGGACCATGCGCTGGGGCTGTGGCGTCCGGCCGCCCCGTGATCGGCCGTTCGCATTGCTCGAAAATAACCGGATTGATCCCGAGTTCCCGGCTCAGCGCCGCGGTCGAAGCTTTCGATCGCTGTATTGCTGCTCGGATGCCCTCGCAACGCATTGATCGTCTGGGTGCGTTGCCCGGTCAACAGGTCGCGGGTTTTGAGTGCCATCGACTGTCCTTGTTGTGCCGTGGTCTTGGTCGCCACAAAACGCCCTCTCGGCGATGCAGGCATCGCCTGCCGGGTAATACATGGTCGGTCGGGAAGCTGCTTCAGCAATAGCCTCGGCGTCGTTCGCATCGTTCTTGTGCCGCTTCACGTAGGGTTTGACGTATTGTGGGGCGATCAGCCTGACATCGTGACCAAGTCTGGAAAGCTCTCGACTCCAGTGGTGCGCACCTGCACAGGCTTCCAACGCGATGGTACAGGGTTCAACACCACTGAAAAACTCCAACACTCGGCCCCGCGGTAGCGCCTTACTGAAAACCTTCGATCCGTCTTCGGCTGCTCCATGGGCGTGAAACGAATTCTTGGCAATATCCAGCCCTACAATGCTAACATTTTCCATGGGCGCTTCCTCCTCCTAGCAAGTTTCGACACCGCGACCTTGGCACAGCGATGCCGTAAGGGGGCGTCCACCCCATCAAGAGGGCACGAGCAGGTTAAGCGGACCATTGGCGCGGCGATACGGGATCTGAACGGCCAGGATCTTCTGTCGACGGCAAAGGGTCGAGTAGTCTGGAACGGGCCAATCCAGTCCAGCCAGACGCAGGAGGCTGGTAACCATCCCCGCGGCTTGCCTAAGCGGCAGTTTGAACAGTACCTTGATCGAAAGGCAAAATTGGATGGCAGCATCGGAGAATACCGGTGGTCGACCCGGACGCCCAGCCTTGGGGGCATGCCATACCATGTCCTTGTCGAGCCACCCTCTCATCGCTGCAAGCAGCGACTGCCGGGCAACGGATCAACAGAGATCCACGCCGCTTCAGCGCTTCGTTCTAGGACTTCCAGTTCGTCGTGCGGTAGCGGGCAGGTTCGGGCTTGCTCATGCCCCGCGTCTTAACCTACCGGATTCACGCCGTGAATCCCCCTGCCACCGAGTTCTGCAACAACGCCACTTTCACCGCCTGCCGGGCATACCGCAGCATTACGTCCTGGTCGGAGGGGTTTTCAGCATGGCTTGGAACAGCGCCTGCCGCGGGGCCGATGTCTCGGAAAGCAGGGGGCCACTGTACAGCCCAAAACAAAATATGGCAGCAACGAAGGCACGAAGAACAATCATTCAAGAAACCTTTGGAAAACCAGAGAACAGAATCTCTGGCGATGCTGTTTTTTTAGTCTGTGGCGAAATTTCCAATTAATTGTATCGCGCGGGAATTGGTTTTTCACTGTCCGATGAACCTGTGATTGGACTGTAGCGCAGCGGCCACAGACTTAAGATCGCACTATTTTGGGGCGACTCCACCCCTGGCGGGACAATTTTGGCACTTATTAAAAAAAGAGCGCGATGCGCTATCGGAAGATCCGCCAGGGCGCCGGGTCGTGAACGTCGCGGCGATTATCGCCGTTGCTGCCAACACCCATGTAGGGGATACCGTTTGAACATACATCGGGTTGCGCGGACAACCCTGCGATCCTGGGGCGACTGGCCTGCCCTGAGTATTGTCTACTGACCGACTTGAAGCAGGGCTATCCAGGGGGGCAGGTGTGAGATTACGTGAACTCGAGACTTTGGCCGCAATATTCGAAACCGGCTCCGCCTCCGAAGCGGCGCGCTTGCTCGGCGTCACCCAGCCCGCGATCAGCCGGACTCTCGCCCGGCTGGAGGAAAAGCTTGGATTCGAGCTTTTCAACCGGGTCAACGGGCGGCTGGTCACAACCCGGCGCGCCGAGGCAATCCGCGCCGAGGTGCAAAACCTGCTGGACGGGCTGCACAATCTGACACGCATAACCGATCAGTTGTCGAAAGGACGGGTGGGCGAGCTCAGGTTCGGGTGCGCCCGTCCCTCCTGCAGCAACTCTTTGCTGCAGGAGGACCGAAGGTGCAGCAACTCACAAGCGAGACACGGATCAACGGGGCAAGGCCGGTCCTGACCGTTCGGGATGTTTTGGTTCGCTATGATCTTGACGAGGCGTCGATCCATGCGGTCAACGGCGTCTCCTTCGATCTGAACGCGCGCGAGACCTTTGCGATCGTGGGAGAATCCGGCAGCGGCAAATCCACGGTTGCCTTGTCGCTACTTGGCCTAGTGCCGGTAGTCGGGGGCGAAGTCGAGCTTGACGGCAATCGCCTGACCGGCATGGACGCCGCCGCATTGGCCGAGATCCGCGGCAGCAGGATCGCGATGATCTTTCAAGAGCCGATGACTTCGCTCACGCGGTTCTGACCGTCGGCTACCAACTCACCGAAGCGATCCGCCTGCACACCGACATGGGCAGGCGGGCGGCGCGCGACCATGCCGCGAAGATGCTCGGCCGCGTGGGGATTTCGGATGCCGAACGCCGACTGCGCCAATATCCGCACGAGTTGTCGGGCGGGATGCGTCAACGGGTCATGATCGCGACGGCGCTCTCGTGCAGTCCGGCTGTGCTGGTGGCGGACGAGCCGACGACGGCGCTCGATGTGACTGTCCAGGCCCAGGTCCTGGCCCTGATCGACCAGCTGCGCGATGAGTTCGGAACCGCGGTGGTCCTGATCACCCACGATATCGGGGTGGTGGCGGAAACCGCCGACCGGATCGCTGTCATGTATGCCGGTCGGATTGTCGAGGAGGCGCCAACGGCGGCCTTGTTCGCGGACCCCCGGGAGCTATACCCAAGGGCTGCTCGCCTCGGTCCCCCGGGTCGATCGCGTTCCCGATGGCAGGCCGATGCCCACAATGGAGGGCAGCGCGCCGTCGATGCGGAACTTGCCCGAAAGCTGTCCTTTCCGTCCTCGCTGTGCGCAGGCGATGGAGAAATGCAAGTCAGAACCGCCGGTCCGAACCGGGACGGGGCGTATGGTGAGGTGCTGGCTTTATGAATGAAGCGTACAAAGTTGACCCGCTTCTGTACGTCGAGGGGCTGAGCCAGAGATTTGCGGTTGCCGCGGATGTTCCTGGCCGTCCCTCGCAATGGCTTCACGCCGTCGAGAATGTCGATCTTGAGCTTTATCCGGGCGAAAGCCTGGGCATCGTCGGCGAAAGCGGCTGCGGAAAATCCACCCTCGCGCGCACGATCTTGCACCTTTACAAGCCCTCGGTCGGGCGGGTCACCTTCCAGGGGCGCGATGTCGGAACGGCCAGTGCCACCGAACTCGCTGCGCTGCGGCGCGACATGCAGATCGTGCTTCAGGACCCGTTCGGGGCGCTGAATCCCC
>Ga0070728_10005368_pt1 | contig 12689 bp, 8 predicted proteins | sample tdDd471_FD_66723 | JGI IMG/M metagenome (GOLD analysis project Ga0070728, IMG submission 66723) | Marine sediment microbial communities from the Atlantic coast under amendment with organic carbon and nitrate - tdDd47.1 | ecosystem: Environmental > Aquatic > Marine > Coastal > Sediment | place...
AGGCAGAGCCCAGAGTGTAGCCGTTGCCGGTAACTACGCCTACGTCGCTGATTATGGTGGTGGTCTACAGGTGATCGACATATCGGTGCCTGGCAGTCCCGCGATCGTAGGTGCGGTGGACACACCAGGCGAAGCCCAGGGTGTAGCCGTTGCCGGTAACTACGCATACGTGGCAGATTGGTACTCTGGCCTGCAAGTGATCGACATATCGGTGCCTGACGGTCCCGCGATCGTAGGTGCGGTAAATACACCATACATAGCCTGGGGCGTAGCCGTTGCCGGTAACTACGCCTACGTGGCAGATGGCTCTTCTGGTCTGCAGGTGATCGACATCTCCGTCACCGGCCCACAATACTCCCAGATAGTAGGCTCCGTCGACACGCCAGGCGATGCCCGGGGCGTAGCCGTTGCCGGTAACTACGCCTACGTGGCAGATTATTCCTCTGGCCTACAGGTGATCGACCTTTCGGTGCCTGAATATCCCGCGATCGTAGGTGCAGCGGATACACCAAACTATGCCTATGGCGTAGCCGTTGCCGGTAACTACGCCTACGTGGCAGATGGCCTTTCTGGTATGCAGGTGATCGACATATCGGTGCCTGACAGTCCCGCGATCGTAGGTGCGGTGGACACGCCAGGCGATGCCGTTGGCGTAGCCGTTGCCAGTAACTACGCCTACGTGGCAGAGGGCCTTTCTGGTCTGCAGGTGATCGACATATCGGTGCCTGACAGTCCCGCGATCGTAGGTGCAGCGGATACACCAAACTATGCCTATGGTGTAGCCGTTGCCGGTAACTATGCCTACGTGGCAGATGGCTCTTCTGGTCTGCAAATCGCTTGGCGACAATGCGACGAAGTCGTGGCCGTCGACGACGATCCGCGCGAGCGCGATCCCGTCGAGGAGATTCCGGGCGTAGGTCTACGGATAGCAATCCACCCCAATCCCTTCAACCCAAAGACGACCATCTCATTCTCGCTGGAGCGCACCGAATGGGCCGAGATCGGCGTGTACGATCTGGGTGGTCGGCTGCTGAGTGTTCTGGCGGATCGCACCTATGATGCAGACCATCATACGGTCGTTTGGAACGGAATGGACGCGATGGGTCGAGCGGTGCCGTCAGGCAGCTACGTCATTCGTTTGGAAACCGAATCGGCCGTGGAGACTCAGAAGGTGTCGCTGATCCGGTGATCGTTAGCCGGTCAGCCTACGGGCGATGACCGGGACCCCGCTGCTGGTTGGTGGCGGGGTTTTTCTATGCGACAGCGGGTTCCTCTCGCAATTGAGATATCTGACAATCGATCTTCAATCTGTGGTATTGTCTCTCCGCAGGTTCGGGGGACCTGTGCTGTCTCCAGACGATTCTCCAAAGTGTACTTCCTGACAATACGGTTTTCCGTGCATGGACTTGCATACACATCCGGGCTTCAAGATGTCTATGAAACCGGGGCCAGTCCACACGCCCCTTTCGCGTTACTGAAAATGCTGGCGCAACTTCAAAAACTAGCGTTAGTTGTGCCTGATTGTCTCGCCACAGGCCGGGGGATGCTATGTCTGGAGGCAGGGTGATCCGTCGCTCTGTGTCTGTTTGAAGCCCTTTCAATCGGAGTTCGTTATGAAATACAACCTCTCGAATCTGAGCATTTTCGCATGGGCACCGGGGACTTTCACCCTACTTCTTTGCGCGCCAATCTTGCTGTCCGTACTGCTCCTGATCCCGGCTCCCGTCTCGGCGACCGAAGAGGTCCGGATCGATGGTGTGCTCCACATCCAGAACGGAGCCACGCCCAGTCAGGGCACCGAAACACTCGCTTTGCAGGAACTCTGGCGGGCCGGTGGCGAAGACGACGAGGTCATATTCGGCGTGATCGCCCAGGTGCTCGGTGACGACGACCACAATCTCTACTTGTTGGATTCGCAGCTGTCGGAGGTTCAGGTCTTCTCGGAAGACGGAGAGTATGTACATTCGTTGAGCCGCGAGGGTGACGGCCCGGGGGAGGCCCGTAACCCGGGCAACCTGCTCTTTTTCCCCGACGGTTCCCTGGGGTTGGTCCAGCGATTCCCCGGCAAGGTGATAAAGATCGATCTGGAAGGTAATCCGATGGTCGACCTGACACCCGGCGGTTCGGATCCCACCGCGGGGGGATTCCTGGCGCTGGCCGACGGACGGATCGGCGGCGATAACGTCGTGCTGGGCTGTGTCGGAATCAGCATCGACCAGGATACGCAGTCCCAGAACCGCACCTGTTACGTGGCCGGCTTCGACGCGGAAGGACAGGAGACGGTCCGATACCAGGAACTGTCCTACAGCTGGTCACGGACCGGTCTGACCATGACCGAGCAACAGATGTTCTACATCTGGCAGCGCTGGAACGTCACCGGCGATGGCAAGGTTCTGGTCCCATCCAGCTGGAACGACTACTCGATCAACGTCTACAACCCCGACGGCAGTCTGGACCGGGTCATCGAGCGGGAGTACTCGAGCTACAGGCGCACTGACGACGATCCAGGTCTTGCGCAGTTCATCTTCGATCGGATCGCCGAACAGATTGCCACTCAGGGCATCACCGGAGATTTTGTGGTCGAGGATCACGAACCCGACATCGGCTCCATCCATGTCGCTCCGGATCAGACCATCTGGATTCTCAGCAGCCATGGCGCCCGGCCGCAGGACGAAGAAATCATGGCAGTCTACGACGTCTTCGATCCGGTCGGTGTTTTCATCAAGCAGGTCGCCGTACCGTGCGAGGGCGACGCGCTCCGTGACGGTCTGTTCTTCGTTGGTGACGATCGGATCGTGGTCGTGACCGGTTTCATAGACGCGGTCATGATGCAGATAGGCGGAGGCGCTGGCGGTGGCCTCGCGACCGCCGAGGAGGACGCCGCACCGATGGAGGTCATCTGCTACGAGATCGAATAGGAACCAGTGTGCCTACCAGAAACTCCACCCGAGGCAAACATGAATCCGTGAGGGTTCGGCCGACGGTCGGAGGCTGGGATCTCTCGGGGTCCGGGACCCGATCGAGAGTTCGGCGCGGGCTTTAGCACCGCCGATTTCTCGCCTGGCACCTCTGCGGGACAGACCAATCCACCCTCACCAGTACGAACCGATCAGCAGTGACTAGGCCGCGTCGCGATAGTAGCGGTGATGCAAGCCGCCGAGCACGGGCTCACTGGCCACAGGCCCAATGTCAGGAGCCTGAACGACCCGCGCTTCCGGCGCACCCTTCCCAAGCCCCAGATGCGTCCGAGACTCATGGTAGTACGCCAGGTATTCGGTCAACACCCGCCGCAGATGCCGTTCGCTCAGCACGATCACGTGGTCAAGGCACTCCCGCCTGATCGTGCCGATGACCCGTTCGCAGTAGCCGTTTTGCCAAGGCGACCGGCGCGCGATGATGACCGGTTTGATGCCCATGCTATTCAGCGTGTCGACGACCTGTTGCCCATAGATTCCATCCCGATCCCGGATCAAGGTGCGGGGTGCCGTGTCAAACGGGAACGCCTGGATCAACTGCAAACGGGTCCATTCGGCGGTGGGGTTTCTCGTCACGTTGAAGTGAACGATGCGCCGTCGATCTAGTGACAGAACTATGAAGACGTAGATCGTTCTGAAGGCCGCCGTGTGTACGGTGAAGAAGTCGATGGCGGCGAGCTCGGTCATGTGGTTCTAGATGAAGGCTCGCCACGTCTGGGGCTGTGGGCCTGGTTGCCGTTCCATGTACTTTGCGATCGTGGTCTCGCAGATCTCGTAGCCCAGCTTCAGCAGTTCACCGTGGATGCGTGGTGCACCCCAAAGCCGGTTCTCCAAGGACATCCGGCGAATCAATGCACGGACTTCGACTGGAACCTTCGGTCTACCTTGGCCCGGTCTGCTGCGCCAACGCCAGTAGAGTCGCCATCCGGCTCGATGCCAGCGGACGACGGTGTCTGGTTGGACGATGGTCAGGTGGCGTCGCCAGTCCGGGAGAAAGCGAGATAGCAAAGCCCAGAGGGCCCGGTCCGACGGCTTCAATAGCGGTCGTTTGGCGTTTCTCTGGAGTACGTCCAGTTGGTGTCGGAGGGCGACGTTCTCCATGGCCCGCGAGCGGCGAGATCTGAGCGAATTCAGGAGCAGCAGCAGGAGTTGTTTGAGCATAATGGAGGATATCGGCTTGGTAGGCTAAGTCGTTAGTTTTCAATGCGGACGGAATACTTGGTAGGCACAGTGGAGGCGCGGAAGGTGTCGCTGATCCGGTGATCGCTGGCAGGTCAGTCAGTCAGCCCACGGGTTGATGATTGGGACCCCGCTGCTGTTTGGTGGCGGGATCTCTTATCGTGAGTTTGGCTCAACCAGCGATGAGCGCACCAGCCTCTTGGCCGATTGCTCCTGGCTCTTTGTTCCGGCATCGTTCATTCTAAAGCAACCGTGAACTCAAGCGCGAAAGAGGTGGACAGTGCCCACAGCAATGAGGTTCTTCTGGCTGGCCACGTTGTTGCTGTTCGCTGGAGGGTGCAGCACGTACAGGGTTGTGTCTGCCCCCCGCACGGAAGGGGCGACAGAATCCGACGCAGTCTGGGGTTCCGTCCTCGAGGTAGGGGATGAGGTAAAGATCACCCTGACCAATAATGACCAGGCCGAAGGTAAGATCTTTTCGATTTCTCCCAAGGCCATCAACCTCGAAGGTGACGAAGCCACCAAGTTCACCCATTCCCGCGAGGGCTACACCGGCTACTATCTACCAACGGTTATTGCATTCGACAGCATTCGAATCCTCGAGAAACGATTTGCGAGCAGTGGCAGAACCTCCCTGCTGATTGGCGGAATCATTGTTGGCTGTATAGCCGTACTGGGCATCCTGGTCGGTGCCGGGGGCGGGCCCACGGGTTGATGGTAAATAGGCCCCGCTGCGGTAATGGTGGCGAGGTTTTTCTTTGTCTATTGGTACGGAAGGAAACTCGATTTTTAGGTTGTTCGAATTTATGGGGAGCTTACGCTACCGCCTCACAGTTTCTATTTCTTGGTGTTGGTGGTCAAAACCGCCGTTTTTTCAACAACGACATCGGGGCCGCCCAGCCATTTTTCATGGGCCAGGACGGGTCCCGTACCGGGCGCATAAATGATGACTCCGTAACTGAAGATCCTGGCGATGCCCGTGGGGTTTCCGTTTTCATCCGTTCCATGCACGAGGCCCACATTCATCAGATAGAAACACTCTAGGCAATTGTCGTACTGACGGTCACCCACAGTGAAGTCGCCGATGCTCCAGATACGGGTGGTCAAAGTAATTTCAGAGTCCACATTGGTGCCAATTGCAACGGTGAACTCGTGCCCCGGTTGGAGTGTTTCCTGGGCATATTGCCAGTCCAATCCCATTTCGTCCATGCAATAAATTTCCTCATCACCCTGAACCCAGGTAATGCCCAGAAGTAGCGGAAAGGGAGGATAGGCATAGGTATCATCAATTCCGGCAAGATCGAAATCGACGTCAAAAACAGTCAGGCTACCATTTTCCACGGGGTTGTGGAAGGCGATGCTGAGTATTGCGGATCCGGAATCGAACACACTTCCAGAACATGGTTGTTGAAGTTCTTCGTAGAGTTCTTCGAGTGAAGGTAAGTCGGGCAGATCTTCCATGGTGTCGAAAAGGGGCCACCCCTCGTCGAAGACGGATTCGGCCACTTCGAAGGTCCATGAATTTCCATCAATTGCCGGCCAGATATTCTCCATGGTGGGAATTGGGGTTTGGCTGGGGGGAGGGGAGGTGCTATTGTCCGAACAACTTGCGCAGGAAATGAGAAACGACAGAAATATCCCCAAATAACCCAGGGCATTGATCTGGCACATTGGATTTCCCCCTCTTATTGATCCAGGTACCTATTCTTTCGAATCCTGATCTACCCCGATATGTATCACATATGTTGCTCGCAAACCACCTGTCCCTGTTGGGTGTGTACACCAAATATTCCATCCGGCATATTTTAGCATCGGAATTGTACATGCCTGCCTTATCGGCTGTCCCTACCAAATATTCCATCCGTTGTCCCTTGTCCCTACTGGACTTCCCCTGGTTTCGTAGACACTCCTCAGCCTATTGCTGAGGCGGCTCCTGGGCCGTCGATATCAACCGCATCCTAACTCTGGGTGTGGTACTAATACTGGGGGCAGGTCAGCCGCTCACTCGACCATCACGCGCTCCGGCTTCCCCGTTTCATGGACCCGGAACACCAAGATGGTCGCGCCCTCATCTTTGGTGACGGCGGTGTGTACCTGCTTCAGGGGCACCTTGAGGACGTCGCCCGCTTGGCCGAGGAGATCCTCTTTGCCGTCTTGCCACAGGTAGCAAGAGCCTTCCAGGATGTAGGCGAACTCCTCGCCGGGATGCCAGTGCTTCGGTAGGGACGTATGGGGCGGAATGGTCACGCGGCTGACGATGATCTCGCCGCCCGCGAGAACTTCGAGCTGGGCCCTCATGAGGTTCTCCAGTTTCGGCCCGGATGGGGTCTCGGCGGCTGGTGCATGTTCCTGATCCGAAGCGAGGGCAGGGGCGGTCAAAAAAATGCCGAGAACCAGGTACACTAGAGCGGTGACAGTCATCTTTCGCATCATGGGTCCTCCCTTCCCGATTGATGAGCATAGAGGGCTAATATAGTCTGATATGGGATTGTCGCATTCCGGGGATGGCCTGCTGTCCCCTTCCTGTCCCTTGTGCATACCAAAAATCGCATCTGAGGCAAAAGTGAACCCGCCGCAGTTCGATCGACGTTCTCCAGGGCCAGGGAATGGCGCGATCTGAGCGAATTCAGGAGCAGCAGCAGGAGTTGTTTGAACATAATGGGGGATATCGGCTTGGTAGGCTAAGCCGTTAGTTTTCAATGCGGACGGAATAGACGGTAGGCACAGGAAACACTTTAGAAACGTCCTGTTGACAGGGAGGCTTACGGGCCAATATAGTGGCCGACTAGCTCCGACTGGCGGGAACCTGCTATTCTCGCGACCAACTCGAACCCGAGGTGGGCGATGTTGTCCCGTTCCGCTGCAATTCGTGCCTTCATGGTTCTCGTATTCGTTCTCGCTACCGGCCTGGCCTTCGCCGGCCCGCTGGACCACACCGTCTACGGCAAGCTGCATGTTTCGCTCAACGGCTTCACCAACAGCGAGGAATACGGGACCTCCCTGACCTCGAATGCGACGTATCTAGGCCTGGCGGGTAGCTACCGTATCCGCGAGGGGTTTGCCGTGATCGGCCAACTCGAAGTCCAGGTCAACACTGCCCGACAGGAGTACTCCCTCGGGACCGCGCGCAACAGCTACGTCGGCCTGCGCGGCACCTACGGGACCTTCCTTGCCGGAATTCACGATACTCCGTTGAAGACCCTGGGGCGGAAGATGACTTATTTCGAAGATACCATCGGTGATTTCCGTTCCACGACGATGCAGGTCGACCGTAGGCTCGACGAAATTCTCATCTATGAACTTCCTGCCCTGAAAAGCGGACTGGGAGGCCAGGTCTCGTACCGCCTCGACCAGAGCGACTGGACCGATCCGGAGGCCGAGCACGCCTCGGCCTTCAGTGCCATGCTTTTCTTCGCCCCCGACGACTTCCTTCTGGGCTTCGCGTACCAGTCGACCGCCGCGGGCTATTTCAACCCCGAACCCGAGGAAACCGGGGCGGAATCCGTTTTCCGGGGGGTGGGGCAATTCGAAACGGAGTCGTTCGGCGTGTCGGCGCTCTTCCAGGGCATCGACGGTTTCGGCGGCGTCGAGAACCTGTTCGCGGTGACCTTCGGATTCGAGGGCATGGTCATGCCGTCTCCGCGGTGGCGATTCAAGGGTTCGTACTACTCCACCGACCCCAACACCGACCTGGATGACGACCGTTACACGCAATTGGCCCTGGGCATCGACCACCCGCTGGACGCCGTGACGTTCTACCTGCAGTACGCCGTGATGATGAACGACGACAACCGGAAAGCCGGCCTCGGGAACAACGACTGGGGTGACGTGGTTCTGCCCTCGGATCTGGGCAAGTCCGCCAGCGGGATCTCACTGGGTCTGTGGTGGATCTTCTAGCCATCAGGAGCGCGCTTCCATGCCCCGTTACTTATGCCTGATTCTCCTGTTGGCCATGCTGCCCCTGTTGTGCCAGTGCGATCCGGACGAAGGGGCCAACGGACCGTGGCGCCATCGGCTCTACACGCCCACCCACTTCACGAAGCTGGATGATACCTGGATCATCGTCGACTGCTGGCACCACCGGATCCTCTATTCCGAGGTACCCGATCCCGATCTGAACAACTGGTTCACCATCACCGAGCACATCGGCGGTCCCCACTCGGTTGCAACGGACGGCGAAGTCGTCGTCTACGAGGATACGGGACACGGCAACCTGCGGGGAGCGCGGGTGAAACTGATGGAGAATTTTCTCACTGAACGACGGGACTACGCAGAAGAATACCAAATCGTCCTGAACGTGGGCATTCGGCCTCACCGGGTTCGCTATGACGAACACATGCAGTCCTTCTACGCCCTCGCATCCCAGTCACAGGAGATCGTCCGGGTGACGAATGATCTGGGCAACCTCACTGCAAAGCATCGCCAGTATCTTCCGTTTCTCAACGAGGCCTACACACGCTCGATGACGATCATCGACGGCCACATGTTCTTCGTGACACGCGCGCATGGAATCATCGAGGCGACCTACCGGGACGACGATTACGAGCTCGTTCGCCGGCATCCCATGCCGGAATTATTGAACGACATGAACGACGTCTTCCGCTCGGAAGCGGGATGGTACTACGCCACCGGGGCTCCGCGGGGAATCGTCCGTGCCCGATCCCTCGAGGACATTTCCGCCGGGCAATTCGAGGATCTCTACCAAGTTCTGGGGCTCGATTCGGTTCCCTACTACCTGTCGCAAGTCGATGGCCGTATTTACCTGACACACGTCGGCGAAAACAACGGCGTCATCACCTTTCGTGATGCAGAAACCGGCCCGATCTTCGATATCGATTCCATCTACGATTTCGGTCCGGCTGAACCCCCGGACATTTGGCGCAGGGATCAAATTCCGAGGTAGGGCGATCCGGTTCCGGTGATCAGGGCCATGCTGAAGATGATCGGATGACTTCAACGTGATTCTGGTCGCACCTGCCGCGTTTCAGCCCAGCCAGGCCAGCCAGGCGGTGATGGTCAGGATGGAGACCAGGGTCGAACCGACCACGATGGCGCCGGACAGTTTCACGTCTCCGCCCAGTTCCCGGGTCATGACGTATCCGATCACCGCCGTGGGCGCGACCATCAGCATGAGGGGAGCCTTCAGCGCCAACCCGCTCAACCCCGACATCCGCAATCCCGCGAAAATCAGGAAGGGATAAAGAACGGTTTTCACGCCTGTGACGACGAGGGTTGTGCGCAGGTCGCCGCGAAGGCGCCCGAATTCAAGACCGGCGCCCACCGTCAGCAAGGCCAGTGGTGCGGCCGTTCGCCCCAGCAATTCCAGCGTTCGATCCAGAAACAGAGGCACAGGCAGGCTGGTCAACGAATAGACGATGCCGAAGGCGCTGGCCAGGATGAGAGGATTGCGCAGCACGCGCACGGCCGTCCGGCTCCAGACGCGGGGCGAGCGGACGGAATGACCCTGCTGGGGCAGGATCAAAAGGACGGCCCCCAGGAAGTTGTAGATGATCACCGTCACGCTGACCTGGAGCGCCACCAGCTGGACGGCTTCTTGACCGAACGCGTAGACCACGACGGGCAGGCCGATGAAGACCTGATTCGAGCGGAAGGCGCCCTGGGCGATGACGCCGCGCCGGTCGGGGTGGCAACGAAAGCACAACAGGTACGTTCCGACACCCACCAGCAATGAAACGCCAGCGATGACCAGCAGGGGGGAGGCAACAATGCCGTGGTCCAGGACCCCGTTGGCTGTCGCGCGCAGCAGCAGCGCGGGGGCGGACACGAAAAACACCAGCCTGGACAAGGCACCCACCAGCGCGTCGGTCAACAGACCGCCGCGCCGCAGCCCCAGGCCGAGGCCGATGATCAGAAAAATGGGCAGCACGGTGTTCAGGACGTCCATGGGGCAAATCTAAGCGCCCGGACTCTTTTTGAGAAGCGCAGTCGTGGGCACCGGAGGCGGTTCCTGAACCTCCAATCGTAGCCGCATCCCAACTCTGGGTGTGGCAAATTGTTGGGGGCAGGTCACATCTATATCGTTATTTTTTTGTGCGGATGGAATATACGGCAGGCACAAGGTGCACCCTCGTCCCAGGTGAAGCTCGGGGCGAGTTTCTTGTTCTGATTCCGTTCGGTGGCGGGGTTATTTATGCCATGAGTATCGCGATGAGGATCCTTCTCAATAGGACACATCCGAATGCTCACAACGCAGATGGGATACTCGACACACGCCCTCGCGAAATTTCCTTTTCAAAAACGTAGCGGCACTGCGAAAACATGATTTCGTTGACGACGAATGCCTCGCCACAGGTTCGGGGATGCCTGTGCTGGCGCCTGACGATTCACCCGCCTGTCTTCTGCTTCCAAGCCGATAGCATTGGTATCCTGATGTGAACCTATAGGATGACTCGGAGCGGCTGCTGTTCCGCACCCAGGTGATCATGCCTCACTAATGCACGCCGACCGGCTCAAGCTGGAGGGAAAGTCATGAGGGTGCTGTTTCTATGCGCTGCAGCCATAGTCGTGTTCTGTGGTGCGGCCGCCGATGCCGGAGAGAAAAACAAATCCGGGAAAGAACAACTGTGGTTCACGGACTCCAGTCGCGGGGAACTGGATTGCTCCGGCGCAACGATGATTGGTTGCAACGAGACGCTGTATGGTGAAACCAACGTTGGCTGGCCCAACAACGTCGAGTACTACTCGGGCATCATATGGGCAGAAGCTGGTGGTGAGCGAGTCTATGAACTGACCGTTGCAGCCGGCACCGATATCATCGTTGCCCTGAACGTAATCTCGGGAGATCCAGATGTCTTTCTACTTGGTTCCTGCGACGAGTCTGTCTGTCTCGCTTTTGGGAACGTTGGCTTTCCATACTTCTTCGACAGTGGCGGTACCTACTACATCGTCGTTGACGGCTACGGGTCCGATCCGGATTGCGTTTACGACCTCAGCGTCACCTGTGAGCCGGGACCGTCTCCGAACCTGGATTGCATGACGGCCGCCGTGATCGACTGCGGCACGACTTTGTATGGGGAAACCAACGTCGGGTGGCCCAACAATGTAGAATTTTACTATGGCTCGACTTGGCATGAAACCGGTGGCGAGCGGATCTATGAGTTGAGTGTGCCAAACATCTCAATTATCGATATCTCGCTGGACGTCGCATATGGAGATCCCGATATAATCCTGCTCGGCACATGCGACGAGGCGACCTGTCTCAACGTCGTGGATTGGAACCTGTCGTATCTCATCGCCGATCCCGGCATTTACTACATCGTGGTAGATGGTCACTACAGCGATCCGGAGTGCGGTTATGATTTAACCGTCACCTGCGAGGAAGTACCACCACCGCCGGCCAATGACACCTGTGAGGGAGCGCCCGATCTGACGGGGCAGGGAACGGCTGAATTTGTCATAGATCTCTGTGACTACTCGAATCAATACAACGCAGGCTTCGGTGGATATACTGGCTGGTGTGCCCTTGGTCCTGAGGCCGTATACAGGATAAATCTCGACGCTGGTGATTGTTTTCAGGCTGGGGTCGTGCACGTCGATGAATACATAGACCTGTCACTGTATCTGATTTCTGATTGTGACGATCCTGCAGGTAGTTGTGTCGCCGGTTCCGACGAGTTCTGGGGCGGGCCATTTGGCGGTGATTCTGCTGAAACTATCGAGTATCTAGCTACCGAGGCCGGTTCCTACTACATGATGGTGGACTCCTATCGCAACTGTGGCGGTGGTCTGACCGAGGTTGGCTTCAATGTTGTGCCTCCTCCGTCCAATGACACTTGCGAAGGAGCTGTTGATCTAATCCAACTTGGACAGCAGTCCTTCATGGTTGATCTGTGTGCGTACTCGAACAGATATGATCCCGGCGATGGCGGCTGTACGGGTCGGGAGGCTCAAGGTCCGGACGCCAGTTTCTTGATTGATTTGAATGAGGACGATTGGTTCCGTGCCAGTATCGTTCACATAGATGAGGAAATCGATCTGTCGCTATACCTGATCATGGACTGCGAGGATCCGGTCGGCAGTTGTGTGGCCGGTTCTGACTATTTCCGGTTCCCTGCGAATGATGCTCCTGAGTACATTTCCTTCCGAGCGCCAAGTGCCGGCTCGTACTTCATGATAGTTGATTCGCATCTCGACTGCGGTAACGGTGTGACCAGCGCGTGGTTCAGTAATCGACCGCCTCCGGATAACGACTCCTGTGAGGGTGCGGTCGATCTTGCGGAACAGGGTCTACATGAATTCGCTATTGATCTTCGGGACTACACGAACCATTACGACAGTTACAGCAGTATCGGTCAACCGGCGGAAGGGCCGGAGGCTATATACAGAATCGACCTGGAGCTTGATGAGTTTTTGTCGGTGCGTGTTGAGGAAGACGTGTGGTATATGAATCCAGCAATCTATTTGGCCACTGATTGCTATGATCTCGAAGGAAGTTGTGTTGCTGGCGGTGTCACTGAGGATCCCATCAGCCTGTTCTATCATGCGATCGCCTCGGGTGCCCATTATCTGACAATA
>Ga0070728_10005369_pt1 | contig 12686 bp, 7 predicted proteins | sample tdDd471_FD_66723 | JGI IMG/M metagenome (GOLD analysis project Ga0070728, IMG submission 66723) | Marine sediment microbial communities from the Atlantic coast under amendment with organic carbon and nitrate - tdDd47.1 | ecosystem: Environmental > Aquatic > Marine > Coastal > Sediment | place...
CGGGGTTTTCAGTACACTTCCTCCATCGACTTTCGGGTGGGCCGGTGGCTCCGGACCAGACCCCGAAAGCCTGACCGGGACGGCCGGATCATCGGGAGCGACCGCAAGGGTGTTTCCGCTCTGGACCGGCAAGCCAGCGTCCTTCGGACCGGGACCGTGCACGGACCCGGCGCCGGGCCGGATACCCTCAGCGGCGGCGAAACCGTTGAAACGGGAGTCGGGTGCGCTCTGTCCAGGACGCGGCCGGCTGGGAGGCGGAAGGCGGCGTCGAGGTCTTCGGATGTCGCGCCGACGGAAACCGACCGACAAGAAACGCGTTCTGTGTCGCAGCAGACAGCGGCCCTCACGGGTCCGAGGTTGGCGCGAAACCGGATGCGGACTTGACAGGGAGGCGAGAAGGCGACTTCTCGCCTCTTTGCTTTGCACGCCCCGTCCGAAGCGGTCCGAAGCGCACGCGCCCTGCCCCTTCTCGCGACCTTTTTCCATTTTGTGACAAGAATGCCCGCAGCCTTCGGCCCGCCGGTGCCGATCCGGTCATCGCGCTGCTTTCAGCGGATCGCCGGAATTGCCCGTCCGATCCGCCGCTTCGGCCGCGTCAGTTTTTCGCGTTCCTTGTGGTTCCAGCTCACCGACCGCGAGAATGTCAGCACGCCGCTCAGCCGCCGCTCCTTGATGAAGCCGTCCAGGGTGGTGAAATCGTGCGCCTCCTCCGGCGCCCGATAGACCAGGCCGGTGAAGGCGGTCGAGAAGTCGAGCGTGTAGAGCCCGTCATTGCCGTAATACTGGCCGGCGAATGCGTTGCCCTCGGGACTGAGATCCTTGTTCGTGAGCTTGCCGCCGCAGAACCGGAAGAAGAAATCGCTCGCCGTCATCAGACCGTCGATGACCGCCCGCGTCTCCTTCGGCGCTTTTTGCAGATGCCTGTGCCCGGCCCATCCCTGCCGGAAACACCATTTGAGGAACAGCGCGATATGCGTTCCTCCGAACTCCTTGGGCGATCCTGCCGGATAGTCCCCGTTGTAGTGCCAGCTGGCGTCGTCGTACCGCATCGACCAACTCCCCAACGCAACAACCACTGTTACAAACTGTAACAAACGTGAGCGGAGAATCATCCTGCTTTGACGAAAAAATTTCGCGCCTGTGCAAAACCTGCCCGAAAGGCCGCATTCTTGTGCAGATGCCCTGAAATCAGGCAGTGTCGACGCAAGCGAAACCGGTGAGGCCGGCCCCTACATCAGGCCGAACCACCAGCCGGCGAGGCCGAGAAACGCGAAGAATCCGATCACGTCGGTCACCGTCGTCACGAACACGCCCGAGGCGATTGCCGGATCGATGTTCATCCGGTCGAGCGAGATCGGGATCAGTATCCCCGACAGGCCGGCGAACAGGAGATTGATGATCAGCGCCACGCCGATTACCACGCCGAGCGCCGGATTCTGAAACCACACCCCGGCGACCAGTCCGACAATCACCGCGAGCCCGACGCCGTTGAGCATGGCGACCAGGAATTCGCGGCCGATGACCCGGCCCATATTGTAGGAATCGAGTTCGCGCATCGCCAGCGCCCGCACCGAGACGGTCATCGTCTGGGTACCGGCATTGCCGCCCATCGAGGCGACGATCGGCATCAGGATGGCGAGCGACACCATCTGCTCGATGGTGGCGTCGAACACCGCGATCACCGCCGAGGCCAGCACCGCGGTGGCGAGATTGACCAGCAGCCAGGTGAAGCGCGAGCGCGCGGTGGCCAGCACCCGGTCGGAAATCTCCTCGTCGCCGACGCCGCCCAGGCGCAGGATATCCTCCTCCGCCTCCTCGTGGATGACGTCGACGACGTCGTCGATGGTGATCACCCCGACCATGCGGCTCGACTCGTCGACCACGGGAACCGACAGCAGGTTGTAGCGCTCGAACAGCAGCGCCACCTCCTCCTGGTCCTCCGCCGCCTCCACCGTGTGGGTCTCGTCCTTGACGATGTCGAGGATGCGGACCGGCCGCTTGGTGCGCATGATGCGGTCGAGATGCACCGCCCCCATCACCTGGAAGGTCGGGTCGATGACGTAGATCTCGTAGAAATCGTCCGGCAGGTCGTCGGATTCGCGCATGTAGTCGATGGTCTGGCCCACCGTCCAGAAGGTCGGCACGGCGATGAAATCGGTCTGCATCAGCCGGCCGGCGGAATCCTCCGGGTAATCGAGCGAGCGGCGGAGCGGCAATTGCTCGGACAGCGGCAATTGCTCGAGGATGGCCTCCTTCTCGGTCTCGTCGAGGTCCTCGAGGATGGTGACCGCGTCGTCGGATTCCAGATCGCGAACGCCTTCGGCCACCCATTCGGGCGGCATCTGTTCGACGATCTCCGCCCTGAGGCTGTCGTCGACCTCGGTCAGCGCGACGAAGTCGAACTCGTCGCCGAGCAGCCGGATGAGTTCGCGCCGCTCGTCGGGCCTGAGCGCCTCGAGCAGGTCGCCCAGGTCGGCCTCGTGCAGCTCGACCGCCAGCGCCTTGAGCGCCTGCGCGTCCCCCGCATGGATCGCCCGCACCGCCGCTTCGACGAAATCGGAGGCCAGCGCGCCCTCCTCGTCGCGGATGTCGAGCTCGGCGGGCTCGGTCGCGATCTCTTCGATTTCGGTATCGGAATCGGTCACGGGAGCCCTCGCTGGGTTGAATGGTCTGCCGGTGCGGTCCTGATCTTATCGTAATTTGAGCGGCTGCGCCCTTGTGCTCAGCGGGCCGGGCGATGTCAACAGGTCCGGACGGTTTCGATTCCCGCCAGAAGCGTTTCGGCCCGTCCTCGCCAAACGACGCTTCGGTCCTTTGTCTTCCAGCACCGGCCGCCGACGAGATCCCGACCTTCGCGGACGGACGGCTGTCGCCGACGGGCTTCGTTTCCGACCGGTCGATCCAGAGCCTTTGCCGTCAAGTTTCAAATTGGCGGACTACGACTTACGTTATTTTTGCATTTTAGATACATGTTTTATCAGGGCGGCGGATCCGGAGCCCGGACGGCCGCATGTCCGGCGTGCAGCTTCGGTTCACGGTTATGTGTTCGGCGCAAGATGGCGATAATCGGCGATCGCAATATTTTCGGAGACTGGCTGGGCTCGAAACGTCGATCCTGATGATTTTGGAACCGGTATGTTCGGAGCATTAGAATTTAAGGCGTGGATCCCCTGCCCGGGCAGGGGATCCGGCTTGTTCAGGGCGATGCTCGCACTCGCGGTCGCCGCCATGGCCGGTCTCCTCGCCACGTCCGGGCATGGACACGCGGCAGGGCAAACGCCTCGGAAAGAGATCCTCGTCCTGAGTTCCTGGTTTCAGGACATGCCGTGGCAAAAGGCGTTCGAAGCGGGCCTGCGCTCCGGGATGAAGGCGTCGGGCCAGCCGTTCAGGCTCCATATGGAATATCTCGATGCGAACAGATTTCCACTGGAACGCCAGCGCGAGATCGTGGCGCGATATCTTCGCGACAAATATCGCGACCGTAAAATCGATGTTGTCATTGGCGAAAGCGTGCACGCAGCTCGGATGCTGATAGACTATCCGGATATTTTCAGCGGGGCGGAACATCTCTACACATTGCCCGGAATTCCGTTGGACGAGGCCCGCAAACGTAAGGTTCAGGCCGGAAATGTCCGGACCATAACGGCACGTGTGGACTATGAGGCATCGATTGCCGAAATGGTCCGACTTACCCGATCGCGCCGCTTTTTTGTGATCGGCGATTACAGGGAACGGCGAATCGTCGGACGCGTCCTGGCCGCTCTCAAGGCCAAGGCTCCCGACGCGGATGTCGAGGTCCTGAGCGATCTGCCCCTGGACGATCTGCTTGCGCGGGTTGAACGGCTTCCCGACGAAAGCGTGATTTTCTGCGTACCGGTTTTCAAGACCGGCAAGCAGGGGACGTTGACGCCGAAGCAGGCGATTGCACTCATTTCCGAACGGGCCAACGCTCCGGTCTTCACTGCCTGGGAGCCGTTGATGGGGTCGGGCGTGACCGGCGGGCTGATGCTGTCGAGTACGCGTATCGGCGAACTTGTCGCGCGTGCGATCACCCATGCCCGCGGCGAAACCGATCTGACTGATATCGGGGCGATCCATGCCGCCCATTTCGACTGGCGACAGTTGCGCCGCTGGCGCATCGACGAGGCGCGGCTGCCGGCCGGCGCCGAGGTTCGCGACCGGGAACCGACGATATTCGAACAGTATCGCTGGCAGATCCTGACAACTTTTACGTTCATCGTTATCGAAACGATAACCATTCTCATCCTTATTTACCTGAACGTAAGACGGCGAAAAGCCGAACGGGAAATACGCATCTTGAACGAGGGCCTCGAACAGCGCATCGAAGAGCGCACCGCCGAGCTCAAGGCCGCCAACGGCGATCTGGAAGCCTTTGCCTATGCGGTCTCCCACGACCTCCGGGCGCCATTGCGAACCGTAGCCGGATTCAGTCAGATCCTGGCCGAGGACTATGGCAAGCGGCTCGACCCCGAGGGACTCGAACACCTGGCGCGCATTCACGAAGCCTGCCAGCGCATGGGTCAACTCATCGAAGACATCCTGAGGCTTTCCAGGATCACGGTGAGCAATCTCAATCTCGAACCCGTCGACCTGAAGGAACTCGCCACCCGGATCGTCGAAAACCTGCGCAGCAGGGAACCCGACCGGACGGTCCGCTTCACCGTGAACGGCGATCTCGCAGTGACCGCGGACCGACAGCTCATCGGCGTGGCGCTGGAGAACCTCCTGTCAAATGCCTGGAAGTATACCAGCAAGCGGGAAGAGTCGGTGATCGAACTCAAAGCCTCGGTAGGCCCCGAAAAGGGGAAGCGGACCATCTCCGTCATCGACAACGGCACCGGCTTCGACATGAGCGAGGCCGACAAGCTGTTCGAACCGTTCCAGCGATTGCATTCGGCGACCGAATTCGAAGGAAACGGGATAGGCCTGTCGACGGTCGCCCGTGTGCTGCGCGCCCATGGCGGCAGGGTCTGGGCGATGGCGGAGCCTGAACGGGGAGCGACATTCAGTTTCACGCTCGGCGAGCCGGTGTCGCGGCCTGCGGTCCTGCAAACGGCCGCGGCCTGATTCGGAAGATCTTCGAAATCGCGGCGAAAGTCACCGGACCAGCGCGTCCGCGACCCTCTCCCTGATCGTCGGCAGCAGCGCTTCGAGCGCCCGGCCGGGACACGCGGTCCGCGCGACGTCGCGATGGCCGCCGATCCGTTCGGGGGCGATGTTGTGGCGTCGGGCCAGATAGGCCAGCAAGCGGACGGTTGCCTCGACTTGCGCTGCGGTCGGTTTCTCGCGCTCGAAATTACCCTCCAGCACGATGCCGATATGTCCGGTTGGATCGTATCTGGTGTTGGTGTCGCCGACGAAGGCGACCTCGCGCCCCTCGCCGATCCCGCCATCCGCCGCGATATAGTAGTGATAGGGGATGTCGGCCCAGCGTTTCTTGGTACGGCCGTCGGAGAGTTTCGCCCGCGACTGGGAAAACCGCTGCAGGTTCCTCAGCTTGGTCTTGAGGCCGGTCTTCGGATTCTGCCGGGTTGCGGTATGGTGCAGGGTCAGGCGCACCGGCTTGTGGCGTTTCATGGCCAGGACCGGCACCGCCGCGCCCCAGGCGGCGCGGTTCATGATCGCCAGATCGTCCGCGTACCCCGTGCCCGGAACCAGAGCGACCCAGGCGAGAAGGAGTGCCGGCAGCGCGCGCGAAAACACAGCGCAGGCCCTTGCCGGCCGACCCGTCACAGCCATCCGATGAACTTGCCGTGCCGGTAGCGGCAACGGCCGGTATTGCCCCGCGCCGACCGGCATCGGCCGACACCGTTCGCATGGTCCTGGGTGAACGGCCCCTCGTACCAGCTGCCATCGCGGAAGATGCGCTTGCCGTGGCCCTCGAACTTTCCGTTCCTCAGTTCGCCGATATAGCGCTGGCCGTCGGACCAGGTGAAGGTTCCGTGCCCGTGGCGCTGGTTGTTGCGGTATTCGCCGACATAGCGCGAGCCGCTCGTCCAGACCATCGTCCCGCGGCCGTGATACATGCCGTCCTTCCATTCGCCGTTGTACCGGGAGCCGTCGGAGAAGACCATCTCGCCCCGTCCATGGCGCTTGTCGTTCCTGTACTGGCCGATATAGCGCTGGCCGTCGGCCCACGTATAGGTTCCGAACCCCTCGCGCTTGTTGTTGACGTAATCGCCTTCGTACCGGGCGCCGCTCGCCCAGATCATCGTCCCGTGGCCATGATACTGGCCCTGTTTCCAGTCGCCGATATAGCGGGTCCCGGTCTTCCAGATCATCGTCCCTCGGCCGTCGAGCTTGCCGTCCTTGAAATTTCCGGTGTAGCGGTCGCCGCCGCCGTAATCGAGTTCGCCGTAGCCGTCGAAGGAACCGTCGCGGAACTGGCCCGTATAAACCTTGCCGCTGGTCCAGCGATAGGTTCCCTGCCCGTTCAGCTTGCCGGCATGAAAGGTCCCTTCGGCGCGGGCGCCATCGGTATAGATCTGTACGCCGAATCCCTCCATCACGCCGTTGACGAACTGGCCTTCGTATTTGGTTCCGTTCGGCCAGGTCAGCGTGCCGCGGCCGTTGAACTTGCCCTCGCTCATGAAGCCGGTATAGACGCGGCCGTCGGCAAGCGTCGTGGTGGTCCAGCTTCCGCCCGCGCCGCCGCCAGAACCGCCCCCGCCAGAGCCGCCCCCGCCGGAACCGCCGCCGCCTGTATCGCCGCCGCCCGCTCCGGATCCGCCGCCGGAACCGCCATCTGTGCCGGAACCGCCGGACCCGCCGCCTGTTCCGCCGCCGCTACCCGCGCCGCCCGACCCGCCGGGGCTACCGCCGCCGCCGTCAAATCCGCTCCCGGGCGATTGCCCATCGCCCGGACCGGTCGACGCCAGGTAGACCGGCTTGGCCGACAGCGCCGAGGAAACGTATGGATCCTGCCGGCCGCCGGTCGCCGTGCGGACGGATTGGCGGACCTTCTGGAACAGACCGGCGATATCCGCGCCCGGCGCCGAGAAATTGTCGAGCAGCGCCGCGGTATAGGGGCTGTTGCGGCCGCTGCCGTCCTCGGCGGTCATGCCATCGCCGGCGGCGAAACTGATCAGCGTTCCCGAAGTCGCCGACACCTGCGTCAGCCCCGGGGCGATGCCCAGCGACTGGCCGGCCGCCAGCGAGGTCAGGGCGTTGCCGCGACAGGCGTCGAGCAGCACCAGCCGCGCGCCCGTCACGTTGGCGAGCGCTCCGAGCACCCGGTCGAGCGGTATCCCGTCGGCGGCGATGCGGCCGACATCGTCGAACGCGGCGTCGGTGGGAAGCAGGTAGTTGATCCCGCCCATCTGGATTCCGTGGCCCGAATAGTAGACGAGGCCGACTTCCGCTCCGCTCGCCTGGCCGGCGAATTCGGCGAGCGCGCTCTCGAGGCTCGCCTTGTCGAGATCCACCCTGTGGATCACCTCGAAGCCGAGATTGATGAGCGTCACCGCCACGTCGGCGGAATCGTCGCCCGGTTTACCCAGCGCCTCGGTATTCTGATAGGCGGAATTGCCGATCACCAGCGCCACCCGCTTCGCCGAAGCGGAACCCGTCGCGGCCGCCGCCAGAAAACCGGCCAGCAGGACCGCCCCTATGAGCCTCGCGGCCAGGGACCTCATAACCATCCGATAAACCTCCCGTCTCGATATTCGCATGGCCCCGTCTTGCCGTCGACCGCCCGGCATTGGCCGGTTCCATGCGCCCGCCCCCTGACGAACGGGCCGGAATAGCTCGTCCCGTTGGCGCGGGTCCGCGTCCCCCGGCCATCGAGCAAACCGCCCTTGAACCGGCCGACATAGGTCGACCCGTCCGGCCAGTTGTAGGTGCCGTCGCCTTCGAACTTGCCGGCGACGAAATCGCCTTCGTAGCGGCCGCCATTCGCCATCTTCCTGACCCCGTGGCCCTGGAACTGGCCGTCGACGAACGATCCCTTGTAGGTGCCGCCGCTCGGCCAGGTGAAGGTGCCGGTTCCGTTATATTTGTCGTCGCGGAACTCACCGGAATAGAAGGCCCCGTTCTTGAACGACCTGATGCCGTGGCCAAAGAACCTTCCGTCCTTGAAGCCGCCCACATACTGGCCGTTGCCGGCCCAGGTATAGACCCCCTGGCCGTTGGATTTTCCATCGGCATAGAGCCCGATATGGCGGGCACCGTTGTTGAATATGGTCATGCCGCGGCCGGATTTCTTGCCGGCCACGTAATTTCCTACGTAGCGCGAGCCGCTGGCCCAGCGGTATTCGCCCTCGCCCTCGAACTGGCCGTCCTTGACCCGGCCTGAGAAGACATCGCCGTTCTTCCAGACGTAGCTGCCGAAGCCTTCCAGCCGGTCGGACGTGAACTGGCCCTGGTACCGGGTGCCGCTCGGCCAGATCTGGACCCCGTGCCCGTGGCGGACGAGGCCAGTCATGGTGCCCATGAAGCGCCGGCCGTCCGCATAGTCGCGCACCGCCCAGCCGCGCCTGCCTTTCGCGGCGACCGGCGCCTTCGCCGGATCGGCCACGGCCGACACGCCGCCCCCCGGCGCCTCGCCGACACCGCCTGCGGCCAGCGTCACCCGCGACGCTATCAGGATCGCGGAGAGGGAAAGGGACAGGACCGAAAACCCGCGGATCAGCCAACCCATTTCTCGAATTTCCCGTTCTGGTAACGGCAGGGCCGCTTCTTATCGTCTTCGAGGACACAGGTCCCGGTGCCGTGCGGCAGCCCGCGGAAGAACGCCCCTTCGAACGCGAAGCCGTTCGGCTTCGTCAGCTTCCCCTCCCCGTGCAGGATCCCGTTGCTGACCTCGCCAACATACCGGGCGCCGGATTTCCAGACAATCGTTCCGGTGCCGTGGGGGAAGTTGTTGCGGAAATCGCCCTCGTAACGGGCGCCGTCGGACCAGGTCATCGTTCCCTTGCCCGAGAGCGCGCCGGCAGTGAAGACGCCGCTGAGCACCCGGCCGTCGGGGTATCTGAGTTCGCCCTTGCCCTGGGGTTCGCCGTTCTCGAAGGCGCCTTCGTAGCGGCGGCCGTCCTTCCAGGTATAGACGCCCTCGCCGTGTGGCCGGCCGCCCTTGAACGCGCCCTTGTAGCGATTGCCGTCGGCGAACGCCGCCTCGCCCTCGCCCTCGCGCGCGCCATCGACGAACGCTCCTTTGTAGGTTTCGCCCGCCGCGGTGCGGATCTCGCCCCGGCCATGGGGAACGCCGTTTTTCGTCGCACCCGTGTAAACCGTCTTGTCGGCCCAGACGATCCGCGCCTTGCCTTCGCCATGGCCGTTCTTGAAGCTGCCCTCGAAGCGCGATCCGTCCGGCCAGACCATCACCCCGGTGCCTTCCGGCCGGCTATCGGCGAACGTTCCCTCGTAGCGGCGGCCGTCGGGCCAGGTCATCGCGCCGGTGCCGGTGGCCTTGCCCTCCTTGAATTCGCCCTCGTAGACGATCCCCGAGCGGAAGGTCAGCTTGCCCTTGCCCTCGCGCCGGCCGGCCACGAAGGCGCCGGAATAGACCCGTCCGTCGCCATAGGCCATCTCGCCCGGGCCATGCGGGACGCCGTCCTTGAACAGGCCCGTATAGACATCGCCGTCCGGCCAGGAATAGCGGCCCCTGCCCTCGATGATCCCGGCCGAGAAGTCGCCCGAATAACGTTCGCCGCCGGGGAACTCCATCCGGCCTTCGCCCTCCGGCTTGCCGCCCTTGAACGGACCGGAATAGACTCGCCCGTCGGCATAGCGCATGCGGCCGCTGTCGCCAATCCGGCCGCCAGCGAACGGTCCGGAAAACAACCGGCCGTCGGGCCAGGAGAAGCTGCCGGTGCCGGCGAAGGCGCCGGCCTTGAAGCCGCCTTCGTAGACGCGGCCGTCCTTGAACGCCAGCTTGCCGCGGCCGTCCGGCTTGCCGGCCCTGAATCCGCCCGTATAGACCCGCCCGTCCGGGAAGGTCATGGTGCCGTAGCCTTCCGGCTCGCCGGCCTTGTACTCGCCCTCGTAGAGAAGGCCGTCGGCGCCGCGGAAGGTGCCGCGTCCCTCGAACAGGCCGGCCCGGAACCGACCTTCGTAACGGGCTTCGCCGGCCTTGCCCACCGGCCATTTCAGCAGTCCTTCGCCCTCGGGCAGGCCATCGGCGAAGACGCCTTCGTAGCGTCGGCCGTCGGGCCAGCTCATCACCCCGCGGCCGTCGCGCGCGCCATCGGCGAAATCGCCCTGGTACTTGCGCCCGTCCTTCCAGATCCTCAGCCCCGACCCCTGGAAGACGCCATTGAGGAAGCGGCCGTCATAGCTGCCGCCGGCCGCCCAGGTGAGCCGGCCTCGGCCGTTGAACCGGCCGGCCTTGAATTCGCCCACGTAGCGGTCGCCGTTCGGCCAGTGGAAGGTGCCCTGGCCCTCGATAAGGCCGCTGAAGAACCGGCCCTCGTAGCGGTCGCCGTTCTTCCAGGTGAGCACGCCCTGGCCGTGCATGCGGCCGTTCTCGAACTGGCCCACATAGCGGCGGCCGTCGGCCCAGATCATCTCGCCGGGCCCGTGCTTGCCGCCATTGGCGAAGCGCCCCTCGTAGCGGTCGCCCTGCTTGGTGACGAGCACGCCGTTGCCGTGGCGAAGGCCGCTCTGGAACTGGCCGGAATAGACGTCGCCACTGGCCCAGCGATAGGTGCCGGTTCCGTGCCGCTTGCCGAGCGTGAAGCCGCCGGAATAGGAATCGCCGTTCGACCAGGCGATCCGGCCCTCGCCATGGAACAGGCCGTTGAGGAAATCGCCGGCATAGACCCGGCCGTCGGGCCAGGTCATCGTCCCCTTGCCGGTCAGCCGCCCCATGTCGAAGGCGCCCTCGTAGCGGCGGCCGTCGGGCCAGACGAACAGCCCCTTGCCGTCCCGCTGGCCGCGCGAGAACGCCCCTTCGTAGCGGCTGCCGTCGGGCCAGGTCATCTTGCCGCTGCCCTCGCGCCGGCCGGCCTTGAAATCGCCTTCGTATCGGGTGCCGTCGGCCCAGACATGGACGCCGTGGCCCTGAGGTACGCCGTCGGCCACAGCGCCCTTGTAGCGGGCGCCGCTCGCCCAGCGATATTCGCCGGTGCCGGTGCGCTTGTCCTTGGCGTAGTCGCCGGAATAGACGTCGCCGTCGGGGTAGGTATAGACCCCCTTGCCGTCGCGCAGGCCCTGTTTGAAATCGCCTTCGTAGGTTTCGTTCGCCCGATAGGTCAGCTTGCCCTTGCCGTCGAAATGCCCGGCCTTGAAGCTGCCGTCGTAGCGCATCCCGCCCGGCCAGACGAGCGTGCCGGTGCCTTCGAACAGATCGTTGCGGAACTCGCCGGTATATTTTCGACCGTCGGCCCAGGCGAGTTCTCCCTTGCCTTCGCGTTTGCCGTTCTCGATGCCGCCCGTGTAAACGCCGCCGTCGGCGGTCTTGAACGACAGCGCCGGCCGGTCGGCGGGCGCGGCTTCGTCGGCGTGGAGGGGAATTGCGGCCGTGCCGAAGAGCGCCAGGGCGCCGGCCAGTGCCGAGGCCGGTGCCGTGGATCGCAACAGGGTTTTCTTCAAACGCAAGATCGCCCCCTCCCAGGCGGGCCTGTCAAAAATGCCATGGGGTCCCGATACGGAAAAGGAATTTCCGAAGCTCCGGCCCGAAGAGTTTCGGCGCCGGCCCGAACAGTGTCGCACGCTTGGAGCCGCCAGAGCGGTTTCCGCCTGCCCGAAGGACGCGGCCGGCCCGTCGTGTCGTTCCGTGCGGGTTGGTTTCGGTCCCGCCGCACCACGTGCGCCGAACGATCGATCCCGCGCGCCGGGCCGTAACAAACACGGCGCTTTCGCCATAAATGTGGCGGCGGATCGCCTTCGTCGCCGGCCGGTCCCGGTCGGGCGAGAGGAAGAATCGCACCGGGGTCGACGGCGCGTGACGCCGGCCGTTCCGGGAACGGCGCAACCGCAATGTTCAATATTGTTCGAAAAGGTACCTTTACGCGTGACGAAAAAATTGCCTTCCTGCATATTGTTGATTCTACGGAGGCCGTCCGGCCGCCAGAGGGGGGTCTTCGAACGTCGGACGGCGCCGTAACCGGTCGTCGCCCGGTTCCACGGCGGGCCGGAAATGATGCGGATCGTTCGACCGCGGCTCGCTCCATGAAAAGGAGACAGCGCGACATGCCGCGGGTGCTGGGCATTCTGGGGGGTATGGGACCGGAAGCGACGATATTGCTGATGACATCCATCCTCCGCGCCACGCCGGCCGAGGACGATTCCGACCACATCCCGTTGCTGGTCGACAACAACACGCAGGTTCCCTCGCGCATCGCCCATCTGATCGGCGGCACCGGGCCGGACCCGACCCCGGTGCTCGTCGACATGGCGAAGCGGCTCGAGCAGATGGGCGCCGAGGCGCTCGCCATGCCCTGCAACACCGCCCACAGCTACCTGCCGGCGATCGCCGAGGCGATCCGCATCCCGGTCTTCGACATGGTGACGATGACGGCCGAGCAGGTGGACGGCTTCGCGCCGGACGGGCCGGTCGGCATCCTCGCCTCCCCGGCGACGCGGCGCACCGGCATCTTCACCCGTGCCTTCGAGCGCCTTGGCCGCGAGGTGCTCTATGCCGCCGACCAGGACGCGATGCTCGCCGCGATCCGCTTGCTCAAGTCCGGCCGCATGTCGGACGCCCTTCCCGCCCTGAACGCCGCGGG
>Ga0070728_10005370_pt1 | contig 12686 bp, 6 predicted proteins | sample tdDd471_FD_66723 | JGI IMG/M metagenome (GOLD analysis project Ga0070728, IMG submission 66723) | Marine sediment microbial communities from the Atlantic coast under amendment with organic carbon and nitrate - tdDd47.1 | ecosystem: Environmental > Aquatic > Marine > Coastal > Sediment | place...
CATCATCGAGTACCGCGCTCACGGCCAACTTGTCCCACGCGGTGTCGCGCGGCAGGTGGCCGGCGGCCCGACGCAGCCAGTCGAGCCCGAACCGCTCGCCGACAGCGAAGTAGATTTCCGCCACCTCGCGCACGCTGCGCTCGCGCTTCTGGGAGATCAGCACGATGTCACCTGCCGGCTGGAGCCAACCGAACTTGGCGATGGCTCCGGCAAGATCGTCGGGTGCTCCCTGCGACTTGAACAGGAACGCTTGATCCTGATACAGCTGGCGCTCCGACGCCGGGAGGAGTTCCTCGAGTTGCGCGGTCACTTCCTGCACGCCGGGCTGATACGTCTCGATGAGCGCCGCCGGGTCAATCGACGTGCCATGCTGACTGAGCATCCAGATTGCCGTGCGCTCCAGAATGCGGCCGCACTCGGTAAGGAGAGCTGCCTGCAGGCTGGCCGGCACTTTCGAGTCAAGCGCCTCGATGCTCGCCCAGTGACCGCGCAGTCCGTGGATCTCGCGCGCCACCATGTACGCGCGCGCAACATCGCAGGACTCGACGCCGGTTTTCGCGCGCACTTCGCTCACGAACGAGATGCCGAGACGGTTCACGATGCTGTTCGTGATGACCGTAGCGATGATCTCGCGACGCAGCAGATGCTTCGCGATCATCGGCCGGAACTCCTTGCGCAGCCCCTTGGGGAAGTAGTGCACGAGGTCGTCGATCATGCCCTCGTCATCGGGAAGGCTGCTCGCCATCAGTTCGCCGAAGAGATCGATCTTGGCGTAGCTGACGAGAATCGCGAGTTCGGGCCGCGTCAGCGCCTGCCCCGCCTTGATGCGATCGCGCATCGTCTCGTCGTCCGGCAGGAACTCCAGCTTGCGGTCCAGCCCGCCTTCCTTCTCGAGATCGCGCATGTAGCGCGCGAGACGGTCCACCATGTGCCCACCGAGTTGATGCGTAACGGTGATCGCCTGCGTCTGCAGGTAGTTGTGGCGCAGCACGAGTTGCGCCACCTCGTCGGTCATGCCCATCAGGCGCTTGTCACGCTGCTTGCGCGTGAGCTTGCCCGCACGCTCGGCCTCGCCGAGCAACACCTTGATGTTGACCTCGTGGTCGGATGTGTCCACGCCGGCGGAGTTGTCGATCGCATCCATGTTGATACGACCGCCACCAAGCGCGAATTCGATGCGAGCACGCTGCGTGAACCCGAGATTCGCGCCCTCGCCGACGACACTCACGTTGAGTTCCCCGGCATCGATGCGCAGCGAGTCGTTGCTGCGGTCGTCCGCATCGAGGTGCGACTCCGTGGTCGCCTTCACGTAGGTGCCGATCCCGCCGAGCCAGAGCAACTCCGCTTTGGCGCGCAGAATCGCGCCGATCAGGTCATTGGGCGCGACGTGTTCGGTCGTAATCCCGAAGCGCTCCCGCATCTCCTCGCTGACCGGAATGGACTTCGCTCTCCGTTCAAAGACGCCGCCGCCATTCGAGATCAGCCCCGCGTCGTAGTCCGTCCATGACGAGCGCGGCAGGTCGAACAAGCGCTGGCGCTCCTTGAACGAGCGCGCTGCGTCCGGATCGGGATCCACGAAGATGTGGATGTGGTTGAACGCCGCAACCAGCCGCGTGTGCTCGGAGAGCAGCATGCCGTTGCCGAACACGTCGCCCGCCATGTCGCCGACACCGATCACCGAGAAATCCTCGGCCTGGATGTCTTTGCCCATTTCGCGGAAGTGGCGCCGGACGGCTTCCCACGCTCCACGCGCGGTGATCCCCATCTTCTTGTGGTCGTAGCCTGCGGATCCGCCGGAAGCGAACGCATCGTCGAGCCAGAACCCGTAGTCTGCCGAGATCGAGTTGGCGATGTCGGAGAACGTCGCCGTGCCCTTGTCCGCCGCGACGACGAGATACGGGTCGTCCTCGTCGTGCCGCACCGTGTTCTCGGGCGGCACGACCGACTCTCCGCTGCGATTGTCGGTAAGGTCGAGCAGGCCTCGCATAAGCGTGCGATAGCACTCCTGGACCTCCTCCTGGACCTCCTCCCGAGTGCCGTCCTCCGGCAGCCGATTGCACACGAATCCGCCCTTCGAACCGACGGGGACGATGACCGCGTTCTTGACCACCTGCGCCTTCATGAGCCCGAGAATCTCGGTGCGGAAGTCCTCGCGCCGGTCCGACCAGCGGATTCCGCCGCGAGCGACCGCCCCACCACGAAGGTGAACACCTTCCATGCGGGCGCTGTAGACGAAAATCTCGCGGAACGGGACCGGCCGCGGCAAGCCCTCGACGCTGCGCGAGTCGATCTTCAGCGACAGGTAGCTCTTCGGGTTGCCTTCCGCAGTCTGCTGGAAGTAGTTGGTGCGCGTGGTCGACTCGATCACGTTGAGGAAGTGACGCAGGATGCGATCCTCATCGAGGTTCGTCACCTTGTCGAGCGCGTTGCGGATGATCGTCGCGATCGCCACGGCCTGTTCGGCGTCCGGGGCAGACGAGGGATCGAATCGCGCCTGGAACAGCTCCACGAGCTTGCGTGAAATCTGCGGATTGCGCGCCAACGCGCCTTCCATGTACGTCTGGCTGAACGGGAAGCGCGCCTGCAGCATGTAGCGGCAGTACGCGCGCAGGATCAGAACCTCGCGGGAGGCCAGGCCGGCGTCGAGCACCAGCCGATTGAATCCATCGCTCGCCATCTCGCCGCGCCACACGAGGTCGAATGCCTCGTGGAACTTCTCGCGGATCTGGTCGAGATCGACGACGCGCTTGTCGCGCGCCTGCAACACGAAGTTGCGGATCCAGAGCGGCCGCTGCCGGTCGGCGATGTGGATCGCGTACGGAATCTCGCCGCGCACCTGCACGCCCATGTTCTCGAGCATGGGGAGAATGGTCGAGAGCGGGATCGTGCGATCGGCGTAGTAGATCTTGAAGTGGAAGATGTACGGACTGCGCGAATCCACCTCGCGGTACAGGTTCATCGCGACCGTCTCGGTGGCGAACGCGCGCTCGAGGAGCTCCGAGTCGTCCGCGGCGGTTTCGGGGCTGAAGTCCTCGCGATAGCTGAGCGGGAACGCGTCCGCCCAGCGGCGCGCCGACACCTTCCCCGCACCATCGCCGCGACGCACGATCATGGCGTCCGTGACGCGCTCTTCCCAGAGCCGTCCGGCCTCGATCAGGCGCGCCTCGAGTTGCGGGATGTCGACATCGGGCACCTCACCCGGAGTCGTGTCGACAATGAACCGCAAGCGCGCAAGCGGTCCATCCGCAACGTGCGTGTAGAAGCGCTCGATCGTCCCGTTGAACGCGTCGGTCAGGATGTCCTGGAGACGAAGGCGCAACGCCGTGTCGTAGCGGTCGCGCGGCACGTAGACGATGCACGAGACGAACCGCTCGAACGGATCGTGGCGCACGAAGAGGGCGATCCGCTTGCGCTCCTGCAGGCTGAGAATTCCGATCGCGGTGTCGAGCAGTTCATTCTCGGGCGTCTGCACGAGCTCGTCGCGCGGGTGGCTCTCCAGGATATGGCGCAGCACTTTGCCGTCATGGGACTCGGGCGAGAGGCCCGACCGCTCGATGACGTGACGCACGCGATGACGCACGAACGGCACGTCGTGCACGCTCGCGGCGTAGGCGGACGACGTCCACAACCCCGCGAAGATGCGCTGGCCGCTGACCGCGCCGTCCGCGTCGAAAGTCTTGACCGAAACGGTGTCGAGCGGAATGCGGCGGTGCACCGTCGAATGCAGGTTCGACTTCGTGGCGTGGATGAGCATCGGCTCGCGCAGGAAGTGGCGCACCTCGGCCGGCAGGCTGCCCATGTTGCGCAGCCCGGCGAACACGTGGCGTTCGGGGTCCCGCAGCAATCCGAGCGCCGTGCCGCGCAGGATGCGGGCGTGAGCGTCTTCGCCCTCGCCTTCGAAGCGGTACTCGCGGTAGCCCAGGAACGTGAAGTGGTCGTGGTCCATCCACCGCAGCAGCGCGATGGCCTCGGACACTTCCTCTTTTTTGACCGGCGGCGGGTCGTCGCGCAGATCCTCGAGCACTTCGCGAACGCGGTCCCGCGTCGCGTCGTAGTCCTCGACCGTCGTGCGCACGTCCGCCAGAACGCCCACCAGTGCGGCCTTCAACATGTCGTGACGCTCCGCCTCGACCGACGAGAACTGAAGCGACATGAACGACTCGGCCACCCCGCCGGGCAGTTCCTCGGCGGAGATCGACCACAGCTGCAGCTTCCCCTCGGCGTCGCGCTCGACGCGCACGATGGGGTGGATCACGATCTGGACTTCGATCCCGAGATCGGTCAGCAGGCTCGTAACCGAATCCACGAGGAACGGCATGTCGTCGTTGACGATCTCGACCACGGTGTGGGGCGAATCCCATCCGTGCGAGACGGGATCCGGAGTGAAGACTCGGACGACCGCTTCGTCCGCAGGGCGGCGCTGCGCGAACCCCCACATCGACAGCACGGCGCCGACAAGGTTCTCGCTCGATTCGCGCTGCAGATCGACCGGCGCGACGTGACGGTAGAAGTGATGAGCGAATCGCTCGGCCTCGTCCTCGCGACCGGGCGACTGTCGCTCCACTTCGGCTCGCACCAACTCGACGATCTCATCGATTCGCTTGCCGCGCGCACGTTCCAATTCGGTCTTCATCAGTGCTCCCGCCGTCTGCTGGACGCAGCCTACTTTAGCCTTTTGGTGAGGCGAGAATTGCGGCTCCCCGATGCGCTACCTTCTGCAACAATCCATAAATGGCGACCCCGCGCATCCTCGATCTTGCAACGCTTCGCGACTGGATCGCGAAGGAGCGTCCGTATGTCCTGCTCGACGTCCTCCCGGCAACGATTCACGATGAGTGGCGCATTCCCGGCTCGAAGAACGCGTGCATCTACGAAGTGGCCTTCGCGGACCAGGTCCGGGACCTCGGCGCCGACCCCTCCACTCCGATGGTCGTCTACGAGTCGGGGGCGGGGTTCCAAGGCGGCGCGGAAGCGTGTGCGCGCCTGGCCGAACTCGGCTTCGAAGAGGTGCATTGGTTCGAGGGCGGGCGGGAAGCTTGGTCCGAGGCAGGCCTGGACGTCGAGGGATCCCGTGCCGAAGAGCCGTGGAGCAAGGGCAGCGTCGCACTCCCCGCGACGGGCCACTACGCGCTGGATCTCGAGAAGAGTGTCGTGCTGTGGCACGGACGGAACGCGGCCAACGGCCACCACGGGCGCATCTCGTTCCAGGAAGGCTGGATCGAAGTCGAGAACGGCCTCCCCTGCGCCGGCCAAGCGGTGGCCAACATGCGCTCGATCGTCTGCGACGACCTGGAGGGAGAGATGGCACAGGGCCTCCTTCGTCATCTCGCGACGGGTGACTTCTTCCAGAGCGATCGCTTCCCGACGGCGGCATTCACCCTCGACGTCTGCCGCAAACGCGACGATGCCGCGCCGGGGCGGCCGAACGTCGACGTCGAAGGTCGCATGGACGTGCGGGGCGTGACGCAGCCCATCAAGTTCTCTGCGGTATTCGCCGCCGCTGCGGAGAACGGCGTCGGACTCCAGGGCGGGCTCGAGTGGGACCGCACGCGCTGGGGAAGTCGCTACGGGTCCGGCCGCCTCTACGACCGCCTCGGCATGCACCTCGTGAACGACGAGATCACCCTGCAGGTGCGGCTCGTCGGCAAGCGCTGATCGCGACGCTAGCCGAACATCTCGGACTTGAGCTGTTCCGCCCAGGCCTTGAGACGGTCGTCGGTCTTCTCGGACTCGTTGTCGTTGTCCAGGGGCAGGCCGAGGAACTTCGTGCGGTTGTCGCAGAGCGAGCGCGATGCCTCGAACTCGTAGCCGTCCACCGGGACCTTGCCGACCAGTTCGGCGCCGCGCTGCATCAGGGGCGCCCAGACCATGCCGAGCGCGTCGACGAAGGTGTCCGGGTAACCGGCGGCGTCACCCATGCCCCACAGCGCGACCTGCTTGCCCTTCCAGTCCTTCTCGGGCAGGCCGTCGGCCTTGTCGCCCCAGTCGTACTGCAGCTCGCCGATGTCCCACGTGGAAATGCCGAGAATCAGCTTGTCGTACTCGAGCAGCTTGTCGAGATCGACTTCCGCGATGTTCAGGACCTCATCGACGTTGTCGCCCAGAAGGGCCTTGAGATCATCAGCCACTCCCTGGCCGACACCTGTGTTACTGCCGTAGACGATCGCGGTTGCCATGCTCGATTTCCTCCGAGCCCGCAATTATGACGACGAGACCGAGAGGAGCAAGCCCTCGCCGCGACGATCTGGAGCCCGGGCTCGGTTTCGTAGCGGAGGGCCGACCCGACGAATTCACGACGCCGTGGACGCGACGGGCTGGATCTGCTGATTCGCGGCGCCCAGCCACGGCTTGGCGTGCAGGGTGCCGTGCATCGGCACACCGACCGGCCGGCACCGAGTCGTCGCGAATCCGTCGGGCTAGAACTTCTCGTCCTGGTAGGCGCTCCAGAACTCGTACTCGCGGAATGCCTCGGGATCCGGTTCCTTCCCATCCCCCTTTTCCGGCACCACAAACTCCACGCGACGACGGGAGCGGCGACGCAGAATGCGGAAGAGCAGCGCGAACGCGAAGAAGATGAGCACCAGCGCGCCGGCCAGATAGATCATCTTGCGCTGCTTGGCGGGGTCGAGCAGGCTCGTACCCAGCGGAGGCTCCGGAATGTCGATTGTGAACGGCAGCGGACGCAGCTGGGCCGTGTCCACATTCGGATCGGCGAGCTCCAGTTCAATGAATCCGGGAAACTGCCCCGGCAAGTTGCGCACGATGTCGATCGGCACGGTCACCGACTGTTCGCCGCCCTGGATCTTCACGGAATCCAGACCCGCCGCGAATTCGGCGCCGTGAGGCAGGCTCCCGAAGTTCGTGACGAGATCGAGGTCGCGGCCCTTCAGGTCGGGACTGGCCTCGAATTCGAGCTTCGCAGTCACGAGGTTGCCGTTGACCGAAAGCGGCGGCGGGCCCCGCCAGTCGATGACGCGCACGAAGCTCGGCGAGACAGTCCAGCGGACGCTGCATGTGCCGGCCAACCGTCGTTCCCCCGCGCGAATGGAGAACACGCGCAGATTCACGGAAGCTGGCCCGGCTTCGACGCGCGACGGGTTGATCGAGAGGTTGATCTTCTGCGCTCCCTCGACGAGACGCGCGCGCGGCGGATTGACCTCGTAGCCGTTGGCGAGCGGGATGAACTCCAGCAGCGTCCCGTGGTGGACGCGGCCGACTTCGACCGGAAGCTCGAAGGCGATGCTCTCAGCCCGGGTGGCGAACTTTCGGCCCGCCTGAATCTCTCCGACCACCTTGATCGGCGGCGGCGGCACGATTTGAACCTCAACCGGAATCACCTCCGGCACGACGCGGATCTCCCCCAACGCGGACAGATGCAGCGTCGTCCGCAACACGCCGTCCGGCGTTCCCGCCGACGAGCGCAGGCGGACCTGAAGCTCGGTTTCCTCGTGCAGCATGAAGCGCCGCGGAACCTCGACTTGGAGCCCCTCGGGGAGCTCCCCCACGCGAATCGAGATGCGCGCACCAGCCTCGACCGCTCCCTCATCGGGAACGAGCGTCAGGGTCGCGATCACGTCGCCCCCGCGCACCAGGGGGGGAGCGACGAGCTTCGCCTGCAGGACGCGCACGCCGCCGCGGCCAACCTCGTAGCGAACCGCGATTTCGCGCTGCTCAACCCGCAGACCGGCGGAAGGCTTAAGAACCAGACGGCTCTCGAACGCTCCGGGCCGGGACCCGGGATACGCGGAGAGGACCAACTTGATGCGGTCGAGCTCGTCCAGTCGAACGACGGCCGGCTCCACCTTGAGCGACACGTCCGGCGGTAGATCCACCGCTTCGAAGCGCAGCTCGCACCGACGCTGTTTCGCCTCTTCGTTCGCGACCAACTTGAACCGGCGCGTCACTTTGGTGCCGCGGTCCACACGCTCGAAGTCGATGGCCTCCAACTCGAAACGCACGCTGGCGCGACTCGCGCCGGACAGCAGGGCGGTCCGCGATCCGGTGGTCCAGATCGGGCGACTCCCCACCGCATCGCAGCGGATCCACGCGCCGTGGTAGTTCGATCCCTTCCGCGCATAGCCGGACAGGGACACGGTGAACTTCTGCCGCTTTTCCCGCAGCTGAACCGTCGACGGGATGACGGTGACGGTGGCGCCGCTGGCGTTCGGACCCAAGCCCGCGCGCAGGTTCAGCACCGTACCAACCGGGCCCTTCGCCTCGAACGTGATCTTCTGTTTCCACTCGCCGACCTTCTGGCGCCCGAGCTGGATGACCGGCCAATCGACGTGGACCGAACCCCAGCGATCGCCGGTGATCCGATCGAGTGCGATCGACGTTCCGACGCCGCGGTCCTCGATGAAACGGCGGAGCTGTTCGTCGCCGCCCTTGAAGTGCCCGTACCAGAGCGTCCAGTCGCGACCGATGACCATGCCCGGCCCTTCGTGGCCCGCGATCCGCTGCGCGAGTTTCTTTTCCGGCTCCGAGTCCGGCACGTCGCGCGCGCCCATCGAAACCACGATCATCCGGCGCTCCCGGCGCGGATGGCGCTCCTTGAACTCGCGCAACTGATCGAGACCGCGTTCGACCGCGGCGTAGAGGTAGCGGTGTTGATCGCGAGCCCGCGTCCCCGCCAGTGCTTCGTGCAATTTCGACCGCGCCTCGGCCGCGCCTTTCGAGTCATGCGGGACGCGCACCACGGTCGCCTTGTGCGCGCCGTTGCCGAACGGAATCAGCGCCACCTGTGCGCCGGGTCGAGCCATGTGCGGCACGAGATCCGTCAGCAGCTTGCGCATTCCGTCGAGGGCGTCCGTCTGCTGCATCGCGCTGCTCGCGTCGAGCAGAACGACCGTGTCGATCGGTTCGTCGCCCGCTCGCGCATCGGTTGCGTAGAGCCCCAAAAGGGCCGCCAGGCCGAGTTTCATCCACAGTCGCCGCATGGGTCCGATACGCTCCTCCCAGTCCGGAGTCCCGGACCATCACCGCGCTATCGACCGAATCGACGGGACGCTTGACAAAAACCCGGCGTCCACGCGGCTTCCAACGGGAAGCGCCCATCCCGAAGTGTGGAGGAAAGGTGCGGCAGCCCCCGGGGGATGGGGAAGGGTTCGGATTGAGGGCTGCCGCGCTGAGAAGTCAGGATCATCGGGAGTTTGGGGCCCCCGATGGACTTTTCACAGCATTGCGCACGCCGGATTCGGCAGCCATAGGGTGAAGTGCCGATTTCGAGCCGGCATCACGCCAGCGATAGCAGCGCCTCCGCCAAACGTTCGGAATCGTGAACATTTCGGTCCTTTTCGTCCGTGATCGACAGTCGCAGCACCTCGAGCCCCCGCTGCGAGAGGCGGAAGATCTGGGCGGACGAGGCGTTGCCATCCGCATAGCACTCGTCGTTCGGGTCGAGAATCACCGTTCCGACGATCTTCTCGCGCGGAGTCGCCGCACCGGCATCGCGGCGCACGATCGACTCGATCCACTCGATCGCAGCCTCCGGCCCGACCCCAAGCTGCTCCGGGTCGCGCCCCACGTTCGGGATGAACACCTTGAGCGCGTCGCTGGCGACGATCGCTTTCCCGACGCCCACCGGCATCAGGTTGCAAAGGACGCTGCTGAACAGACTGCCCATCGGGTAGACGATCATGTCTGCACTCGCGATCAACTCGATCACCTCATCGGTGGCGTGAGCTTCCGAGCGCACGCCGTCGCGCACGAAGAACAAATCGCGAATCGGCGCGTCGAGCGCGGGCGCCGCCTTGCCGGTCAGCAGGTGCTGCCCCACCACCTCGCGGCCGTCCTTGAGAACGGCGCCCAGCTGAAGGTCCTCCTCCGTCACCGGCCGCACGATGCCACGCACCTGAGCGAACTCGGCAATCGTGTCGATCACGCGCGCCAGGCTGCGGTCCTCGCGAAGATAGCCTCCGGCCAGCACGAGGTTGCCGATGCTCGCGCCACGCAGCCGGAACGATTCCGGCAACGCCTCGGCACAACAGCCCAGCAACTCGCGCATCACGGAGCGCACGGGCTCGGGAACCGGTTCGATGAGATCGTCCTCCCCGTCGACCATCGACGCGAGACGCACGCGCAGTTCGGCTTCCTCCGCTTCTTCCGGCAGTCGGAACGCGAGGAAGTGGAAGAGGGCGGCATCGCCGTCGCTCCCCTCGTCGGCGAGTGCGAGCAGGCGATTGCGCAGGTCTCCGACCGAGGGCATGTGGAAAGCGTGGCGGATCTCGGCCGAACTCCCGCCCGAGTCGAACGGCGTCACGATGTGAATCGAGTTCCACGTCGAGAGCTTGAGCCGACGCGACAATCCGCGGAGCGCGCTGCCCCCCGTGAAGAACAGAATCCGGGGGCCGTGCGATGCCGTTCGCCAGTAGCGAGGGTCGCGCCGAGGCGCGTTATCGGAGTTCTCGACCACGCCCTACTATCGGTCGCCGGGGCGACGCGGGACAGGGGCAGACTCCAAAGCCTCCCGGAGCCGCCCATCATCGCGAAAATCCTGCAGGAGCCAGCCCGCGCCCTCGCGTTCCAACGGGCCCGCCGGCCGCACCGCCGTCACAGCCACGAACGCGATGTCGATTGCCCTCGCGGCGCGTACATCGTGAAGCCCGTCACCGAAGTAGACCACGCGGCTGAATTGGTCGACGCCGTAGACGGCCTCCGCCTTGCGAATCGCCGATCGAAGGATTCCGACGCGCCCCGGGGCGTCATCGGCGGCGCCCATCGGCACATTCGGCAGACGCTGCCCGGCCCAGCCGAACTTCACCGCCGCGGTCGCACGCCAGTTCCCCGTCGCAAGCCCGACCTCCCAGTCGTCCAGCGCTGCGACGCGTTCCAGCACGTCCTCCGCGCCGGCAACCAGCGGAGCCTTCACATCGGCCGCCCGCATGTCCGCGACGAAGCGATGGTGCATCGCCCGCTTCTGCGGCGGCGTCGGCTGGCGTCCGGTGTAGTGAACGAAGTGCGCCACCGACCCGCCGCTGTCGGTCGCGTCCGGAGACAGCGACCAGTCGAGGCGCACATCCGAGACGCCGCAAACGTCCGCGATCGCATCGGCGAAGAGTCCGTCACACCGACCGACCGAGTCGATCAACGTCCCGTCGATGTCGAACAGCGCCAACTGCACGCGCCCCCCGGTCTAGAACGTACCGGTGAAACCGACGCTAAACGCGTCGACGCCGCCGTTGACCGTGCCGATCAGGTTGCCCGCGGCGGGCTCGGACTGATCGATGGAGGTCTTATCCACGAAGATGTGGAAGTACGCGACCTGCAGGCGCAACCACGGCTTGATGATGTACGTGCCGCCCACGGCCACCCAGAACCGGTCGCTTCCGGGCAAACGCGGCCCGCGCGTTTCATCCGGGATCGGGCTCTGGTCCCAGGCCACGCCGAAACGCAGGATCCACTTGTCATTGATGGAGTAGATCGCGCCCGTGCTGACGCGCCACGAGCCGTCCCACTGCATGTCCAACACGCTGTCGGGTTGGTTGGGATTCTCGAACTTGATGCGGATCTCCTCGACCGTGGACCAGTTCGTGTAGGACACGTCCCAAACGACGGCCCACTTCACGTGGACCTGGTGGAATCCGCTCAGGATGAATTTGTCCGGCAGTGTCATGTCGAGCGAGGCGTCGGTGTCGACGAACGCACCGGTCGCATCCACGACTCCGGAAGCCGCATCCGGAACCGAGAAGTCCGCATCGCCCTCGATCTTGTGCTTGACCTGCGAGCGGTACGAGAGCCCGAAGCGGTTCTTCTCGTTCAACTCGAACAGGACGCCGACCGTGAAGCCCACCGAGACACTGTTGCCGTCGACCTTGACGCTTCCGTCGAAAGCCTGCGGAATGAGCCCCGGGATGGAGAGGGACGCGCCGATCGAGCCGAAGTCGATCTGATTGCCGAGGGTGCCGGACGCGTGCTGCAGCATGAGACCCGCGCCGACCGACCACTGCTCGTTGATTCGGAAGGAGGCCGCCGGCTCGATGTTGATGACGAGAATCTCGCTCAACGTCGCGAAGTATCGCACCGTCGAATTGGTGGAGTACTGGGTGGAAAGTGCGAAGGGCGCATTCACGCCGATGCCCACGACCCAGCGTTCGCCGAGGGAGCGCGTCACGTACAGGTTGGGGATCAGCCCGTCCGTGCCGCCGTTGTCGTTGGTTTCGCCCAACATCGGAGTGCCGACTGCGCTCGTCGACCCCTGATCGCTGTAGGCGCCGTCGACGAAGACCCAGTTCACGCCGGCGTTGTAGTTCCAGTCCTTCAGGCGCGCCATCCCGGCCGGGTTCCACCAGATCGTCGCCGCGTTGGCGGACGCGGCGGCGCGTCCCGCAAACGCCGTCGCCATGAGCTCGACGTCCTGTTCATCGAGTTCGAAACCGGCTCCCGCCGCCGGACGCGTCCCCCACGCCAAGACGACCAGGAACGCGCAGATAAAGCCTCGATTGAGCATGCCCGAGTACCTCCCCCGCGAACGACCGGCCTTGGCCGCTCCGGTGCCGCAAACCTAAACAAAACAACGACTTCTGTCGACGGTGCGGCCCCGGGCAGAGTACCGCTGGACACCCGTCAGCGGCCGGTTAAGCTATTCGAACGAACGATCGACAATCGGGCCGGTCGCCGCGCGGACGTCGCCTAGCGCGCGGCCGTGGCGTCGCACCCGCTTCCAAGAGGATCTCGTCATGAGCACCACC
>Ga0070728_10005371_pt1 | contig 12684 bp, 10 predicted proteins | sample tdDd471_FD_66723 | JGI IMG/M metagenome (GOLD analysis project Ga0070728, IMG submission 66723) | Marine sediment microbial communities from the Atlantic coast under amendment with organic carbon and nitrate - tdDd47.1 | ecosystem: Environmental > Aquatic > Marine > Coastal > Sediment | place...
CGATTCGTCGCCGATTCGTTCCAGACTCGTTCCAGTTGTAAACAGATGCAACCTCAGAGCGGTGAAACCGGCAGTATTTCGCGTAATTTTCGCCCTGTAATTGCCGAATCGACGTGTTAAAGGCGGGTATGCCCCGCTGTCGGGCCCGCCGCCGCCGGAAATCTCCGGATTCGAACTCCACGAAAGAGTCAATGCCCTCCGACATTTTCACCGGCCACACCGTCAAGGCGGTCCTCGGGCCGACGAATACAGGCAAGACCCATTATGCGATCGAGCGGATGGTGGCGCATTCGAGCGGCGTCATCGGTTTGCCGCTACGGCTGCTCGCGCGCGAGGTCTATGGCCGCGTCGCCGAAAAGGTGGGCAGCGCCAATGTGGCGCTGATCACCGGCGAGGAGAAGATCGTTCCGCCCAAGGCCCGTTACTCGGTCTGCACGGTCGAGGCGATGCCGTCGGAGACCAACGCCGCCTTTGTCGCCATCGACGAGGTGCAGATCGCCGGCGACCTGGAACGCGGCCACATTTTCACCGACCGCATTCTCAATGTCCGCGGCCGCGAGGAGACGTTGCTGCTCGGCGCCGGCACCATGACCGGCATCCTGCGCTCGCTGATGCCCGGCATCGACATCGTTTCCCGGCCGCGCCTGTCGCATCTCGCCTATGCGGGGTCCAAGAAGATTACCCGCCTGCCCCGGCGGACGGCCATCGTCGCCTTCTCCGCCGACGAGGTCTACGGCATCGCCGAACTGATCCGCCGCCAGCGCGGCGGCGCGGCGGTGGTGATGGGCGCGCTCAGCCCGCGCACCCGCAACGCCCAGGTCGAGCTCTACCAGAATGGCGACGTCGAATATCTCGTCGCCACCGACGCGATCGGCATGGGGCTCAATCTCGATGTCGACCACGTCGCCTTTGCGCAATTGCGCAAATTCGACGGCTATGCCTATCGCGACCTGACGCCGGCCGAGATGGGCCAGATCGCCGGGCGCGCCGGGCGCCACATGCGCGACGGCACCTTTGGCGTCTCCGGCTATGCCCATCCGCTCGACGACGAGACGGTGGAACGGATCGAGGCGCATGAATTCGATTCCGTGAAAGTGCTGCAATGGCGCTCGCGCTCGCTCGATTTTTCCTCCATCGCCGACCTGCGCCATTCGCTGGAAACCACGCCGCAAATTCCGGGCCTGACCAAGGCGTTGCCCGCAGTCGACCAGCGCGCGCTGGAATTCCTGGCCCGCGACATGGCCGTCGTCGACATCTGCGGCGGCCGCGAGCAGGTATCACTGCTCTGGGAAGCCTGCATGCTGCCGGACTACCGCAAGATCGCGCCGGCCCAGCATGCCGATATCATTTCTCAGATCTTCTTCGACCTGGTGCGGCGCGGCCATGTCGACGAGGACTACATGGCCGAGCAGGTTCTGCGGGCCGACCGGGCCGATGGCGAGATCGACACGCTGTCCGCGCGTATCGCCCAGATTCGTACCTGGACTTACGTGGCGAATCGGCCCGGATGGCTTGCCGATCCGCTACACTGGCAGGAAAAGACGCGTGCGATCGAGGACAAGCTGTCCGATGCCCTGCATGACAGGTTGACGAAACGCTTCGTAGACCGCAGGACATCCGTGCTTATGAAGCGGCTGCGAGAGAATGTGAACATGGAAGCAGAAATCAGCCCGGGCGGCGATGTATCGGTGGAAGGCCACCATGTCGGCCAGCTCGACGGGTTCCGGTTTTCGGCGGACAAATCCGCCGAGGGCGAGGACGCCAAGGCGGTGAAGGCCGCGGCAGCGAAGGCGCTGGCCACGGAATTCGAAAAGCGGGCCGACCGGTTCGCTGCCGCCCCCAATGGCGACTTCGCGCTCGGTACGGACGGCGTCCTGCGCTGGCTCGGCCAGCCGGTGGCGATGCTTTCGTCGACCGAGGAATGGCTAAAGCCGCGCGTCATCCTGCTCGCCGACGAACAGTTGACCGGCCCGTCGCGCGACAAGGTCGCCGCGCGCGCCGAGCGCTTCGTCGCCCATCACATCGAGACGCATTTGAAGCCGCTGGTCGATCTGGGCCTTGCCGACGAGTTGTCCGGCATTGCGCGGGGCATCGGTTTTCGCCTGATCGAGAATTTCGGCATCGTGCCGCGCCGCGACATCGCCGACGAGATCAAGTCGCTCGACCAGGACGGCCGCGCCGCACTGCGCCGATATGGCGCCCGCTTCGGCTTCTACCACATTTTCGTGCCGGCCCTGATCAAGCCGGCGCCGGCGGGCCTGCTGACCCTTCTCTGGGCGCTGCAGAATGACGGCAAGGACAAGCCGGGCTACGGCGACGTCGTGCAGCTTCTGTCGACCGGCCGCACGTCGCTGGTCCCCGACCCGACTTTCGAGACCGCCTTCTACAAGCTTGCCGGCTACCGGCATCTGGGATCGCGCGCCGTGCGCGTCGACATCCTCGAACGGCTTGCCGACCTCATCCGCCCCGCATTGCAGTGGCGCGAAGGCTCCGGCGCATTGCCGGAAGGCGCTGCCGGCGGCGGACGTTTCTTCGTCACCCCCGCGATGATGTCTATCCTCGGCGCGACCGCCGAGGACATGGAGGCCGTGCTGGGCAGCCTCGGCTACCGCCATGACAAGGTGGAACCCGCCGAGTTGGAGGCGAAACTCGCCGCGCTGAAGGCCGCCAATGCGCCCGCGCCGGCGGAAGCGCCGCCCGCCGAAGAGGCCGCACCGGCGGAGGCTGACGCCGGGGCCGCACCGGCCGCCTCGGAGGAAGCAACGCCGGATCCGGCGACCGAGACCTCCGCCGAGCAGACGCCCGCGCCCGAAGCAACGGAAGAACCCGCGTCGGACGTTACCCCGGCTGCTGAAGCAGCCACCGCGGAGGCCGCGGAACCGGCCGACGCCGAACAGACAAGCGCAGAATCCACAACCGAGCCCGCCGCCAAGCCGGAAGACGCCGAGGAGCCGAAGCCCGTTATGGTCTGGTACCAGGTGCGCGGCGACCGCAACCGGCGCGGCAACCGTCCGCAGGGTCAACGTCAGGACGGCAAGCGCCAGGAAGGCCGCCAGCAGCACGGCGGCCAAAGGCAGGACGGCGAACAGAAGGGCCGAGACGACCGGAACAAGGGCGGCAAGGGCAAGTTCCGCGGCAAGCGCGACGATCGCCAGCGCGGCAAGGGAGAGGCGTTCGCCTCGGCCAAGCCACCGCGCCGCGAAAAGCCGATGGACCCGGATTCGCCCTTCGCCAAGCTCGCGGCCCTCAAGGACCAGATGAAGAAGTGACACCGAAGCGGAATGAGCGCTGACCGCCAGCGCATCGACAAGTGGCTCTTCTTCGCGCGGGTCGCGAAATCCCGCACGCTCGCCGCGAAACTCGCCCAGGGCGGGCATGTCCGCGTCAATGGCGCGAAGATCGGCCAGGCAAGCCATGAGGTGAAGCCGGGCGACGTGCTGACCGTGGCGCTCGAACGCCGTGTCCTCGTCTTAAAGGTCGTCGATTGCGGCACGCGGCGCGGCCCGGCGCCAGAGGCGCGCGTTCTCTACGAGGATCTGTCGCCCCCTCTCCCGCCTAAGCCCGACAGCGCGCTGGACCGCATTCCCGGCAAGCGCGAGGCGGGCGCCGGACGGCCGACGAAAAAAGAGCGCCGCGCCATCGACAAACTTCATAGCGACGACGATTGACCTCGCCCGACGGGCCGCGATAAGGCAACTGCAACGTTACAGTTGAGCTTCCGAGGCATTTGATGGCATTTTCCTTCCGCCGTTCCGATTTTCCCGACGATTTCATTTTTGGGGCGGCGACCGCTGCCTACCAGATCGAGGGATCGTCATTCGGCGGCGCGGGCCCGTCGCATTGGGACACCTTCGCCGCGACGCCCGGCAATGTCGCCAACGCTGAAACCGGCGCGATCGCCTGCGATCACTACCACCGCTATGAAGAGGACCTCGATCTGCTGCGATCGGGTGGCTTCGACGCCTACCGCTTCTCCACCTCCTGGGCGCGAGTGATGCCGGATGGCAAGACCGTCAATCCGGAAGGGCTCGACTTCTACGACCGGCTTGCCGATGCCACGCTGGAGCGCGGGCTGAAACCCTTTCTGACCCTCTATCACTGGGATCTGCCAGCGGCGCTTTCGGACCTCGGCGGCTGGCGCAATCGCGACGTCGCCTCGTGGTTCGCGGACTATTCTACAACCGTTATGGACCGGATCGGCGACCGCATGGCGGCGGTCGCGACCATCAACGAGCCCTGGTGCGTCACCTGGCTCAGCCATTTCTGGGGTATCCACGCGCCGGGCCTGCGCGATATCCGCGCCGCCGCGCGGTCGATGCATCACGTTCTGCTCGCCCATGCGCGCGCGATGGAGGCAATGCGCGCGGCGGGCCATGGCAATCTCGGCATCGTGCTCAACTTCGAACATGCGAACCCGGCCAGCGACACCGCAGAGGATGGCGCGGCGGCGGCCCGCTATGACGGCTTCTACAATCGCTGGTTCATCGAGGCGATCACGCGAAAAGCCTATCCGGAGATCATCCTCGAAGGCTTCGTCGGCCACATGCCCGACGGCTTCGAAAAGGACATGGAGGCGATCGGCGCGCCGCTCGACTGGCTCGGCGTCAATTACTATACGCGCTCAAATGTCACGGCGGACCCGGAGGCGGCATGGCCATCGCTGAAAAGCGTACCCGGGCCGTTGCCGAAGACGGATATGGGCTGGGAGATCTACCCGGACGGCCTCTACGGATTCCTGACGCGGCTGCATCGCGACTACACCGGCGACACGCCGATCATCGTCACCGAGAACGGCATGGCCTCGGACGACCACCTCGCCGAAGGCCGCATCGACGACCGGGAGCGCATCGCCTATTTCGACGCGCATCTGGCGGCGGTTCGCCGCGCCATCGCGGACGGCGCGCCGGTGACCGGCTATTTTGGCTGGTCGCTGCTCGACAATTACGAATGGGCGCTCGGCTACGGCAAGCGCTTCGGCATGGTCCATGTTGACTACGACACCCAGAAACGCACGCCGAAAGCCTCCTTCGAGGCGTTCCGCCACGCGATCGGCGGCAATTAGAGCCCTATTCCAAACAAAGCGCGATCGGCGCGAAATCCTTTCCCTGCCGCGCGGCTTTGCCCTCTTGCACGCTTCCGGCAAAGTGGGTACCCATCCGCCGAACTTCGCGAACGGCCGCCCGGGCCGGACGCACGATGTCTGGAGCCAGCCCGTGACCTATATCGTCATCGACAACTGCATCCGCTGCAAATACATGGATTGCGTGGAGGTCTGCCCTGTCGACTGCTTCTATGAAGGCGAGAACATGCTCGTCATTCATCCCGACGAATGCATCGACTGCGGCGTCTGCGAACCGGAATGCCCGGCCGACGCCATCCGGCCCGATACAGAGCCCGGTCTCGAGAAGTGGCTGCAGATCAACACCGAATATGCGGACAAATGGCCGAACATCACGGTCAAGCGCGACTCGCCGTCCGACGCCAAGGAAATGGACGGTGTCGAGAACAAATACGAGAAATACTTCTCGCCCGAGCCCGGCCAGGGCGACTGACGGCCCGGCATGTCGGCGCATGGCCCCGTACGGCGCCGGCAAAACATGTTGAAAACCGCATGTCGGATTACCACTTACGTAAAGGTAATTCTGTCAGCGTGAACGCATCTCAGCCCTAATTTTATGCAACGCATTGAAAAACGCGCATTTTTGTGCTAGACATCTAAATATGTCATTGCACGTCACGCTTCTGGGCTGTCTGACGCTCCCTCGATGAAGGAACGCCTCTGTAACCGGTAGTCAATCGGGTAGGTCTTGTCGACCGAATTCGGGCTCCGGTCACAGTGCTTGCGCGCGTGTTGACATGGCGAAACATGAAAGCCGGCTGGCCCCTGGGGTTTCGGCCGGCTACCCGACTGGGAGTAAGTAAAGCATGGCGACTGCCTCTAAGAAAACGTCTCAACGGCAGGGTTTCAAGACCAGCGAGTTCATCGTCTATCCGGCGCATGGCGTAGGCCAGATTGCCGCGATCGAGGAACAGGAAGTTGCGGGCCACAAGCTCGAGCTTTTCGTGGTCGAGTTCCAGAAAGACAAGATGCGTCTCAAGGTCCCGGTCGCCAAGGCGCTGTCGATCGGCATGCGCAAGCTGTCCGAACCGGATTTCGTCGAGCGCGCGCTTAAGATCCTGCAGGGCCGTGCCCGCGTCAAGCGCACCATGTGGTCGCGCCGCGCCCAGGAATATGACGCAAAGATCAATTCCGGCGATCTGATCTCGATCGCCGAGGTCGTGCGCGATCTCTACCGTGCCGACAATCAGCCGGAGCAGTCCTATTCCGAGCGTCAACTTTACGAAGCGGCGCTCGACCGCATGGCCCGCGAAATCGCGGCGGTCAACAAGATCTCCGACACCGAGGCCGTCCGCCTGATCGAGACCAATCTGAACAAGGGTCCGAAGCGCGGCGCCAAGGCGGAAAACGACGAATCCGACGCGCAGGAAGAAGCGGCCTGACGCTTCCAGCTTCTCACAAAATCGTGAAACCCGGCCCTTGCGGCCGGGTTTTTTGTTTTCGGACAGGGCCTTAGCCCGGCAGTACCATGACGTTCACCCGGCGTTGACGAGCCGTCCATGCCAAACGTGATCCAAATGCCATAAAAAGGCGTATCTTGGATTAACAATTGCAACTCCCAGCGAACAGGAGAGCGGCATGGGTTACGAGTTGACGAGACGTTCCATGGTGAAGGCGGCCATGAGTGCGCCCTATCTCGAACGCGAAGAGGAACATGAACTCGCCGTCCTGTGGAAGGAGAAGCAGGATCAGGAGGCCCTCCACAAGATCACCACGGCCCATATGCGTCTGGTTATCTCGATGGCCTCCAAGTTCCGCAATTTCGGCCTGCCGATGAACGACCTGATCCAGGAAGGCCATGTCGGCCTGCTCGAGGCCGCCGCCCGGTTCGAGCCGGCGCGCGAAGTGCGGTTCTCGACCTATGCGACATGGTGGATTCGCGCATCCATGCAGGACTATATCCTGCGCAACTGGTCGATCGTGCGCGGCGGCACCTCCTCGGCGCAAAAGGCGCTGTTCTTCAATCTGCGTCGCCTGCGCGCCCGTCTGGCCCAGTCCGGAGCGACGCCGACGCAATCGTCAATCCATCGTCAGATCTCGGATGCGCTCGGCGTGTCCGAAAAAGATGTCGCCCTGATGGATGCCCGCCTGTCCGGTCCCGACACGTCGCTCAGTGCGCCCGTGTCCGACGAGGAAGGCGGCGCGGCGCGGATGGATTTCCTCGTCGACGATCATCCGTTGCAGGACGAGATAGTCGAGGAAATCATCGACGAGAAGCGGCGCGCCGACTGGCTGCTCGAAGCGCTTGAAATCCTCAACGATCGCGAAAGGCGGATCATCAAGCGCCGCCGGCTGACAGAGGACGGCGCGACGCTGGAATCGCTCGGCGTCGAACTGGGCATTTCCAAGGAACGCGTCCGGCAGATCGAGAACCGCGCGCTCGAGAAATTGCGCGGCGCGCTGGTGCGCGGCAATCCCGATATGGCAGCGCTCCAGTCAGTCTGAACGATCAGTCGACGACGATCTTGTAGGACTGGCCGGTCACCACGGTCTGGCTGCCCTCCAGCCCGTTCAGCACCCGGAACAATTCGCGGGGCCGCGAGACACCCTGCATGCGCGTCGCCAGCGATTGTTCGGTCTGCCCCGGTACCGCCTTCACGACTTGCAGCGTAAGCGGCCTGAGCGCCCTTTTCTCGACGGCGGACAGGCGCCGAAAGCTGCTGCGGACCTCCTGGGCAAGCTGCCCCAGCTCGGCCGAGCCGCGCGGCATCGCCGTCAGAAGCCGGTAGACGGAACGCCCGGCCCGAACGACCGTGATATCGAAATCCCACTGGTCAGCGGCGGCGCGCGCTGTGGCGGCCTGCATGCCGTTGACCGTGGTCATGCGGATAGAGGCCGGGTCGAGGCCCTCCACCCAGCCGCTGGCAATATAGGAGGTGAGCGACTGGCTCACCGGCACATCCGCGCCGTCGAAGCGGACGGCCGCGCTGTCCGTAGCGCGCGATCCGAGCACCGCTTCGGCGCGATTGTCGATCTCGAAGCCCTGCGGGAAGGTGAAGGTGATGCCGAGCGCGGCATGCGAATAGGCCTGGCCGCGCACATAGCCCTCCTCGGGGGAATCGCCGAACAGCATACCGTCGATCCCCGCCAGATAGGCGTCGCGGTCGCGCTCGCCCTGCCCGCGCCCGCCGAATTTGCGCGCATGGCCGACGGCCAGTTCGATGCGCTGCGGCGTCGAGGGATGGGTGGCGAGGAAATCGAGGCTGGTGTCGGTGTCGCCGGACTTGTTCCGGAACTCCATGTAGGCCGCCATGGTCTTCTGGAAATCGGCCGCGGCATAGGGATCGAAACCGGCCTCCCCGATCGTCTGGATGCCGATCGCGTCGGCCTGTAACTCCTGGTTTCGCGAGAACTGTGCGAGGCGCAGCTTGCCGCGCACCAGCGCGCGACGGCCGGCATCCTTGTCGGACAGCACATCGGAGACGACCCGGCTCGCAAGCTCGACCTCGGCCTCCTTCTGCTGACGCAAAATGCCGTGATTGGCCGTCACATGCCCCATTTCGTGGGCGATCACCGCCGCAAGCTCCGCCGTGTCATTGGCGAGCGCCAGAAGGCCGCGGGTGATGTAGAGATACCCGCCGGGAAGCGCGAAGGCATTGACGTTCGGCGAGTTCAGAATCGTGATCTGATAGACTTCGGTCGGGTTGTCGGAAACCGTGACCAGCTTGCCGACAATCCCGGCGACCATCCGTTCCAGCTTCGGGTTGGAATATTCGCCGCCATAGGTGGCGAGGATCTTCGGATGCTGCGCGGCGCCGACCTTGGCCAGTTTACCGCTGCGCACATTCTCGGCAATGACCGGGCTGTTCGACGGCTTGATCGTCGCATCGCCGAAAATATCGGTCATGCTCTCGCAGGACATGAGCGTGAGCGAGAACGCCGCCGCAAGCGCGAGTTTCGCGCGGCGCATTACAGCATCCCGGCGGCGCGCCGCCGTTGCCAATGTGACCATCCTGCCCATCATCGGATTATCGCTATCCGTCGCTCGAATCGACTCGGGCGCCCCCGTACCCGGGACCGGCATACAAGCAACACCATGCCAGCCACAAGTCCATTGCCGGGGCACGACGCCCGGGCGCCTTGCCTTCCGTTTCGCTTGCCAGCCAATTTTGGCGAAACCGCGTCCGTGATTACCCCGCCGTTCCGGCCTTCTCACCCAGATAGGACCGGACAGCCTCCGGCGCCATGTCATGGTCGAGCAGCGTGGCCGTGGGTCCCTCCGCGACAACCGCACCGTCGGCGAGGAACACGGTCCGCGCCGCGATGCGCCGCGCATCCTCGGGGAAATGGGTTACCATCACGGTGGTCATGCGCCGCTCGTCATGGATCGAGGAAAGCAGGTCGAGCATCTCGTGCCGCAGGGCCGGGCCGAGCGACGCGAAGGCTTCGTCGAGCAGCAGGATCGGCCTGCGCCGCACGATGACCCGCGCCAACGCGACGCGCTGGCGTTCGCCGCCCGACAATTCGCCGGGCAGGCGCGCGCCATAGCCCGCCAGGCCGACGGAAGCGAGCGCCGTCTCGACCTGGTCGCGCTCCTCCCCGGTCAGCCGCAGTGTCGGCGCCACGCCGAGCGCGACATTGTCGAAGACCCGCATATGCGAAAACAGATTGTTCTCCTGGAACACCATCGAGACCGGGCGCTCGGAGACCGGCGCCCCGGTGATGTCGCTTTCGCCGAAGCGGATCATGCCCGACGCCGCGATTTCGAAGCCCGCGATCAGATTGATCAGGGTCGATTTCCCCGAGCCGCTCGGCCCGACCAGCGCCGTGATCTCACCCTCGGCGAACGCGCAGTCGAACCGCATTTCGGCACTGTTCCGCGCATAGCGGAAGCGCAAATCCTCGCAGACGAGGGCAGGTGTTTCCTCGGTCATGAGCGGCTTGTCCTCTCAACACGGTTTGGTTCGCTGCCGCGATCCGCGATCATCATCAGCACCATCGTCATGACGCAGAGGATAAGCGCGAGGCCCGCGGCATCCTGCGTACGGTAACTGCCCATCCGCTGCATGATGAGATAGGGCAGCGTCTGCACATCCTGCGATCCGAATATGGTGATCACGCCAAGATCGCCGAGCGAGAGCGCCAGCGAGAAGGCAAAGGCGAGGAAGATCGCCCGGCGCAGCAATGGCCAGGTCACGAGGCGCAGCCGGGCAACGCCCGTAAGCCCCAATTGCCGGCACAACCGATCGTAACGTTCCGCCGCGCTCAACGCCGCCGGCTGCAGCAGCCGAATGGCAAAAGGCACCGCCATCGCCGCGTTGATCGTCACCACCATGACCGGAGCGGCGGCATAGACGTCGGCGAAACGGCGGATGACCATGAACCAGCCCGCCGCGATGACGACCGGCGGCACGACGAGGATCAGGCTCGACATCTGCCCGAACAGCCGCTCGGCGCCGGACTGCGGCCCCGAAAACCGGCGCGCAGCGGCGCGGCGCGTCACGCCCGCGGCAAAGGCGAGGCCGATCACGACCGCGAGAACCGCCGACAACGTACCGAGCAGCAGGCTCGTCGTCACGGCCCGGCGCACGCTGGCCTGCAGGACGAGGCCGGCAAGATCCGCCGAAAGCCCGCGCCAGACGATGACGACGAACGGCGTCAGCACGAAGAGAACGCCGAACGAGACGACAAGCGCAGCGGCGAGATAGCCGGTGGCGGTGTGGCGCACGGCGAATGGCCTGAGAACTCCGACCGTGAACCCGGACGAGACGGAGCCTCCAGCCCTCGTCAGCAGTGAATAGGCAAAGGCCGTCACCACCACCTGGATCAGCGCAAGCAGGATTGCCCGGACGACATCGAAATCGAAGGTCAGCGCCTGGTAGATCGCCACTTCCAGCGTCGTGGCGCGCGGCCCGCCGCCAAGGATCAGCACGACGGCAAAGGAGGTGACGCACAACATGAAGATCAGGGAGGCGGACGACATCAGCGCCGGGCGCATGAACGGCCACAACACATGGCGGAACCGCGCGGCAAAGCCCATCCCCAGCTGGTGCGCCAGGCGGTCATATTCCGACGGCATCGACGCCATGCCGCCAAGCGCGATGCGAACCGCCAGCGGCATGTTGAAGAACACATGCGCGATCAGGATGCCGGTCAGCCCGTAGATCGAGGGAAAATCGAGGCCGATACTGTCGGACAGGCGCGACCAGACACCGCGCTCGCCATAGAGACCGACGATCGCCAGCACCGCCACGATCTGCGGCAGCGCCAGCGGCAAGGCGAAAAGGCGCAGTATCAGATCGCGGCCGGGGAAACCGCGAAATTCATGCAGGGCCGCTGCGACGGGAACTGCGAGCACCAGGGAGATGCCGGTGGAGAGCGCCGCCTGGACCAGCGTGAAGCGCAGGCTGCGCCAGATCACCGGATCGCCCAGAGCGTCGGTCAATCGACCGCCTGCGCCGGGCAGCGCCGTGAACAAAAGCGGCAGGAACGCCCCGGCGGCCAGCAGCAGGAGGAACAGGGCGGCCAGCGAGGCCGCAATGTCTGGCCCCGCCCGCTTCCGCATCATCGATGCCATGTCGAGCCTAACGGCTCATCACGCCGAGCCATTCCTTCACCCAGGCCTCGCGGTTCTCGGCGACTTCCTCGGGCGTGAACAGCAGCGACTTTTCCGGCTGCACCATCTTGCCGAACACGGGATCGAGCGGTTCGGATGTCGCTGCGGCCGGCAACATCCAGTTGGTCTCCGGGATAATGTCCTGGAAAGCCGGGCTCATCATGAAATCAAGGAACTTCGCCGCGAGCGGATTGTCCGCCCCCTTGGTCGTCATACCGGCAACCTCGACCTGCATGTAGTGCCCCTCCGAAAACGCCGCCGCCTGGTAGCGGTCCGTATCATCGGCAATCATGTGGTAGGCGGGCGAGGTCGTGTAGGAGAGAACCATTGGCACCTCGCCGGAGGTGAACAGCGCATAGGATTCCGACCAGCCCGGCGTGACCGTCAAGACGCGCTTCTGCAGTTCCTCGTAAGCCTCGGGCGCGAGATCGCCATAGATCTTGCGGATCCACAGCATCAGGCCGAGACCCGGCGTCGAGGTGCGCGGATCCTGAATGGCGATCATGCCCTCGCGGCCCTTCAGGAAATCATGCATGCTCGTCGGCGGGTTCTCGATCGCCTCGGTATCGTAGATAACGGCGAAATAGCCGTAATCGAAGGGGATGAACGTGTCGTCCGACCATCCACCCGGAATGTCGATCGCGTCGGTCGAAAGCCCATGCGGGGCGAAGAAGCCGCTCGCCTTCGCCTCGGCCGTCAGATTGGTGTCGAGACCGAGCACGATATCGGCATCGGTGCGCCCGCCCTCCAGCCGAAGCCGGTTCAGCAGTGCGACGCCGTCGGCGACCGAGACGAAATCGACCTCGCATTCGCAGGTCGCTTCGAAAGCCTCCTTCACCTTCGGGCCCGGACCCCATTCGGCCGTGAAGCTCTCATAGGTATAGACGGTCAGCTTGTCCTGCGCCTGCGCGACATGGGAAAAGCCCGCCAGAGCGATAGCCGATAAAGCGAATAATGTCTGTCTGTGCATCACGCACCTCCTAGGTTCGAGTTGGGATCGAGGCGCGTA
>Ga0070728_10005372_pt1 | contig 12684 bp, 8 predicted proteins | sample tdDd471_FD_66723 | JGI IMG/M metagenome (GOLD analysis project Ga0070728, IMG submission 66723) | Marine sediment microbial communities from the Atlantic coast under amendment with organic carbon and nitrate - tdDd47.1 | ecosystem: Environmental > Aquatic > Marine > Coastal > Sediment | place...
GCCGTAGATCACCACGGTCGCGCTCGTCACCGCGACGCTGATGAACGCGAACAGCGCCATCGTCGGCGGCAGCCCGACCGCTTGGCCGACCACCTGGTCGCGCTGCGTCTTACAGAAGCGCGTGAAGTCCGGGATGTTGAGCGACAGCGTCGCCCAGAAGCCGACCATGGCGGTGAGGTTCGGGAAGAAGACGCTCCAGAACTGCCCCTCCCGCTCCTGGCCGGGACCGAACTGCGAGGGCGTGCTCAGCATCTCGCCGAAGCCGCCCGCGGCCACGTAGGCCCAGATGAGGAGCGCGATCCCCATCAGGATCAAAAAGGGCGCGGCCAGCGTCTCGAGCCAGCGGATCGACTCGGTCCCGAACGTGATGAAGAAGACGTGCAGGCCCCAGAAGAACAGGAAGCAGAGCGCCTGACCCGGGTCGATGCCGAGCCAGCCCATCTCGCTGCCCACGATGGCGTCGCCCGTCAACGCGTTGATCATCGTGTAGATGGCCGAGCCGCCGACCCAGGTCTGGATGCCGAACCAGCCGCAGGCGACGAGGCCGCGCAGGATGGCCGGGACGTTCGCGCCGATCGTGCCGAAGCTCGATCGCAGCAGCACCGGGAACGGGATGCCGTGCTTGGTGCCGGCGTGGCCGACGAGCATCATCGGGACGAGCACGATGACGTTGCCGAGCAGCACGGTGAGCACCGCCTGCCACCAGGCCATACCCTGCTCGACCATGCCCGAGCTCAGCATGTAGGTCGGCACGCAGACGACCATGCCGACCCAGAGCGCGGCGATGCTCGACCAGCTCCACGTCTTTCCGGCCTCGGGGGTCGGCGCCAGGTCCGGGTTGTAGAGCTGCGGATCGGCGCCCTCGATGGGCTCCGGCTCGACGGGCGCGGCGGCGGACATCGGGCTCAGTCGAGGCCGCGCGCGCGGCGGGTCGCCTCGAGCATGCCCTCGGTGACGTCGTCACCGCGGGCGACGCGATCGTTCCAGGTGTCCGAGTCGGGCGCCTTGCGCTTCTCGACCATCGTGATCGTGCCCTCGACGGGGCAGACGAGCTGGCAGAGGTTGCAGCCGACGCACTCCTCCTCGTGCACCCACGGCACGCGGGCGCCGGCGCGCGCGCCCTCGGCGATCGCCGCGACGTCGGGGACGTCCTGCGGGAACGCGATGTAGCCGCGCTCCTTCTTCTCGGCGTCGCTCATGCCGGGCACGTGAATGCACTGGTGCGACCCGTCGAGGCAGGCGACGACGCAGAGCTGACAGCCGATGCAGCTCTGCGGATCGATGTCCGCGACGACGTGGTAGTTCATGTCCAGGTCGCCCCAGTCCTTGTAGGCGGGGCTCGCCTGGCCCACGAGATCCATGGCCGAGGCCATGCCCTTCTCGTCCAGGAAGTCGTTCAGCCCCTCGATCATGTCCTCCACGATCCGGTAGCCGTAGTGCATGACCGCGGTGCACACCTGCACGCTGGTCGAGCCGAGCGCCATGAACTCCGCGGCGTCGCGCCAGTTGCTGATGCCCCCGATGCCGCTGATCGGCTTGGGGAACACGCGCGCGGTCTGGCCGAGCAGGTGCAGCGCGATCGGCTTCACGGCCGGGCCGCAGTAGCCGCCGTTGCTCGAGCCGTCGCCCACCACGGGCAGCGGGACCATCTTGTCGAGGTCCACGCCCATGATCGACTTCACGGTGTTGATGAGCGAGACCGCGTCGGCGCCGGCGCGGTAGGCGGCCGCGGCGGGCTCACCGATGTCGCCGACGTTCGGGGTCAGCTTCACGATGACGGGGATGTTCGCCGCCTCCATCACCCAGCCGACGATGGCCTCGAGCACCTTCGGCTCCGCGCCGACCGCCGAGCCCATGCCGCGCTCGCACATGCCGTGCGGGCAGCCGAAGTTCAGCTCGATCAGATCGCTGCCGACGTCCTCGACCTTCTTGATGATCTCCTGCCACTCCTCCTTGGTGTCGACCATGAGCGACGCGATGAGGGTGTGGTCGGGGTACTGCTTCTTGACGTCCGCCATCTCGCGGAGGTTCACGTCGATCGGGCGGTCGGTGATGAGCTCGATGTTGTTGAGCCCCATCAGCTTGGTCGACCCGTAGTCGACCCCGCCGAAGCGGCTCGACACGTTCACGATCGGGTTGCCGAGGGTCTTCCACACCGCGCCGCCCCAGCCCGCGTCGAACGCGCGCTTGACCTGGTCGCCGGTGTTCGTCGGCGGCGCGGACGCGAGCCAGAACGGGTTGGGGCTCTTCACCCCGCAGAAGTCGATGCTCAGATCCGCCATCAGTTCCCCCCGAAGCTCGCCGTGATCGCGCGCGCCGCCAGCTTGCCGTGCTGCGCCGCGTTGACCACTTCCTTGCCGCCGTTCACGCAGTCGCCGCCGGCGTAGACCTTCGGGTTGCCCGTCCGGTTCGTCGCCTCGTCGACCACCACGCGGCCGACGGCGTCGAGCTCGACGCCGTCGAACGCCATCGCGAGCTGCGTGAGGCGCGACTGGCCCACCGCCATCACGACCACGTCGCACGGCAAGATCTCTTCGCCGTCGCCGTCGGTCTTGGACGCGCGCAGGCCGGTGACTCGCTCGCCGTCGCGCTCGACCGACACCGGCTGGCGGTTCTCGATCAGGCGGACGCCGTCCTTGCGGGCGCCGACCATCTCGTGGGCGTAGCCGCTCATCACGTCCTCGGTCTTTCGATAGACCATCGCGACGTCCGGCACGCCGAGCTGCGACAGCTCGCGGGCGATGTCGATGGCGGTGTTCCCGCCGCCGACCACGAGCGCCGTCTCGATCCCGTCGAGCGAGGTCTCGGGATCGAGCTTCAGCCGCTCGATGTACTCGGTCGCGCCGAGCACGCCCGGCCCGTCGAGCGACAGGAACCGATCGGGGCCGAGCCCGATGCCGACGAACACGGCGTCGTAGTCGTCGAGCAGCTTCTTCGCCGCGACCGCGTCGACCTCGACGCCGGTCTTCAGCTCGATGTCGCCGAGCTCGAGGATCATCTCGACCTCGCGCAACGAGTCGTGCGCGTGCAGCTTGTACGGCGCGACGCCCGTCGTGTTGAGCCCGCCCGCGAGCGGGCGCTTCTCGAGGATGGTGACCGAGTGCCCCTCGAGCGCGAGGTGCCCCGCCGCGGCGAGCGACGCGGGGCCGCCGCCGATGCAGGCGATCTTCTTGCCGGTGGGCGCCTTCGTCGTGCGCTTCAGCAGCGCCGGATCGCGATCGAGCGCGGCCTCGGTCGCGTAGCGCTGCAGCCGCCCGATCTCGATCGGCTTGCGGCCCCACTCGTTGTAGACGCAGCTGCCAGCGCACAGCACCTCGACCGGGCACACGCGCGCGCACGAGTAGCCGAGCAGGTTGCTCGCGAAGATGGTCCGCGCGGACCCCTTCACGTTGTCGGTCGCGATCTTGTGGATGAACGTCGGGATGTCGATCGACGTCGGGCAGGCCTCCACGCAGGGCGCGTCGCTGCAGTAGATGCAGCGGTTGGCCTCGGTGATCGCCTCGCCGCGGGTGTACAGCGGCGCCTTGTCGGGCAGCCGCGTCTCCAGTCGGTCCTCGGGCAGCGTGCTCATCCGGCCTCCATCGCCGCGAAGCTCTCGCCGAGGAGCTTCAACCCTTCGCGCAGCTCGTCCTCGCCGATGTTCAGCGCGGGCGCGATGCGGATCGTGTTGCCCCACAGCCCGCCCTTGCCGATCAGCAGGCCGCGCTTCTTCGTCTCCTCGAACAGCGCCTTGGTCGCCTCGGGGCTCGGCGTGCGGTCGCCCGCCTGCTCGTCCTTCACCAGCTCGAGCGCCTGCATCAGGCCCTTGCCGCGGACGTCGCCGATGGTGCGCGGGTGCTTCTTCTGCAGCGCCTCGAGGCCCTCGCGGAGGATCGCGCCCATCGCCTCGCAGTTGGCGACCAGGTCGTCGCGCTCGATCACGTCGAGCACCGTGTTGGCCGCCGCGCAGCTGATCGGGTTGCCGCCGAAGGTGCTGATCGAGCCCTTGCCGGTGAGCGAGTCGGCGACCTCGGCGGTGGCGACGCAGGCCGCGAGCGGGAAGCCGTTCGCGATGCCCTTGGCCATCGTCATGATCTCCGGCTCGACGCCGTACTGCTCGATGCCCCACATCTTGCCGGTGCGGCCGAAGCCGGTCTGCACCTCGTCGGCGATCATCACGCCGCCGTACTTGCGCACGATCTCCGCCGCGATCTCGAAGTACTCCTTCGGGGGCGTGACGAACCCGCCGACGCCCTGGATGGGCTCGGCGAGCATGCCCGCGACGCGGCCGGTGGTCGTGGTCTGGATCAGCTCGTCCAGGTCCTTGGCGCACGCCACCCCGCAGCTCGGGTACTCGAGCTTGAACGGGCAGCGGTAGCAGTACGGCGCGGGCGCGTGCTTCACCGCCGCGACCTGCGTCGGGATCGCGCGGTAGGTGTTGTGCGCGGTCAGGCTCTGCGCGAGCAGCGAGCGGCCGGAGTAGCCGTGCCGCAGCGCGATGAGCTCGTGGTTGCCCGTCGAGACCTGCGCCATCATCACCGCGGTCTCGTCGGCCTCGGTGCCCGACGCGGTGAAGAAGCACTTCTGCAGGTCACCGGGAGTGACCTTCGCGAGCTTCTCGGCGAGCTCCACGATCGGCAGCGTCGGGTACAGCGTGCTGACGTGCTGCAGGCGCTGCACCTGCGCGATGACCGCCGCGTTGACGTCCTCGTTGGAGTGACCGATCGAGACGGTGAGGATGCCCCCGAAGAAGTCGAGGTACTCGTTGCCGTCGAGATCGGTGAGGCGCGTGCCCTTGCCGTCGACGAGGACGGTCGACTCCTCGTAGAAGTTCGCGACCGCGGGGAACAGGTAGTCCGCGTGCTTGCGGCGGACGTCGTCACTGGTGGTCATCGAAGGAGCTCTCCCGCGCCGACGCGCTCGATGAACTGCCCGCCACCCTTGGTGACGAGCGAGCCGCTCTCGACGATCACCCGGCCGCGGCTGAGCACGTGCTCGGTCCAGCCCTGGACCTCGCGCCCCTCGTAGGCCGAGTAATCGACGTTCATGTGATGGGTGCTGTCGTCGTCCACGCTGATCGTGCGCTTGGCGTCCGGATCGAAGACGACGATGTCCGCGTCGCTGCCCACCGCGATGGTCCCCTTCTTGGGGAACAGGCCGAAGGCCTTGGCCGCCGCGGTGCTCGTCAGCTCGACGTAGCGGTTGAGGCCGATGCGGCCCTTCACCACGCCCTCGTCGAAGATGACGCTCATCCGGTTCTCGACGCCGGGCGCGCCGTTCGGGATCTTCGTGAAGCTCTCGAGGCCGAGCTCCTTCTGCCCCTTGAAGCAGAAGGGGCAGTGGTCGGTGCCGATGGTCTCGAGGTCGCGGAACTGCAGGCCCTGCCAGAGCGAGTCCTGGTTCCACTTCTCGCGCAGCGCGGGCGTCATCACCCACTTGGCGCCTTCGAAGTTCTCCTTCTCGTACCAGCTCTGGTCGAGCAAGAGGTACTGCGGGCACGTCTCGGCGACGACGTTCACGCCGCGCGCCCTGCCCCGCTTGACCTCCTCGAGCGCGTCGTGGCTGCTCAGGTGCACGATGTAGAGCGGGACGTTGGCGACCTCCGCGATCGCGATCGACCGGTAGACCCCCTCGGCCTCCATCCGCGTCGGCCGGGTCAGCGCGTGCCACTTGGGCTCGACCTTCCCGTCCGCGACCGCCTCGCGCACGATCTCGTCGATTACGATGCCGTTCTCGGCGTGCATGCAGATGCGGGTGCCGTCGTCGCCGGCCTGGCGGAACGCGCGGTACAGCGTGCCGTCGTCGACGTAGAGCACGCCGGGGTACGCCATGAAGAGCTTGTACGAGCTGACCCCGGCGTCGCGAAGCTTGGTCATCTCGGGCAGCCGCTCGACCGGCATGTCCGTGATGATCATGTGGAAGCCGTAGTCGATGGTCGCCTTGCCCTGGGCCTTCTCGTGCCAGGTGTCGAGGCCCTTCAGCGTGGATTCGCCCTTGGACTGGATCGCGAAGTCGATGATCGTCGTGGTGCCGCCGTGGGCCGCCGCGATGGTCCCCGTCTCGAAGTCGTCGGCGCTGGTGGTCCCGCCGAACGGCATGTCGAGGTGGGTGTGCGGATCGATCCCGCCGGGGATGACCAGCTTGTCCTTCGCGTCGATGACCTTGTCGGCGTTCACCGACAAGTCCTTGCCGATCTGCGCGACGGTCTCGCCGTCGATGTAGACGTCGGCGTAGTAGTCGTCGACCGCGGTGATCACGCGGCCGTTCTTGATCAGTACGCTCACCGCGACCTCCTCAGGGCAGCTGCTCGGTCATGTCGCCGTACGTCTCCGGACGGCGATCCCGATAGAACTGCCAGGTGCGGCGGACCTCCTCGATGACGTCCAGATCCATCTCGGCGACGACGACCTCGTCCTTGTCGCGCGACGCCTCGGCGAGGAACTGACCGCGCGGGTCGACGAAGTAGCTCTGCCCGTAGAACTCACCGATGTTCCACGGCGCCTCGGTCCCGACGCGGTTGATCGCGCCGAGGTAGTAGCCGTTCGCGACCGCGTGAGCGGGCTGCTCGAGCTTCCACAGGTACTCGGAGAGGCCGGCCACCGTCGCGCTCGGGTTGAACACGATCTCGGCGCCGTGCAGCCCGAGCAGGCGCGCGCCCTCCGGGAAGTGGCGGTCGTAGCAGATGTACACGCCGATGGTGGCGTACTGCGTCTCGAAGACCGGGTAGCCGAGGTTGCCCGGCTTGAAGAAGAACTTCTCCCAGAAGCCGTTGGTCTGGGGGATGTGGTTCTTCCGGTACGTGCCGAGGAAGCTCCCGTCCGCGTCGAAGACCGCGGCGCTGTTGTAGTAGACGCCGGCGACCTTCGTGCGCTCGTAGATCGGCACGACGATGACCATCGAGTGCTTCTTCGCGAGCTCGGACATCTGCTGGCAGATGGGACCGTCGGGGATGGACTCCGCGATGTCGCACCACTTGCTGTCCTGGCTCGGACAGAAGTACGGGCCGTTGAAGATCTCCTGCAGGCAGAGGATCTGCACCCCCTTGCCTGCCGCCTCCTCGATGAGCGGGATGTGCTTCTCGATCATCGCGTCCGAGACCTGCTGGACCGTCGCGTTCTCGTCGTTGAGCGGGTTGGCGGCCTGAATCAGACCGCCGACGACCTTGCGTGCCATGCGCTTCCTCCCCTGTTCTTCTCTGGACGGACGTTCTATTAGCTCAGCTCATCCAGGTGGCGTCCGGGTGCAAAGCCCACTTGGTCGTGACCTTCTTCTGCATCGACCAGAAGTCGACGCCGCCCCACCCGGTCATGTCGTGGCTGCCGAACTTCGAGGCCTTCGCGCCGCCGAAGCTGAAGGGCTCGCGAGGGACGGGGACGCCGATGTTCACGCCGACCATCGCGGCCTCGGAGCGCTCGACCACGTAGCGCGCGGTGGCGCCCCGGGTGGTGAACACGCTGTAGGCGTTGCCGTACGGCGACTTGCTCTGCAGCGCGAGGGCCTCGTCGAGCGTGTCGACGTGCACGATCGTCAGCACCGGCCCGAACAGCTCCTTGTTCGCGCACTCCATGTCGAACGTCGCGCCGTCCAGGATGCTCGGGGCCAGCCAGTAGCCGCCGTCGAAGCCGTCGGGCGCCTTGGCGCCGCGGCCGTCGACGATGAGCTTCGCGCCCTCGGAGACGGCGCGCTCGATGTCGCCGTGCAGGCGCTCGTGCGCGCCCTTCTCGATGATCGCGCCCATGTCCACGCCGAGCGTCAGGCTCTTGGTGTGCTCGGCGATCTTCTCGATCAGGTCGTCGCAGTCGCCGACCGCGACCATCAGGCTCGCCGCCATGCAGCGCTGGCCGGCGCAGCCGGTGAACGAGCGGACCACGCCGTCGACGGTCACCTCGGGGTCGGCGTCGGGCACCACGATGAAGTGGTTCTTGGCGCCGCCGAGCGCGAGCGCGCGCTTGCCGGTCGCGGTGGCGCGCGAGTAGACGGCCTTCGCGATCGGGGTCGAGCCGACGAAGCCGACCGCCGCGATGCCCGGGTGGTCGCAGAGCGCCTCGACCGCCTCGCGGCCGCCGTGCACGACCGAGAAGATGCCGGGCGGGAAGCCCGCTTCGAGGATCAGCTCGCCCGACAGGTCCGCGGTGAGCGGCACCTTCTCGGACGGCTTGAGGATGAACGCGTTCCCGAGCGTCAGCGCGGTCGGGTACATCCACATCGGCACCATCGCCGGGAAGTTGAACGGGGTGATCCCGGCCACGACCCCGAGCGGCTCGCGCCGCAGCTCGCACGTCACGCCGCGGCTGACCTCGAGGGAGGCGCCGTCGTCCATGTTCTGCAGGCTGCTCGCGAACTCCATGATCTCGACGCCCTTGAGCACGCCCGCGCGCGCCTCGGCGACCGTCTTGCCGCACTCGAGCGCGGCGAGGTTCGACAGGTCGTCGATGCGGTCGAGCACGAGCTGTCGGAGCCGGAACAGCACCTGCGTCCGCTCGCGGATCGGCGTCTCGCGCCACGCGCGCTGCGCGTCCGCGGCGGCCTTCACCGCGCGGTCCACGTCGGTCGCGTCCGACATCGGGACCGTGCCGATCGACGCGCCCGTGTAGGGGCTGATCACGTCGACGCGCTGGCCCGACGCGGGGTCCTGCCACTCGCCGCCGATGAGGTTCTTGCCGACGATCGGCGCTTCGGGAAGTCGTACCAGCTCAGTCATGTTCGCCCTGCTCTCTCTCTGTCTCTCGATGGTTCCCAACGTCTGGGATGACTCCATCCTAGTCCCACCGGCTGACCACGAAGAGGGTCCAGCCGTTCAACGTGCCGGTCTCGCCGGTCACCTCGTCCTCGACGCGCAGCTGCCAGCGGCCGTTCACCGTGTCGTCGCGGCTGATCTCGCCGCTGGTGACGAAGCTCCGGTCGCGCCCGTCGAACTCGGGCGACCGGTCCCAGAGCACGGCGCGCGCGCCGTTCGGGTCGACCAGCGTGATCACCAGGTCCGACGGCCGCGGGTGGTCCACGTGCACGGTCACCTCGAGATCGACCGGCACCGACGCGAGGCCGCTCACCGTCACCGAGCTCGCGATGCCGCCGCTCGGGGCGTCGCCGATGGCGTACGGGCTCGCGATGTCGGCCTCGAACCGGCCCGCCATCCACTGGGGGACGCAGTCGCCCTCGCCCCACAGCGTCCAGCCGGCGCAGATGAGCCCATCCTGACACGGCGCCCAGCGGTCGCAGCGCTCGCCCTCGCCCGGGATCGGGCTCGTGTCCACGCACTGGCCCTGATCGCCCGAGCCGTCGCGCGGGACGCCGTAGCAGCGCAGGTCGCCCACGCACTGGTCCGTGTCGAAGCAGGCCTCCCCCTCGGACGCGGGCGGCCGGGCGCCGCAGTCGCCGCTCGGCGCGACGCCGAGGTCGGAGTGGTCGTGGCGAGTGTGCCGCGTGAACACCGCGTCGACGTCGAAGGCGCCGCCCGCGCGGGGCGTCAGATCGCAGCGTCGGAAGGTCGCCTCGGCCCAGGTGCCGGCCGCCGGCTGCGTCGCCGGGTCCCCGAACGTGTCCAGGACCGGGTCGGCGGCCGAGCGCGCGCCGTCGCCGTCGGCGTCGAAGAACAGCACGAGCCGGTCGTCGCCGTTGAAGTTGGCGACCGAGCCGACCTCGTCGTCGCACGCGCCCGCGAGGCTGGCCATCGGGTCGTTGAAGGTCCCGTCGCGCGTCTTGCACGCCGTGCGCACGCCGCCGGGCGCGAGCGCGCCGCCCAGGGTCACCGTCGCCGAGCACTCCGTGTCGCCGTTGCGCACGACGCAGACGCCGAGCGAGGCGCCGGCCACCGGCGCGTCGCCGCAGTTGAAGACCTCGAAGCCCTTGTTGTTCGCGCCCTGGCCCTCGGTGTACTCGCTGAAGATCGCGCAGGGGACGTCGCCGGCCGGCGGCGGCGTGGTCGTCTCGCCGTACCCGTGCGAGAGCGCGTAGGCGGCGAGCAGGTCGAGCGCGGACGGGCCCACCCACGCGACCGCGTCGAGCTGCGCGACGGTGGCGAACGGGCGGGCGGCCATGATGTTCTCGGCGGCGCGCCGGTCGAGCGCGACGTCGTCGTCGAGCAGGGCGAAGGTCGTCGCCGGGTCGTTGACGAGCGCGAGGATGGCGGCGTCGCGATCCACCGCGGCGCCCCCGATCCAGCCCTCGTCGCGCGCCCAGTCCAGCAAGGTCTGCAAGGCGACGCTGCCGACGTAGGGCACCGCGTCCACCGCGTCGATGTCGGCGAAGGGCCGGCCATCGATCAGCCCGCGCGCGGCCCGGCGGTCGAGGCCGACGTCGTCGTCGAGCAGCTCGAAGGTGGTCGCCGGATCGTGGAGGAAGGCCAGGATGCCGGCCTCCTCCGGGCTGCCCGGGTCGACGAGCGGGGCGACGAGCGGGTCGTCGTCGGACGGAGTGGGCGCAGCGCAGGCGAGCAGCGAGGTCAACGACAACGCAGCGACGACGACGAGAACGCGATCCATGAGCACACCTCCCGAGATCAGCGCTTGCGGGCTCTGCCCCCATACGGGGCTAGTTCTCCGGATTGGGGAGCTTTCGCTCACCCGAGCGCGGGAGGTGTGTCACCGCGCCGGACCGCCTGCGTGATGTGAGCGGGTGTAGCAGAAACCCCGCGTCGATCCAGCCGACCTGCAAACCACGGGGACGCATCTCTGTGCAAACCACAGCCTCGCTGGTTTGCACGGAGATGCGTCCCCGAGTTTGCAGCGGCTACTCAGCGGCTTCGGTCTGCTGGGCCTCGGCCGCCGCGCGCTCGGCGTCACGCGCCGCCTGCCGCTGCTCACGCGGTCGCGTCACGAGCCAGTAGCGCATCGCCTCGCGCGCCACGTACGCACCCTTGATACGCCAGCGGGGCTCGTTGACGACGAGCGCGGCGACCGCGATCTGCGGGTCGTCGACCGGGGCGTAGCCCACGAACCAGGTGTAGCCGCGGTAGGGATCGCTCCCGGCCAGCGTGCCGGTCTTACCGGCGGCGTCGATGCCCGGGAGGAACGCGTTGCCCCGCCGGTCGAAGAAGTAGCGCCGGGCGGTGCCACCGCGGGCCACCGTGCGCTCCATCATCTGCCCGACCAGGCGCGCGTGCCGGCGCGGGATGACGTCGCGGTAGATGCTGGGCTCGGCGCGGTAGGTGACGTCGCCGTCGCCCGCGATGACCTCGTCGACCAGCGTGGGCCGGGGCATGCGCCCGTCGTTGGCGATGGTCGCCGCGATCAGCGCGCCGTGCAGCGGCGACATGTGCATGTGCCAGAAGCCGGCCGAGGTGCGCGCGAACTCGAGGCGCTCGGTCGGGACCTCCATCGCGCTCAGGCGCGTGGGGACGTCGAAGGGCAGCGGGTGCCCGAAGCCGAACGCGGACGCGAAGCGCTCGAGCGTCGGCGGGTCGAGGTGCCGGTCGGCGAGCTTGGCGAAGACGCAGTTGATGGACCCACCCATCGCGTCCGCCAGCGTCGAGCACCGGTTGTCGCGGTCGGGCGCGTCGTCGAGGTTGTCCTCGGTGAGCCGGCTGACGCCGCCGTGGTAGCAAGTTTGGTCCCCCGGGTGGACGCCGGCGTCGACCAGCGCCGCGGCCGTGATGATCTTGAACACCGAGGCGGTCGGCGGGCTGGCGTCGAGGACCTGGTCGGGCGCGTCCGGGTCGGCGCTCGAGTGCGATACATAGGCGAGCACGCGGCCGGTGGACGGGTCGAGCGCGACGGCGGCGCCGAACGGCACCTCGTTCTGCTCGTAGAGGCCGGTCAGGTGAGCCTGCAGGCCGGGATCGAGCGAGAGCAGCGCCGTGCTGCCGTCGGAGAGGTCGGCGACGGTGACCCCGTCCTCGACGCGGTGGCGCCGCGGATCGAGGCCCGGGAACGTCGTTCCGTCGTCCGCGCTCGCGCGCGGGGCGTCGGGCTCGGGGGCCTCCGGGGCCGCCTCGGTGGGCTCATCGTCGGCCGCGATCGGGCCGGACAGGAAGCCGACCGCCGCGCCGATCAGCCCCACGACCAAGGTGATCCGGAGGGTCGTGGACCAGGACAACCGCATCGTGGCCGAAACTATCGACGCCGGATCGGCGGGTCAAAAGAACAGCGATGAAACCCCAGGAGTCTTTCGCTTCGCGCCGCAGTCGGTCATCATGTCACCGACACGATGGAAGACGAGCGGACGACCAATCCGAACAAGACGGTCGTCACGGTCATCACCCGGTCTCCCGCCAGCAAGGGGGAGGACGGCCCGCGCGAGGGCTGCCTGGTGATCATCTACGGTGATGACCTCGGACGAAGGGTGCCCCTCGGCGCGGAGCCGTGCGTACTCGGGCGCTCGTCCAAGTGCGACGTGCAGCTGGACCAGGAGAGCGTCTCGCGCAACCACGCCCGCATCCAGCGCACGCGGAACAACTACGTGGTCCGCGACCTGGGCTCGACGAACGGCACCTACGTCAACGACGAGCTCGTCGACGAGGTCGTCCTGCGCGACGGCGACCAGCTCAAGGTCGGCCGCACCATCTTCAAGTTCATCGTCAGCGGGAACATGGAGGCGCAGTACCACGAGGAGATCTACCGGCTGATGACCGTCGACGGTCTCACCGAGATGCACAACAAGCGGTACTTCAACGAGGCGATCGAGCGCGAGGCGTCGCGCTCGGCCCGCTACGGCCGCGCGTTCTCCCTGGTCCTGTTCGACATCGACCACTTCAAGAAGATCAACGAC
>Ga0070728_10005373_pt1 | contig 12683 bp, 10 predicted proteins | sample tdDd471_FD_66723 | JGI IMG/M metagenome (GOLD analysis project Ga0070728, IMG submission 66723) | Marine sediment microbial communities from the Atlantic coast under amendment with organic carbon and nitrate - tdDd47.1 | ecosystem: Environmental > Aquatic > Marine > Coastal > Sediment | place...
AGGGCCGCCAGCAGCAGCACGTTCACGGTGAGCTTGCCGACGAAGAGGGCGTCGACGGCGCCGGGCACGAGCAGGAGCCCGTCGAGGACCCGCGACTCCTTCTCGCGCTGGAAGGTCCGCGTGAACACCAGCGTGCCGACGAACGCGAGCGACACCCAGAGCACACCGGGCGCGGCGCCTCGGGCGATGGCGGCGGTCTCGAACCCGCTGAACACGAAGAGGGTGACGAGCACGACCGAGAACAGTCCCGCGGTCCACAGGACCTCGCGGGTGCGCAGCTCGAGCAGCAGGTCCTTGCCCACGACGACTGCGATCTGTCGAAGTTGCTCGCCCATTCCAATTCGCCGGTTCAGCCCGCGCCGCGCGGGTCGCACGAGCCTGGTCGCCGTCGCATCGGCGCGCAAGCCGGGATGCGCCCGTTCAGGCGCGGGTGCAGCATCCCACGGACATTCGCGCGCCAACTACGATTGCGCGCGCACGCCGACCGCTTCGTCGTAGAGGGCGCCGATCGAGCCTGTCGCGGGGGCATCGGCCCGCACGCGCCCGCGGTCCAGCACGACGACCCGATCGAACACGCCGTCTGGCGCCTCGAACCGGTGGGTGACGACGATCGCGATGCGGCCCTGCTCGCGCAGCCACCGCAGCAGCGACCACAGGAAGCCCTGCCCGCCCCGGTCGAGCCCGGTCAACGGCTCGTCGAAGAGCACGACGTCGGGCTCGGCGAGCAGCGCGCGGGCGATCGACAGCCGCTGGCGCATGCCGCGCGAATACGTGCCCACCGGGCGATCAGCGGCCGCGGTGAGGCCCACGTGCGCGAGCCACGCATCGACCCGGTCGCCGTCGACGCCGTACATCCTCGCTACGAAGCGAAGGTTCTCGCGTCCGGTCAGGTCGGCGTACACGAGCGAATCGTGCGCCACGAGACCGATGTGACGGCGCGCGGTGCGACGATGCGCGAACGTATCGGGGATCGCGTCCATCGCGATGCGCCCCTCGCTGGGGCGCTCCAGCGTCGCGAGCAGGCGAAGGAGGGTCGTCTTGCCGGCGCCGTTCGGGCCGAGCACCGCCACGACCTCACCGCGCGCGAACGACACGGAGCAGTCCGCCAGCGCTCGGGCGCGACCGTAGTACCGGGACACCTTCTGCACGTTCAGAGAGCGAACCACGGCGGGCGCCATCGAGACGCCGTCCATGCCACCGCCCGGGGTCGTCACGCCGCCCCCGACACGCCGACCTCTTCGGCCGAAGCGTCGGGCTCGATCCCGAGATTGCGCAGCTCGCGGAAGATCGCGCCGAGCTCCTCGTGGATGCGCGTCGACTGCAGCTCGTACTCGCGCTCCAGGACCTCGCCCCGGCTGAGGCGCTCGGACCACGAGGCCATCTCGCCGAGCAGGCGCTCGCGCTCGGCGAGCAGCGCAGCGAGGCGCAGGCGGGCTCCATCGGAGCCGCCACGACGGCGCGCAATCTCGGCGACGACGAGGCCGGTGCCGGCAAGCGCGCCCAGCAGGACGAGCGCCCAGCCCGCCCAGGACCGCCACGGCGCCGGCGACGGCCAACCGTCGGTGGTCACCCGCATCACGTCGCCGGCGGCGGCTCGACCGCCTCGGGCGACGCGTACGTCCACGCCGGCGGCGAGCGACACGTCGTCGACGTCGTCGGTGATCTCGGTGAAGCACATCACCCCGGCCGGCCCGGCCCCCTCGTCGCTACACACGGGCACGTCGAGGTGCACGTCGAGCACGGGATGGCGGGCATACTCGGTGGTCTGGGGCACAACGACCGAGGCCAACTCGACGTCCATCGAGAGCGGCTGCTCGAGCAGGTAGCTCGGCGCGTTCTCGTGGCGGACGCTGTACTGCACGATCAGGTGCGGCTGCTGGCTGCCGTCCCCACCCGCAGGCGCGACCTCGCCGCCGAAGAACAGGTCCGTCTCGATGACGCGGGTGGTGTCTTCGGGCCGGATGACCCGCACACCGACCGCGTCGTCCGGCAGGGCGACGTGCACGAGGCGGTCGCGCATGCCCGGCCCGGGCTCGCCGATGTCCGGTCGAAAGACGACCGGTCCGTCGATGCCGAACGTGAACACCTGCTGCACGATGAGGTACTCCTCGGCCGGCTGCAGCACGGTCACGGCACGCGAGATGTACACGCCGCTCGGATCGGCGGTCGTGCCCCACAGACGCAGCTCGATGTCGCCGTCGCCGGCGGCCCCGAGATCGATCGGGTCACTGAACAGCCGCTGCTCGCCGTCGACCTCGGCCCAGGCCTCGGCGCCGGCGGTGCGCAACACCCGAAAGCGCGCGACGCCGTCCAGGCCAGTCGTGGCCTCACGCGTGTCGAAGACCTCGTGCGGCGGCACGACCAGATGCAGGCGGACGCGCTGGTCGGCGAGCGGCTGGTCGGCGAACGTCTCGTCGGGCCGGACGACCCGCACATGGATCGTCCGCCACCGCGGGTCGACATCGCGACCGGCTTCGACGAGGGCGTCCCCGACCGCGTCGGCGGCCGGCACCGCGGGGTCCGGTGCCGGGTCTTCGCCCTGGGCGAACACCGGCAGCGCGAAACCGACGAGCGCGGCGGCGAGGACCAGAGTGCGGATGCGGATCATGAGGACGCTCCCGGCTCGGGCAGCGCCCCGCCGTGCCGTGCGTGCGCGAGGGCCGACCACCGGACGTTCGCGTCCGGGGCGGCCGAGCTCGTCGCGGCGATTCGTGCTTCGATGGCCGCCTGCGCGGCCGCGCGGTCGACGTCTTCGCCCTGCAGCTCGGCGAGCTGCTTCGAGAGCTGCACCGCCTGGCGCTCGAGGCGCTTCACGGTGGCGTCGTGATCGGCGGCTTCGATGCGACCCGTCTCGAGGTCGAACTTCGTCGACGCGATGAGCCACAGCGCCATCTGGCGCCGCTCGACGAGCTCGCCGAGGCGGTTGGACCGCTCGCTGTCGTCGAGCACGCGCTCGGCACCGACCCGCAGGGAGCGGGCGAGCCCGAACGCCGCCATCGCGACGACCCACGCGGCGACCGCGAGAAAGATGAGGGGGAGCGTCTCCACGGCTACTCCAGCGCCGCGAGTTCGTCGCGCAGCCCGTCGAGGATCTCGCCATCGGCGTCCTCTTCGGAGGCCGCGGCGGTCGCCTCGGCGTCGCCCTCGGCGGCCCAGCGCTTCGCCACTGCACCGAGCGCGAACACGGTGAAGCCGACGCCAGCGAAGGGCACGAGCCACGCGAGGCGGTTGAAGCCCTCGCGCGGCGGTACGGCGAGCGACGCCTCACCACGTTCGGCGACGAATACCGCGAGGATGCCGTCGAGGTCCTCGCCGGCGCGGGCGAGATCGCGGATGCGCGCCTTGTCTTCGTTCGACGGGTAGCAGCTCGGACTGGCGGTCGAGAGCGTCTTGCCCGCGCAGCCGCTGCACGTCGTCATGATCAGCGCGAACGCTTCGTCAGCGACCGCGCGTTGTTCTGCCGTGAGCTCGATCGGCGCCGGATCCTCGTGCCCGTGGTCCGGGTGCGTCTCGTCGGCGAAGGCGTTCATGCGGCCGAAGCCGAACACCGCCGGACCGATGACGAAGAGGGCCAGCAGCACCTGCTCTGCGCGACGGGCTGCGCGGGCCTGCCAGTACGCGCGCTTCAACCGGTCGTCGTCCGGCCAGAAGCAGACGAGCGTACCCGCGATGAGCACCAGGCCGCCGAACCAGAGCCACCACGTGAACGGCAGGACCGTCAGCTTGAACGCCGCCGCCTGCGTGGTCGGGTCGTGGTTCAGCAGCGCGACGTAGACGTCCTCGACCGGCGTGGAACGGATGAAGATCTCGGACGTGATCTTCATCGGATCCGGACGCCCGGTCAGGCGCGCGTAATCGTTGTAGTCGAACCGGCTCGGCAAGAGCTCGCCGACGACCCGCCCGTTGCGCTCGACGGTCATCGCCGCGATCGTCTCGATGCGATCCGGGCGCTGCCGGGTGTCGAGCCCGTCGAACGTGATCGTATAGTCCCCGACCTCGATTGACTCGCCGACCCGTAGCGTCGCGTCCGCGTCGGCCTTCAGGGCGTTGCCGGTGAAGGCGAGGAAGATCATCAGGATGCCGAGGTGCACGAGGTACCCGCCGTACCGACGGCGGTGCTTCGTGAACAGCGACAAGAACGCGCCGATCGGATCGTCCGGGTGCTTCGAGAGCCGGGCGCGCGCGCCACGGATGTACTCGTTCACGACGGTCGCCGTGTTCATCACGACGAGCAGCCAGCAGATGAGCGAGAGCGCGACCGTCGTCTTGAACGGGTCGACGCCAAGGGGCTCGCCACGCCACATCCACCAGCCCCACGCGGTCAGCGGCGCGATGATCAGCGCGATCCCGGTCGGCGTGACGAAGTTGCGGCGCAGCGCGCGCAGGGTCACGCGACGCCACGGGAGCAGCGTGCCGAGCATCATCAGGGCGAGCAGCACGAGGCCAAGCGGCGCGGTGGTGCGGTTGAACCACGTCGGCCCGATCGAGATCGCGTCGCCGGTGGCCATCTCCTTGAACTTCGGGAACAGCGTGCCCCAGAGCACCACGAAGGCGAGGCCGACGAGCACCCAGTTGTTCAGCAGGAACGCGCCTTCGCGGCTCGCCACGGAGTCCATGCGCGCCGGCGACTTCAGCGCCTTCCAGTGCGTCGCGATGACGAGCACGCTGATCGCGGTGCCAAAGAGGAAGAGCGCCAGGAAGTACACGCCGATGTCGGACTCGGCGAACGTGTGCACGGACTCGATCAGCCCCGAGCGGGTCATCCACGTGCCGAGCAGGGTCAGCAGATAGGTCAGCGTGACGAGCACGACGTTCCAGCGTCGAAGCATGCCCCGCTGCTCCTGGATGATCACCGAGTGCAGGTAGGCGCTGGCGGTGAACCAGGGGATCAGCGCGGCGTTCTCGACCGGGTCCCACGCCCAGTACCCGCCCCAGCCGAGCTCGCGGTAGGCCCACATCCCGCCGAGGATGTTGCCGAGGCTCAAGAAGAGCCACGAGAGCAGGGTCCAGCGACGGCTCGCCTTGAGCCACTCGCTGCCGGTGCGCCCGGCGAGGACCGCCGCCATCGCGAACGCCCACGGCACGAGGAAGGTCGCGAACCCGGCGAGCAGCATCGGCGGGTGGATCGCCATCAGCGGCGTCTGCAGCAGCGGGTTCAGACCCTGGCCGTCGATCGGCGCATCGGCGATGAAGAACTCGGCGAACGGCGGCGTCACGAAGTTCAGGATCCCGAGCAGCGCCATGATCATGAGGCTGCTGACCGCGTGGAACCACGGCATCACGTCCGCGAGGCGATCACGGTTCACGAAGGCGGCCGCAGCCGCAAAGCCGCTGGACAACAGGGTCCAGAAGAGCAGCGAGCCCTCCTGCCCGCCCCAGAAGGCCGTGAACACGTACATCGCCGGCATCCGCGCGGCGCTGCGGCCGTACACGTACTTCAGCGAGAAGTCGTGGGACGCGAACCCGTACCAGAGCGCCGCCGCGGCGACGGCGATCAGGCCGGCCTGGATGTACAGGCCGTACCGGGACGCCTCTGCGAGTCGCAGCGAGCGCATCCGCCCCGCCGCGATCCCCGAGATGGCCGTGAAGAGCGCGGCGCCGAGGGCGAGAGCGAGGGCGAGGGTTCCGAGGGTGGACATGAGATCCCTAGAGTCAGCGGTCGAGCTGTGCAGTCGGCACGTCGCCCTCGTACCGGGACGGACACTTCGCGACGACTTCGGTCGCCTCGAACTCGTCGTCCGAGATCAGCTGCCCGAGGGCGATGACCTCGGCGTCGTCCGAGAAGGTGTCCGGCAGGGGCCCCTGGAAGTACACCACCATCGTGTCGCCGCCTTCGGCGAGCTCGAACCGGTGGTGGTTCAGGGAGTCACCGAGTGTCTCGTGCGAGCCGGCGACGACGTGGCCCTTGAGGCGAAATTCCCGTTCGTCGTGGGCGTCGATGTCGGCGACCACCTCGGACACGGTGAGGAAGTACACCTCGTTGTCGAAGGACGACATCGCGATGTACGCGACCGCGGCCACAGCCACGAGCGCGCCGATGAGGAACCGCACATTGCTCGTCGCTGCACCGGGCGTCGCGCCGTTGGCCGCGAGCTCCGGGGGCAGGTCCGTGGGGTGCGGATCCGGGGTTCCGAAATCGTTCGAGGGCATGGGCCTTCGAGGGTCCGAGAGACAGGCCGTATCGGCCTCCGAGTCCCTCGGGGTCTATTCATGCACGGGGCCCGGCGCAAGCGGCATTCGGTCGCATCCGCGCGGTTCTCGTCCGGTTTTCGCGTCGTCTGAGCCCGGCCGCGCTGTGGGGGGCGGCCGCGGGTTCAGGATCGACGGGGCATCGCGGCGGCGCAGTCCCTCAGGATCGCCCGGTGAAACGCCTCCAGCACGCCCACGCGACGGCGCGCCTCGGCCTGCCCCCAGGTGGTGCCGAAGCGGTCCGGAAGCCGGTTCAGTCGTCCGGGGAACACGTCGAAGAGAAACGCCGACGGATCGGGCGGGCGATGCTCCGCCCCCGGATCGTCCGGATCGTAGAGGGCGGGCGCCATGATCTGATCATGGTCGAGGAAGGTCCGGGCCACGCCGATGGCGCCCAGATCGTCGAGCCAGTCGGCGTCCTGAAGGATCGCGGCCTCCAGGGTCGCGGGCTCCCGACCCGGCGAGAGGTGACTGATCAGCGTCTCGCCGACGGGCCAGACGAGGTCGGCGAGCCCATTGCGGCGCATCAGCTCGTCGGCCACGCGGACACAGGCGTCCGCGGTGGACTCGCCACGCTCTTCGACCCCGCGGCCGATCTCGTGCATCCAGACCGCGGCCTCGAGGATGTCGCCGTCGGCGACGCGCCCGGCGGCGGCCTCGTGGGTCGCGATGCGGTGCGCGTTCGCCCACACCCGCATGACGTGGGTGTGGTCGTGGGCCAGGTTCGAGGCCTGACGCTTCATCCGGGTACGTGCGACCCGCCGCAGCGTCTTCAGTGCAGATGCACGGCGAGGATCTCGCGTGTAGGCGTGCTCAGACACCGTCCTGCCCTCGTTCTCGAGCCGGTCCCAACCCTGCGGACCCCGTGGACCGCAGCCAACGAACCGCGGAGCCCGCGGTGTGATCGTCTACCCCCTCACGGTGCGCCGTCGGCCGTCGATTGTAAAGGTCGCCGTCCGTACGGTGCAGGCACGGCGACACCGCGCCGCGGTCGGCTCATTCGACGCCGCGCAGGACGATGTCGGCGCGGGCTTCGTCGAGGTCGAGCGCGACGCGGAGCTGCTCGATGAACTCCTTCTCGCTCGCCCGCACCTCGCCGTCGATGACGACCATCGACGTGGCGAGCCCCCACGCGTTCTCGCGCTGCTCGGGCTCGGGCAACTCGTCGGGCAGCGTCCGCAGGCGCGCGGCGATGCCGCCGGACGCGTAGCGCTGCAGGCGCTCGCGGATCCAGTCGCGCATCACGTCCTCGTCGAGTCCGTCGAACTCGTCGCGCGAGATCACGAACGCGATGATCGTGGCGAGCTCCTCTTCGGCGAGCTCTCGGTCGACCGCTGCCGCCATGAGCAGGCAGTCGAGGTACGCCTCAACCGGCTCGGGATCGGCGGTGAGAAAGGCGTCGTCGGGCTCGTTGCCCTGCTCGAACGCCTGCGCGACGTCGGCCTCGGTGATGCCGAGGACCTTCTGCATCTGCCGCAGGAAGCTGAACTCGTCGTTGTCGAGGCGGCCGTTGGCGAACGCGACGAGCACGGCGGCGCGGAACGCGATCACCCGGTGCGCGTACCGCGGCAGGGCGCCGGCGAGCGCGTGCAGCCGGACGTGGAACCCGTCGGCGACAATGCCCTGGAACGCGCGCTCGAGATCCGCGCGCAGCTCGTCGGGCTGGATGCCGGCGAACTCGGCCTGCGAGGCGATCACGCCGACGATGGTCTCCGACTCGCGCTGATCGAACTCACCGTCGGACACGGCGCCCAGCACCATGGCCTCGATGACCCAGCGCCGCAGGGACTCGGCGTCGACTTCGTATCGTTCTGCAAACCGGTCGAGATCGGACATGTCGTATCCTCGTTGTACCGGGGGATTCACCCCGTCATGAACGCCGTCACCGTGGTCGAACCGTCCCCGACCGTCAACCTGTTCCCCCGGTTGGGGGATGGGCGCGCCGTCGGTCCGCAGGGCAGGCGCAGAGGCCACGAACGGGTCCGGGCCCGACCGACCGCGGGGCAGCGGTCGATCAGGCCCGGGGGGGTGCGTCGTCGCCCGATGGGCAGGCCGGCGAACCGGGGGGCGACATCGCGCGTGGTCGTCGGGTCGGGACTCGGGACGACGACCACGCCTGACATGGGGTGCGGGATCAGCCCTCGGTGTCCGAGGGGCCGGTCGCGGTGAGGCGGACGGACACGCCGACGGTCTCGGCGACCTTCATCTCGAGCGGGCCGGGCACGTTGATGCCGAAGTCGGCGATGTCGACCTCGAACTCGGACGACACGCGCAGGACCGGGCCGGCCAGGTAGGCGACCTGACCCTCTTCGAGCACGAAGTAGCCCACCGACGCCGGCGCCGAGAGGTCCTGCGTCTGGCCGTTGATGCGGATCGTGCCGGTGACGGTGGCGTCCACCTGCGTGCCGTGCGCGAAGGTCGTGCCGTCCGGGACGGTCACGCCGCTGATCGTGAACTGGATGTCCTGATCCGTGCCGTCCTCGGTGCCGAGCCAGTCGGCGCCGCGAAGGTGCTCATCGCGCATGTCGACGCCGGTCCGCAGCGAGGCCAGCGGCACGGTGATGGTCGCCGTGGTCGACGTCGGGTTGGCGAGGTCGGTCGTGATCGTGCCGCTGATGTCGGCGGCCGTGCCGGTGATCGTCTCGAGCGGAGCGTCCGAGGTGAACGACACCGAGCTCGTGTTCGCGGCGACGGTGAACGTCGTGTCTTCGGCGAAGGCCGAACCGGCGCTGGCGAAGAGGGCGACGGACGCGAGAGTGGCGAGAGTGCGCTTGATCATCAGAGTCTCCGTGGGGGTTGCCACGTGTGTGGCTGTTGGGATGCAGGGGACGGGCGCGAGATTCGCGCGGGGGACGATTCAGTTGCCGGAGCCTTCGGCCTCGTTGGCGTTCGCTTCGGCAGCGAGATCGTTGAACAGGTCGTCGAGCTCTTCCTGGCGCTCTTCCTGCGCCTCCATCTCGGCGACGACCTCTTCGTTCTCACGGCTCGTGAGGTCGTTGACGACGTATCCGCCGACGCCACCCGCGAGCCCGCCAAGGACGAGCCCGGCGATGAAGGGGACGATCGGCTTCTTTGCGTTGGACATGGTGCCTCCGTGGGCGATCGCAGCGGCGCGGCCTCTGCGTGTCTCGTTCGGTGGGATAGATGCCCACGGACGCCCGAGGGTTCAATCCCTTGCGCGTGAAACGTATTGTTTCTGCAGGTGCACGATGGAAGGGGGGGAGGTGGTGTGGGGCGCCCGCCCTGACCCGCGCGGGGCGCGGGTCGGTCCCTCCCGCGGGGAGGGACGGGGGGACGGAGGTGCTCGGGGTGGGGGGTGGGGGTGGTGTGGGGCGACCTCCCTGACCCGCGCCGGGCGCGGGTCGGTCCCTCCCGCGGGGAGGGACGGGGTGACGGAGGTGCTCGGGGTGAGGGGTGGCGGTGGTTCGGCGTCGAACGGGACTTTGGCGTTCGATCACCCCCAGATCACCCGAACACTCCGACACATCGCCCTCCCTGACCTGCGCGGCAGCGCAGGTCAGGGAGGGCGCTACAAGCCACCCACACACCCCGACACATTGCCGATCCCACCCCGTCCCTCCCATGGGGAGGGACAGACCTGCGCGGCAGCGCAGGTCTGGGAGGGCGCTACAAGCCACCCACACACCCCGACACATCGCCGATCCCACCCTGTCCCTACCATGGGGAGGGACAGACCTGCGCGGCAGCGCAGGTCAGGGAGGGCGCTCCACACCTCCCCGAAACGCACACCACCCCCCCCAAAAAAAACCACAACCGGCGGTGCCCTCGAGCACCGCCGGTCGCGTTATCCCCTCACCGAAATCAGAGGACGACGTCGAGGGCGGCGGTCTCGCCGCTCATCATCACCTTCGCCTTCGACCGGGCGAGTCCGAGGAACTCGGCGGCGAAGAACTTCGCGGTGGCGATCTTGCCGGCATAGAACGCGATCTCGTCGCTGTCCTGCTGCTGCTGGACGCTCGGCGTGGCGGTGCCGGCGAGCTCCTGCAGCTTCGCGGTAGCGATGACGGCCTGCTCGGCGAGCATGTGGCCGACCATCACGTCGCCGAAGAGCTCGAGGAAGGGCGTCGCCTGCATCATCGCGAGGCGGATGTTCTTCTTCGCGTTGCTCGAGATCCAGAAGGCGACCTCGCCGACGTTCTGCTGGGCCTTGCCGAGCGCGCCGAACACGGACTCGAGGCCCTCGGTGGCCTTGTTCTTCTCGATGAACGTCCCGAGCTCCTGGATGTACGTCATGAAGAGCGCGCCGCCCTTCATGCGCATCTTGCGACCGAGGAGGTCGAGCGCCTGGATGCCGTTCGTGCCCTCGTAGATCGACGCGATCTTCACGTCGCGCAGGTACTGCTCGGCGGGGTACTCCTTCGTGTAGCCGTAGCCGCCGAAGATCTGCACGCCGAGCTCGGTCGCGTGGAACCCGCGGTCCGTCGACCACGCCTTGATGATCGGCGTGGCGAGGTCGAGCAGGTCGTTCGCGCGGGTGCGCTCGCCCTCGTCCGGGTGGTGATGCGCGATATCGGCCCACAGGGCGCCGCGCGCGGCAAGAGCGCGCGAGCCCTCGCCGATCGCCTTCATCTTCATCAGGTTCCGGCGCACGTCCGGGTGGTTGATGATCTCGACGCTGGGGCCGCCCATCGCCTCGAGGTCCGGGCCCTGCTTGCGGTCCTTCGCGTACGCCAGCGCCTGCTGGTACGCCGCGTTCGCCTGGGCGACGCCCTGCACACCGCACGCAATCCGCGCCTCGTTCATCATCTGGAACATGTAGATGATGCCGTTGCAGGCCTCACCGACGAGGTAGCCGCGGGACGGCCCGCCGTCGCCGAACGCCATCTGGCACGTCGCCGAGCCGTGGATGCCCATCTTCTCTTCGATGCGCGTCACGTTGACGAAGTTGAACTCGCCCTTGTTGCCGGCTGCGTCGACGTCGTACTTCGGCACGGCGAAGAGCGAGATGCCCTTGATGCCGGCCGGGTCCCCCTTGCGACGCGCGAGCACGAGGTGGACGACGTTCTTGTAGAAGGTCGCGTCACCGCCCGAGATGAAAATCTTGGCGCCTTCGATGTGGTAGACGCCGTCTTCACCGTCGACCGGAGTCGCCGTGGTGACCGCGTCGCCGACCGCCGAGCCCGCGCCGGGCTCGGTGAGGCACATCGTCCCGCCCCACTCGCCGGTGTACATCTTCTCGATGAACCGGCTCTTGAGGTCGTCGTTGCCGAAGTTCTGGATGAGGTGGCCGGCGCCGGCGGACAGACCGCCGTACATGTGGAACGCCTGGCACGCCGCCGAGAAGGCCTCGCTGGCCGGCGCGACCACGCTGAACGGCAGGCCCATGCCGCCGAACTCGGGGCTGAAGTTGGGCGCGATCCAGCCGCTGGCCGCGTACTCGGGCCACAGGTCGTTGTAGACCTGCGGGGTCTCGACGGTACCGTTCACCGCCTTGCACCCCTCGTGGTCGCCGATCGCGTTCATCGGCGCGAGCTTGTCGATCGCGAGCTTGATGCCCTCATCGGCGATCTGCTCGAACATCGCCACGTCGTAGTCCGCGAATGCCTCGAACTCGAGGAGCTGTTCGACGTGCAGGTGCTCGTAGAGCAGGAACTTCCAGTCGCGGCGGTCGAAGATCAGGTGGCTCATGGCAGGGTCCTCACGGCGGATTCGGGCCTTGAATGAATACTCATTCACTGACGGAGATCTGACACCGGGTGGGCAAATTTGCAAGCCCTGACCGGCACTGCGAGATTGAACCGACCGGCGGGTCCCCGAACAACAGCCTCTCGTCGCCCCGCTCGGGCCGACATCGACCGCCGCATCCCCGCCCTCACCCGGGTCGCATCCATGGACCGCCGCACTCGCCAGCACCGCATCGACGCGCTCTCGCGCAACGAGCTGCAGCGGTTCGCGGCCGACGTCGTGGACCTCGCCGGACCGGACGCGGTCGCCCGCCTCGTGGCCGACGCGCCATTCTCACCTCGGGCGCCGAGCGGCCAGCTCGCCCTCGCCGCGGTGGACGCCGACGGACTGCGCGCGGAGCTTGAGCGGCTGTCCGCCATCGCGCTGGTCCGCCTGCGCGCCGCGGCCAACGCCGACGACGCCCTCTCGCGCGCCGTGCTGGTGACCCCGATCGCCGACGCCCTCGACGCGGCGTGGACCGCCGTCGGCGACCGCATCCGCCGCGCCCTCGCGTTCGATCCGGTCGAGGGGCTCGACGTGCTCGAGACGGCCGCCCGGACGGTCGAGCGGCTGGCCCGCGCCGAGACGGCCTGGGGCGTGCCGGACGCCGGCGCCCCGGCCCACGCCGACGCGATCGTCGTCGACGCGTTCGCCGACGCCGTCGGACGCCACGCCGCCGCCGGGCTCGACGCTGAGACGCTGGCGCGGCTGCTCGACATCGCGGCGCGGCTCCGGTCCACCGCCGGCGCCCCCACCGTCGCCGATCGGCTCGGCGAGGCCCTCGCCGCGGAGCCGCACGCGACCACGCT
>Ga0070728_10005382_pt1 | contig 12661 bp, 10 predicted proteins | sample tdDd471_FD_66723 | JGI IMG/M metagenome (GOLD analysis project Ga0070728, IMG submission 66723) | Marine sediment microbial communities from the Atlantic coast under amendment with organic carbon and nitrate - tdDd47.1 | ecosystem: Environmental > Aquatic > Marine > Coastal > Sediment | place...
GGCTTCTACCCTAATACCGACTACCATCGACGTATTACCCGTATAATTGATAGATGCTTTTAGGGTTACTAGTTCCCCTACTTCTACTGGGTTTAAGAAATTAACTTTATTGACTGAGGCTGTGACACAGTAGTGGCCAGAATGTTTGGAAGCGCAAGCAAAGGCAATTTGGTCCATCAAATTGAGAATATAGCCTCCATGAATTTTCCCACTAAAATTAGAGTGAGAAGGTAGCATGAGTTGCGTAATAATAATGCGCGATGCTCTGGCCGTTTTGAAATGTTTCACAAGTAACATGGATTGCTCGAAGCCAAGATAGCGTTCGAGGTAGGATAAAATTTAGCCCTCCTGCAATAGGGGAGATGCTTTTTTCTTTCGTTCTAATACACGATGAAAACGCAATAGGTGATCAGCGTAAGCTTCGTTATAAAGACATAAGGTAAGCGTTCTTTTCTTTCTTCGGTCTATCGGAAATAGGATTTTTATTGGATTATGAACGTAGCCATTGTCTTCAAATAGCAAAATTTGCTTATTGCGGGTCGGTAAGCGGAAGAGTTTCAACTCCTCCTCATTGGCTGGCACTGGGATATCCTCATAGCCTTCCTCCTTCAGGAATTGTCTGACCATGTTGTAAGTATGTTCCAAACTCATACCCGCAAAAGTGGTGCGATATTCGTACCCATCGCTTGATCCACCTAGATAATTCGAGTCGGGAGGGGGAAATTCATCGCGCAAAGGCATGTATTCAATTTAGTTCCCTGTCCATTTTTTCATCGATTACACCCTTGAAAATAATTTTTCTACTTTTTCACTATCACACAAAAACAAACAGGAATGGTGAAATTTAAAACTTCTACAAATTTATCCAATTTTTTGTTTTAAAAGTAGAATTGATGGAAATAATTATTTCAGGATGCGATGGAGTGACATGAATCAGCTCTAATTCTTGAAGATGGGGGACTTATTTGCCTACTTCTCAATAGTAGGGCTCTCGTTCTTATTGCGGGCTAGGGGGCATTGACTCAATTGCAGGCCACAGGCCCGTTGAGTATTTGCTTAGAAATAGAACAAAAAAGGTTCATTTTACACGAAAAGCTCGGTATAGCCATAGAGAATGGGCTATGGGCTATGAAAAGAACATATGAATGACTCCTATTTTAGAAATTAGGAGCACTCAAGGCTCTATCTATATAGGTAGAATTGGAATAGTCTTTTTGATTGGGTAAGCGAAGATTCAAGCCCGTGGCATTGTCCAACTGATGTGCTGGCAATTGTTGCAAGCTTTCTTCCAGTCGAATAAGCTGGGTTTTCTGTAAGGTACTACCGGAGCACCAATCTTCAACGGCCCAGGTTCTTTGCAAGAAGAACCCATCTTTATTTTGAATCAGCTCATCCGTCCAAGTCAAATCAAACACATCATCTTTTTCTTCCAGCAAATACTGATCGCCAGTCGTTCCCAGATTTCCATCCAGGTCTAAGACAGGAAAGCCAGTCAATTGTGGTGTAGCTTGCTCCGCTTTTTTATTGGTTTGCGTAGCCGCTGGGAAGAAAAGTTGTGCTAGGGAGGCCTTCTCAATGGAGATAAACTGTGTGAAGTGTCCTTCATTTCCTGCTTCATCAGTCGCTTCCCAATGACGAACGACAACGCCCATCGAGTTGGTTAGAAATTTGAAGTTGGAAATATAATGATGGAGCAATTCGGTAGGTGTTTGCTGATCAGCAGGGAGGTAGATCACTAATTGATCACCCGCTGATAGCGGCATAGAGAAGTAGTTATTATCAGCCTCTTCCCAGACAGGATCATCCGTATTGGTTTGAGTGCCGACAAAAAGATTGGAGCCCCCAATATTTCGCCAATCAAAAGTAATAAACCCCTCTGCCGGAATTGCAATATTAAACTGCAATAGACCATTAGCTGGAACTTTCGACTGAGCAATATTGGCCCCTTCAACCAACATTGAATTGGGAGCTCCGGTGACATCTACCCCACCGTCACCTTTAATCTTGGCTACTGACCAGCGGTCAACAGCGAAATAATTTGTAAAACCTTCTGATAGACATCCTAGCATGTGGTATTGTTCGTCACTATGCACTTCCACAGATGAGCCACAAGTATGATCAATTTTTGGCTGGCCTATCTTAGATAAGGCACTACGTTCTCTGTAGAATAACTGAAGGTGTTTGCCAACGATTTGAGGTTGGCAATTAATTTCTTTTAATTGGTTTTTTGTAGGTACAATAGACTGGCTTGAGCTTTGGGCAAAAGCAGTGTTGGCGATAGTGATTGCCGTTAATAAGAAAATGGCGAAAGTGTGTAGGGGCTTGTTGCTTTTCATAGGGTATTCTATTAGGCCCATCATCATCGTAGCGTTTGTTTGTTGCTATTTTGAGACGCAGAACATGGGCAAAAGACACTTTAGGTCATTAGTTTTTCCTAATAAAATTATGAAGTCCGATAAATTAAAGGTGGAAAATAAACAGAGGTAGGAAATAGAATACTACAGACGCAACAAGAGAGGTAGTGTAACTGCTTTGTCATGGGATTATGCGGTTTAAGGGATGTTGGGAGTTATAATTTGTAAAATCGGTTATACTTTTCGTTTAATCGGCGTACTTGGTAGTTGCTCATAGGATACATGTATCCCATTTATGTTTTTCAGCTACAAATATAGGCTTTCCCTATTTGTTCTATATACCATTAATCTGGTATTTTTTATATTTTTTTATTTGTAAATTGTCTTATGCTTACTTCTTTCTCTTTGTTGATGGATATTGGTTATTGGGGTTAGTTGTCTGTTTATCAGCGCTTTGAGTTTAGTCTTATTAGTCGTTTATCGGGTATTTAAAACCGTAAATAGCGTGCCGACTAAATCCAGTTTTTGCGGCATTTGTTTTGACTTTTAACCCCAAAAAGGGACGGATTTATAAAAGAATACCGCCATGAGGGGGCAATTTTTAACCAAAATGATGTTTTTGCAACTACCAGACAGCTAAGGGGAGCGAATCAGGGAAGGTGTTTTCTTGAACAATTTGGTGCTGCTTGGGTTACAAAGGCGATGAAAGTTGGCAGCATATAAAAGCAGCATTTCAAAACAGGGAAAAATGAAAGTTAAAAGGAAATCATGGAAACAATTTATTCCTCGCTCTCTAGATGAAGTGTGGGAATTTTTTTCACGACCTGAAAACTTAAATGCAATTACACCACCAGATATGTCTTTCGAGATTTTGACGGACCTGAAAGATGTGACGATGTATCAGGGGATGCTCATACAGTATAAAGTTTCTCCCTTTTTGGGAATCAAACTCAATTGGGTGACTGAGATCACGCACTTGAAGGAAGGGGAATACTTTATTGATGAGCAACGTTTCGGTCCTTATGCTTTATGGCATCATCAGCATCATTTTGAAGCCGTGGATGGTGGAATTATGATGGAGGATATTCTGCATTACAAAGTACCTTATGGCCCTATTGGCAGTATCGCCGATGCTGTATTTGTTGGACAGAAAATTGAATCTATTTTTGCATATAGAAAAACAGCCGTTGATCAACTATTCGCTGAACAAGCGGCTGTTCTGAGTTAAGCACTTAGTAATGGACAAAGAATAAGTTCCGCATTTTGAGATAGAGATTTTGGTGATAGACAAGACATTTTTTGAAGGGATAGCAGCGCTATCGCTGAAAAAAATAACGCAGTATAGCGCCAAAAGATCATATGCAAAATCGGGAAGTTATTTTTTGATCATTACTTAATCAATAAACGCTATCAAATCAATCCATCAATCTAAAACGTAGCCCTAAACCAAGCTGCGGCCTATAGTAGTGGTTCTCTCCTTGTAAGCTAGCATTGATTCCTACTTTTGTGTTTAAAGCCAATTGGGTTTTCAAGGGGATTGTCAACTCCATGCCAATATATAGACCCTCATTATTTGATTGCCATTCGTAAGGCAGGTCGATTTGATGATCGAGCACCTTTAATTGGCTTTCTATGGCTTTCTGTTGAGAGAATGTACCCGTAATTACAGCCTGTAGAATAGCATTTACCTGATATCTCGTCCCTAAAAAGAATTGGCTTTGCTGAATGCTTCCTGTCCAGGTGCCCAGAATCGTTTCGGTAGCATTGGAGTTGAAACTCACTATCGGAATTGTCCCGGATAGCCTTCCTGTGCTATAAGAACCCCCTGTAATCAGTTGCCATTTGGGAAGAATCTGAAATCCTGCCGCTAAGCCGATCCCCGGAAGGGATGTGTTTCGAGTGGATGGCTCTCCTTCTAGGGCCATAAAATCACCTAGCTCTTCCAGCAAGGCTGTATGCTCCTCCTTGAAGAGCGCTTGAATAATTAGGTTTTGATTCGGGAGAAGTACTTGTGTCTGGGTAGCCGGTAATTCTTGATAGCTAGCGTAAGCATCGAGATCAACTGCAAAACCGCCTTTGGTGGTGCTTGGGGTGGATAGGACAGCGATGCTATATTGCTCGCCTTGGTCTTCATTTGTACCTCCTCGGCCGTAGCGCGAATCTCTATCCCCACGTCCTAACCGAAGTGGCTGCCCAGCCGTACCATCCCGTCTGGGTTCTCCTCTCGTGCGACCACTTTCGGTTCTTCTTTCTCTAAATTTTATGGGAAATCCATTTTCTGTCCACCACCATTGCAGGATTTCGGCGGTATCGTCTCCTCTAAGGTCGACTGGTACCGCTGTTCCCGCAGGAAGAGGTTCATCTGGATTTTCTAGTTGCACAACATAAAGGTCGGTCCTGCTGTCTTGGCAAAGGCTTCGGCAGGGTTCTGGCATCTGGGCGAGTGCCCTTCGGCGGGCCTGATTATTGGCAGGAAGTGCTGAACAGGCACAATGTATAGTTTTGGCATCTTTAAATACCCCACCTACTTTTTCTGGAGAGTCAGCATCATCGCGGCTTCGATTGATCGGATGGATCGGCCGTGGACTCACAAGGTGGAGGTCATTGATGATGGCTCCGGCATTGGGCCCCTTAAAACCATCATAGATGTCATTTTTAAACTTAAAACTGGTCACCACATCGACGCCGGGTATCACTAAATTGGTAGATTGCTTGGACCTGTCCAGGTCTCCGGCCATAACAGTGCCGATCGTATCGCCATTAAAAGTCCAATACCAACTTTCAATGTGCAGGTCTTGTCCATTGGTTTCAAATCGTCCCCATACCTCTTGCCCATTTTTAACGAGTTTGGCTCCTTTTTTTCCGCGATTGGCCAAATCTATTTGGCTCTTTCCTGCTGTATTGGTGGTGACTTTTCTTCGAAATTTGCTACTCAAGTATTTTTCACTGGGCTTGGGGGCTGGATGAATCAATTCGACAAGGGTATCAAATTGGATATGTAAATCATTGGCATCCTTGCCCGTGTTATTAATAAACACATAGTCTTTGGAAGTCTGACTGCTCAAAGTCGGAATACTCATCAGACAAAAGAGGAATAAGGCAGTCAACTGAATAATAGTAGATCGTAACATGGTATTTGGTTTTGGAGTTAAGAATAATGTCTTTCACTGATAATGTTTGATTACGACTACAATATTCAGACATTCCAGGGCCGTTGCCCATTACAATTTTTACTTAAACTTCTAGAATAAAAGGATGGGATAAAGGAAAAATGCCACTACTTCGCGGCTTCACAAACTTGGAGAATAGCTTTGATGCATTTGCCCTAGAAAAGAGCAGATTACAAAAAAAGGTTAAAATCCTCGGAGCGGCTATCGGTGATCCTTATAATTATCGATTTCTCCACTAAATTTTTACGATTTTTAAGTATTGAACCATTTTATGATCTTGGATTCGCAGCCAATACACTCCTGCTGGGTATTGGGAAAGGGAGAAGCTTAACTCGGTTTTGCCCTTGGCTAATGAAGCAAATGGATGCAGTTGGCTTAAGAATTTACCAGAATAAGATAGTAAAGTGGCTTCGAGGAACTTTGCACTAGTCAAGTTGAAAGACAATTGGAGTTGATCGGAAAAGGGATTGGGAAACGCTTTTAACTCGCTGAGGTCTTTTATTATATGAGTGGTGGAATTTGGAGCGCAATCACTATGGATGGCAAGGAAACGTTCTTTATTGGGGCCAAAAAGACCATGCTTTGTACAGTATAGGAGGTAGGCGCTAGCAGTGAGTCTTTCCAAAGCTGAACAGGGTATATGCAAGGCCTTAATATCGTCTACCGTAATAATCATAAATCGGATAGCTGGACTTTGTTGGGCTAGCACATTATTGACCAAAGCTTGTTCATCACAGATGGCATAAATGGTAAATACGTGGAAGTTGCTATTCAGAAGCTCCTGGATAACAAAGGGCTCTTCGGTATCAAATTCCTGCACCAAACCATCCGCATTTTCGTAAATGACATGCCAAAATAACGCACGATCATCATTATCCCACTGGAAGCTGCTTGAGAATTGATTGAAATTTATGATTTGAAGGTTAGCTGGGATGGGACAATCTAGGGCACTATTGTTAAGGTCTAAAAGAAGCTGGCTGCCCGTATGTATTTCTCCCGAAAGGCAAATGTTCAGCATTGTAAAGCGATGTTGGCCTGTATCTGCTGCTAGTTGGATGGTGAAAAGGCTAGGCATTATGGTAATGATCTCCTCTTCTTCCACTCCTGCAAGGGTATATTGATAGCTAACTTGATAGCTATCAACATCCCCTTGGGTGTCGAAACTAAAGGAAGCTATTGATCCATCTGTCGTTGATTCCAGTGAGATTAACCTAAAGCTAGAAGCATCACAAGAGGGATCGGTCTGTCCCTTCGCAGCAGAATATGCCAGGCATAGGCAAATGGGAAGGAGGAAGCGAAAGTGGAATGGTGTTTTCATAATAGCCCTTTCTTACAAGTTAGGCTTTTTGGCCGAAACTCCCGATCTTGGTAAAGTCTAATGAGCAATAACTCTTCTCTGGTCTTTTGTTCCCTAACCTGCGGAAGCGAAGAACTCCCATCAGGAATGAAACCCTTAAAGGTAAGCGAGCTATTGGGCAGAGAACTAATCACGATGAATGCACAAAAAACTCCTTGGACTATTGCGAAGTCTGTCTAAAGCAGAGCAAGAAAAGCTCAGCCGGTTTGTTCGGTCTCCCTACTATAATGAGCGGAAGGAGCTAGTGATCCTCTTGGAAAGGCTCTATGCTTTCGCACCGCATTTTGACGAAAAGAAAATGGATCCCACGGATTTATTCTATCACTTGTTTCCTGAAGGTGTCTTTGATAAATCGGTACTGAACAAGCTCAATTCCAAACTTTTCCAATTAACGGAACAGTTTGTCGTAGTTGAACAATTGAATCAGCAGCCATTCGATCAATATCAACTGAGTTTGCAATTCTATGCCAGTAAACGTCTTGATCGCCATTTCGAAGCTAAATTTCGGCAAGCTAAAACGGCTTTTTCCAAATTGAAAAAAGGACATCCTGCGAGGGCCCAGCATCATTTGGGGCTTCAAAAACGCTTGGCGGAATGGATGAGTACGCATGATACTCGAACGGGTGATATCAATCTGCAATTGTACAATAAAGCACTAGATGAATTTTTTCTCCTGGAAAAACTCTCTTTACTCAATGCCATGATTGGGCGACAAAAGATTATCAATCTAAACTATCAGAAGACCTGGATCAATGAAATATTGGCACATTTATCCGCTCAGGATTATCCCGATTGGCCTACCATATCTTTATTGAAGCAAGTACTCCTGCTACAAAAGGATCCTGAGCAGCCCCAACATTATTTTCAGCTAAAACGCCTTCTACAGCGACAGGCTCAGCACTTCCTTCCAGCTACGCTACGGGGCTATTTTACCTATTTGGAAAATGCAGTAAAGAATATCTTCCCTATTGCTGCTTACTTCGAGGAGCTATTTTCATTGTATCAACAACAGTTGGAGCTAGGAATTCTCCTGCATGATGGTAAAATACACCATACCCTCTTTAAAAACATTGTACTTTCAGGCTTGGAGTTGGGGCATTTTGACTGGGTGGAATCTTTCATAGAAGAGCAGCACACTAAGATTGTTCCTACTGCTTTTGGAACAGATGCGTATTATCAAAATCTAGCTAATCTTTATTACTATCAAAGGAAGTACCGCGCAGCGCAAGAGATGCTTCTGCAGGCTAATCCAACGGACATTTACTATAAACTAAGCCAGAAAAGCCTGCTGGCTCGCATCTACTTTGAAAATAAAGAGTTGGAAGTCCTAGCGGGCTTCATGAATACCTTTACGAAGTTCATCTTTGATCAGAAAAAAAAGATTGCGGCCAATAAAGTAGCGTCTTATCGTCTTTTTATCAACTCCTTGCGACAGCTGTGCCATCTGATAGAAGATCATCCAGCGTATATAGATGCTTTTATAGCCGATCAAGTCTTTTCGTCGGCAGCAGGGCGAGCGAAACTGGAGAAACTGAAAACTCAAATTGAAAATAGTCCGGTCTTTTACAGCAAAAAATGGCTGTTGGAGCAAATTCGCCAACTCTCCAACTATTGAGTTTTTACACCTCAAACTTTTTCCACTTTCCTTGAAGAAATAGTAGAATAATAAGGATAGAAACCAGCGTCTCCGCAATAACGACAGCCCAACATACACCAGCTAAGCCCCAACCTACGGTTAAGGCCAAGAAATAGCCTAGCGGAATTTCGATCATCCAAAAGCAAATTAGATTAACGATAGTAGGCGTTCGGGTATCCCCGGCCCCGTTGAAAGCCTGGCTGATAACCATGGCATAGCCAAAGCCAATGTAACCGATGGCAAAGATTTGCAGGGCTTGAATACCGGCTTCTAAGACGGCAGGGTCTGTACTGAAAAATGATACCCACTGTGGCGCAAAAGCATAGTACAAAATAGCGACACTGACCAAATAGATCATATTGAAGTGTGCGGCGCGCCAAGTAGAAGTGGCGGCTCTTCCCGGCTCTTTTGCGCCTAGGTTTTGCCCAACCAAGGTGGCCGCCGCATTGCCCAATCCCCAGGAGGGCAACATGGTAAATATGATCAGTCGTATTGCAATTGTATAGCCTGCCATCGCTTCGCTACCAAAGTTTTGTGCAATAATTCGAACCAGGAAAATCCAACTCGCCGAAGCAATCAAAAATTGCCCGGCACCCGTTGCAGCAATACGTCCCAGCCTTTTGATAATATCCCAATCCACCCGCAGGTCTTTTACATAGAGTTTTACACGACTATGTGCTCCTGTCAAGATATAGAGTTGAAAAGCTACGCCTAGACCACGGCCAATGGTGGTGGCTACTGCAGCTCCCTGTACGCCCAATTCGGGGAAAGGCCCAACCCCAAAGATGAAAAGTGGATCTAAAATGATATTGATAATATTGGCGATCCACAAGGCGCGCATGGCCAGAGAGGCGTCACCTGCTCCTCGGAAAATGCCATTGAGCAGAAAGAGGAGCATAATGAAGAGGTTGCTGGCAAACATGATGCGGGTATAGCCCACATTATCGCGGATTAAGGTCTCACTACCCCCCATCAGTCGTAGGATATCATCAGCATAGATGGCACCAGGAATACCAATTAGTAGCGCAATAACAACTGCCATGTAGATAGCTTGTAGCGCTACTTTTGAGGCTTTTTCTGGATTATCCTCTCCAATGAAACGGGCAATCATGGCCATTGGAGCCATGCTTATACCTATGGCTATACTGTAGATCAGGGTGATGACCGATTCGGTGAGTCCTACGGTGGCTACCGCATCGGCACTTATTTTGGAAACAAAAAAAGTATCTACAATGGCGAAAAGAGATTCCATGGCCATTTCCAAGATCATCGGAATCGCTAGTAGGACAATGGCTCTATTAATACTACCACTGGTATAGGATTGGTTGGTTCCCTTAATGGCTCCCCAAATGAAAGATAAAATGGAGGATTTGGATGACTCATCAGTATCGTTGGTCGGATGGTCAGGTGAAGGATTTTCCTGAGTCATAAGAAGGCAATAAATTTAGTGAGTGATCATCAGTTCATGTTTGGGCAGCACAGTTTGGGCTAAAAGCATCCTTTTTTTGCTAATACTTCGTTTTTTTTTGCCCGTATCTCCGGATATGCGCTGCAAAAGGGCCTCGTCTTAGCAAAAAAATGACAATTTTTATCTCCAAAAGCGCTACCCAAACATGAACTAAGCCGTTGAGGTAGGTAGGTCAATAGCCATAAATAAGTCTGCCAACTGCTTTAGATGGCAACAATAATACTCCAATAAAAGCTGAATAGTTCCCAATTGTCTGTTTTTTTTGAAATTCGATAAGAGACAAATACTTTTTCCTATTCCTTCTTAACTTTGCAAGAAAAAAATGAGCCAGCAAGCATTCCAAAAAATCTGGAAAATGATCGGGTTGCGTTACAAGTCGCATCCTTGGCATGGCATCCCCATTGGACCAAAATCTCCAACTGTTGTGTCTTCTTTTATTGAGGTAATACCGTCAGATACGGTAAAATATGAAGTGGATAAACTGACGGGATATTTGAAAATTGATCGGCCACAGAAATTCTCCAATATTGTTCCTGCCTTATATGGTTTTGTACCGCAGACTTACTGTCATGATCGGGTAGCCGATTATTGTATGGAGAAGACTGGGCGAGAGGATATCGTTGGTGACCAGGATCCATTAGATATTTGTGTATTGACAGAGCGGGAAGTCACACATGGTAATATCATCGTTAGTGCTCGGCCGATTGGGGGCTTACGAATGATTGATGGGGGAGAGGCCGATGATAAGATTGTAGCGGTTTTGGAAAATGATGAAGTGTATAGTGATTGGGAAGATATTAGCGATTTACCGGAGAGTCTGATCAATCGTTTACAGCATTATTTTTTGACCTATAAGCAATTGCCAGGTGAAACGCCCAAATGCGAAATTACGCATATGTACGGCAAAGAAGAAGCGCAGGAAGTGATTCTGCGAAGCCAGGAGGACTATCATAGCCATTATGGAGATTTGGAAGAAGCCTTATCTTTAACGCTTCTAGAAGCATTCAATTTTAGCCAGCGTCAACAAGATCTATTAAAAGGGCTGGACTGAAGCAGTTGAAAAACCAACACTATTTTGCAAGGCTTATATATCCTCTGTGCGATTATTGTAGGAGCTATCTTTTCGGATGCCCATGTGCTAACCGTAGTGATTCGCTACAATCTGATGTTGATGCTTTTCTTTACTTTTATTGCGGTAGCTTTTAATCCGAAAATGTTGCGCAGAGATCACTTTGTCGTTCTGGTCGCCAATATAGCTTTACCTGTACTCTTCTTTTTCCTTTTTCGCCTCTGGGATGTACAAACGGCGATGGCCGTATTGGTGGTTGGATTGGCGCCGACAGCAGCCGGTGCCCCAGTTATTACCACTTTTTTGCGCGGTAAGGTCGATCATGTGACGGTGTCCATTCTGCTCTTAAGCCCAGTAATGGCTTTGTTGATCCCCTTTTTTCTGCCCGCCCTCTTATCTACTGGAGCGGTGGAGATTCAAATATTGGATGTCCTGATACCGGTGCTAACCGTAGTTTTTGTCCCTTTGGTGTTGAGTGGTTTGGTGAAGAAAATTATCCCAAGGACGGTTCCTTACCTGATCAAAGCCAGCCGCGTCAATTTTTACCTTTTCTTATTCAATGTTTTTATTGCGAGTGCTAAGGCCACAGATTTCATAAAGAATGATGAACAAGCTACTTTGTTTTCCATTCTCTCTATTGGAATAGGAGTGACGCTCTTTGGACTCACCTTATTTAAGGTTGGAGAGCGGCTTGGCCCTCCCGATTTTAAGCTGGAAAATAGCATGTCCCTAGGGCGTAAGAATACGATGTTTGCGCTTTGGTTGGCCCTTGCTTTTGTCGGGCCACTTGCGGCACTAGGGCCTATGCTCTATATCTTATTTCAGAATGTGTTTCATTCTATTGCGATGTACCAATTGGACAAGAAATCCAAAGCTGTACCTAGCACAGCGTAAAAAAATGATTTGTGTTTTTCTACCCGTCTTTATTTCACAATCGCTACATCTCCATTAACGATTTTGGATTCCGGCCTGCCATTTTCCATAACGGTATATTCTAAAGACCACACGTAGACGGCCGTAGGCAGCAATTGCCCATTGAGTACCCCATCCCAGCCCAAGTCTGGATCTGTCGTTTCGAATAGCAAGTTCCCCCAACGATCAAATATTGTCAAATCGTAGGCCACAATTTCGCAGCCAGTCAATGGCCGAAACTCATCATTCACGCCATCATTATTAGGCGAAAAGGCAGAAGGCCCATAAAAGACACATCTTTCGCATTCTGCGATATTGGCCGTAAAGGTACGCTCCTCGCATTCATTGAAGACGAGCACTTGATACTCACCTGCCTCTGTTATGGGTAGCGTAGCCTCTGTGGTGCCGCCCGACCAGAGGTATTCGGCAAAGACACTGGTTTTAGCATCTAAAATCAGTCGTTGGCCAGGACATAAGAAAGTATCTTGGACCAAGGTTTGCTCGATGGAATCAACGATGGTTACCATAGCACTGCTGGTAAATACATTACAAGCTGTCGTGACAGTCACCGCGTAATTGCCCGATTGGGTAACCTGGTAAGTAGGGGAGCTGCTACCATCTTGCCAAGCATAGTTGGCTCCAGGAACGCTGAGGTCAAATACGAGTGGCGCATCGGCAATACAAAGGAGCGTGTC
>Ga0070728_10005383_pt1 | contig 12661 bp, 9 predicted proteins | sample tdDd471_FD_66723 | JGI IMG/M metagenome (GOLD analysis project Ga0070728, IMG submission 66723) | Marine sediment microbial communities from the Atlantic coast under amendment with organic carbon and nitrate - tdDd47.1 | ecosystem: Environmental > Aquatic > Marine > Coastal > Sediment | place...
GCTACTACGAGTACGGCGGGGCTGTACAGGTGGCCGACTGGGCACAGCCGGAGATTTTTCGCTGTCGTTTTGTCGGAAACTCGGCCGAGTCCATCGGCGGGGCCATTTACGGTGCCGTCGGCTTTCCGATGATCGAGGGCTGTGAGTTCGTAGAGAACGCGGCGTCCTGGGGCGGGGCGATCGGCGGCAATACCGAATGCGGATTTCTGATCACCGACTGCACGTTCTACGACAATGTGGCCGACGAGGGCGGGGCCATCTACAGCCGGTGGGACCTGGCCACCGAGATGTATGGCTGCACCTTTGTCCGCAACGAGGCGGCACTGGGCGCAGGCCTCTGTCTACACGCCTACAACACCATCGAGCTGGAACGCTGCCTGGTTGCTTTCAATTACGATGGAGCCGGCGTCCACGTGGACGATGGCCAGGTGAACCTGGCGTGCTGTGACCTCTTCGGTAATGAAGGCGGTGACTGGGTGGGTTCCCTTGCCGACCAGCTGGGCGACGCCGGCAACGTCACCTTGGATCCGCTGTTTTGCAGCCTGGATCAGAACGACCTGAGCCTGCACGAGAGCTCGCCCTGTTTACCCGGTACCGATCCGAATCCGGAGTGCGGCTTGATCGGCGCCTGGCCGAGCGGCTGCGGTGCAGTGGGGACGAAATCGGCCTCGTGGGGCAGCGTGAAGGCTCTGTTCCGCTGACAGGTAGGCCGAGCTAGCGGGCCGGCCAGAACGCCACCAACAGATCGTCCAGCAGGGCTCGCCAGTTGCCCCATGAGTGGCCCTCGTTCACCACAACGTGGGTGTAGTCGTAGCCCTTGGCGTCGAGGATGGCCTGGAAGCGTCGGCTCGTCTCACCGAAGTCGCGAAACGTGCCCCAGGACATGAAGATATCCACGTCCAGGGGCGGTGACTCTCGGTAGAGGCCCACTATGGCGCCGTCGCCGGCGTGGAAAGCGGGCGACTGGATGCCGATACGTTTGAACGTCGCGGTGGCTCGCAATGCGAACCAGGCCGAGTTCAAGCCCCCCAGGGAAGTGCCCAGGATCCCGCGGTCACTGCGATCGGTGCTCGTGCGATAAGCGCCGTCCACCGCAGGTACCAGCTCGTCGGCCACGCAACGGACGAAACTTTCATTCAACACATATTGCTCGGAGCGCCGGTTCTGGCCATTCACTCTGGGATCGATGAACACTGCGAGCATCGGTCGCACTCGCCCTTGAGCGATGAGATTGTCCAGCACAATGAGCATGCTGCCCATGGCGTCATCGGCATAATTGTGCCCGTCCGTGACATAGATCACCGGCAAATCCGACAAGTGGTCGTAGCCCGCAGGGGTGTAGACCTGGTAGTTCACGGTGTAGCCCAGGGCCGAGCTGGCCAGGCTGGCGTGCGCCACCTGACCCCGTGGTGTGCCATCCTGCCGGACCACATAGGGCGAAGGAGTGTAACCGGGCATGGGCAGCTCCGAATTATCACCGAAACCGCTGCGTTGAATCCGGGGGTTCTCGGGATCGAGCAGCCACCGGCTACCGTCGAGCACCACCTTGTAGTCGAGGCGGGCGTCGAGGGGGAAGGATTCTTCCTGGATCCACAAGTCCGTGTCATCCAGACGCTTGGCATGTGCGGAGGACGGATCCCAGCTGTTGAAGTCGCCGGTGAAAGTGACGGAGCGGGCCTCGCCGCGGTAGAGAAACGCCACCGATTGCCCGTCGACGAAGGGGAACTGGTTGCGGGTGTGCAACCCGGCCCAGAGCTCATCGAGGGCAGCGTCGCGTACTTGTGGGTCTTCCATCCGGCGGATCTGCTTGAGGTGCTGCTTCAGGGCGGTGAACGATTCGTAGGGCATCGCTACCTCGTCTTGAGAGAGGGACGCAGCTGTGGACTCCGCCTCGTGGGAGCCGCCGCAGCCACCGTAGAAGATAATCCCGCAAAGCATGAGGATCGAGGATCGCAAGTCACTGCTCCCTGGCCGAATTTACGAGGCGGTGCCGCGCATCAGAACCGGAAATCCAGCCCCAATACCATGCCGCTCATCCGAGTGCTCATCTGCACGCCACCGGTATCGATCTGGTACCCGAGCACGCGATAGCCGAAGGGGACGTGGAAGAGATCGCTCAGTTGCCAGTGGAACAGCGCCATCAGGTTGTAGGTGAACTCGGAGCTGACGCCGAAACCCCCGATGTCCCCCCGGAGCTCGAACTGCCAGCGATCATGCAGTCGCCAGTTCCCGTGGGCCCCGATGATCGGATCGAAGACCGTGGTATTGGCATTGGGAAGGGATTCACCCATGACGCTGAGGGTCTGGTTGATGGAGTAGAGCCGCACACCGGCCAGGAAGCGGAGGGTCGGCGCTCGGTCGGGGCGGAAGGTAATATCCGCCTCGGCGAACGTGTTGGTCAATCTCAGCTTCGATTCCAGAATGCCGGTGCCTTCGCCAACGAGGCTGATGTACTGGAAGTCCGAGTAAAATCCCCACTTGCCCCGCTCGCCGGAAAAGGTCAGAAAGCCGCCGAACTGCAGGTTCTTGACCACTTCACCGAATTCGCTATTGATGGGAACGGTGAAAGGGCCGGAGGTGACAGAGCCCGCCACGCCCGAAAGAAAAAGGTAGGGACGCAAAGAGAAAGTCCATTGAGAAGATGTGTTCGTTGCCGCAGGTGCCTGCCCGGCCGACGGATCGATTGGCTCACCCCAGGCGCCGGAAACGCCGAAGACCAGCATGCACATTACCAGAACAGCGCCGACCGTCTTCCGATGCATAAATCTAACCCCTTCGTTGAAGACCCATGGCGAATCTAACACGGCTACGTTGCGGGATCTACCATCGGTACGATGGTCCAGAACCGCAGAATATGGTAGACTGAAGGCAGTTTCCGGCAATACCCACAGCCCAGGATCAGGGCGCTGGGGCTTTTCGCTGTTGCCAGGCAAAGGAGTCCATCATGAATACGAGTATGCGAGGGAGAGTGCTGGTCGCCGTGGCAGGAATGCTGCTCGTGGCCGCCGTCGGTCAAGCGCAGGTCGCGGGCCTGGTCGTTGAAGCAGAGACCACCTGCGATGGCCCGGAGGTGACGATTCACGCCGTGTTCACCGTCTATGACGAGTTGCCGACGAACCTCGTCGGCTGGGTCGTGGAACGTGAGGTCCTGGGGGAGTGTGTCGAGACGGTTGTCGTGGGTGAGCTCCGGCCGCTGCCCGAAGGTACCGGTGAGCATGAATTCGTCATCCAGGATAATCCCGTGGAGGACGCCAAGGTGATCTACTACATCCTTGCCGTGGACGAGAACGGAGATCGTCAACACATCCCCTGGCCCCACCGAGGCTGGTACACCCAGGCGAATTGCATGTCCGCGGTGGCCGCCCGCGGCACGGTCGTCGAAGTGGCCCCCTTCGGTCGGGTTCTGGAGGTGTGTCCCCATGAATGCTGGTGGGCACTGTCTTACTTCGATCCGATCTTCCCGCCGGATCAGGAGCTGCCCCCCGTCGGCGCTACGGTCGAGGTTCTGGGCGAGATTCGGTGGGGAATGGAGGGCCCATACATCGACGCAACCGAGTGGATTCCTTCCTCCGAGCCGTGCCAACCGGTGGACAATGCCGGTATTGACTGGGGCGGACTGAAAGCGCTATATCGATAGGGCGCGATATCAAGGGTTTGCGTGGTACAATTGTCCACGTAGAAGCCATCACTACCACTATGCTCGCGAGAGGGGATTATCGTGAGAATTCGCACTACAGTAACTCTGCTGCTTCTTATCCTGCTTGTATCTCCCGCCGCTGCCCGCGATTGGCTGGTGCCGGGTGAGGTGGCGACGATCGCCGCGGCCATGGATTCGGCGACCGCCGGCGATGCGGTCATCGTCGCTTGCGGTACGTACGAAGAACACTCCATTTCGGTGGCCAGCGGCATCACGCTGCGCAGCGAGACTGGTCTGCCCAACTGCGTGACCATCGATGCGGGACAGGCGGGTCGGAATCTGGTTTGCGACAAAGTGGATGAGAACACCGTCATCATCGGTTTCACGCTGGTCGGAGGCCACGGGGACGACGGTGGCGCCCTGTATTGCCAGTCCGGCAATGGCCCCCGGGTCGAGTTCTGCGTCTTCGACGGCGCCGTGTCCGCCAGCGGCGGTGGCGCGGTCTACTGCTTCGGTGTCGCCAACATGATCATGCTGGATTGCCGATTCCAGGGCAACGAGGTCCAGCAAGGCAATGGCGGTGCCGTGTACGCCCACGCTTCCACGACGACCTTCACCAATTGCCAGTTCATCGGCAACACGGCTCAGGGTGACGGCGGCGGCATGATCGTGGTAGAAGGTTCCTTCACGCTGAACAGCTGCACGTTCGAGCAGAACAATGCCGGCAACTACGGGGGCGGCTTGCTCACCGATACGGCCGCCGGTGGGATGGCCGACTGCCAGGTGATCGACAACATTGCGGGGGTCAGCGGTGGTGGAGGTTCGTTCGGCTGGGCGGAAGTCTCCCTGTTCGGCAGTACATTCTCGGGCAACGAGGCCGTGGGTTCGGGCGGAGGCGGTATGCGGACTCAAGGCTACAGTACAATCACTGCGACCGAGTGCACTTTCTCGGGCAATTCCGCCACTTCCGGTGCCGGAATCAAGGCCGGCAGCGACCTGACTCTCATCGATTGCTACGTCAACGCGAACGCTGCGTCCAGCGGCGCCGGAGCCGTGTCGCTATTCGGCGATCTGCACCTCGAGGCCGAGAACGTGGACTTCCTGAACAACTCGGCGCCCGACAACGCCGGGGGATTCATTCCCGAGAACAGCACTGCCTACCTGCGCTGCTGCGAGGTCGTGGAAGAGGACTGGCGTTTCTGGAGCGCGATCACCCTGAACAACGAAGGCTGTGACGTGGCGGACGAGACGACGAACTGGGGTTCGGTGAAGGCTGCGTACCGGTAGTGCCGCGCGCCTGAAGCGACCGGGAGATGACGATGCGGTTCCTGTACTTGCTGTTGATTCTGCCGGCGGTGGTGCCGCTGGCCGCTGCGGACGAGGGCCAACCCGCTGCTCCGCCGCCCCCCTGCTCCGAACCGGAAGCCCGCCAGTTCGACTTCTGGATCGGCGAGTGGGAAGTGCATGCCAAGGGCAAGGTGGTGGGGCACAACCGCATCAGCCCGATCCAGGGCGGCTGCACGCTTCTCGAGGAATATTATACCCTGCCCGGGCCCTACGAGGGAAAGAGCTTCAACTACTATGACTCCGCCGACGGCCAGTGGCACCAGGTCTGGGTCGACAATGGAGGTACGCGCCTGCATCTGCGAGGCGGCTACAGTGAACACCAGATGGTCATGTCAGGGGAGCGGTTGGCAGGCGGCAAGACGATCCTCGATCGCATCACCTGGACCGACAACGGCGATGGCACGGTGCGTCAGGTGTGGGACGTTTCCCCCGATGGCGGGGGAGTGTTCAACACGATATTCGACGGGCTGTACAAACCGGTAAAGGGAGTGGTCGACCAGCAAGACTGACGACCACTCCAGACCGGATCTACTTCTTTCCCGGCGCACAGGCACAGGAACTGGACGGCTTCTCGTCGACCCGTTTCCACGCCGTCTGCAGGGTGGACGCGTATTCGGCTCCTTCGTCATTCCGGCCCTGGGCCTCCAGAGCCTGATACATCCCCAGCAACGTCCAACCGTTGCCCGGGTGTCGCTCCTGATCCTCGCGATACAGCTTCTCCGCCTCGGCATACTCGCCGGACGCCATCAGCAGGGCGCCCATGGAATGCCGCACCGGTAGCATCCAGGCCGGCGGCTCGTCATAGATCAGCTTGTCCTCGGCCTCGATGCCTCGGCGCAGCGCACTCCAGGCGTCTTCGAGCCGACCTTCACGAAAAGCCATCTCGCCTTCGAGCATGGCCATGGCGATGGGCAGCACGTCATGCATCCGATTGTTGAAGACCCACCAGTGCTCCGGTACCGCGGCTGCGGCCTCCTCGAACTTCGCCACCTCCACCCGTGCTTCATCGGTACGGTCCAGCACCGACAAGGCGATGCCGCGTGCGTAGTAGTGGACCGCCCGCGTCACCAGACGGTGCTCCGCCGGTAGCGGTTCCTCCAGGATCTCTTGCCATTTCCCGAAACGGATCATCACGTGGTAGTTGGTAGGCATGATGCCCTCGATCAACCAGCCGAAGGCGCGGATGACCTCGTCGGGCATGTCTCGCTCGAGCTCCCGGGCCGCCTTGATCGCCGGTTCGTACCTGGCCTCCATCATCGACGCGTAGGCCAGGAAATGCTGGTTGTGGGCATAATAGATGAAGTATATCGCCGGTTGAGGTGCATTGGCGAAGTAGTCCCGGTCTGCTTTCACGGCACGAACATTCGCATCGGCGGCGTCGCCGTACCGACCCACTCGTGCGTAGATGTGCGACGGCATGTGGACCAGGTGTCCCGCTCCGGGCGCTCTCGCCTCCAGGCGCTCGGCGTAGGGGACGGCCTTCTCGGGAGTCGGCCCAGCTTCCATGGCGTGGATGTAGAAGTGACAGGCCCCGGGGTGGTCGGGTTCGCGGGCGAGAACGCCTTCGATGGCCGCGACGAAGTCCGTCGTTCGTCCCTTGGGTTCGAGTTCTACCGTCCAGTAATCCCAGGGCTGAAGGTCCATCAGGGATTCCGCGTAGAGCGCGGCCACGTCGGAGTCGTCGCTGAAACGTTCATACACCGTCGCCATCGCTGCGGCGTAGGCCTCGTCGTAGGGTCGCTGCTCCGCGGGGGCCGGCCAGGTGTAGCGGTGGGCAACCGCCTCGACCAGGGCGCGCTCCCAATCACTCTCGTTGTCCAGCAGTGCTGCGGCCTGATCGGCAGCTTCGCTGGCGGTCTGCCAGCGGGCCTCGGTCATCTCCGTGTCGTTGATGTTCATGCCCGTGGCATAGGCGATGCCCCACCATGGCATCGCTGCTTCGGGATCTCGGGCGGCGGCCTCCCGGAAGGAGCGCGTCGCTTCGTCGTGATTGAATCCGTATAGCAACAACAGTCCCTGGTCGAACCACTGCTGGGCTTCGGTAGAATCGGTCGTGATTTTCTTGCCGTAGGTATCGACGCCGGCGAAGAGCTTGGAGCCGGTGGCGCCAGGTTGTTCACTGGCGCTGCCGGATAGCAGTACCACGGCGGCCAGCAGTGCGACGACGGTCGTGACGAGTCGGTATGACATGACATCCCCCTGTCATTTTCGGGCATTAGCCAACCTCCCAAATATAGCAGATAAAATTAGTCCGGCTTGCGTGGGAGATCCGGATGCCGGCATCCATTCAGATCTCGGAGGATCCAATGGGTTGCGGTGCTACGGCTTACTGATAGAACGGCGCCGGCACCCCCCTCCCTCCGGCGGGGCACCGGCGCCTTCGACATGAACTCCTTCAGTTTCCGAGAGTCACGACTCCCGTACTTCCCCAACGCCGCAGTGTCGCGGCCTTGAGCATTGTCTGCTGTGGGTTGTAGGTACCCGGTAGGAGGTACACGTTGCCTGTGGGCAAGGCAGCGCCGTATCCCTCGTACACGGTGTTCCACGGATAGCTGGAGGTTCCGTTCTCGTAGCCGGTGTTGCCGGGATTGACATACACCGTGGCCCGGGCAGCGTTGCACAGGGTGATCAACGAGCCCGTACCGTCGGAGTCCTCGACCGTCACGACCACTCCATTAGTGGAGTCCCAGAACGACTCGCCCTTGTCCCAGCGAGCGCCCTCGTCGTTGGGGTCGCCCATCATGTCCGGATCCACCACCCAGGCCGGGTTGTCTCGGAATGGATTGATCATGTGAATCACGACTGTTTGATCCGGCAAGCCCGCGTCGTAACCGGTGAACCGGCGCCGCTCAATGGTGAAGAACTGGTTGTAGTCTGTCGACCAGTGGATGCGCGCCATCAGCAGGCGCCCAGCCGGTGGGACCACCGCCAGGTCGTTCAACCACAGCGAGGTGACCACCGGGTAGGTAGGTGCCGTGTACTGGTGCGCGGGATGAATCCAACCGAGCATATCCTTGTGGTAGGAGATGCCGTTGACCGCCAGGTTGCCATAGTCGGGATCGACCTGATTGCACTCCCCACAGGCCAGGCTCATGACGTCCCAATGGGAATCGTAGATGTCGCCGTATGGCCCCGAGGAATGAGGCCACCCCACTGAATGACCTGTCTCGTGGGCGATGACATCCTGATTGGCCCAACCCCAGTCGGCCAGCCAGGTGACATTCCAGTACCTGGTTTCTCCGTCCAGGGTCAGCAGGGATTGGCCGCCGTACGAACAGCAGTCCAGCACATCGTTGTAGCACATGTGGAAGCCTACATAGTCGGTGAAGTCCACGTACGGATCGGCCAGGGCGATGGCGTCATCCAGGGTGCGTTGGCCGTCCACTTCCAATCCTTCGTGCTCCGGATCGAACTCGTAGACGTAGTACGAGCGCGGGTGGGGCAGATCGAACCAGCCCAGGACCACGCTGCCCACGACGTTGATGTTGTTGTAGGAAACCTCCCTCCAGTAGTGATCCATGCTGGGTCGGTCGCCCAGCGCCTGGTCCATGAACCAGTAGTTGGGTTGGGGCGTGCTCGAGTTGTCGCTGAATCTCATCAGGATCCAGATGTATCGCTGTGAACCGGTGAGGGTGCGGTCCCTCGTTTCGGTGTCCGTGCGGTCGATGGAGGCGACCCTCAGCTGCGGCACCTGGGTGCGGGACACCTGACCGGACGCGATGACCTGTGATTGACTGAGAGCCAGTAATCCGCCTGCGCGCTCTACCAGGTCCTGCTCCAGATCCAGGTACCAGCGTTCTCCCCTTTCGGTGATCAGTTCGTAGTGATGGCTCGATGGCAGTCCGGACCCGGGGGGAGGGTCTCCCCAGATCACCTGCACCATTCCGCTCAGTTCCAGGGCCTCGCCCACCTGGGGCGGCGCCCGAAACGGCTCGATTGTCTGACCGACTACCGGCGCGCTCAACAGGGCGCAGGCCAGCAGGCCGGTCATGAGTACTATCCTTTTCATTTCATTACCCCCGGGCGTAGGTTTGCCCCTCATTGGAGACTTACCAGTACAAGCACCAGACCCTGGCCTTCGGCGAGGGAAGTCATGGCCTTGCCGATGATCGCGCCCTGGGAGCGCGAGAAATCACTGACCTTCATGGCGTAACCGGGCACGTTCGATGTGGTCAACAGATCGCCCGGCTCGATGGCCTGGCCCGTTGCGTCACATTTGACCCAGACCCTGCCACTCAAGGCGATGGCCGACGTGCTGTCCTGGTCCGGGAGGTTTCCCAGCACCGCACCGGTGGGCAGATCGCCTGCGCCGCTGATCACGCCGGCCACGCGGCGGTCATACTCCCGCTCCGAACGACACAGCTGTCCCGGAGACTCGTGGTCGATGGCCATGACGGTGCCCGGTTCCAGTTCCTGTTCGACAGGGAACTTCTCGGCCACGTCGGCGCCCATGATATGCAGCACGTTCACCCTGGCTTCACCTTCCACGTGCAGGGCCTCGGTGGGCGAGGTGGTGCCGATGCCCAGTCGACCGTAGCTGTCGAGGAACATCTTGGTCGTCGCGTTGGTCTGGAACGAAATGTCGGCCCAGGTGCCGCCGCCGGCGTGGGAGTTGATGACCAGGCCACCACTGCCCATCTGCGTGATGTCGGCGAAGAGGGCGCCGTAGTTGGATCCGTAGCTGATCCTGATGCCGCCGCCGGTGTTGTGGGTGTCCAGGTGCAGCATCTCGGCGGGGTTCGTGCGGCCGATGCCCACGTTGCCGGCAACACCCGAGTACATATTGTCGCCGCTGATAACCCAGTCATTGTCGGATGATCCGGTGTTCACGGCCGAGTCGGCCACCGCAGAGCGCAACGCCCACGGCACCGAGGTCATGCGTTGTCGTGGCAGCAGTTCCACGCCGTCATCGATGGTGATGCCGATCCAGCGCCACGTCGCATCGAAGAAGTCGGCCGGGATGGTCGTGTTGCTGCCCAGCAGCACACTGAATACACCGTTGGTCAGCGGGATCTCGCGATGGATCTCTTCCCAGAGCGGTTCGGTAGCATCCCAGTAGTCGTAGATCCGGAACGTGACATCGTGGATTCCACCCAGCGGATTCCCGGCATCATCGGTGAGAGCCCCCTGGTAGTTCACGAGGTTCGGTGGAGCAGCGAAAGCGGCCGTGGCGATCAGGCACACCACAACCAGCGACACCGCGCGTGTTCCGTAGTGTTTCATCTCTGTTCCCTCCTCTACTTGAGCAACAGCATCTTCTGGACGGATTCGAACTCCCCGGCCCGCAGGCGATAGAAGTAAAGGCCGGCTGCCGAGCTTTGCCCCGTGCTGTGGGTGCCATCCCAGTACACGGTGTGGGGCCCGGCGGCGAGACTCTCGTTCACCAGGGTGCGCACGAGCTCACCCCGGATGTTGAAGATCGCCAGTTCGGTCGGGCCTTCCGTGGCCAGGGAGAAATCGATTCGCGTCTTGGGATTGAAAGGATTGGGGTAGTTGCCCAGCAGGGCGGTGCGCAATGGTTCCTGATCGGGCAAGTCGACGCCGGAGATACTCCCGGTCCCCCTCCAGAACCCGGAGTACAGGACGAGTCCGTCGCCGCTGGCGATGCCGATGGGTGTGGGCTGGGCCATGGTTCCGTTGGCGTAAATACCGGCGCCGGAGGACAGACCGCCGGCGCTTCCGGTCACAGTGCCGACGATCTCGACGGGATCACGGCTCTCCTGGGAAGCGCCGAGAATGGTGTGCTGGGTCAGTATCAGGGGAAACAGTAGCAGGGCGGAGCAGAGCACCGTGGTGCGAGTTCTGTGTCCAGTCATGGATTACCACCTCCTTATTCGCATGGAATGGTAGTGATCAGACTCTGGCTGCGAGCCTCCTTGTGGTTGCTGGATTCGTGCGAGAGTAGGCGAGGTGCACTGAGGCTGCTCGCACGCACAGGGCCTGGTGCAGAGCAGGAAGCGTTTCCGGCAGGCTTATTGATGTGACAATATCATGACACTCGACAGGTGTCGACCAAAATCCTCCTCGGGGCTCGGCAACCTGTTGCTACTTGCCGAAGATTCCGAGCAGATTCTGGTCAAAGTAGGCAAGCAACATTACAGACAACAGGTATGGATATGGTTTTCATCTTTTCTCTCTCCAAAAGAAGGTGAATGTTCAATATTGAATTTAAATTAATAACGGATCCGCATTATCAACACCGCATGAATCAGAAAGTGGCCAAATGTGCTATGCTCGGGCAGCTTTGACCGCTTTGGAGGCGACACCACGCTCGGCACCGGAGATTGACCTCCATCGTCTTTGGGTTCTGATGTGGGGGTGCGTTATGCGTGTCGTGATTGGGTCCCTGTTCCTTCTGCTGCTCCTTCCCGGCCAACTATCAGCCCGAACCTGGCACGTTCCCGCCGAAGCCCCGACAATCCAGGCAGGCATCGATTCTTCGGCAGTGAACGATGTCGTGGAGATCGCGTCGGGCTTCTACTTCGAGCACGACATCGTGATGAAATCCGGCATCACCCTGCGCGGTGAAACCACTCAGGCGCCCGATGTGACCATCGATGCTGCGTGGCAAGGACGGGTCCTGATCTGCGAGGACCTGGACCAGGCGACGTACTTTATGGGCCTGACGTTCAGCTGCGGCCGGATGCCGGACAACGCAGACTACGGAGGCGCCATCCTCTGTGTGAACTCCACGGTGTCCTTCACCAACTGCGACATCGTCGACAGCTACTCGGGCTATGCGGGCGGAGGTCTGGCGAGCAGTTCCTCCCAGGTGTATCTGGAGAGGTGCCGGTTCATCGACAACGAGAGCTACATGAGCGGCGGGGGCATGTACATCAACCTCGGCGACATCGAGGTGCTGCACTGCCTCTTCGAGACGAATATCAGCACCGACGGGGCGGGCATCTTCTGCCAGCGAACTTCTCCCTTGATCGAATGGTGTACGTTTCTGAACAACGACGGCTTGTTCTTCGGCGGGGCAATCTATCTTCAGGTCGAGGCGTCGCCGACGATTCGCAACTGCAGTCTGGTCGGCAACCAGGCCTATCTCGGTGGCGGGATCATGACCGTCGGCGATTCCTATCCCCTGCTGGAGAACTGCATCATCGCCTACAGCATTGACGGGGCGGGATTGCACTACGACGGCAACGGCGGAGATACGACCCGGGTTCACGTCGAATGCTGCGACCTGTTCGGAAACGAGGGTGGCAGCTACTCGGGCTGGATCGAGGACCAGACCGGAATCAACGGCAACATCAACGCAGATCCCTGGTTCTGTGACCTGCCTCTGGGCGACATCACGCTGGCCACAGGATCGCCGTGCCTGCCGGCGGGCAACGACTGCAGCGTGCTCATGGGGGCCTGGTCGGGTGGATGCTCCATCGCTCCGGCGACAGAACTCGTCCTGGCGGGCCCACGTCTCGAATCGAGTTATCCGAACCCCTTCAATCCGGCGACGAACATCGCATTCTCGCTGATCCGGCCCCAGCGCGTCACACTGGCCCTGTACGATATCCAGGGCCGTTTGGTGACGATTCTGGCGGATCGTACCTTTGAGAGGGGCAGCCACAGCGAGCCGTGGGACGGCCGCGATGCGGCAGGGCGCGACGTGCCTTCGGGAACCTACTTCGCGCGGATGGCAACGGCCGACGGGGTACAGACGTCGAAGCTGATGCT